>OIZU01000035.1_pt1 | contig 149948 bp, 140 predicted proteins | sample 1588661 | NCBI WGS metagenome assembly OIZU01 (sample SAMN03283257) | human gut metagenome | biome: human-associated habitat; material: feces | host: Homo sapiens | place: USA | collected 2013 | reverse complement strand
GTACTGGCCCCTCTGGGGTCTGAGCAAACCACTAGTTTACTAGTGGTTTTGATTGCTATCTAACCTCATTTTCTCCTTGAAAAGTCGATTTTGATAATTTTACATCGTCTTTCGCATTGATTCTGATAAAGGCTTTGCCCTGCTCCAAATATAGCTCCTGTTGTTCTGTGCTCAATGACCGAAAGATACGCAAAAGCTCATTTTCTAAATGTGTTTGGGTATTTCCGATTTTGAGATTTAACAGGTAGTCGGCAGATACGTTAAAGTATTTTGCAAACAGCTTCAATGTCTCAAAATCCGGCTCACTCGTTCCCTGCACATATCCGCCAAGAGTAGAAACAGGGATTTCCAAGTCCTGCGCCAGTTGTTTTTGTGTAAGACCACGTTCATCTATTAAAGTGCGTAATGTATCGCAAAAAGGCATAAATATCAACTCCCCTTTCATTGTAAAGGAGAAACGAGTTTTCCACTCTTAAAAACTAGATAATCATTGACAAAACGAAAAACAAGGATTAAAATAAAGAAAAGTATTGCGAGGAGGAAAAATTGTGATGTTCAAAAAATTATGTGCAGTTGCACTTTCTCTTTCTTTAACGGCTGGAATTGCTGTTCCTGTTTTTGCACAGGAAACCGATTCAAATGTTACAGTCTCTTATGATATACCTGCTTCGGTCAAAATTGGAGAGTGGATTCCTGATATTCCGAACGAAAACAAAAGCGTTACTTTGGAAAATTTGACTCCCAGCACTGATGTCTTTTTATCTTTAGGAGACTGGAAAACAGGTGTTGGCAGTTTTGACCAACATGGAGGTTGGAGCGGTCCAGAGACAACCGATGAAAACGGTAAACTGGTTACGTCAGACACATTCCATACAACGGAGTCTTTTTATAAGCCCGGAACAATTCGTTTCCAAGCACAGTATTGTTATAGTAATGACGTTTTGCCGACTGATGGCGACTATACCAAAATAGGCGAGCCTTTTACTGTTACAGTTGAAGAACCTGTTATTCAGACAAATGCGCCTGCGTCCGTTCAATTTGGCGATACTTTAAATCTCACCACTGAGCTAACCAATACCGCTCTTGTGAATAAAGATACTGCTTACTATTTAGATACCAATCATTATTCTGACGGTATGCTAGTTGAAGATGAAACTCATAAAACCCATGAAACCGCTTACCAGCCTTCCGTTGAAATTTTAGAAGGCAAGGAACTTGTCAGCCAATCGAATCAAGATTATTCCAACACATTAAAATCCAGCGAAACGCTTACCTTCACTGGCTCCGGTACTGTAAAACTGAAAGTGACATACAAACAGTTCAATACTTGTAAAGACTGTATTCAAAGTGACAGTGAGCTTTACAGCCCTGAAAAAATCATTACAATTCAGGTAACGGATAAGGCAATCAATATTACAGATTCTATTTCAGGTATTATGATTTCCGGGGACAATCTCCCCAATGATGTTACATTAGCGGTTAAGTCAAATGACAAACAGGCTGTTAAAAACACAGAAACAGCCTTAGCTGATATAAGCTATAATGAGTTTGTGGCCTTTGACATTACATTGGTAAACGGTAATGGCGATACCGTTCAGCCAAACGGAAAAATGAAAGTATCCGTTCCTCTACCGGAAAAATACAAAGGACTTAATAACCTTGGCGTTTATTACATAGACAGTAATGCGAAAGCGGAGAAACTGGAATCAAAAATTGAGAATGATTGTATCATTTTTGAAACTGACCATTTCAGCACCTACGCTTTAGTAGCGGAAAAAGAAGAAGCTACAAATACACCTTCCCAACCGGAACAGCAAAAGCCAACCACAGATAATCCAAAGACTGGGGATAATAGTTCTCTCATGATGTCTGTTTTGGTATTCGTAGTTTCCGGTACAACTTTGATATTTCTTTTCATTCGTAAAAAGAAACAAGCTTAAATGATTACAAGGTAGGGCAAAATCGTTGCTCTACCTTGTTTTTTCTCTCCTGAATTGTTAAAATGAAAATATATTATTCTGCAAGATGGGAGAGAATTAAATGACAATTTGGGGAATCGGAGCATATTTAACAAGCATACCTCCAGAAGACGTAGTAAGGTTTTTTCTTGATAATGGTGTTGCAGTCGTGGGACATGAACCTTCCAAACACCCACGCCTTGATAAACTCAAAAGGAAAATTAAAAATGGCGATTTGATTTTTATAAAATCAAGACATGATTATTCTAAACCTCTGCGAATTAAGGGGAATGGAATAGTAACAGACGCTGATTGGAGCCTAAAATATGGATATGAAGATAAAGAAGGAATTAAAGTTTACTGGGTAAAAGATTTAAGTGGTAATAAATACGTTGATATTCTTGCACCCAACAAATACGGTTCCACTCATACTCTTTATCAGGAAACAGATTCAAAGGTGATTGAAAATATTCTTAATTCGTTATATAAAGAAACGACGCTCTGAAACAAAATCAGGGCGTCTTTTTCGTTTGCCCTCTATGCAGGCTATACGGCTCATAAAGGGCTTTTTCTTTTTTCCGGGCAAGCTTTCCCGCAAAACATATCCATTGTCCTATGCGCTTCTTAGCCGCTTCTGAGACAAAAAGAAGGGTTCTTAGGCTTAAAGGTTTCTAAGCTCTTCAATTATGGTCGCCAATGTATCGTCTACCACTGTAAAGCTGATACCAAGATGGTTGCTCACTTTTCCGTCCTGTACCAGCTGACGACGAATTGCAAGAATCTCACGTTTTGCCTTTTCCAAACCGCTTGTTACATCAACACTTTCTTTGACAATGCGTATCATCTTTTTCCCTCCTCTCTGCTTTGACACAGAAATTCAGGCAGATTCTACCCAGATGTATCGCGTCCCTGTATCCTCTTTATTTTATCTTTGCCGTTCTAATTTCTAAAAACTATAGATTCTTTACTTTGATATACACACTTTTTACGTTATTACTAACAAGCAAAACAAGTATAGCAGACAAGTGCATTCATGAACTTTTTATGAACGAGCAAAAAATCCTGATGTTTTCTCTCTTCCAAAACGTTATTAAATACCAGAACATACAGGAGGTAATCTGATGGAAGAGAAGAAACAAATTGAAAATGAGCATTTAACAAAAGTGTACCATACCAATCACATTGTAGAAGCCATTACGGTTGAAAAACGTTGTACTGATATTGCACGTTATCGCAAGGTGAGCAGACAGGGTTATGTTAATTTGGAAACCGGAGAGTACATTGAGAGCAAAGCTCGTGCAAGTCCGGTTGATATAGAAAAAAGATTTAAGAAGTCCTGTCATGAACTGAGAAGGATTATCAATCTGAACTTTACAGGTCATTGTTCTGAGAAGTTCTTGACGCTAACCTATTCCAATGTCATGAGGGATTATAAGCAGGTCAATCTGGATTTCAAACGATTTTGGAGCAGGTTTCGGTATTCCTATCCATCTTGCGAGTATATCCGTATCATAGAACCGCAGGGTAACGGCAGCTACCATCTTCATGTACTGATGAAACGCATGGACAAACAAGGTTTATTTGTTCCAATGGAGAAGTTCAAACAAATGTGGGAATACGGTGGTGCATGGATTGAAAATCTACCCTTTGTTGATAATTTCGGCGCTTACTTTTGCCCGAAGTTTTTGAAAGAGAGTACCACCGCTACTGATACTGTTTCGAAAGCACATGAGAAAGGAACTCGTGTTGCTTTCTATCCAGAACATTTCAGATTGTATAGCTGTTCCAGAGGGATTCAAAAGCCTGTTCCTGTTACGATGACATACGAGAAGTTAAAGGCGATCGTTGGCGAAACACCACCTTGCTATTCCCATACGACAACTATTCGAGATGAACAAGGTAGCGGAGAAGTTTTGAACTCCATTACCTACGAACAATACATTTTAAAAGGAGAGAAACGCCATGAATAATGTGACACATGAAGATTTAGTAGATATGCTGTTTCGAGAAATGCAGTCGGCAAACAATTTGATCGGCACTCTTGAATGCACAGGATTCATGTCAATGGAACGTTGGAACTTTATGTTAAAATATATCTCCGAGCTTTCCGAAATTCAAAACGAGGTTTTAGAGGATTTTGAACGTTACAAGCGTACTGCTAAAAAGTAGAATCATGTTGGACAATGCTTTACGCATATCCTATTAGAAGGGAGGGGGCTTGGTAAAGCGTGGATATAATCATGCACTACCCTAAGACGGAACAGGGCTGGCGGGAACTTCAAAAAAGAATAGCTTCTGTTCATGCTGAGGCGGTGGAGCAGTATCTCAACAAACTGCCATGCCCCAAAGAGCAGAAGCTGGCGCTACTGAAAGCCGTTCAGGAAGATTTGAAGAACGACAAGTAGGTACATAAAATGAGACGGTCAGACTGGTTAGGCTTGACCGTCTCTTTACATATTAGTAACTAATCAGCTCATTAAAAAGTTCAATTGCATATCGATCTGTCATACCTGACAAATAATCAATTATTGCACGTATATAAATTTCTTTCGTCTCAAGTTTACCGTATATTTTTTCATTCTTACTTTTCCTACTGGTTTTAGAGGCCCAACTAATATTATTAAAATCAATATCGCAATAAGGCACTAGCCACAATGAAAACCCATTCATAATTTGAGGGTAAATTTTATTTTGTTTTCTTAATTCATGTAAAGTTTCTTCTCCCGCGTACACTTCAAGATATTTATTGAATAATTCTGTAAGAACTAAATTAGAATACTTTTTAAACGGAGACAGTTTGTCATTGTGGTAAATAGCATCATAATTTAATTTTTTTAATTCGTCTAGGAAGACTTGAGCTTTTTTACTTAGTAAAATTCCTTTTTCTGGGGAACTATTTTTACAAATATCAATGATTAAATCATGCATTATAACGGTTGTATTTATAGTTGTAGCTCCATACTCTTGTGCTAAGTTTTTAAATTTATATAACTGCTCTTTATCGATGAACCTTAGTCGATAGGCGTCCTCTATATCTCTTCCTAAATACGCAATTTTATCTGCAATTTTCACAACGCAACCTTCCCAAGTTGCCGGTTGGTATTGTCCAGGAGAGATAAACTCATTTAAATCGAATAATGTATCTCGTGGGAAAATTCCGTTTTCATCGACTTCTCCGCAATGGGAAATAATACCATCTCGAACGGCGTATGTAAGATTAAGGTTTTGAAAAAACCTATTATTATCTTCTAAAAGTTCTACCTTATCGACAAAATATAAGCCGTTTCTTTCATGCCAAAAAGTTGTGCCTAAATATTTTTCTGTAAGTTCTTTAATAACTGTTTCTCCCTGGTGCCCGAAAGGCGCATGACCTAAATCATGGGCCGTTGCAATGGCGCGTATTAATTCCGTATTTAACCCTAAAAACTTTCCAATAGTTGAGCTTACTGATTCGACATGTGACACATGCTCCATACGAGTACAAATATGATCGTTATCTACATTGAAAAACACCTGTGTTTTATGTTTTAATCGACGATAAGCAAGAGAATGAAGAACTCTAGTATAATCACGTTCAAATTCACTGCGAATATCATTGTTACGGGAATACAATTCGTTTTCTCTATGTATTAGTCGATTCCAATTTTTGTTTTCTTCGATAGCAGCAACTTCTTTGAATTTTCCAGCCTCCATAATATTGATATCCTTTCAGAAATAAGTTTTACCTAATTATACCACTTATTTTCTGAAAATTCAATTCAAGGACTCTCTCCCACGTCCCCTTTGTCACCCTTACTTTTCCGCTTTCCCACTGTTTCACTGCTCCGGCGCTCACGCCATACAGCTTTCCAAATTGGTACTGCGTCAAGCCCATGCTTTTGCGAATCTTCCGTATCTGCCAGCCTTGTCCGTCATAGAGGAATCGGTTGTACTCGTCCAGCAGGTCGGTGACGTTCACTTCCAGCAATTCCGCAATGCGACCGAGCTTGTCTATCGGGTAGTAGTCATGCTCCGGATTCTCATAATGGATATAGGTGCTCTCGTTAATCCCTGCATAGTCAGCGACTTCCCGCTGGAGCAGGGATTTTTTGTATCGGTAGTACCGCAGCTTGTCTGCTGTTGTCGTGAGCATTGCCGGATTGGGATACTGGATATTGAACTTTTCGGCGTCGGTGAGCTTCTTCGGACGAAGAAACAAGAAACTGTGGATTGCAAGGGGACTGTAAATCGTCTGTCCGTTTCGCTGTTTACTGAACACATAGAGATTATCGCTGATTTTTAAGAACAACCGCCATTTTGGAGCGCTCCGGGAAAAAGGAGCTTCTTTTTCCTGTTCGGAACCCCAAAAAGCCGTTATGAGGGGATTGGTTTTTCGATGCATCTCGCCGCATAAGTCGCCAGCCGGGTTCCCTTATCCGCATCAAACGTCCGGATGCCTTTGATCAGCCCGATTGTGCCGATGGAAATCAAATCCTCCTGCTCAGAAAAGCTCGAGTAATATTTTTTGATAATGTGCGCCACCAGGCGAAGGTTATGTTCGATCAAAACATCCGCGGCGTCTTCATCGCCCTGCTTCATCCGTTCCAGATACTCCTGCTCTTTTGCCGCGCTCAAAGGCGGGGGAAAGGAGCTGGAAGAGCTCAAATGCAGTGCAAAATAGAGTAGGTTTGACAGAAGCTGCCCCCAAAGCGTAGCAAACATAAGTTCTCCTCCAGATCATTAAGGATAATGCAGTATATGTGAAAATATAAAATTTTGTGCCAGTCCTTCTCCAAAAAGCGGGAGGCCGGCATAGCTCGCCGTACCTCCCGCTGTTTGGGTTTGGCTTATTTGTAGGACATAATTTTGTAGAAATTCGGATACTTATTCAAAAACTGCTGCAAGTTGGTCACCGTGTTTGAGCCAGGGTCATTGACTAGAAACTGCGAGGCGGAAAGCGTATTGCCACCTTGATAGCCGGTGACTACCACCCAATGCTGCCCACCAGAAGCCGTTTTTGCACCGATGAATGCGGGCTTGCCTTGTTTCAGAAGCGCATACAGCTTTCCGAGATAACCGTTTGCGTTGGTATCCGCCATATAGTTTGAGGGCCAATACAGTGCACCACCTGCGCTATAGCTCAGCTTTTTTGCCATCGCGTCCGGATAGATTGTCGTGCCGGTGCGGAAGGATTCCATCATGGCAAGCCCTGTCGTCGTACAGCCAATCTGGGCGATCGTCTGCCCGGAGCTGCCGAGCTTCACATTTGCCCAGCGCGGGTCGGTCTGCTTAAAACTCACAACGGAAAGCTTCACGGCCGGATACGCGGACGCGCCTGAGAAAGCCTTCAGATACTGGCTGCTGACGAAGCCGGTGCGCGTGCCATGATACAAAATCTTTGACCATCCGCCGGACTGAGAGAGTACGACCACCGTCTTTCCCTTGGGCAGTGAGGTCTGGATGGCGTAATTGGTTCCCGCGCCTTGGCGGACATTCAGGTTGCCGGAGCTCGTATTGACCTGCGCGGCAAAGCTGCCGGAGATGCTTTTGATATAATCGCCATGTACATAGCCGTATTTACCGTCCGCATACTCTACCTGCCACCAAGAGCCGCTTTTGGAGAGCAAAGTGACGCTGCCGCCGCGTGGGAGGCTGGAAACGATTTTACCGCTTGTGGAGGCGGAGGAGCGGACGTTCAAGCTGCCGGAAGCCGTTGCTACCGTGCCTGCGGTGGAAGCACTGTTTGCCGCCTGTACCGGTTGGCTGAGCCCCGATGAGAGAAGAATGGCGAAAACCGCAGCCATCCAGATTGAAAACATTTTTTTCATGACAGTCCTTCATCCTTTCGCAAATCCCGTGTGAAAATACCGTTTTTCACGTGAATGCTTCGATTTCGTTTTGCGGTTTCACCCCGCGCTGAGGATTATAACATAAAACGAGCGCTATGCAAGCGGTAAGTTGTGGAACGAACCCAATTATAGATATTTTTATAAAAAGAAAAATCAATACAGTGCATCTGTAGGGTATACGTGCGATTTAGGCAAGTGTCCATGGATGTAAAACTGCTGTTTTCAAACCGTGCTCCCTGCTTCTTTCCATCTCAACTCTCAAGAAAAAAGCGAACCGGATAAAGCGATCAGGCTCTTCAACCTGCCGCCGTATCCGGTTCGCTATTTCCAGCATGTAGCCCGTCATATGGACGGGCGGGAAAGAGAACGCTCCTGTGCCATTCCTGATCAGGCGGAAGATTACGGCGCGAGCATCCATACCGCCTCGTTCTTCAGCTCTTTGCCCTCCGCCTTAGCAACCGCTACAATTTCATTCTTTCCCTTTTGCAGCCTGCATCCCTTCCAGCGGAAGATGCCCGGCTGCTTGTTTTTTGCCTGCTCCTTTGTGCTGATTTGTTTGCCGTTGATAAAAAGCGTAACCGCACCGGTGTTGGAATAAACCTTAATCTCGGTTTTCGCCCCTTTCCGCTGTGTGCAGCGGCTCTGCGCAATTTGAAGCATGGGTGTTTTGCTCCAACGGCTTTGATAGACGTAATAGGCGTCCTTTTTCACCTTCCGGTCAAAGGAGACGAGGCCCTTATCATTCATGCCAGGGCGGTTGCCCTCGTTGCGTCCATCCGAGCCGAAGTCAAACAGGTTCCACACAAAAGTGGCCCAGAGGTAATCCCGGCGGTCGATTTGCCGCAGGAATGCTTCATGGCAGAGCGCCTGATATTCTTCCGGATGAAAATCTCCATCGTGCACAGGCTTTTTCGGCTTTTCTGCATGCTGCAAATGATTTCCGCCCGCTCCATATTCTGAAATGCCCACGGGCCGGTCGCAGCGCATTTTATCCATAAAGGAGCCGAGCTGCTTTCGGCTCATGCCATACCAGCCGGGGTAAACATTCCATGCGATCAGGTCGCTTTTCCAATGGTAGGCCGTTTTCTGGTTGGTGGCCTGCGTGGTGTAGCGGGTGGGGTCGAGCCGCTTCGCAAGTGCGTGCAGCTCGTTTGTGAAGGGGATCATCACGTCGTCGAATTGCGCTTTCACCTCGTTTTGAAGGCCCCAGCAGAAGATGGCGGGATGGTTGCGATTCTGCTCGATCAATTCAGTGAGCTGCCGCTTCGTAAGTTCAAAAAAAGCCTCCCGGTCGGCATTGGGGCTTTCATAGCTTCCGCTGCCGCCCACAAGGTCGACAAAGGGAATTTCAGCCCACGCCAGGATGCCGTGCCGATCGCACAGCCGGTAAAAGTATTCCGCCTGCGGATAGTGCGCAAGCCGGACGGCGGTAGCGCCGATGTCGTAGAGAATCTGAAAATCCTCATCATGCTGTGCTTCGGTCAGCGCGTTACCGAGAGCCTCTCGATCCTGATGGCGGCTCACGCCGCGCAGGGGATAGGGCCTGCCGTTGAGAAAAAAACCCTTTTCCCGGTCGATGTGGAAATACCGCAGTCCGGTTTCGTCCCAAAGCGTGTCGATGGTTTCTCCGTTTACGGACAGCTCCATAGAGGCGGAATAGAGATATGGATCCTCACGCCCGTTCCAAAGATGCGGGTTGTCAATCTGGAAGTCAAACCCGACCGCCAGATTCTGCTCTGCTGCGATTTGTATAGTTTTCGTCTGCGTGCTGTCGCCGAAGCGGGCGCGCACATGGATCGTTTTATCCTCCGCCTCGCGGTTTTCGAGCATCGCCTCCACCCGACAGGAGGCGGACGCATCGCTCACCTCAGAGGGGATCAGCCGCAGCCCGCGTGAAGCAAGCTGCGTTCGGGAAAAGCTGAGCTTTTCCGTTTTGATCAGCTCCACCTCCCGGTAAAGGCCTCCGTAGAAAGTGAAATCCGCCGTCAGTGGGGCGATCCGCTGGGAAAAGGCGTTATTTACCTTAACCGCGAGCAGATTGTCACCCTCCCGGAGAACATCCGTGATCTCCAGGCAGAAGGCAGTGTATCCCCCTTCATGCGAACCAATGAGTTGTTCATTGACGAATACGTCGCAGCGCATATTCGCGCCCTGGAAGCGCAGAAAATGCCGCTTATGAAACGATTCCGCGGAGAAGGTGAGCGTTGTGCGGTACCAGCCGTCTCCGCGGTAATAGTCGGTTTCATTGATATCCTTGCCGCCGGGGCAGCCGTCCTGCCCATCTGCCGCATTCCAGGTGTGCGGGATTTGAATCGGCTCAAAGCGGCTGAAGGTTGTATCCCATTTGTGTCCATCCTCCAGCACGCCTCTGTGAAAATACCAATCTGTCAGCTTCATGGATCGGATCGTCCTTTCTCTGCGATCAAATAAAAGGAGGTTTCTACTTGATTACGTTTTCCGGAATAAAGCAAACCCACAGCGCGATGACAAACAGCCCCTCCGTGGGGATCGCAAGCTTGGTATAGGGGCTTTTCCCGCCCTTGTCAATAAAGAGAAAAATCGTCCACGTTACAAAAACCGTAGTGGCGAAAAACAGGCCACCCGCGAGCGCGACCATCGGATTTTGCAGGCCGAACGTCAGATAGGTTAGAAAACCCGCCAGCGCGCCGGAGATGCCGCCATAATAAACGTGGATTTCTGTAACGCCGGCGTTATCCACCGGGCGAATGAAGAATTTTTTTGGCGTTTTTGACGGGGCTGAATACGAATACAAAAAACATGCCGGTAAAATAACCGATCAGCCCAATGGCCGCAATGCTCGCGGGCAGATGGGCGAGGATTATTTCTTTCCTGTGTCAGGTTTCTTTCTTCTCAACTTTTTCCCATTATAAAGGATTTAGGGCGGCCATGCAATGACCGGCAGGAGATTGGCGCGGCTTTTTTGAAAACAGGGCGAAAAAGCGCCCGCCGGGGATTGCCCCCGGCAGGCGCTTGTGTGTATAGAAAAATCTGATTTATATTCCGTTGACATAGGCCCCCGCCTGATAGCCCGCCACCGCTCCATCAGCCGCGGCGGTGATGATCTGGCGAAGCAGCTTCGAGCGGCAGTCCCCGGCGACGAACACGCCCTCGAGCGGGGTTTTGCAATCCTCTCCGGCGACGAAATAGCCGTTTTCATCGAGTGGGAGCTGGCGGGAGAAGATCTCGTTTTTCGGAATCAGGCCGATGGCGACGAAGACGGCGCTGACAGGCAGCTCCTGCCGCGCGCCTGTTTGGGCGTTTTCCAGCAGCACGGAGGAAACAGCGCTTTCCCCGCGGATTTCCGACACGGCGCTGTCATATTGGATTTTGATGTTTTCCTTCTGCATGACGCGATCGGCCAGCGCCTTTTCGCCCCGAAAGGCATCGCGCCGGTGCACCAGATAGACGGTGCGGCAGACGTTGGCAAGATACAGCGCATCCTCCAGCGCCGTGTTGCCGCCGCCGACGATGGCGACGTCCTTTCCCCGGAAAAACGCGCCGTCGCAGGTGGCGCAGTAGCTTACGCCGCGGCCGGTGAAGGCATCTTCGCCCGGGCAGCCGAGTTTGCGGCGCTTCACGCCGTTGGCAATGATAACGGCCTTTGCCTCATAGCGCTCCGCATGGGTCGTTACCACCTTGGGGTTGGAGGAAAGCTCCGCCTGCGTGACGGTTTCAAAGCGGATCTGCGCGCCGAGCGATTCTGCCTGCCCGTAAATCTGCTGGGCGAGTTCTGGCCCTGTGATGCTGGGGATGGCGGGATAATTTTCAATTTCGTTGGAAATGGCGATCTGGCCGCCGTAGAAATTCTCCTCCAGCAGGACTGTGCTCAAACCCGCCCGCTGCGCATAAATAGCCGCGGTCAGCCCGGCGCAGCCCGCGCCGATGATGATAACATCCGTCATATGTGATGCCTCCGTTTCTAAAATCTGATCTATCAAAATATATTCTGTCCGTTTGAAATTAGTATAGCATAAATCAGTCAGCTTTCAGGAACTTTGTCACATTTAGCTGCCCGTCTGGTTGGAGAAAGCCTTTTGATTTTTCGGTTGGGATAGCCGACCAGCCGTTCTTATGCAGCTGTTTGATCGTTCTTGTGCGCTTTTTTCAGCTTCCGGTGCGTACGCAGAAGGAAGGCGACTCCCAGCAGCGCGATCAACAGCTCCGTAGCAGGGATCGTCAGCCATACCCCATCCAGCCTGAAAAAATGCGACAGCAGCAGAAGCACCGGCAGAATCACGAGAAATCCCCGCAGAATCGATAGTGCGAACGCCTCCCGAAGCTGCGCCATGGCGGAAAGGGAGGTAATCGTGATGATGTTGAAGCCCATCAGGGCAAAGGCGAGAAAATACAGGCGGATTGCCCGCACGGCAAGCGCCGTTAGTTCCGGCGAATTTTCCTGATTGAACAGGCTGGCAATCTGCGTGGGGAAAAGGAGCCCCGCGCCATAAAAGAGAAGCCCGATCACAGCAGCGCAGGAAGCTGCCAGAAGAAATGCGCGCCAAACGCGCCGGTGTTTCAGCGCGCCGAAATTTGTGCTGATAAGGGGCTGTACACCCTGGCCGATGCCGTTAAAAAACGCGGTGCAGACGATGGCGATATTCGCCACGATTCCGTATGCCGCCACACCCGTGTTGCCTGCGAGGCGCAGGATTACACTGTTAAAGGCGAGAATGACAATACCGGCGGAAAACTCCGTGACGAAATTGGAGATGCCGCAGCGGAAGATTTGCAGGATTTCCCGAAGCTCCGGTTTCATGCGGATTAAGCGCAGCGTGCTGTTTTTACGCAGAAAATGCGTCAGATGAATTAGGAGGCCCAATACTGTGCCGAGACCTGTGGCAAGCGCAGCCCCGAACATGCCCAGCTGGAGAGGGAAGATAAACACATAGTCCAATACAATGTTGGTTAATGTGGAAACCGTCATGGCGGTCATAGCGAGATGCGGATTGCCGTCGTTCCGTACAAAAGCGGTCATAATATTGTTGAGAATAAACGCGGGGGAGAACAGGAGCACTACGCGCAGATATTCCACTGTATAAGCGATCGTTTCCTCCGTCGCGCCGAGCATGGAGGCAATCGGATCGGAGGCAAACGAACCCAGTATGGTAAACAACAGCGCGAAAATAAGGCCGAGTACGGCCGAAATCGTAAATGGCCGCCCCGCGCGTTCCGGCTCACCCCGGCCATGCAGGATCGAAAAAACTGTGCCGCCGCCGATGCCCAGCAGCGCGCCCACGCCAAAAATCAGGTTGTATACCGGCAGGCCGATATTCAGCGCCGCAAGGCCGAGCTCGCCAACGCCGTTGGCGATAAAGTAGGTATCCGCCAGAATGTAAAGGGAGAGGCCGACCATGCCGATCACGCCAGGTGTCACATATCGAAAGAAAACGCCGGTGATATTCTCTTTTAAAATTGCTTCGCGCTGCACAATGCATCCTCCTTCAGTATCCTCCTATTTATTTTACCCTATTTTTACAGCTTTCATGGGGACGGGACGAAAAAAGAGACCTCAAAGCATCCAAAGGCCTGATGATGCTTTGCAGTCTCCGTTTATTCCGTTACAGCCCCGGCGGGCAGACCGGAGGGATAATTGTATTTTTGTTACATGGAATATTTTAATGTATGCCGCCCTTGACGGGCGCAACGAATGGAATGCTGCTATTCTATCAGATCAGGCAAGGTGCGTCAATATGATACGCGGTAAAGGCTATGCATCAAATGATCCGCACGGCATTTGCGGTTTGCTCCATCCCGCACGGCTGCTTTTGCGGCATGGCCAGGGCAAAAAGATCTGTCGTATCCGCGTTCAGCTGGTAAATATATTGTGCGCAGGGGGGGAGGGTTCGCAGGCCGGAAGCACGCATCAGCACCGGCAGCTTCGCCGTATCCCGCATGCGCCGCAGAATCTCCTGCCCTCGGTCGTTAAATCCGAGCACATGCAGGTAGGGAGGGGAGAGGACGGTATCTTCCCGTGTGACGCCCAAAAAAGCATGCAGCGTAAGCCTTCGAATGCGCGCATGCGTATAGCGCTTGGTTTTCGCGGCGCTGAACAGATCACTGAGCGAGCAGGCGGAGCGTATGGCCTCATACAGCCGGTATTCCAGCCCTTCGCTGATATCTGGCAGGAGCGCCAGATCAGTGGGGGAAAGGCGTCGCAGGTGCGATAAAACGGCGGTTTCCATCGCCTGGTAGGAAACGGGCGCGCGCCCTGCGGCAATTTCCCGGCGGAGAATTTCGGCAGAGGACGCAGGCAGAGCGCAGCTCCATTCCGGGTCGTTTCTCAACAGGAGGCTTCGTATCTGGGAGGCGCTCACAAAGCTGTTCATGCAGTTTGTTTCATCGTGCCGCGCGCCCCTGCGCTTTATTGCGAGCGGGCGGATCGGAGCATGCAGGCGTTCCAACGCCCGCAGATATTCGAGAGCAAGTGCGTCATTTGCGCCTTGCAGGATGCCGGCGGCCTCGTCCCCCAGGCATTGCGCAGCCGCCTTTTCCCGCGCGGCGGGCAGGCTCATCCCGTCATTCAGAAACCCGCGCAGGCAGTCGCGCATCTCTGGAGATTCCAGCGCCTGCGCCGTGTCGCACAGGCGGTCAGTGCTTCCGCATTCCGAGCCGAAGCTCAGCAGCTCCACACAGCCCATCGCGTGCAGCAGGGAAACGCCCGCCCGTGCGAAATCCTGCGCCCGGGCACAGTTCCACGGTGCCGGCAGCTCCAGCACAAGGTCCACGCCGCCGCGCAGTGCCATTTCCGCCCGCGCGTGTTTTTCGAGGCAGGCGGGCTCGCCCCGCTGCACGTAATTCCCGCTCATCACGGCCACGATATGAGAAGCGCCCACTTTGCGGGTCTGTTCGATTTGGTAGGCGTGGCCGCTGTGGAAGGGGTTGTATTCCGCGATGATTCCTGCAATTTTCATGTTGGCTGTCTCCTTTTTGGGGGTATCCGGGACATGTTTTTAAGAATTCTCCGATTTTGTGTGATGATTTTTCCTTTTTTGCGCTATTTCAGGCGCAAAAAGCCGGAAAGCCCTTGAAAAATCAAGCTATCCCGTCTATAATATATCAGCTACCGTTCCAAACGGCAACAGAGAATCTGCAAATTATTTTTGATTAAGCGGGGGAATTTTTGAATGAAAATCCTGGTCATCAATGCGGGCAGCTCATCCCTGAAGTATCAGCTGATTGATATGGATGGGGAAAATGTGCTGGCGAAGGGAATTTGCGAGCGCATCGGCGCAGGCGGCCATATGCACGGCAACACGGCGGACGGGCGCAAATTCGATTTTGATGTTGAAATGCCGAACCATACCGTGGCGTTCCAGCAGGTGAAGGCCGTCCTGACCGAGGGCGACTGCGCTGTGATTGCGAGCCTTGACGAAATCCGGGCGGTCGGCCACCGGGTCGTCCAGGGCGGCGCCACCTTCAATAAGAGCATGCTGGTTGACGATACGGTGATTGCGGGAATCAAGCGGTTGTGCGACCTTGCGCCTTTACATAATGCGGCGCACCTTCAGGGGATTCATGCCTGCCAGGAGGTTTTCGGCCAGAATGTGCCGCAGGTTGTCGTATTCGACAATGCCTTCCACAGCACGATGCCGCCGGAAGCGTATCTGTATGCCATCCCCTATGAATATTACGAGAAATATAAAATTCGCCGTTACGGCTTCCACGGTACCTCGCACCGCTATGTCAGCGCCCGCTGCGCGGAGCTGATGGGCAAGGATCTCAAAGAGATCAAGATGATCACCTGCCATTTGGGCAACGGCTCCTCGATCACCGCGATCAAGGATGGCAAGGTGATTGACACCAGCATGGGGCTCACCCCTCTCGACGGCTTCATGATGGGCACACGCAGCGGCGGGCTTGATCCGTCCGTCGTGACCTACCTGCAGGAAAAAGAGGGCTGGACGCCCAAGCAGACTGATGAGGTGCTCAATAAAAAATCCGGCATGCTCGGTATCTCCGGAATTTCGAGCGATGACCGCGATCTGGCCAAAGCGGCGGCCGAGGGCAATGAGCGCGCCATCCTGACGCGCAAAATGCTTTGGTATCAGATCCGCAAATATATTGGCTCCTATGTTGCTGCGCTCGACGGTGTGGACGCAATCGTCTTTACGGGCGGCATCGGTGAAAACGGCCAGTTTATCCGCGCGGACATCTGCGGCAATCTTTCTTATCTCGGCGTTGAGATTGACAATGAGATCAATGCGAAGGCGCTGCACGGCGTAGAGGCTGAAATTTCCACGCCCGCATCCAAGGTGCGCATCTTTGTTATCCCCACGGAGGAAGAATTGATGATCGCGCGCGACACGAAGGCGATCGTCGAGGCGATGTAATTTTACAGGTTGAAAAAGAGGATGTTGCAAATTGTTTTGCAACATCCTCTTTTTTTATTGGTATCGGTATGTATGCAGATAGAGAGCAGGATTTCTCAGGAATTCAGTTCCATTTTGATGTTCGCGCTGAAAAAAGCTGATACAATGGATAGGGATGCGTCACACATCCAAAACCAGGCAGGATGAACGGCCTGGATGGAAGCAACCTAACGCATAAAGAAGGTGATTTACTGTGATTCCTGCTGACTATTGCAACCTGAACTTTCCCAACACGATTGAAAAGTGGAACGGGGCGGTTCCTCTGGGAAACGGCGATCTGGGGTGTTTGATCTGGGGCGGCCCATCGGCACTTCGGCTCAGCATTGATAAGGGTGATTTGTGGGATTGCACCGGCGGGCCTGTGGCTGGCGGGGAGTATACCTATCGGAATTTAATCCGCCTGGTCAAAAAGAAAAGGCAAAGGGAGATTGTGCGCATTTTTGATTTGCCCTATGCTAAACGACCCAATAGGGATGGGTAGAAGTTTGAAAAAGAGATTTTTGGATATCTGGAACAGGAAAACGAAAAGGGCCGGAGTGGAAGGATAGGGTCTGGTGAAGCGCGTCTCATCAATGGCTTGTGATCAGTGGATCTGCCTTGCTGGCTGCTGGCAGGAGTATTTCCCCTTGTACATCGGGGGCATATTCACACACATATTTTGTTTTCACATCATAAGATGGTAAGGAAACAGACGTAATTTGTTTCTTAAGTAAAATAATACGGAAAGGAAGTTGTTCTATGGACTATTTGGAGTCAAGCAGCCGTGGGTGTCAGCCGAGTTGCCCCACGAAGCAAACCCATGTTCATGAGATGGTTGGCAGTGTTCAAATTGCCGAAGCGCAGACAGACCCACACAATCATAGATTTGCGGTAGTGACCGGCGAGGCCATTCCTGCGGGGAAGGGCGACCATGTTCATGATGTAAAGTTTCGGACAGATTTTTACGAAGACCATTTCCATGAATTCTGCGGCAGAACCCAGGGCGCTATCCCTGTTGGCGATGGCCGGCATGTTCATTTTCTGGATTCCGTCACTGAGCAGAGTGAGGGACACAGGCATAAATTCAGAGTCGCCACTTTGATCGATGATCCCATCGGGGAGTAGGCATAATTTTTAGAAAGACAAAGGCCGCTGACAAAAGTCAACGGCCTTTTCAATGGTTGCGGAGGAAGGATTTGAACCAACGACCTTCGGGTTATGAGCCCGACGAGCTACCAGACTGCTCCACTCCGCGATATTAAATTGGCTCTCGTTTGAGTGCTTATTTATTATAAGCGACTTTGCGTAAAAAAGCAAGTCTTTTCTCGACTAAACAGTTACAACAATACAGAGGATTAAAACGGAAAAATTATTTATTATGCCCATCACTAATCAGCGCAGCGTGCAGAAACCGCAAAGCAAAGTGCTCTCCCTACTGAGCGGCATTTCCTTTTCAAAAGCTTTGCTATTTCTTTGCTTGCTTTTCCTTTATGGAATTTTTACAATAGAGAAGAAGATATCCCCTATTTGAATAACAGGGGATGGCGATCTCTTTGGTGGATCGAATTAAGCCGAATTGATTGCCATGATGATTGGGAGGGAACGTATTCATGAAAAACAGAACCCGTGCCTTTTCTCTGGCATCCCTCCTGTTTTTGCTGACGCTCGCGGGAGGCTGTCAATTAGCTAATCCGGATGCTGCACTGCTTGCATCGGAAAGCGTCACCTCCGTTTTTAGCCCCACTGAGCCGGAAGAGAGCTTGGAAGAGGCTTCCTTCACTGCCACTGACATAGGCTCTGCGCACGAAAGCACTGCTGCTTCTGCATCAAAGCCGGAGCACACAAATGCCACCACTTTGACTGCCGGAGAAAAGGAGGTGCAAAAAAAGATACAAGCGGCGCTTTCCAGAGAAGAACATGCTTGGAAAGAGGAGGAAGTGGTGCTGACCTTTGTGGGAGATTGTACGATTGGCTCCTTCCCGGAATGCAGGGTTTCCAAGCGGTTTGAAACCTATTTTGACGCATCGGGCAGCCCTACCTATCCCTTTGATTTGGTCAAGGATTGGTTCCGGGCAGACGATCGGACTGTGATCAATTTTGAGGGTACGTTGACGACGGCGACCAAAATGGCCGAAAAATCCTGGCGATTTAAGGGCCGGCCGAAATTCGCAAAAATCCTTTCTCAAAGCAATGTGGAGATTGCAACGCTTGCCAATAATCACAGCAAGGATTATCTGGAGGCAGGCTATCAGGATACGCTCCGCTATTTGACGGCGGAGCAAATCATGGCGGGAGATCGGGGCCGCCCTGTCCGCTTTTCCACCAAGGGGATGGACTTTGTCATTCTGTCGTATAATCTCTGGCCGGTAGAGGACGAGGCAGAAACCAATGCGGATGTAGCAAAAATCTGCCGGGAAATCGCACGGGAAGCAGAAGGGGAGGTGGTAGTCATCGTATGCCTGCATTGGGGTGAGGAATATGAGCCGGTCACCGCGTATCAGAAGCGGTATTCACGGCAGATCATCGATGCCGGGGCGGAACTGATTATTGGGCATCATCCGCATATGCTGCAAGGCATTGAGCAGTATAAAGGGAAATATATTTGCTACTCTCTGGGCAACTTCGCCTTTGCGGGCAATGTCGCCACCCGAAGAGAATCGCTGGAAACCATGCTCGTCCGGCCCCGTTTTTCAAAGGGGGAGCGTCATCCCATGTGCACAGGCCTCACCATCGTGCCCTGCTTCAGCACCTCCCATGCCAATTTGAGCGTCAATAACTACCGTCCAAGGCCGGTATTTGGCGCGGAAGCGCAGCAGGTGATGGAGAAACTGCAAAAGCTTTCTTCCCAGCTTCCCAATGGGGTGCGCAAATTGGATACCTATTCGATCGGGTAAGGCAAGCCTGGCGGCCAATTCAGAGGTCCTTGCGGCCCTACATTATTGCCCTCACATATGTTCGCCGCAGCGCCTCGGGAGAGATAGAGAGATGCCATTCTACCCCGCGGCGCTGTGTGTGGATTCTTTTTCCGGTTTAAAAAATGCCAAGGCTCTGCACATAGGCATGCATTTCATTACGGGATTGAATTGTATGCGTATGCGCCACAATTTCCGCTTGTTTTTCCTTTGTCTGCTTTGTAAAATATTCCATTGCACGTGGATTTTGTGCGAGTGCCATTCCAAATCCCAGCGGCAGTTCCTCCATGGGGATCCCTCCTTATCACTTTTTTTGTTTTAATTGATTGATACAATTGTGAAAATCCTGCGGTGTCCGAATGCTTTCCTGCAGGAGTTTCTGCTGTGTTTCCTCTGGGAGGGAGTCAAATAGCTCACGCTCTTGGATATTTTCATGAAAAATAGTCGCCAAGGCGAGCGGCAACCCGGAATAGTTGGCATATTCCATACACAACCTCCTTTTCAGTTCAATGGAAGTGATCTGATACAATCTATAGTATACAATTTTTTTGTGTATTTATCCGTGTCAGCTTTGTTTTATCGGGTGGGAAATTTCACCGGGGCTAGAAGGAGGCCATAGGAAACAGTTCAGAAGGCTGAAAGAAAATTTTTCAAAAAAAATGTATTGACTTTCTTAGCGGAATCGGATATTATAAATAAGCGCTTGACGCGCTGAAAGCGGCCAAGCATTGTATGAATGATCCATTAGCTCAGCTGGCAGAGCACTTGACTTTTAATCAAGGTGTCCGGAGTTCGAATCTCCGATGGATCACCAGAAAAAACCCCTGAAACGACGCTGATACGTTGTTTCAGGGGTTTTTCGCTTTTGCGAATCATTTTAGTTTGTTCGCAACGTGTTAGCAACCGTGAAAAATGCTTGATTTTTTTGCGGTTGCTAACACATTTCTGACCCATCGCTGAAGGATGAGTCGCCTCGTTTCAAGCTTTTTAGGGCACTTCCCGATCATTACTCCAAGCGCGCGAAATTACCGTGCCGTTTTGGGGAGCGCCTCGATCATCTGCATCATATTGAGATAAAACTGCAGCGTTTTCTCCCGGTCACCATTGAGGCCGATCACTGTCCCGTGATCACCCGGCAGGGTAGGCATCACATTCCAGCTTCCCTGTACAATATGGGATGCATCATAATCCACACCCGGATCATCATAAGGCTTTTGCGCTGAGACGACGCTAACCAGGCCGTCGTTTGGAAGCCAGCTTGCATCGATCGGATAGTCCGTGTCAGTATTGACTGCGTATCTGCCAATCAGGTTTGCAAACGGGATTAAAACCAGAAGGGTATTAGCGTTTGCAACCTGATAGCCGCTGAGCGCGGATTCATGCGTGGTCAGATAGGAGTAGGAGAAATAATAGATATTCCGCTCCATTCCGATGCGTTCGTTGAGCAGGGCCGCTCCGTCGGGGGATAGGTCTGTGACCACACTGTCGCCCGTCTGTTCAGAGATCAGCTTGAGCGCCTGTGTCAGCCTCGTTTCGATTGTTTCACCAGGAATAGCGGTCAGACCGAATTGCTCCAGGTGAAAATCGACAAAGCCGTTGAGATCCGACCGGCCCATAATGCCCGCATAGACATAACAGATTGTTTTGACTAAATCAGTCAGCTTCAGGTCGTCGGCAATATAGCGCAGCGTTGAGCCGTTATGGGGCGTGCAGAGCGTGGTGACGGAATGCACCCAATTGGCTTTGCCTCCCGCAAAGAGCGGGGAAAGCTCTTTGGCGGGCGTGGCTTCCCGCTCTGCCGGGTCTCCGTTGGCAAGCAGTTCTGTTAGAAGACGAACCGTGTTGCCGCCAAAGCTGTGGCCGACGAGATTGACCTTTTTTAAAATACCTTTTTTATCCTTCGTTCCCCAGCCCTCAAATAAGGGCGCGTCATAGGTGCGCCCGTAGCGGGCGTGGCTGTGCGCTTGAGAATGCGCCTCGCCATAATCTACCGTACCGCCTGTCATTTGAGCATAGAGCTCGCATGCACGGTCCCAGCAGCTTGAAATTGGTCCTACAGAGGCGTCATAGCATTCGTAGCCGTTGTCACGCAGGCGCGGCATCAGCGCTCCCGTGGTCGCACCCCAGTAGGGGACAATATCGTTGATTCCCTCGCCGGAGCCCCAACCGCCCATACCGTGGACGAAGACGTAGGGGTAATGGACATCCGCCATTTTGTCGATTGCTGCACTGGACGCGGGCAGCACCGCCATCACCGCCAGAATAGCTGCCAGCAGGAGGCTAGCAGTACGTTTTCCGATTTTTTGCTTCATTTCATCAACACCTCCGGACAGGGAGCCGCCTATTAAAGCGGCAAACGATACCATGTTTTTCGTATTTCCTTTAAATTGTAACAAGAAAACAGATAACTTACAACCGCATGCGATAATATTTCTGGGGAAAACGGCGCATTCTAAGGATGGAACACATCTGCGGGGAAGGCTTTCTTTCCCGCCAGACGAATTGGCGAAAGGAGACGTATCGGATATGAACGATTCTGAAAAGAAGCGAGTCCGTCCCGTGAAAACGGCGGGGGACAATCAGTGGACGACATCCCATCGGAAAAGCAGCCCGGATAAGCGCCCGCGGCGCGACGGGCCGGGCGGGGAGCCGGGACAGAAAACAGATAGAAAGTAAAAGGCTGTTGCAGAATAAACATTTCGAAAAAAGTGTACAAAAAAGGCGCTTTCTGAGGCTTTTATGGCCGCTGGGAAGCGCCTTTTTCTGCTTAGAAGCTTTCCTTTGTGTAGGTTGCCCTTGCAAATTCATTTTACAACAGCTCATGAATCCTTCCATTGTAAAATGATTCAAAGATATAAATTTACATTTTATATTGTAATTTTACAAAAAGTAGATTACCATAAAAATGAAGATAAGATGTTGACACTATGCTGGATTCTCCCTTTCAGCACGTTTGCCGCCGAAAGCGAAATATCGTTTTCTGTAGGAGAGTCCGTCGAAGAGTTTGAATATTATGATTACTTCGATGAGAACAAAGGGATGATCTGCGGGTCGGCGAAGGCCGGGCCACTTATCAAGCGTGTTACTAAAAATTATTTGGATCAGCGGGATTTCGATCCCGCTGATCGTTTCAAGGCTGGTGAGCTTGATTGAGATGTATTAAATATCTGGTTGCCTTTTTCGCTCTGTTTGCAATTGCTTTGTGCACGGGAGAATTTTATCAGGTTTATCTCCTCGAAATTCCCAACCGGGATGCTGTTACCTTTTCCCTGCCGGAAGAAGCTTCCGTGGAGCGATTTTATGCCAGCCTGCAGGAAGAGGCGGCTGCCTGCGGCGTTTCTGCCTATCGCGTTGATGAAGCCTCCGACGAGAATTTGATCCGGACTGATGTGACGGTTTATTGCTCGGATGAAAAGGCGAAGCAGTATCTCCGGGAGGCTTGTCTGGTTGAGCCCGGCGTTTATAAGAGCGTTTTTTTATCAGAGGCAAATGTCCGTTTTGCGCAGCTGAAGGATTGCCGGGTCGCCGGCAAGACAGTATTCATTTCGCTGCTTGGAGATGTGTGCGGTGAGCAGGCGCTCATTGATCAGATGAGCGTGCAATATTCGGTAGAAACGCAGTCCATCGGCAACAGGGGCGGGGGATTTTATTCTTCAGAGGCGTTTCTGATCCAACTGGCCCTGTGGGGGCTGGCGTGCACAATCATAGCGGTGATGGGGCTGTATGAAGTGATGCTTGCCCGCAAGGAGGCAGCGGTACGGTATTCCCTCGGCGAACGGCCCGTGCGGCTTTATCTGAAAAAAATCCTGCTGGATTCCGCCGTTTTCCTCCTGCTTTTTGCCGCCGTGTTTTGGGGGCTGTCCCAATTCACGCACTCCCTGTTTTCATTCCCGGTTTCCATGGGGATGCTCGGGGTGCTACTTGTGGTCAACGCCCTTGCCCTTGCGCCGTTGCTGCGGGTGGACCTGCGCAGGGCGTTCAGCGGCGTGGACGGCTCGCATGCCCTGCTATCCGCCAGCTATGCGATGAAGCTGCTCACCTGTGTGCTGACCGTGGTGGTTGCGGCCGCCGGTATCGGGGTTGCTGCTGAAATGCTGGAGTTCAAAAAGCAGGGTGATTTTTTTGAAAAATATAAGGATTATAGTTATCTTTCCATGCGGCCCGCCGTGAAGGATCTGATGGTTCGGGATGAGAGCGCCGTGCTGCTGTATCATCTCCAAAGGGAATGCTTTCGCGAGGGGAATGTTGTGCTGCAGAGTACATATACGACCTTCCAAAACATGGGTGACGGAAAATCCCGGGAGGGCATTGTTTGCAACCGCAACGCAAAGGACAACCTGCTGGAAAGCATCCCCGGCCTGAAAGAGGAAATGCTGGGGGAAGAGAAGATGTATATCATCCTGCCGTCGTACCCGGGGCAGGAGAAGGATCTGAAAAAAATCATGGATTTTGCACAGCCGGCTCTCGACGGCGATGCGGGTTATTTTTTCTGCCACAAATATGAGATTGAACTGATTTCCTATGACGGGCCTGCAAATTTGGTCGCTCTGGATGACAGCAACAGCGGCACGGGGAAGATCTGCAGCGATCCGATTATCTACTTCAGCAATTTGGACGAAAGCAAACTCACCATCCCGGATGAAAAGGGGAAGCTTTTGCGCAGCGATGGTTTCGCTTCAGAGTGGGAAGGCGGTTTGGGGTACGGGCCCTATTGTCCATATCTGATGTTTCGCCTCACGGATGCGGAGATCAGCGATTTTGCCCGCCGCAACGGCTTCAGCCTTACAGAGGACTATTATTCGAAGACGAATGTGTACGAAAGTTTTGTCCAGACCGATATCCGGGCGGAAAAGGTTCTGATCCTGCTCGGGATTCTGTTCTTTTTCCTGTTTCTGCTGGAGGTTGTGTTAATCAGCACGGTTATCCGGATGGAATACAGTGTCAACGCTAAGGAGCTTGCAGTCAAGCGAGTACTCGGCTATGGTGTGCTGCAAAAAAATTGGAGGATTTTTGCCGCCACCTTCTCTGTGATTTTTCTGGGGCTTGCCGCCGCCCTTACGATGAACCTTCTGCTGGAACTGGCAAGCCCGCTGGCCGTGATCGCTGGCTGTGTGCTGCCGGCGGCAGCGGAGTCTGCCGTTATTCTCTGGAATATTATCAAAACAGAAAAAGCGCAGCTTGTCAAAATCCTGAAAGGAGGCAGTTTATGATCCAGATCAATCATCTCTCCAAATCGTTTGGCAGCCGGAAGCTGTTTGAAGATTTCTCCCTTGCAATCAACGATGGAGATTTTGTGATTTTCACCGGCGTCAGCGGTTGCGGAAAAACAACGCTGCTGAATATGATCGGCTCCCTGGAGACTGTGGATGGGGGAGAGATTTTCGTCGATGGCAGGGATATTACAAAGAGGAAAAACCAACGGGAATACCTGCGGACCCAAGTGGGTTTCCTCTTTCAGAATTTCGCCCTGGTGGATCACAAAACCGTGGAGGAGAACCTGAAGCTTGTTAAGAATGACTGCCGCTCCGGCGTCTCGATTGAGGAGGCACTGGAGGCGGTCGGCCTGGCCGGCCAGAAGGATCAGAAGATTTACAGCCTCTCGGGTGGGGAGCAACAAAGGGCGGCACTCGCGCGGCTGATGATCAAAAAGTGCGGCTATATTCTGGCGGATGAACCGACGGGCTCGCTTGACCGGAAAAATGCCGAAATTGTTTTTTCAATTCTTGAAAAAATAAACGAGAGCGGAAAAACAATGATCATGGTGACACACGACGAAGCCTTTCAACAAACGGGGAAACAGGTGATTCCGCTGTGAGCAATGTGCAGGAACGAAAAAGTTGTTCCAAACGGGTAATGCTGCTCCTGTTTGCAGTATTGATGGCAGCATTTATCCTATGGAATGCAGCATGGATCGCCTACCGGGAGCTTCGTTATGGATCGACTCTGGGAATGGACTTACCGCCTCTCTAGGGAAAGGCGGTATTTTTTTGTACGTTCTGCTCGATTCGATGACAGGGTTAGCAGGCGGAAGCAATTATGCTGAAAATTTCGCTCCATTCGAGCCTCTCCTGCATAAAATAGTTGTAGCTGATCCCATGTTGTTCTTTTGATCTCGTTCAGAGGTAGGGCCTCCTTTGCGATTCGCCTCGAATCGCCTGCAAACTTGACAAAACGACCGAAATTGCTATAATAATCTGGTTATCAGAAGGAGGCGTCTGTATGGCACAATCCTATACCGGCCCCATTTTCGGCGGCAAGCCCGATTGGGCGCGCGTTCCGGTTGCCCGGTTGGAGAGCTTCCATTGGGAAGGGGAATCTCCTTACCGCCCCGCCTCGTTTGCGCAGCTCTGTGCTGTGCGGGGGGAGGGGATCTTTGTGCGTATGTGGTCGTTTGAGTCGCCTGTCCGAGCCGTTGCCGCAAAGCGGGATGATCCGGTCTATCAGGATAGCTGCCTGGAATGTTTCCTGAATCCATTCCCCGCTCAGCAGGATTGTTACATGAATTTTGAGATGAACCCCAAAGGCGTTTTTTTAACGGAGTTCGGCCCGGGAAGAGAAGGGCGTGAGCGCCTGACAGGGCTGACGGAGCAGTCGCCCACCGTTACGCCGTTTACGCTGCCGTCGCCGCAGGGAGATGCCTGGGGCGTGCTGCTGTTCGTGCCCTGCGAGTTGGTGGAATCGCTTTATCACAGGCCCTTTTCCATTGCACCAGGTGCGATGGCAGGCAATTTTTATAAATGCGGCGATGAAACGGCGCATCCTCATTTCGGTGCGTATTTCCCGGTGGGGAGCGCGGCGCTCGGCTTTCACAATCCCCAGTGCTTCGGGCGAATCGAGCTGGCGGAAGAAACTGATTAAACCTTTGAGAAAATAGAGAATATTATTTGTAGAGAAAGGCTGTGTGTTACACATGAGCGAGCTTCCCTTCCAGATTGAGGAGATCAAGCGTCAGTTCGAGCTGGGCGGCGACTACACCGGTTATGATCGGATCAACAACGGTCATATCAACAACACATATGTCCTCCATTTTCAGGAAAACGGCCGCTGCAATGATTTTTTGCTGCAGCAGATCAACACCCATGTTTTCCGCAATCCGGATGAACTGATGGAGAATATTGTGGGCGTCACCTCTTATCTGCGCCGGCAAATCGAGCAGGCCGGCGGCGATCCGGCGCGAGAGACGCTCACCGTTTACCACACGGCGGATGGAAAGCCCTATTACAAGGATGCGCAGGGCCACTGCTGGCGCGTTTATAACTTCATTTCCGGCGCCTACACTTGCCAAAGCATCACAGACCCGGTTGTTTTTTATAACGCAGCAAAAGCCTTTGGCAATTTCCAGCGGATGCTGGCGGATTATCCGAGCGAGAGCCTTCATGAAACGATCCCGAATTTTCACAATACGGTTTCCCGTTTTCAAGATTTACGCACGGCGATCGAAGCCGATGAAGCGGGCCGCGCAAAGCTCGTGCAGGAGGAGATCGCGTTTGCCAAGGCCCGCGAGGCGGATTGCCGCGTGCTGCTGGATTTGGTCGCTGCGGGTGCATTGCCGCTGCGCGTGACGCACAACGATACGAAGCTCAACAACGTGATGTTCGATAATGATACGAAGCAGGGCATTTGTGTGATCGATCTCGATACGGTAATGCCGGGCCTCTCCCTCTATGATTTTGGCGACAGCATTCGCTTTGGCGCCAATACGGCGGCGGAGGATGAGAAGGATTTAACCCTTGTTTCGCTGGATTTGAATCTTTTTGAGCAGTATGTCAAGGGGTATCTTTCAGCGGCGGGCGAAAGCCTGACCAAAGCGGAGAAAGACAACCTGGCCTTTTCCGCTAAGCTGATGACCTTTGAGTGCGGTATCCGTTTCCTGACGGATTACTTAAACGGCGATACGTATTTTAAAACCGCCTATCCGGAGCACAATCTCGACCGTTGCCACACGCAGTTTGCACTGGTGGCGGATATAGAGCGCAAAATGGAGCAGATGCAGGAGATCGTCTCCAAAGCATAATTTTTGAGACCTGTTGGGAATCGAACAGAATCCGGAAGGGATGATGTCGGATGAAATACAGAGTGATTACGGCGACCGCAGTGTTGACTGCGGCCGCCGTTTGTCTCGGCGCGCTGACCTTCGTGGTTTATGGGCATGCGCAGGTGGAAAAATGGATGGAAAAGCCGCTTTCCCTGCCGGATGGCTTTTTGATCACCGCCCACACCGGCTGCCTGGGAACGAAGTTGAATTCGCTCGATTCCCTGCGCGCTGCGTTGGAGAGCGGCGCAAACGCCGTGGAATTTGATATCCGCTTCCAATCGGATGGCACGCCGGTGCTCTCACATGACGCCGTGCAGAATTCTGACAAAAGCCCGCGGCTGGCCGACGCTTTTGCGCTCATTGCGCAGAAGAAAGGGGTTCAGGTAAATCTGGATCTCAAGCAGACGGATCATCTTCCTGAAATCGTGCGGTTAGGTAAGGCGGCAGGCATTTTGGACCGGCTGTTCTTTACCGGCGTTGGGGTGGATGCCAGCCAAACGGTAGCGCGGGAATGCCCGGAGATTCCCTATTATCTCAATTTATCGCCGGATAGAAAGCAGAAAGACAGCGAAGCTTATTGGCGGCAGGCGGCGGATCAGATTCGGCTCTGCGGTGCAATCGGCATCAACTGCCATTATGATGCGGCGAGCGAAACGCTGGTACGCGTGATGCATGAGCAGGGGCTGCTCGTCTCCTGCTGGACGGTGGACCGAAAGGCTGACATGGCGCGCATTGCCGCGCTCGGGCCGGATAATATCACCACCAAAGAGCCGGTCAAGCTGTGTGAGCTTATTGATCATTGGGGAAACGGGTGATAACGGTCCGGAACTATACTGTATTGAAAACAAACGAATCATCCTGCTGCAACCTGTTTTGCAGCAGGATTTTTTTGTAAAAAAGTTGGGAGAAAATCTCTAAAAGGATTTCTGTTTCCCTGATGTATATTATAAGCTCCTCCATGCAAAATAAAGTTGAAATTATCATTAGGAGGTTTGCAATTCATGACGACGAAAGAATTATTGTACCTGGAAGATGCGCTGGGGCATGAGAAGTATTTTCAAACAAAATGCAATGAAACGGCCAACCAGATTCAGGATGCGGATCTGAAAGCCTGCGTGCAGCAGATGGCGCAGAAGCATCAGCAGATTTTCCAGAGCTTTTACGGTTTGCTTTGATAAGGGAATTCGTGCTTTTTAGGCATAAAGTGTAGTGCGAAAACACATTTCACCCATTGAAATTTTGGATGCGCTAAAGCCGTACAAATTCGCGGTTTGCGCAAGAAAGGAATGCTCATAAATATGGATGATAAGAACTTGATGGAAGATATCCTCCTTTTGGAGAAAGGCGTTTGCGACCTGTATATGCACGGGACGATCGAATCCCCCACGTCAAACGTGCACCAGGCATTCAACACCGCTTTGAACGACTCCCTGTGCATGCAGGATACCCTGTATGACAAGATGGCGGCGAAGGGCTGGTATCCCACCGAGCAGGCGGAGCAGAATAAAGTAAATTCTGTGAAGCAAAAGTTCAACGCGCAGTAAAAAGGGACTGTTGCAAAATGCTTTGCATTTTGCAACAGTCCCTTCAAAAAAGCCATTTTAGCCTCACAGAGGCAAATTTCGGGCTGAGCCCCGCCCGAAACCATGTCTTTTTCGGTTTGTTTGTACGGGAGGCATTTTGCAACACCTCCTTCTTCTTTTTCAACCTATTTGTCTTTCCACTTTTTTTCCACTTTCTTCATAATGCCCACAACGAGCATGCCGGCCAGCGGGAACAGCGCCGCTGTCAGCATCGCGGTTTTAAAACCGAGCTGTTCAGGCGATAAAGCGGGGTTGATGGCGGCAAAGCTTTGGCTGTTTGCAACAGCGTCTGTAATGCTCCCCACAAGCTGCGGCGCAATGGAGCCGCCAAGATCTCCGCCCGCCGCGAGCAAGGCGTAAACTGCCACGCTGGTATGGGGGATTACCTCCGCTGTGTAAATCAAAGTGCCCGGCCAGAGCATGGATACGCAAAATCCCGTAAACGCGCAGGCTATCAGGCCCACAATGGCATTTGGGAAAAGCGCGGCGATGACATAGCAGAGAAAGGCGCCCATAAATCCGAGCAGCATAAAGCGGGAGATCTGCTTGCCAAATTTCGCATAGAGGGTTCTGCCAAGCCCCAGCATCACCGCAAACACGGCAACGCCGAACACATCGCCCCATATTTTTGAAATCCCCAGCGCGGCTTCCAGGTAGCCGGAGCACCACTGCGTCATGGTGTTTTCGGAAGCGCCGCCCAAAAAGATGCAGGTCACGCATAAAAGCAGCAGCGGATTTTTGAGCGGGCTTCTGTTTGACGCACCGCTTTTTGGCGTTTCAAGAGGCGGTATTTCAGAACATAAAAAAAGTACAAAAGCAGCAAGCGGCAGAATGGCCCAAAGCAGCGTGAGAATATACCAGGTTTCCCGCCCAAACACCTGAAGATACAGCGTGCTCAGCAGCACCACAGCAGCCACGCCCCAGGCATAAACGGAGTGCGCCCGGCTCATATCACGCTCCGGGTTGTCCGACGGCAGTGCAGCGATCACGGGGCTGATCAGCACTTCCCCAAGCCCCGCAGAGGCCGAAAAAATAATTGTGCCGGCCACTAGGAATAAGTAGGCGCGCGCAGGCATCAAAGCCGGAAAAATGGCATACACCATCAGGCCGGTTACGGTGAGCAGCGGCATGGCGCGCACGGTTTTTTGAATATTGAATTTGTGGGCATAAAACGAAAAGATCAAATCCACGCACAGCTGTGTGCAGAAGTTTACCAACACCAACAGGCCGAGCAGGGTATAGGAGATCCCGTAGAGTTGATGGAATGTGATAAACAGCAGCGGCGATATTGTCGCCACCGCTGACATGGAGGCGTTGGACATATAGCAGGCATATTTGGCGATTGAATGCTTCTTTGTCATACGGTTCTGCAGTTCCTTTTTGAATGATTTTTGGATGCGGTCCGTTCCGCACGCTGTGGCGATAGAGGTGGAAAAGCACTTAATTCCGCCTGTTTTACAGGGCTGTCCCTTTTGGCGGAATAAAAAATTTTGAGGTGTCTACGCCCTCTGCTTGCAGCAGTTTCAACTTTGTTGGGATGCCGGCGGCGAATCCGGTCAGGCTGCCGTGAGCGCCTACCACCCGATGGCAGGGAATGATGATAGAGATAGGATTATGGCCGACTGCTCCCCCTACCGCCTGGCTGGACATCCGTTCCCTTCCCAGCCTTGCAGCCATCTTTTTTGCGATATCGCCATAGGTGAGCACCTCGCCATAGGGGATTTCCCGCAAAATGCCCCACACGCTTTGGCGGAAAGCACTGCCGATGGGCGCCAGCGGCAACTCCGAAACAGAGGGCTTTTCCCCGGAAAAATATTGCTCCAGCCACTTTTTTGCAGCGGTGAACACCGGGAGATCGTCTTTTGGTGCCATTGCTTCGGGCATGGCGCCCCCATAATATTTTTGCCCCTCGATCCACAGGCCAACCAGGCTCTCTCCGTCGCAGGCGAGTGTCAGGGTGCCTACAGGGGATGGGCAGATCGTTTGATAATACGTGCCGAACGCCTTCTTCCCTTCTTCTTTTTTCAATTTGTAGCCGTAACGCACGGTGGCCGTTCAGATTCTTCTATCTCCATGGAGCATTTGCCTATTTGGATGCATTATATCATTTTTCCGCTTTTTCTTCCAGATGTTTTTCGGTATGGATTTTCGGAGAAAGGATGCCTTCTCTAAAGATTAAACGCTCCGAAAACTTAAATATATCCGGATTTCAGAGCTGAAAAATGGTTGAAGTTTGAAACCCTTCAAACTTCAACCGGGGATGAAAGAAGAAACGGCAGGAAATCATTTCAACCGGGCAGTGCAAACAAAACACCCATTGGTTCTCACGCATAGGAGCCGATTTTCATCAATGCTTTATTGCGGCAAGGTCTGGAAAAAGACCCTCTACAGCGCGGGCTGCCCGTTTGGTCAAAAAAAACCTGCGGTGCGCGAATCGCTCACCGCAGGTTTGTCTAATGCGTATAAAAAAGATATTTTCGGCAAATCGGTGAGTAGTTTTGAACTCGCGCGGTGGGGGATGCTCATTTTGTGTGCTTGGTTGCAACCATTATCCATGCAAAGTCTGTTTCTATTTGTTTTACAAATTGAAGGTCAGCATCAGCCAAACAAGATTTCATCTTTTCCGGATTATCCGGATATAGCGGCACTTTGCGGTTTTCAAAGTCAAGTTCTTTTGATTGGTCTTTGCTGATAGATACTACAAATCGTCCGTTGTCCGTTAAAAAACCGGCAATTTTCCGTATTGCTTTGAGCTTTTCTTTTATGTGTAAAAAAGTAAGTGAAGAGTAAATAACATCGAACCGGTTTTTAAAAGCACACTCAAAAAAGTCACTGCAAATCAGTGTTTTGTTTTCCAATAACGATAGGTTTTCTTTTGCACGCTCTATCGTTTTTTCAGAAATATCTATGCCGGTAAAATGCTTACATCTTGATATTATTTTTATTGCTATTCTACCTGTACCGACGCCGATTTCAAGTACAGTTTTAGTGTTGTTAAGTTCTAATTCATCAATGAAAACTTGTCCGTCCCATTGATTCATATACTCTTTTAATGGTTCTGCATCATGAACGGGGTCATTATTTTCATCAATTAAACAATCATAGTGATTTTTAACGGCATTCATGAGAATGATGCCCTCCCTATTGTGTTCATGAAGACGCTCTGCGCGCTAATGAAGTATCGGCTTTGCCGAAATAAAGCGAAGCGCGCGTCCTATCGTGCGAAGCACACTTCATAACTGAAGGGCTGCTTCATTCGCTTTAGCGACTTCATGTGTCGAAAGGCGCGCTTCATGGAAAAGGATGGTTTTGTGTTTTTAGCGGAAGGAGTCGAACCTATTCTGTTTTTACGTACACCTCGGTAATTTCCGGCATGTATCTATTATAGCAGAAAGATTTTTTAATATTTTCAAAAGAAGTTTCACCATTAAATTTATTGTTTTATATTTCTAATTGTATTGCATCATCTATTGTTGCTACAGGCACCAAAACATTTATCACCTGTTGCAGCAATAATCCTCACTTATTCTCTTTTGCCGTGTTGATTGAAGCGATGAGTATACGCTTTAATTCAATACAGTCATTCAAAAGAGATTTTGCCATGTCTTCGTTCAAGTAATCCGACATTAAAAGAAGTCTTAACCAATACTCTGTTTCAGCAGTTTCCTTAGTTTCCTTTAATGCAATATGAATTTTAGAAATAAAGTCCGCTTTGCTTTGCCCATAGCTCGCTTCGTTTATATTAGCCCCAATAGATGTACCACTACGAATAATTTGTTTTGATATTATGTATTCTTTTTTGTCTTTTGTTAGATATTGATTAAGCTAAATTATTTTTGAGGCAAATGCTATAGATTTTTCTATTAGCACATTTTCTTTCATCGTTTAAATCCTTTTTATTTTATTGTAGCAAAGCTATAATTCAAAGCAATTATTCACTATTCATCAGCAAAGCGGCTTCAATATTCATTTAAAAAAGTCGTAAGAAACGAATGAATAGTGAATACGGAAGAATGAATAACACCAAAAAGAAAAAGTCACACAATAGTGCGACTTTTTCTTTTTGGTGCGGGTAACAGGGGTCGAACCTGCACATCTCGCGATACAAGATCCTAAATCTTGCGCGTCTGCCAATTCCGCCATACCCGCATATCTATTAATTACGGAACAACGGTAGCTAGTATAACAGATTTTGAATCCTTCTGCAATCTCTTTTTTCGAATTTTCATCTCATTTTTGCCGGAATGCATAGACAAATACGGTAGATCCGATTAAAATTAGGAACAGAGCCAAATTGCCATGCCTGCAAACGGCATTGCGCATGATGAATATGATGGAGGGGACACCATGGAACGAATCAAAACACGCTTTGCGGCAAACGTGGACGCGGCCCGCGCCCTGCCCGAATACCCACGCCCCCAGCTGGTGCGCGAAGGCTGGATGAATTTGAACGGCCTGTATGACTATGCGGTTACGCCGCGCGGCGCGCAGCAGCCGGAACGCTTCGAGGGACAAATTCTCGTGCCATTCTGCATAGAAAGCGCGCTTTCCGGCGTGGAGCGGGCGCTAAAGCCGGATGAGCTGCTTTGGTATCGCCGTACGTTTGAGCTCAGTGAGGCCTTTTACGGCAAAAAGGTCATTTTGCACTTTGGCGCGGTAGATTGGCAGTGCAAGGTGTGGGTCAATGGCAAGCTCGTCGGCACCCATACCGGCGGCTATTGCCCTTTTAGTTTTGAAATTACGGGCTATATCAATGCACATAACAATGAGCTTATCGTCTGCGTATATGACCCGACGGATGAAGGCTGGCAACAGCGCGGTAAGCAGGTGCTCAAAACCCACGGCTTCTGGTATACCGCCACCTCCGGCATCTGGCAGACGGTCTGGCTCGAAGCGGTGGATAAATGCTATATCCGCGAAGCAAAGGCCGTGCCGGATATTGACCGCGGGCTGTTTACGCTCAATACCAAGCTCTACTGCGACGAGGGCTATCAGCTAAAGCTCCGCGTTTTTGATGAGGGGAAGGAGATCATTGCCCGGGAAATCTCCACCAGCGAGGAAATTGAGCTGCCGGATGCAAAGCTTTGGAGCCCGGAATCCCCGTTTTTATATGATCTCCAATTGGAGCTTTCCACCGGGGGCAGGCTGCACGACACCGTGCGCACCTATGTGGGCATGCGCAAATGCAGCATCGGCCGCGATGAAAAGGGCCTGCCGCGCCTGATGCTCAACAACCGGCCCTACTTCCAGCGCGGCCTGCTCGATCAGGGCTATTGGTGCGAGAGCCTGCTCACCCCGCCTACGGACGAGGCGATGGTTTATGATATTGAGGTTGCAAAGCGGCTCGGCTTCAATATGCTGCGCAAGCACATCAAAGTGGAGCCTGCGCGCTGGTATTATCACTGCGACCGGCTCGGTATGCTCGTCTGGCAGGATATGGTCAGCGGTGGCGCCTATATCGGCGATTGGACGGCGGGCGTGCTGCCGAATCTCGGGATCAAAGTGAAGGATGATGATTATAAACGCTTCAGCCGCGGCGAGCAGCAGGCGCGGGAGGATTACCGCCGCGAGCTGTTTGAGATGATCGACGCGCTGGAGGGCTTCCCATCAATTTACTGCTGGGTGCCCTTCAACGAGGGCTGGGGCCAGTTTGACGCGAAAGAGATCGGCGAAGCGGTGAAGCAGCGCGATCCAAGCCGTATCGTCGATCACGCGAGCGGCTGGTATGACCAGGGCGGGGGAGAGCTCAATAGCATGCATAAATATATTCTGCCCGTCCGGCTGCCGAAGCTGGATGACCGCCCCTTTGCGCTGACGGAGTTCGGCGGCTACAGCCGGATTATCGACGGCCATGTGTGGGATCGCCAAAAATGCTTTGGCTACCGCATGTTTGCGGATGAGAAGAAGCTGACGAATGCTTACCGCCGCCTGCTGGAAAAGCAGATTCTCCCCTTGATCCCCAAGGGGTTAAGCGCCACGATCTATACGCAGGTCAGCGATGTGGAGAATGAGGTGAACGGCATGATGACCTATGATCGGGCGATCGTGAAGCTCGATGAGGATACCGTGCGCGCGCTCAATGAAAAAATGGCCTATTGAGGGGCTGGTGAAGGAGCCGCTCTTCTGGCCTTTTCCCCTTTTGGCATCATGGAGAGGGCGGGCGCTTTCGGCCCGCCGCGATCAGACATCAGGAATTGGAGTGAACCCACTTGGCAGGCAGTGCAAATGCAAAGCTGAAACCGCTGTATCTTCTTCAGATTTTTCAGGAACAAACGGATGAGGAGCACCCGCTCTCCGCGCAGGAGCTCTGTGGAGAGCTCGAAAAACGCGGCGTGGCCGCACAGCGCAAATCGATTTATGGAGATATCGAGCTGCTCAAAAGCTTCGGCCTCGATATCCTGCATACCCGCGCACCCAAATCCGGCTATTTTCTCGCCTCGCGCACCTTTGAAACGGCAGAGGTGCGGCTGCTGCTGGATGCTGTGCAGTCTGCCGCCTTTATCACACCCAAAAAAACGGCGCAGCTCGTCCAGAAGCTGGAGGGCCTCGTGAGCCGCGGGCAGGCCGCCCGGTTGGAGGGGCAGGTCTATATCGACCACCGCGTCAAGTGCTCCAATGAGGAAATTTATTATACGATTGAAATTTTGGATCAGGCTATTCAGGCCGGGCGGCAGGTCCGGTTCCAATATGCGCGGCGCGCGCTCTCTGGCCAGATGAAGGTAGAGCTGCAGGAGAAGGATTTCTGCGTGAACCCCTATGCGCTGATCTGGTCCGGCGGGCATTATTATCTTGTGTGTAACAATCCAAAATACGATAATCTGATGCATGCGCGCCTTGACCGCATCCACCGGGCGGAAGCGCTGGATGCGCCCGCGCGGGATTTTCGCGAGGTGTCGGATTACACGGATTTTTTTGACGCCGCGGATTATGTCAACCAGCTCTTTCATATGTTTTCCGGCGAAACGGAAACGGTGGAGCTTTGCTGCGGGCGGGAGTTAATTGAAGAAATTCTGGATCGCTTTGGCGATACGGCTCTGTTGCGTACCGCGGGCGAGGGGAAATTCCTTGTAAAATTTGAGGCGAAGGTGAGCGAGGGGCTGATCTCCTGGCTGATGCAGTATGGCGACCGTGCGGTGGTGCGCTCGCCGCAGAAGCTTAAGGAGATGATTTTAGAGAAAGCCAAAGATATCTATCAAAATTATGCTTTGTGAAACAGTCGTTTATAATGTCCTCTTTGCGCGGTTTCATTGGCGGAAACGTCTATCATCCGCCTCTTCCTTTGCAGAATAGAACATGGAAGCGCCTATCGGAAGAATCGCCGTTCTTCCGATAGGCGTTTGTATTACCTGCAATTATTCAGCGCCTTAACTGACACCGCCCATATAATTCACAAAGCCTACCTTTTTGGTGCTTCCCGCCGTATAGAGTACGACCGGTTTGCCTCCAACCACTTTAACACAGGTGCAAGTTTCCCACGGATCAAGAGATCCAATGGAGTTTGTCTTATTTTGGGCATCTGCCAGAGACCGGTAAACAGGCTCTTTTGTTGAGCCGTTTGAATATGTTTGAGGATTCCAATAGGGGTTGGTGTTTCCTCCTGAATATTTCACAAATCCGGCCTTTTTGGTGGATCCTGCATTATAAACAACAATATATAAGCCGTTGTAGGAGCCGTAGACATTTGCAGTTTCATAGGGATCAATATACCCGATGTAATCACTGCCCTGTGCATTGCAGGAGCTCCATGTGCTGTAGACATATTCTTTGGTGGAGCCGTTTTGATAGACATCGCTTCCGCCGGTAGAGGAGCCGCCGTAATTATCCAGATCAATATATTGGCGGGGATCCTGTAGATTTTTGTTGTATGCCCATGTGCTTGAACTTTCTATTTCCAGATGAAGATGCTTTCCTGTAACATTGCCTGTACTTCCCATTGTGCCGACCCGCTGACCGGCCGTGACCGTTTGCCCTTCTTTTACGAGCGGGGTGGAGGCCATATGGGCCATTAAAATGACCCATCCATCGTTGGTTGCAATCACGATGTAGTTGCCATAGCTATTATCCCACCTGCTGCGCTGAATTGTACCTGATGCAGGGGCGACCAGTGTATCGTTGCTGCAATTGTAGTCTTGCCCTGTGTGATATCCAGCGCTCCATGAGCCAGACTGTTTATAATAAGCGCCTGATGTGTATCCTTTGGCGATAAATGGCGAACGGTATTTTTTCGTACTTGCGGCCTGTGCTTGCATCATTTCTTCCTGAGGCTGTGTTTGTCCAAGTGCGAAGGCTCCTATCGGAAGCAATTGGAGGCATACTAGGATCATGGCGATCAAGAAGGATAGCTGTTTGGTGACGATGTGTTTCTGTTTCATTTGTTTTTTCTCCTTTCGATTTGATTGAGATATTTGGCGAATTAGTTCATTGGAATCTCCCCCCCTTGCTATATTATACTTTAATCATAACACAATTATGTAAATATTTAAATATCATACATAAACAATAAATATAGTTTTATTTTGGCTATTACCACATATATTGAAAGAAAATACAATATCCATGATTGGTTCCATTCGAGCCATAAGGCTCTCGCTTTGCAGGTGCATGACAAACCGCCCCCTCTCCGCTATAATAGAGTCAAACAGAAAAGGGGCGGTTACAAGTGAAAGATCACATGATGCAGGCGGTCGTCTACCGGGAGAACGGCCTGTTTACATTGGAGCATCGGCCAGTGCCTGAAATTCAGGAGGCGGGGGACGCCATCGTCCGCGTGACGCTCTCCTCCATCTGTTCGAGCGACCTGCACATCAAACACGGCAGCGTGCCGCGCGCAAAGCCCGGCGTGATCGTGGGCCACGAGCTGGTGGGCGTGGTGGAACAGATGGGGGAGGCCGTGCGCGGCTTCCGCCCAGGCGACCGCGTGGCGGTCAATGTGGAAACCTTCTGTGGGGAGTGCTTTTTCTGCAAGCGCGGCTTTGTCAATAACTGTACACATGTGCACGGGGGCTGGGCGCTCGGCTGCCGGATAGACGGCGGCCAGGCGGAGTATGTCCGCGTTCCATTTGCGGAACATGGGCTCAACCATATCCCGGCGGGTGTCACGGATGAACAGGCGCTTTTTACCGGCGATATTTTGGCAACCGGGTATTGGGGCGCGCAGATCGGGGAAATTCAGCAGGGGGATACCGTGCTGGTGCTCGGCGCCGGGCCGACCGGCCTTTGCACCATGGCCTGTGCCCGGCTGTACCGCCCGGCCCGTATCATTGCCGCGGATCTCTCCGAAGAGCGGCTTGCCCTGGCGCGGCGCATGGGGATTGCGGATCAAACGGTCAACCCGATGCAGGAGGATATTGCGGCATTCACCCGCGGCCTGACGCAGGGGCGCGGGGCGGATGTGGTGATGGAAGCGGCAGGCGGGGAGGGCACTTTTCAAACCGCGTGGCAGGCGGCCCGGCCGAATGGGACGGTTTGTGTGATCGCGCTCTATGAGCGGCCGCAGAGCCTCCCGCTTCCGGAGATGTATGGCAAGAACCTGACCTTCAAAACGGGCGGCGTGGATGCAAATGACTGCGGGCGGATTTTGGAGCTCATCCAGTCGGGCGCGCTTGACCTCACACCGTTGATTACGCATCGCTTCCCCTTGGAGCGCGCCATGGAGGCCTATGCGCTCTTTGAGGCGAAGGCGGAGGGCGTGGTGAAAATCGCGTTGGAACTACCGCGAAGCCGGTAACGGCGGATGGGGCGGCCAGAATCCCCCATAGACGCAAAAATGCGGGCCGCATATCGCGGCCCGCTCAGCTTGTCGAAAAAGCCAAATGGAAGAAAAAAGTGCACAAAAACCTTGTTGCGAATCACCTGCGTAACCAGTATCTAATAAATGCAGCGCAGAACGCTGGTGGAAGGCCAAGGCAGCATTTGCAGCATCTGACGGCGTGGCTCGTGAGGGGCTTTGACCGCGTAGCGGTCAAACGAGCGCCAAAATTGTTTGAGCGCCGTGAGGCGGCGAGTTTTTTGGCGTCTCGCCGAACGGGTTCAATCGTGTATCATCACTTCCTGCTGCCGAAGTGCCGTGCTTCAAAAAGTTCTTTTGCACCCTTTTCCAACGGGAAAAGGCGTGGGCCCGCGCGGCCTGAGCGCATGCTCCGCTTTTTGTCGTGATCAAAGTAATTCATAATCACAAATATTACATAGAGTTTTTCTCAGTAAACTTTTTCTGAATCATCTTTGGTCATTTTAACAAATCGATATACCTTTTTCGACAAGCTGTGCGGGCCGCATATCGCGGCCCGCCAATTCTTTTTCGATCCAGCACAGAGGCTGACATATCATACAGCCATAGGTTTGGTTAGGCTGGCTCTTCCACCGGAACTTCCTCTGCCTGCTCATGAGCAGGCTGCTCTTGCGGCGCTTCTTCCAGGCCCGGCAGCGGCGTCAGATCAAGCGTCACCTGGGAAAAACCGAGCGCTGTCAGCCCGTTTACACAATCCTGCGCGGCTGCCAGCACGCTGGCAGCCTGCTCCCGCCGCGCGGCAATGCGCGCAAGCCCACCGTGCAGGTAGAGGTAGCAGCCATCCAGCCGCAGGCCGCGCAGCAGCCGTTCCCCATCTTCAATGAGCTTGAGCTCCGCCTTTTCCAGCGGCGTGTCAAAGGGGAGGCGTTTGGCAAGGCAGGGGGAAAGCACAGCCCCCGGCGCAACGCCGAGCTCCCGCAGCAATGCGCGCGCCTGGGCGCGTGTAACGCCGCACTCTTTTAGTGGGCTGCGCACGCCAAGCTCCCGCAGGGCGCGGAGCTTATCTTCCTGCTCTTCGCCCTCGGCATCCGCACAGGTGCCGTCGCAGATGCAGAAGATGCCCCGGTTGACCGCGAAGGCGGAGAGCGCCTCATATTGTGTCCGCCTGCAATAAAAGCAGCGGCTGGGAGAGTTCGACGCAATGCGCGGGTCCCGTAATAAATCCACTGGCAGGAGGTGGCATTCCGCGCCAAATGCCCTTGCACGCTCCTGCGCGGCCTCCGCCTCCTCCGCCGGGGCGAGGGGGGAGCGGAAGGTGACGGCCAGAATGCGCGCCTTCGTATCCGCCGCGAGCTTGAGCAGCAGGGTGCCGCCGTCGTCGCCGGAATAAGCAATGCACATCCCCCCGCAGGAGAGCTCCTTCACCTTTGCCTCCAGGGCCTGTAACAGCTTGCTTTTCTCCTCTTTCACCATAACCAATCCTTTCCAGTACCAAGCATATAGCCAGTCCTTTCCGTGCGGGAGCCTGCCCCGCTTCCCATTTTTCCTAATCCATATGATAACGGAATATCACAAAATCCTTGTTTTTACGATATCGCTTTTCTCTCCTTATTATATCAAAGCACAGGTATATGACAAGTCATTTTAGGCATGATGGAGAAAAGTGCTCTGTTTTTTTTAAAATCGCTTGACCCTGACGCCGCGTGATGGGCTATGCTTATGACAGCGGGCAACAAAACCCGCCAAATCAGGGGCTGGGCGCGTAGCAGCGGCCCAGCCCCTCGGAAGGGAATGACCACGGATGAAACCGCTCACCGTTGGGGAAACCGCCCGTCTGACGGGCGTCAGTGTGCGCACACTGCATTATTATGATGAGATCGGCCTGCTGCGCCCAAGCGGCACAAGCGAAGGGGGCTACCGCCTCTATGATGAAGCCTGCCTTGCGCGGCTGCAGCAGATCCTCTTTTTCCGGGAGCTTGAATTTCCCCTCGATGAGATCCGGCGGATTCTGGAAAGCCCTTCCTTTAACAGCCGCAGGGCGATGGAGCGCCATCGGGAGCTGCTCGCAATGAAGCGGGAGCGTCTCGAGCGCTTGATCGGGCTTGTGGATCATATTTTGAAAGGGGATATTACCATGGATTTTAAGCCTTTTGACGCCTCTGAAATTCGCAGGGCGCAGGAGCAGTATGCCGAAGAGGCGAAGGCGCGCTGGGGCGATTCGCCCGCCTATGCGCAGAGCGCCAAAAAAACGGGCGCATACACCACTGCGGATTGGGAAAGGATCCATGCGGAGATGCAGGCGGTATATGGCGGCCTTGCCTCCTGCATGGAGGAGGGGCCCGCTTCGCCCCGCGCGCAGGCGCTGGTGGGGCAGTGGCAAGCGCTGATCACTCGCTATTTTTACGATTGCACGGATGAAATCCTCGCCGGCCTTGGCGAGATGTATGTGGCGGATGAGCGCTTCACCCGCCAGATTGACCGCTATGCAAAGGGGCTGGCTGTGTTCCTGCGGGATGCCATTCGGCTCCACTGCGGCGGGGCGAAAGGCTGAACAGAGCGCCCTTCGGCAAAGCAGCGCCTCAATATGGAGTATTAGAATCATACGGCCGGTGCAATATGCTAGAATATACAAAACAATCAGTCTTTATCGGCTGTATTTGCTAGATTCAACACATGTATTGAAAGGCGGGAACGACGAATGCCGCAAAAGGTAATTTTAAGCGCGGATAGCACCTGCGATTTGAGCGCGGCGCTTATTGAGCGCTATCAGGTTCACATGTATCCGCTCCATATTCTGTTGGAGGGCCGGCAGTATGCGGATGGGGAGATTTCCCCGGATGCACTGTATGAGGCCTGGTGGCAGCGCAAGCAGCTGCCCAAAACGAGCGCGATCACACCGGGGGAGTATGTAGAATACTTTCGCCAGTGGGTGGAGGATGGCTACCAGGTGGTGCATATCAACCTGGGCTCCAACCTTTCCTCCGCCTATCAGAATTGCTGCATCGCTGCCGAAGAGCTGGGCAATGTTTACCCGGTTGACAGCTGCAACCTCTCCACCGGCATGGGCCTGCTCGTGATTGAGGCTGCCGAGCGCATCGCACAGGGGATGGATGGGCGGCAGGTTCAGCAGGAGGTAAACGCCCTGCGCCCCTATGCCCATGCGAGCTTTGTGCTGGATACGCTGGAATTCCTGCATGCGGGCGGCCGGTGCTCCGCCGTGGCGATGCTCGGCGCAAACCTGTTAAAGCTCAAGCCCTGCATTATGGTGGACCCGGCGCACAACGGCGCGATGGGCGTGGGCAAAAAATACCGCGGCACGCTCGATAAGGCCCTCGTGCAATATACCACCGATCAGCTTGCAGGCAGAAAAGATTTAAAGCTCGACCGCGTTTTCATCACGCATTCGGGCATGTCGCCCGAGCGCATCGAGATGGTGAAGAAAACCGTGGAGAAGCTTGCAGGTTTTCAGGAGATTTTTATCACCCGCGCGGGCTGCACCATCTCCGCCCACTGTGGGCCGAATACGCTCGGCGTTTTGTTTATGACCAATCCGGAAGGATAAGCCGTGCTTCGCCCTGGGGGAAAGCGCTGTTTGAAGCGGAAGTTTGGATGTATCATGCCGGAACAGGGCGCTGCAAAGCGGGCAGAACAAGTTTGGTCGGCGTGAAAAACAAAATCCCATTTTTATGCAGGCCGGAAGAAATTTTACCGTTTCTTCCGGCTGATTGTTTTTTTATCTGAATTGAGATAAATTTACAACATTTAATTATTTTTGACGTATAAAAACGCTATATTATTCTGATTAAGATATAACAATAAACATTTTATTAAATATTGATGGTGAAGTGCAACATTTTGGATTTTTTTACGTTATATAGAGTGTAAGGGTTTATGGGACAGGCCATCAAGATCATAGAAACTGGCTGCTGTTGCTTTTGCCCATGGAGAGGAGGCGTTCTCTGTGACGAATCAACATAGGGAAGAAAATGACCGGGTTCTCTGCTCCGCCCTGCAGCGCTATGCGCAGGAGGAGAGCAGCAACCTGCCCAATGCGGAGGAGCTCGCTGGCGTTACCTTTACCAAAGCGTATGAAAAGCGCAAACGGCAAATCCTTCGTGCCAAGGGCCGCCCAGCCGGGGTGAAGGTGCTGCATGGCAAACCTGGCAAGCGTGTGCTACGCGTTGGCATTGTGGCGGCGCTGCTCGCAGTGGTGGCCATGACCAGCGTGTTCTCCAACCTGAATTCGAAGCAGGATTTTGCCGGGATTGAGATTGATATGGATAACTACCTTGGGGTGATCGAAACGCCCACCACGCCGGATGGATTTCTGGTGGAAAATACAAACCCTTATCTTGAGCAGCCGGATGGCACCTACCTGCTCCCGGAGCGATACGCGCCCACCTATATCCCGTCGGATTACGCGGTGGAAACCCATCAGAGCGATGGTGAGGAATATTACTGCTATCGCAAGGATGATTACTTCCTGTTTTGGGGAGGCAGCTATATCACCTTCAGCCAACGCTATCCGCGTGGTACCCAGATTTTTTACTTGGAAGATGAGACGCTGGAGGAGATTGAAGTGGAGGGCCTCGGCAAATGCCTTTACATCAAGATAAAGAACCAGGAGAATCGCGCGGGTTTGATGTGGATGAAGGGCCCTTATATATTCCGCGTTTTTGTGGACAATTTGCCCAAAGAAGAGCTCATAAAAATAGCACAATCGACGAAATTGCAGCAAAACTAAAATTTTTTGTCAATCAAGTGCAACATTTTCGATTTTTTTTCGTTATATAGAGTGAGGGGGTTTTTAAAAAGCACCCCTCTATCACAAAAAACGGAGGAAGTTTGAAGATGAAAACATATGCAAAATCCGTAAAACGGTGGCTCTCCATCCTGCTGTGCTGCATGCTGCTGCTTCTGCCCCTGGGCATGACGGCCGGCGCAGTGCAGGAGGAAGGGCCGGAATATCAGGAAGACCTGAGCCGTTCTATGTATATCACAACGCCGACTTATGGCCTTGACCGGACCGGCACGAAGCAGCTGAAGCTGTATTTTAGGACGGATCGCGCCAGTACTGCCGTGACCAACATCAAGGTTTGGGTGGAGCTTCGCCGCTGCCCGATTGGGGGCGGGGCCAACGATTGGTATGTGTATGCCAATGAGGATACCAACAGCAACCTGCAAGGCTCTGGCTATCCGTTGAACTATAGCTACACAACCCCATCTTTGCCGGATGGCTACTATGAGGCCACCTACACGGTGCGCGCTTATAAGCTGCTGGTGTATCAAACCTATACCTATACCACCCCGATGGTTGCCATCTCCTAAGCGTTTCGGTTTTCCCCTATTTTTTTGTTATACCTCCGATCCTCTGAAGGCGGCTGGGTTTTCACACTCCTCTCCCAGTTTGCTGTGCCGGCGGGAGCGTAACGGCGAAAAAGCGTTCTCTGCGTTTTTTCGGCTCCCGCTGGCTACAAAGAGGATCGGATGTATATAAATTCTCACTCCTGGATAGCCCATATCTACACCTCTTTTCGTTGGCGGGGTGGTTGAGTAACGGCTGCCGCCCCCGCCGTCCCCTTTTTTTCTTGTGAGCATGCGGTATTTTTTACCGCATGCTCATTGTTTTTTTGGGAGGATTGTGCTAAGATACAGGCAAGCTGCCAATCTTTTTTGTTTGGATTGGCGATTACAATGGAAGGGGAAGCGAAAATGGCATTCATCAGCAAAGTGTTATCCCTAATTATAGCGGCGGTCACGGCCCTGTGCGGCTTTTTGTTCCCGCCGAATGTGGAGGTGCCTCAAGTGGCGGAAGGCCAGGTGCGCATTTTATCCTTTAACGTCCGCTATGGCGGGGATGGCCTGCGTTCTGAGAAGCGCCGCGCCCCGCTGGTCATCCAAACCCTGCGGGATGCAAAGCCCGATTCCTTCGGCCTGCAGGAGGCGCTGAAGGATTGGATGGAGGATCTCACCGAAGGCCTGCCGGAATACGGCTGGGTTGGCGTGGGCCGCGATGATGGGCAGGAGGCAGGCGAGTTTAACCCTGTTTTTTACCGCAAGGATAAATATGACCTGGTCGATTCCGGCACCTTCTGGCTCTCTGAAACGCCGGATATCCCCTCCCTTGGCTGGAATGGCGGCTGCAACCGCCTGTGCACCTGGGTTGTTCTGCGGGAAAAAGCCACAGGCTTCACCTATGCGCATGTGAACACGCATCTTGATAATGCCAGCGAGGAAGCGCGCGTAAACGGCGCGAAGCTGGTGCGCGAAAAGATTCTCTCCTTTGGTGTGCCGGTGGTCTGCACAGGCGATTTCAATGTGAATGAGGGCAGCACGGTTTATAACCTGATGAATGACGGCCCGATTGGAGATAGCAAATATCTCGCGCCGGATACGATGGCGAGCGGCACGTATCACGATTATTTCCCCATCTTTATGAGCAAAAAAAGCCCGATTGATTATATTTTTGTCACCAAAGCCACGGTCGCCCCGCAGGTTTACCGTGTGTTGAATCATCGCGTCAATTGTCGCTTTGCATCAGATCACTATGCGATCTATGCGGATGTGGTGATGAAATAAAGCCTAATCACACAACCGAGGGGAAGAAAGGATGGTAAACAGTCATGCAGGCATTGCTGAAGCTCATGATGAATAAGGTTGTCGCTCTGGTTCTGTCTCTTGGCACGCTGCTCTCAATTATGACGGGAGGGCTTGTCAAAATCCCGGATGGCGTCCTCCCAGAGATCCCGGATGATCCGCCTGCGGCGCAGGTGGAGATTTACCCCGGTGCGGTGCGCGCCGCCAGCTTTAATGTGCAAACGGCGGGGGAGGGCGAAAATTTCTTCCTTTTCCGCATCCGCGCGGTTGCTGAAACGATCAAAAAATATGCGCCCGATTCCATTGGCTTGCAGGAGGCGCACCCCGGCTGGCTGGTCGCCCTTCAAACAGCGCTGCCCGCCTATGCCTATGTGGGCATTGGCAGAGATGGTTATGTGTTTGATGAATTTACGCCGATTTTCTACCTGAAGGAGAAATATGATCTTGTTGATTCCGGCAGCTTCTGGCTCTCCGAAACGCCGCAAAAGCCCTCTAAGGGCTGGGATGCACAGTTGAATCGCATATGCACCTGGGCGGTGCTCCGCAATAAGGAGACAGGGGAGAGCTATGCGCATTTCAACACGCACCTCGATCACGTCGGCGCACAGGCGCGTTTCAACAGCGTGCAGCTCATTTTGGATAAGATCGCGGAGCTGAACCTGCCCACGGTTTGCACAGGGGATTTCAATGTGTCGGAGGGCTCCGAGGTCTACCGTGGGATGACCGCCGTGCTGGGCGACAGCAAATATCTCGCGCCGGATACCATGAGCATGGGCACCTTCAACGGTTTTGATATGGAAGGGCTGGCGGGCAAAAGCCCGATTGACTACCTCTTCGTCACTAAGGATACCGTCACGCCCAAGGTCTACCGCGTGGTGACTGATCTGGTGGACGGCCGTATTCCTTCTGACCATTGCATGATCTATACGGATCTGCTGATCCATTAAACAGGCACCGAATGAAAAAATACGCCGCAGGATGCATTTCGTATCCTGCGGCGTATTTTTTAAACGACGGCCGCAATGGAGTTGAGGAGATCCGGGCCTTCTCTTTTCAGAATTTTAACGGAAGAACAATTTGATTTTTGATAAGATTGACAAATTGTAACAATTGATCTATAATAAGAATCAGTGAAAGAACATTTGTTCTATTTCTTGCCGAAACAATAATTCGTCGGAATGGGAAAAATAGAGAAGGGTTTGATTTTATGAAGCAACATGGTAGGCGGTCGGCTGCCTGTTCACAAAAGGGGTGGGATCATCTCGCTTATCAAAGCTGGGCCGGGCAGGCGTTTCTCTCCGCAGAGGAAGAGCGCCACAGGCAAACAGTTTGCAGGCTGGCGCGGGCGTTGGAGCAGATCATTCAGGAGGAGCTGAGCCCCTCGCAGCGGCAGCTGCTGGAACGCTGCTGGCTGGAAGGGGAAAAGCCCGCTCAAATCGCGCGGGAAACGGGGCGGAGCCGCTCCACGGTTTCCCGCACGCTGCGCCGCGCGCAGGAGGTGATTGACAGCCGCCTGAAATATGCCGTTCTGGCCCTGGAGCGGGAAAAGGAGGAATCTGATTATTTGCAGATGGTTTCGCAGGCCTCTCAGGTGCTTGCCGCTTCCAGCCATGAGGGCCACACGATCGGCGGGCGGGTTCAGAGGCTGCGGATGCAGCATGCGCTCACAAAAAAACAGCTTGCCGCCGCCCTGTCTTGCGATGAGGCGGCGGTAAGCCGGTGGGAGCGCGATGTGGAATTGCCCGATACAGCCGCTTTGATGCGTATGGTGCAGCTGTTTTCCATCCGGGCGGATGATCTGCTGTTTGGGGAGGAGAAAGGAGAGCAACGGGAGAGAGAGAACGCTATTTCTCCGGGCCGCCCTTGTAAATATGCTCCACCAGCACGGAATGATCCGCATCCTTCAGCGTGATCCGCGTGCCGCCGTAGGCAACCGCGTCGTTCCATGGCTTCGGGCTGGGGCCGGTTTTCACCCCGTAGGTCATGCGGATGCCTTCATATACAACGGAGGCGTCGTTTGCGTGGTCGTGGCCGAAAAATATATTCTTGGTGCTGCCAAGCTCCTTCATCGCGTCAAATAAGCCGGAGTTGAGCGGCGGGCAGGCAATGCCCTCGCGAATCGCGCCAAAGCCAAGCTGTGCGGGCACCTCGCCCAGGCCGTTTTCATCGAGGTAGGGCGCGAGCGCCTCCTTCATCTCCGGCAGTGCAATGTGGAAGAAGGCCATGGATTCTACCACCTTGCCGCTGGCAGGGTCAAAGCTGCCGTATTGCTGCGCGCTCACGTTGCGGATGGCCCATTTGTACCATTCAATCTGATCGTAGTGGATATAGGCATAGGCGGAGGTCTCTTCCCCGGAGCCGTCGCCGTAGGTATCGTGATTGCCGGAATCCATCAGGATCAGGGATTGGACGACCTTGCCGTTTTCCGTCACGTTGATGATGTAGTTTCCCTCGCCTGTGAGGTTGCTCGGCCCGGGCTGATAGAGGCAGTGCTCCGCCTCCATGAACTGCTCGCCCTGCCATTTGAGGTCGGCTTTGCCCTCGCCGTCGTGGTTGCCGTAAACAGGCGCCCACGGCACGCCGAGGCTTTCCATGCAGTCGATCACATCATCGAGCAGCCAGTCGGTAAACAGGGCGGATACGTTATCGCCCGTGAGCACCACAAGGTCTGGCTTTTCCTGTGTGACAAGCTCTTTCGTCAATTCCAGCGCTTTTTTGTTGTCACCCGGCAGCATGTAGAGCTGCGTATCGGTGATCTGCAAAATTTTAAAATCCTTGCCCGGCTGCTTTTCGATTGTGCGAATCCATTTTTGCCCGCCGTATGTATCATAGGGCGACCAGGTGTCCGCCACCGTTTTCCCGTGGCGCGGCATCAGGATGATCCCCGCAGCCACTGCCAGCACAACGACGATGGCTACAATGATAATCACAGCTTTTTTTTCTTTCGACATTGCATAAAACCTTCTTTCCCCGTTTATCATGCTAAAATAAGTTCTCTTTATCTTAACGCATTTGGTGCAATTTGACAAGGAAAAAGCGCTTTTTGATCCGCTTTTCGCATTCGTCTCACAGGGCGCTTGCAAGCGGGAATGGTGCAGTGTATACTATATTTAGCTTACCCTTTGCCCACCAGGGGTATCAAATGGAGGAACAATTATGGCGCCCTCTCTCTCATGCAAGCGGATTTTTCTCATTGTGCTCGACAGCTTCGGCATCGGTGAACTACCGGATGCTGCGGCCTATGGCGATGCGGGCAGCAACACGCTTCGAAGCATTTCACGCTCTCCCGCATTCCGGGCGGATACGCTGCAAAGGCTGGGGCTTTTCAACACCGAAGGCGTTTCTTGCCGAAATGGCGTAAAAGCGCCGCTTGCCGCCTATGGCCGCTGCGCAGAGCGCTCCAAGGGCAAGGATACAACAACTGGGCATTGGGAGATCGCGGGCCTGATTTCCGATCAGCCTTTGCCAACCTATCCGGAGGGTTTTCCCGAGGAGGTGCTCGATGCTTTCACACAGGCAACCGGGCGCGGCGTGCTCTGCAACCGCCCCTATTCCGGCACACAGGTCATCCTGGACTATGGCCGGGCGCACTTGGAAACGGGCAAGCTGATCGTCTACACCTCGGCGGACAGCGTCTTTCAAATCGCGGCGCATGAATCGCTCGTTCCGCCGGAAGAGCTCTATGAAATCTGCCGTAAGGCGCGCGCGATCCTCACGGGCAAACATGCGGTGGGCCGCGTGATCGCCCGCCCCTTTACCGGCGTGTATCCGCACTTCACGCGCACCGCGAACCGGCACGATTTTTCTCTGGAGCCGCCGGGCGTTACGATGCTCGATCTGCTGCGGGAGCAGGGCCGGGGGACGGTCGCCGTGGGGAAAATCAGCGATATTTTTGCCGGGCGCGGCATCTCCCGCGCGATCCCAACCAAGGGCAACGCGGATGGCATGGCGCAAACAAGGCGGCTGGTAAACGAGGATTTTCGAGGCCTTTGCTTTGTCAATCTCGTTGATTTTGATATGCTGTATGGCCACCGCAACGATGTGGAGGGCTATGCCGCGGCCATTGCTGCCTTTGACGGCTGGCTGGCCGGTTTGCTGCCGCATTTGGGGGCGGATGATGTGCTCATGATTACCGCCGACCACGGCTGTGACCCGGCAACGCCGAGCACCGATCATTCGCGGGAATATACCCCGCTGCTCGTCTATGGGGAAAAAATCGCCCCTGTGCCGCTGGGCACGCGGGAGAGCTTTGCGGATATCGGCAAAACGGCGATGGAGCTCTTGGGCGCGAACGGCCCGATTGCGGGCGAGAGCTTTGCGGGGCTGCTCCCCAAAGCGTGAGGAAATTTCAGAAACGTCCAACCGGATGGAAGGGAAGGATCATTCTATGACGGATACAGAGCTTATCTCCCTTGCGCGGCAGGCGATGGCGCGCGCCTATGCGCCCTATTCCGGCTTTCAGGTCGGCGCTGCGTTGCTGGCGGCGAGCGGGCGCGTCTATCTCGGCTGCAATCTCGAAAACGCCTCCTATTCGCCCACCATTTGCGCGGAGCGCACCGCCTTCGCGAAGGCGGTCAGCGAGGGCGAGCGGGCGTTTACAGCCATCGCGGTCGTTGGCGGGGAGAAGGGGCTCGATTCCGGCTTTTGCCCGCCCTGCGGTGTTTGCCGCCAGGTCATGCGAGAATTCTGCGCGGATGATTTTCGCATCCTGCTCGGCAGGGCGGATGGAGAACGACGGGAATTTACGCTTTCGCAGCTTCTGCCGGAGAGTTTTTCGCTCTAGCCGTTTCAGTTTGTTTTGGAAAGGAAAAAAACAATGCGTATTATTCATGCAAAAATTTATACCATCTCCGGCCCGATCATCGAGGATGGGTTTGTGGATACCCTAAAGGATCAAATTGTCGCCGTAGGCCCGATGGAGGAGCTCCCAAAGCTTTCGGCAGGCGAGGTGATCGACGCGCGAGGCGCCCGGCTTTTGCCCGGATTTATCGATTCGCACACGCACATTGGCATCTGCGAGGATTCTCTCGGCTTTGAGGGCGATGATATTAACGAGCAAACTGACCCCTGCACCCCGCAGCTGCGCGCGCTCGACGCGGTTAATCCCCTCGATTATTGCTTTGAAGAGGCTGCGCGCGCGGGTGTGACGAGTGTTGTCACCGGCCCGGGGAGCGCCAACCCCATTGGCGGGCAGCTTATCGCGATGAAAACCTATGGCCGCTTCATCGACGATATGGTCATCAAAGCGCCTGTCGCTATGAAATTTGCGCTCGGTGAAAACCCGAAATCCGTCTATCATGAAAAGAATGAAGCGCCCACCACGCGCATGGCCACCGCTGCCATCATCCGTGAGCAGCTCGCCAAAACGCGGGAATATATCGAAAAAAAGAAGCGCGCCCAAACGGAGGGCGAGCTCTGGGAATTCGATGCAAAGCTCGAAGCATTGGAGCCGCTGTTTACAAAGGGACTTCCCGTCCATATCCACGCGCACCGCGCGGACGATATCTGTACCGCAATGCGCATTGCAGAGGAATTCGGCCTGAATTACGCAGTCGTCCACTGCACGCAGGGGCACAAAATTGCGGAGGCGCTCGCCAAGCGCCATGTGGCCGCCATGAGCGGGCCGCTGATCTCCGAGCGCTGCAAGCCGGAGCTGCACGAGCTCACCCCGGCCACGCCCGGCATTCTGCAAAAGGCGGGCGTGCGCATTTCGATCATCACGGATCACCCAGTGATCCCAATTCAGTATCTGCCCATCTGCGCGGGGCTTGCCGTGCGGGAGGGGCTGCCCTATGAGGCGGCGCTGCGCGCCATCACGCTCACTCCAGCCGAGATCTGCGGCATCTCCGGCCGCGTGGGCTCCATCGAGCCGGGCAAGGATGCGGATTTCTCCCTGTTCCCCTGCGATCCCCTGACCATTGCCGCGAAACCGGCTTTGGTCGTGGGCGGAGGAGAAATTTTACATCAGGCAATGTAAGCCGGAAAATCCCTGGCCATCAGAAAGGAATGATTGTTTTATGCGGGAAATGGATGTTTCTGAAGTAACACAGGCGGTGCGTGAACTGTGCATCAAGGCGAATAAGCGGCTGCCAGAAGATTTGACGCAGTGCATCTCCTCCTGCGCGGGCTGTGAGGAACAAGCGCTGCCGAAGGGCATCATGCAGGATTTGCTCGATAATCTTGATGCCGCGCGGGAGCTGGATATCCCCGTCTGTCAGGATACCGGCATGGCGGTTGTATTCGCGGAGATCGGCCAGGAGGTGCACTTCACCGGCGGGGCGTTTGAGGAGGCGGTCAACGAAGGCGTGCGCCGGGGCTATACAGAAGGGCTGCTGCGCTGTTCAGTCGTGGCCGACCCGTTAGAGCGTATCAACACTGGCGACAACACGCCTGCTGTGCTGCACACGCGTATCGTGCCAGGCGACCGGGTAAGCCTGACCGTTGCGCCCAAGGGCTTTGGCAGTGAAAATATGAGCTGTCTGCAAATGCTGACCCCGGCTGCCGGCAGGGCGGGTGTGGTCGAATTTGTCGTAGACACGGTGCGCAAGGCGGGCGGTAACCCTTGCCCGCCGATGGTAGTGGGCGTCGGGATCGGCGGCGATTTTGAATCGTGCGCCCTGCTCGCCAAAAAGGCGCTGTGCCGCCCGGTTTCTCAGCGGAATCCGGAGCCCTATTACGCCCAGCTTGAGCAAGAGCTGATGGAGCGCGTAAACGGCCTCGGCATCGGCCCGCAGGGTTTCGGCGGTAAAACGACCGCGCTCGCGGTCAACGTGGAGGCGTACGCAACCCACATTGCGGGCTTACCGGTTGCGGTTAATATTGGTTGCCATGTTACAAGACATCTCAAAAAAATTCTATAAACCCTTTGCTATTCTGTACATATGTGCTATAATGAGAATCAGAGGAGGGCATTCTTATTCGTAGGTCCCTTTGGAGTGGCGGTAGCACCGCTTTGCTTCAGGGATTCAATATAGAAGAAGGGGATGTCGTTATGAAAATAACCATTACCGGACGCAAATGCACGCCAAGAGAATCCTTCAAAACACGTGCGGAAAAGAAGCTTGCGAAGATCGAGCGCTTTTTCGGCGAGGAGGCGGAGGCCAAAATCACCGCCACTGTGGAGAAATCCGCCAAGATTGTGGAGATCACCGTCGCGCATGGCGGCATGATTTTCCGTGCGGAAGAGCGGGCGGAGGATATGGAGGATGCGCTGGACGGTTGCGTTGATTCTCTGGTACGACAGATCCGCAAAAACAAAACCCGGGTGGAAAAGAGGCTGCGTTCCGGCGCGTTTGATGCGTATACGGATATGGAGCCGGTTTCAGAGGAGCTGGATTTCGATGTGGTGCGCACAAAAAAGATTCCTCTGAACAAGCCGCAGGATGTGGATGAGGCCATTTTGCAGATGAATCTGCTGGGCCATCAGTTCTACGTGTTCCTCAATGCGGTGACCAATCAGATCAACGTCGTTTACCGCCGCAAGGATGGCGGCTATGGGTTGATTGAGCCGGATACCCTATAAAGGCTGGGCAGTTGGCAGGAGTTTCCCGAAAGTTTTGATTGCGTATTGGGCGCGATCCGTATAAAATAAGCAGAAGAGGCGGCAGGGCTTGCCCTGACGCCTCTTTTTGATTACAATCGAATGCCCGCTATCCGGATATGGCGGGGGAATCATAACTGACAAAAAGGATGGTTATCATTTTATGCAAAGCAACGAGCTGATAATCCGCTGTGTAGTGCCGTGCCTGTTGGGGTTGGAAAGCCTCATTGCGCAGGAGTTGCGTGATATGGACGCAATCGATGTGGCGGCAGAGAACGGGCGCGTGCTCTTTTCCGGCGACGCGAATCTTCTCGCGCGCGCCAATATCAACTGCCGGTTTGCCGAGCGCATCCAAATTTTGGTCGGCTCCTTTTCCGCCCAAACCTTTGATGAGCTGTTTGAGGGGACGAAAGCACTGCCGTGGGAAGCGTGGATTGGGAAAGAGGATGCCTTCCCTGTGAAAGGGTATTCCATCAATTCCGCGCTTTTCAGCGTGAGTGATTGCCAGGCGATTATCAAAAAGGCAGTGGTGGAGCGGCTCAAAAGTGTTTATCATATCCCGTGGTTTGAAGAGACGGGGCCTGTCCACCAAATCCAGTTTTCTATCATGAAGGATACGGTCAGCCTCCTGCTGGATACCTCCGGCGCGGGGCTTCATAAGCGCGGATACCGCCTGCAGGCAAATTATGCGCCTTTGAAGGAAACGCTCTCCGCTTCTCTTTGTAGCCTTGCACGCCTGCGGGATTATCACACGCTTTATGATCCCATGTGCGGCTCCGGCACGATTCTAATTGAGGGGGCAATGATGGCCCAAAATATCGCGCCCGGGATCAACCGAAATTTTAGCGCCGAGCGGTGGGATGCCCTGCCCCAAACCGCGTGGGCACAGGAGCGCGAGCGTGCGCGCGACCTGGTCAAGCGGGAGGTGCATTTTCAGGCCTACGGCTCTGATATTGATGCGGACGCCCTTGAGCTTGCCAAGGCCAATGCCCTTCGCGCAGGCGTTCAGGCGAATATTGCATGGAAGCAGGCCGATTTGCGGGATTTCACCCCTGTAACGGAAAAGGGCACGCTCATCTGCAACCCGCCCTATGGCGAGAGAATGCTCGATATACAGCAGGCCAATGAATTATATAGAATCATGGGGAAAAAGTTTGACAAAAAACGTGGATGGAGTTATTATATTATTAGCCCATCTGAACAATTTGAATCTCTGTTCGGCAGAAGAGCCGATAAAAGGCGGAAGTTATATAATGGCATGATCAAGTGCCAGCTTTATATGTATTTTAAGTAAATGATCCACTGCACCCTGATGTGCGGACGTCCGGCCCAATTTTCTATAGGGGAAAGGCACAGTAAGAAGGGAATTTTTTGTTTCAGCGGTTTCATAGGGGAGAAAACAAAAATTTTTAGTGGGAGAGGCAATGCGCTTTATTTCTCAGAGAGCACCCGCTGCGCAGGGGTAGTTTCGTTTACTTGCCAGTCATTATATTTTCATCAGGAGGGTATCATTGCATGAAGCATGTGTTCATTATCAACCCGCGCGCAGGGAAAGGGAAGGCTTTGGGTGTTATCCGGCCTCAGATCGAATCGTACATACAAGAGCACGGCCTGGATGCGGAAATCCATGTGCCGGATTCCCCGCATGCCGCACAGGAGTTTATCCGGGCGGAAGCGTCGAAGGGCGAGCCGGTCCGTTTTTATGCCTGCGGCGGCGACGGAACGCTGTTTGAGGCGGTCAACGGTGCATTCGGTCACCCCAATGCGGAAGTGGCAGTGCTGCCCCTCGGATCGGGGAATGATTTTATCCGGCTCTTCGGCACACCGGAGCAATTTTTGAATGTTGACGCACAGGTCAACGGCACTCCTATTGAACTGGACTGTATCAAATGCGGCGATAAGATCGCCATCAACCAGTGCTCCATGGGCGTTGATGCGGAGGTTTGCGCGAAGCAGGCGGCCTTCAAGAAGCTCCCGTTTATGAAGGGCGATATGGCCTATACGGCCGCGGCTATTTACTGCGTTTTCCGTAAGCTCAATAATGAGTTTACGGTTTCCATCGATGACGGAGAGCCGAAAAAAATGACGCTTCTGTTCTGTGTGGGTGCAAACTCCCGCTGGTATGGCGGCGGCTTTAAGGCGGCTCCGCTGGCCGTACCGGATGACGGCGTGCTTGATTTTATTGTGGTGGAGAAGAAAAACGGCAGGCTGAAGCTATTGACGCTTCTGCCCAAATACAAAAAAGGCATGCATCTCGGCTGGGATATCACGCACTTCAGCCGCGGCAGAAAGATGACGATTCACAGCGATACGCCTGCGGCCGTGAATATCGACGGCGAGTGTGAGTATGTGACAGACCGGACCTTTGAGATCGTCGAGAAAGGGATGCGTTTCGTCATTCCGACCACGTCTTCCTATATCAAAGACCGCGAAAGCGGCAAGATCAGCCAGAAGCAGTGAGTAAAACGGCAAAGTCCGTTTGCAGCTTTGCCGTATGAATATTCCACATAATAAAAGCTTCCAACTTGGAAACATCCCGGTTGGAAGCTTTCATTTTGTGCCAGCTTATTCTAGCGCCTGCGCCAAATCCGCTAGCAAGTCGTCAATATGCTCTGTGCCGATGGAAAGGCGCACCGTGCCGGGCGTGATCCCACAGGCCGCCAGCTCTTCCGCGCTGAGCTGAGCATGCGTTGTGCTCGCGGGATGAATCACCAGGGATTTTAAATCCGCCACATTGGCCAGCAGCGAAAAGATTTGCAGCCGGTCGATGCAAGCTTTTGCCTGCGCTTCACCACCTGCAAGCTCAAAGGTGAAGATGGAGCCGCCTCCGTGCGGAAAATAGCGCGCATAGAGGGCGTGCGTCGGGCTGCCGGGCAGAGAGGGGTGATTGACGCGCTTTACCTTCGGATGCGTTGAGAGGTATTCCACCACTTTGAGTGCGTTTTCTACATGGCGCTCTACGCGCAGGGAGAGCGTTTCGAGCCCCTGCAAAAAGAGGAACGCATGCCAGGGGCTGAGCGTTGCGCCTGTGTCGCGCAGCAGTACGGCGCGGATGCGCGTCACATAGGCCGCGGCCCCGGCCGCCTGTGTAAAAACAGCGCCGTGGTAGCTGGGGTCCGGCTTGGTCAGGCAGGGGAATTTCCCGGAGGCAGCCCAGTCGAAATTGCCGCCGTCCACAATCACGCCGCCGACCGCCGCGCCGTGCCCGCCGATGAATTTTGTCGCCGAATGCACCACAATATCCGCGCCGTATTCGATGGGCCGCAAAAGATAGGGGGTGGCAAAAGTATTGTCTATGATCAGGGGGATCCCGTTTGCATGGGCAATCTGCGCGATGCGCTCGATATCTATCACGTTGGAATTTGGGTTGCCGAGCGATTCCGCAAAAAATGCCTTGGTATTGGGGCGGATGGCGGCTGCAAAATCCGCCGGGTGGTCGCCATCCACAAAGGTGGTTTCAATTCCGCGCTCTGCAAGCGTATGAGCAAAGAGGTTGTAGGTGCCGCCATAAACTGATTTGGAAGAGACGATATGGTCGCCAGCATGCGCAATATTCTGCACCGCATAGGTGATCGCCGCCGCGCCGGAGGCGGTGGCAAGCGCCGCAACGCCGCCCTCCAGCGCCGCCATGCGCCGCTCAAAGGTATCGAGCGTCGGGTTGGTCAGCCGGCTGTAGATGTTGCCGGGCTCCGCCAGCGCAAACCGCGCCTCTGCCTGCGCGGTGTTTTCAAACACATAGGCGGCGGTTTGATAAACCGGCACGCAGCGCGCGCCGGTGGCGGGGTCGGGCGTTTCCTGCCCCGCGTGGAGCTGTAAGGTTTCAAAACGGAAATTTTTTTGTTCAGGCATAAAATCAATTCCTTTCCAGTGCTCTGTTTTTCGATGTTTGGCGGCTGGCTTCAACAGCGGCACATTCGCTCCCGAAAAACAGGGCGGTATGGATCAGTGATCGAGCGTTGGCGCATGGCAGTCACTCCCGGAATTAATTTATTCATGCAATTCCTATATCATTACTATGAATATGACGGTATTATACTGCGAGGAAAAGCGTTTGTCAATAGGAATGTAGGAATCTTCTTGCCAAACAGCAGCGGAAAGAACGCCGCCGTGCATCTGGATGCATGGCGGCGGGCGATCGAGAGAATCCAATTTCTAAAATTTTATTTCCTTGTGGATTGATGGCTGGAGGATGGCGTGGCCTTTGCACCGCTTTCCGATGCTTCCCACTCCGCCTGAAGGGTGATTGTGGCGCCAAAGTCGGAACGCCGAATTTTGAGAGGGATAGATTGCGGCTCCGGCACTCCGTCCGGGGTATCCGCGTTCCAAATCAGGAGGCTTTGCTCACCAGTGGGGGGATCTTTCCAAACCACATAACCCTGTTTATCCGTCCTGCCGAGGGAGGCAAATGTTTCAGGCCGGCTGATTCCATAACTGACTGGGATATCTGGCAGGGGAGTCCCGTTGGGATCGACCACTTGAAGGGTTATCTGCTTTGGCGTTGATTGGCAGGCGCATAGAAAACAAAGGAGAGGCAGGGCAACCGCCAGCACACGGAGAATTCTACGAAAGAAAGCCATGGTTACCGCACCTTTCTCAATAGGATTTCATCCAGTTGAACATATCTTCATGAATCCGTTTCCCGCCGTTCCAAGTGACAAGTCCATCTGTGTGGACGCCTACAGCTATATAGGTTGGTAGATAAATCGGGGCACCACTCTGACCAGGTGTTGTATCGATGGTATACCACAGCCGATATTGGCTTTGGGCAAAGATGTTGCCACTCATATACCACTGCGTTTGATTTTTCTCTCCAGGGTAACCGGTAATTCGAACTTTTGTGCCAACGGAGGTTTGCTCATATCCATATCCAAACCATCCAGTCTGGCTGCCAATTGTTCTATTTAGTTTTACCAACGCATAGTCCATTGTTGAATCTTCATTTTGAATTCATGGTGTTGTGGAACTTATTTCTATAGAATAGGCGGAACCATAGGGCGTTGAACTCCCATTCCTGCCGGGATAAAATGTAACGCGGGTTGCCCATCCCCCAAGGTCTTTATCGTATACACAATGTCCTGCCGTAACGATAGCGTCACTTTTAAATAGCCAGGCAGTTCCAATTGTGGAATTACCTTTTGGCCACGTGCTCACAATATAGCCAATCGCACGAAATGGGAAAACAGTTGTATCGGAAACTTTTGTCCGGTTATCTCCTCCAATAATATCTTTTGGTATAATTGTGGGCGCGGATTCTGGTCCCTCGTAAGCCGGTACGACCGTAGAATTGCTTCGCGTGGACGGTTAATCACTTGCTTTGAGATAGGTGACTTCACCGGTTGTGAGATTCTTTGTAGCAAAGTCCGCATCGCTTAACGGGGAAAACGAAAAAGCGGGAGAAGCGCAACAGAAGATGAGAAGCAGCGTAAGAATAGCTGCAAAAAATTTTTTTGTTCCATATCTAATAAGCCGATTCATTTTGATTCTTCCTTTCCGTTATAATTTTGGTTGCGTAAAATTCCTATTTACAGCAGTAGACACAGAACGCAGTCTATTTGTATACAGGCGAGCAGTTGTCGCAAATTCTTTTTTTACTTGATGTTCAATTAAAACATCGGAATCATCCCTTTCATATGGAAATCGGAAAGATTTCTTTCAAGTTCATTATATCAATAATGCCAATAATTTTCAAGTTTTTTACAATTATTGTATCGATTGATTCAGAAACAAAAATCTTATTTTGCCTTTACCTACCGAAGGTAATTTTAAACAATCTGTTTCCCAACTGTTCCCGCCGTGTAAACTTTTTTTCAACGCCCGTTTTACCATTGACGCGCCACTGCTTTTTCCATAGAATGAAACCAAAGCCTGTCGCATTTTGGCACAGGCGTTTTCAATCAAGAAAGGGAGGCGGCTGGAATGGGCTGTCTGGGTAATATTCTTTGGTTTCTGTTCGGCGGGCTGTGGATGGGCCTTGGCTGGGTGGCCGCCGGTGTGCTCTGGTGCATCACGATCGTCGGCATCCCCATTGGGAAGCAGTGCTTCAAATTTGCAAAGCTCGCGTTCTTTCCATTTGGCAAGGAGGTTGATTATGGCGGCGGTGCTGTTTCCGTCATCTGCAACATCTTTTGGCTGATTTTCAGCGGCGTCCCCATGGCGTTGGAATCTGCGGTGATCGGCGTGCTGTTTTGCATCACGATCATCGGCATCCCGTTCGGCAAGCAGTGCTTTAAGCTTGCGAAGCTGGCGCTGATGCCGTTCGGCGCGACGGTGCGGTAACGCAAAAAGAAAGAATATATTAGGCTGTTATATCTTACTTTACGGGACATAACAGCCCAATTTTATTCACTATATTTACAAATATCCACATTTTAAAAGTTGAATCTGTGCATATTTACAAATAAAACAAAATCTGATAAAATGAAAAACAAGTGTAGGGGAGGAGTTTATGGATGTTTTGCCGGTATTGCGGGAAAGAAATAGAGGAGGAAGATCGATTTTGCTCACAATGTGGGAGACAGCAAATTGGTATTGTGGAAAAAGAGCCGGATGATATTGCTTCATACAAGGTTCAGCCGGTGCAGGCTGAATTAGAAGATGCGGTGGTTGATCCCCAATATAAGCGGACGTTCGGGATTCTTGCGATTATCCTGTCAATTTGTTGGATGGCGGATTTACTAACCTATTTCATTTGGCCCACGAATTTATTCCTGGTTACAATTGAATTCTTTTTGATGTTTGTGTTTGTCATTTTATCTGTTTTGCTTTTAAGCGGTCAGGCAAGGGGCAAGGTAACCGGTGTGATTGCCATACCGGTCTTACTTTTATCGTTATTCCTCGTTATTTCGAGCGTTTATAGTTTTACCCAAACTCAAACTGATTTTGAGCGCTATTTGGACTATCCGCATATTTTGCTGATTATCCTGTTTGATTTTTTATTCCGTGCTTTTACTTTGGCGTTTTCGGTTGGATTGGCCCTTTTTTCTTTTCGTAGTAAAGATAAAGATGAATGCGTTTCAACCGAAGAAAGCGGAGAGGATTTTGATGTTCCTCCGCAGCTCCACAACCGCTGGGTCGCCTTCTTTCTCTGTCTTTTCCTTGGCGGCCTCGGCATCCACCGCTTTTATGTGGGCAAGACAGGCACTGGAGTGCTCTATCTGCTGACCGCCGGTTGCCTCGGCGTTGGGGCGCTGGTTGATCTCATTATGATTGCCGCCGGTTCCTTCACGGATGTGCAAGGAAATGCCCTGATGGGGTAAAATGTGTTTGCTAAAAAACCGGCAGAAGCTCCTATGAGAAGCTTCTGCCGGTTCATGCTTTTTATTCCACCGTCAGCGACGCAATAATATTCGAATAGAGCCTGACCGGATCATCCAAAAAATTCTTCCGCACCGTTTCCACCTGCATGCTATCCGCCACAAAGATCGTCAGCTTCAAAAGCTCATCTGTGGAATCATAGATCGTGAAGGTAACATGATAGCCGTTTTCGAGCTTTTCAATGTCAATCCGGTTCTCCTGCTCGCGTTTTGCCCGGGTAAGCAGCCGGATCGCGGCGTTGACCGCCTTTTCCCGCACGGAGCGGGGGAGGTTTACCTCCAGCGTTTGCGCGGCGGAGCGGCCCTGATCTGTCACGCGGTAAACCGTATCGCTTTCCTGCGCCGTTTCCTCCAAGCTGCCGGCCTTCACAAGGTCGCTCACCGCCTGGTTGATTTCAAAATAATTGGCAAGGCCGTTTTCCTGCAAAATTTCGTTGATGAGCTGCTTTGAAATCGGCTGTTCAATGCTCTTGAGCAGGTAACAGATGAGCACTTTAATCTCGTTGCGGCTGCGCAGCCCGCCCGGTTCGATGCCTTCATCGAACGCGTCATATTCCAAATCCAATGGAAACACCTCTCCATCTTACTATTTATAACATTTTAGCATGCGTGTCCCAAAAAGGAAAGCGAATAGCGGAAAAAATCTAGTTTATGAGAACTTTTTTCTTGACACCGGCGCGCGAAGCCTGTAAATTATATAAGAATAAGCTTGTACCCTGCTGTTTTGCGGCGGAAGGGGCCAGGCTGTAAAATGATGAAGAGGAGAGGTTCACTTAATGGAAGAGAAAAAGCTCTTGATTGATATTCGAGAGAGGCCATCTATGGGCAAATGGTTTATTCTCAGCTTCCAGCACGTTTTCGCCATGTTCGGCTCCACCGTGCTCGTCCCCATGCTCACGGGGCTGCCCATCAACACCGCGCTGCTCTGCTCCGGTATCGGCACTTTTATTTACATCCTTTGTACCAAGGCGCGTTGCCCGATCTATCTCGGCAGTTCCTTCGCTTACATTTCCGTAATCATTGCGGCATTGGGAGCCAGCGTCAGTGATCCTGATTTTGCGCAGAAAGCCAATTTTGCGGCGGTTGCGACAGGGCTTATGACAGCTGGCTTGGTTTATGTCGTTTTTTCCATCCTCATCCGCCTGATCGGCACCAATTGGATCAATAAGATCTTGCCGCCGATCGTCGTTGGCCCCATGATCGCAGTCATCGGCCTGGGCCTTGCGGGTTCTGCCTGCTCTAACGCGGGCTTCGTCGTGCCGGAGGGCGGCACGATGAACTGGCAGTATGTGATCGTTGCCATCATTACGATTCTCGCCACAGCGCTCGTCGCGGTGTATGCAAAGGGATTTTTCAAGATCGTGCCGATCGTGTCCGGCATCCTCGTCGGCATCGTGTCCGCGATTGCTGTCGACCTGATCTTCAACCTCGGCGCGGGCGCAGAGAATCAGCTCATCCTCTCCAAGCTTGCCGTGGTTTGGACGGATCTCAAAACCTTCGACCTGTTCGAAGTCCCGAAAATTATGCTCCCAATCGGCAATGATACGCTCAAGAGCACGACCTTTGTTTCCTACACGCCTGATTTCAGTTATGCGCTTGCCATTATCCCGGTGGCCTTCGTCACCATGGCGGAGCACATCGGCGATCACACGGTGCTTGGCCAGATCTGCGGCAAAAACTTCATCAAAGACCCTGGCCTTGACCGCACCCTGCTCGGCGACGGTATCGCCACTTTCGTCGCCGGTATGATCGGCGGCCCGGCAAACACCTCCTATGGCGAAAATACGGGCGTCGTCGGCATGACGCGCGTCGGCTCCGTTTATGTGACAGGCGGCGCGGCGTTCTTCGCCATCCTGATCGCATTCATTAAGCCCTTTAAGGATTTGATTGCCTCCATCCCGAATCCAGTCATGGGCGGCATCTGCGTGATCCTCTTCGGCTTCATTGCGGCGAACGGCCTGCGCGTGCTTGTGGATGCCAAGGTCGATTTCGGCCAGACGCGCAACACAATCATCGCTTCCGTCATGCTGGTGCTCGGCCTCGGCGGCGCGGCGATCCAGCTGACGAAGCTGCAATCCCTCTCCGGCATGGCGCTTGCGGCGCTCGCCGGCATTCTCCTGAACCTGATCCTGCCGGAAAAAAAGGCCAACAAGGCTGATCCAGCGCTCACCCTCGTCCCCGAAGGCGGCGAGTTCGAAGAGGCGGAGAAGATGACGGAGCTCATCGAGAAGGACGAAAAAAAGAAAAAGTGATCCTCTTCCTTAAAAGGCTAGGGCTGATGCATCATGCTGTGCATTTTGCATCAGCCCCTTGTTATGGCTTTCGCAGATGGAGGCTAACCGCTGGTAAAGCGAAAATAACAGTGAAATTGCCGGAAAGGGATGACCTGCAAAATGAAGGTACCGCATTGGGAAACAACCTACGAAGATGATACTGTTTTTCTGTTTGGTTCGGAACCCAATGACACGATTGTCGCGTTTGAAGCGCTGTTTGACAAATCTATGAGCGTTCTTGATGCCGGCTGCGGTGATGGCAGAAATTCCTTATACCTTGCAAAGCAGGGATTTTCCAAAATTGACGCTTTTGATTTGTCGGAACATGCAATCGGCAAACTAAAAAGGCTGTCTCAAAAAAATGGCGTGCTTATCAATGCCTGGGCGGAGGATTTATACAAGTTTTCAAGGTACAAAGTCATATGATCTGATCCTATCCTTCGGAACGCTCCATTTTGTTTGGGAAAAGTTGGCATACGTTTCTGTCCCAGGCAAAAAAGAATACGGAAATCGGCGGAATCCACCTCATACAGGTATTCACGGATCAGGTTCCGCCCTCGGTTGATATTGCTCCCTTTGCCGGCGGTTTGGCTTCTGACGGGGAATTGGAAGCGTTGTACAGCGATTGGAAAATTCTTCAATTTAAATCCTATACCTTTGAGGAGGAACACCCCAGCATTCCGAAACATGTGCATTCTTCCAACAAAATCGTTGTTTAGCGAATTTGATCATCCTGTATCATGGGCCTTTTTCCACTCCTTGGGATTTCTTCAGGACTGCGCTCTACAGCGCGGTCCTGTTTTTATCAGCAGGCCGTATTGAAAATGAGTAATTGAACCGCACGCGCTTTTGTGGTAAAATAATCTAACGTATCATCCAACTTTTTGCAAAGGGGTTTCGCATGGTCATTTTAGGGATCGATCCCGGCTACGCAATCGTGGGCTGGGGCGTGATCGATTATGAAAACAATCATTTTAAAGTTTTGGATTACGGCGCGATTACCACGCCCGCGGGCATGCCCTTCGGCCAGCGGCTGGAGCTGATTTACGATGAGGCGGAGCTTCTTATGAAGCGCTATTCCCCACAGGCGATGTCGATTGAAAAGCTTTTTTTCAACAGCAATGCAAAAACGGTAATCGACGTTGGCCAGGCGCGCGGCGTTTTGATGCTCGCGGCGCAGAAGTGCGGCCTGGAGGTTTGTGAATACACGCCCCTGCAAGTCAAGCAGAGCGTGGTAGGCTACGGCCGGGCAGAAAAAAAACAGGTGCAGGAGATGACGCGGCTCATCCTCCACCTCACGGAGATCCCCAAGCCTGACGATACCGCCGATGCGCTCGCCATGGCCATCTGCCATGCGCACGCGAGCGGTTCGCTCATGGGGAAATTAAGGGAAAAGGGGCTGAAGGTTCGATGATTTACAGCGTGACCGGTACGCTCATCCATACGGACGCGACCACAGCGGTCGTCGAATGCAGCGGTGTGGGCTTCAAGTGCCTGACAACGCTCAACACCTTAAAGCAATTGGGCCCTGTGGGCGGCAAGGTAACGCTTTACACCTACCTCAACGTCCGTGAGGATGCGCTCGACCTGTTCGGCTTTTTCGGGGAAACGGAGCTCGAGTGCTTTAAAATGCTGATTTCCGTTTCCGGCGTGGGGCCAAAGGCCGCGCTTTCGATCCTTTCAGAGCTCTCGCCGGAAAAGCTCGCTTTGTGCATTGCCACGGGGGATAGCAAATCCATCACCCGTGCGCAGGGCGTGGGGCCGAAGCTCGCGCAGCGCGTGGTGCTGGAGCTCAAGGATAAGCTTGCCAAAGGGATTCCCGATCAGCTCTCCTCGCCTGAGCTGGAGGCGGCAGGGGCTGCCAACGCGGCGGGGCCGGCGGCGGAGGCTGTCAGCGCCCTCGTGATGCTCGGCTACGCGCAGTCGGAGGCGAGCGTTGCAGTCGGCAAGCTGGATGGCTCCCTCCCGGTGGAGGAGCTGATTAAACGGGCGCTCAAGGTGTTGGCGCGCCCTTTATAAGTTCGTTTTTATGGATTGACTGCGCTTGTTCCGCGCCTCATGGGCACGGCGGCGAATAGGAGGAACTCTGTGGAATACCGGCATGTGTTGGACCCGGATCGCAAAGAGAAAATCTGCCTGTGCATTTTACATGCGCTGCCCGCGTGGTTTGGCGACTGGAAAGCGGCCAGGCAGTATGCAAAGAATGCCCGCGCACAATTCTTCCTCTGTGCGTTGGATAGGGAGGAGCCCGTTGGCTTTCTCGCCGCAGAGGAGCATACCGACGCGGCATGTGAAATTGCCGTAATGGGCGTTCTGCCAGACTATCACCGCCAGGGCATTGGCCGCGCCTTATTGGGGCTGTGCGCACATAGCTATTTTGCGCGCGGCTACCGCTATCTCACGGTCAAAACGCTTGCCGACACGGTTGGCAGCGCCTCTTATGTGAAAACGCGCGCGTTTTACCTTGCCTGCGGCTTTGAGCCGCTGGAAATTTTTGAAACGCTCTGGAATAAAGAAAACCCCTGCCTGTATCTCGTAAAGCCTCTTTTTGACGGGCAGGGCACTGAACTTATGGAATCTTGAAAAGGCGGTCATACTATTATGGATACGGATTTTGAAAACCGCATCGTCGCCCCAGACTATGTGCCGGAGGATGCGGATCTGGAAACCTCGCTCCGCCCGCGGGTGCTCACAGATTATATCGGGCAGGAAAAAGTTAAGGAGAACCTGCGTATTTATATAGAGGCGGCGCGCGGGCGCGGGGAGGCGCTCGACCATGTGCTGCTCTACGGCCCGCCCGGCCTCGGCAAAACAACGCTTGCGGGTATCATTGCCAATGAGATGGGGGTAAACCTGCGTGTGACCTCCGGCCCGGCCATTGAAAAGCCCGGCGATCTTGCCGCGCTGCTGACGAATCTCAGTGAAGGCGACGTGCTCTTCATCGATGAAATCCACCGCCTCTCCCGCAGCGTGGAAGAGGTGCTCTATCCGGCGATGGAGGATAACGCACTCGATATCATCATCGGCAAGGGGCCATCCGCCCGATCGATCCGGCTTGATCTGCCGCGCTTCACGCTCGTGGGCGCGACCACTCGCGCAGGGCAGCTCACCGCCCCTCTGCGCGACCGCTTTGGCGTGATTCTGCGCCTGGAGCTCTACACGCCGGAGGAACTGGGCAAGATCGTCAACCGAAGCGCTGGCATTCTGGGCATTGAGGTGGATACGCAGGGCGCGCGGGAAATTGCCTCCCGCTCGCGGGGCACGCCCCGTATCGCCAACCGGCTTTTAAAGCGGGCGCGGGATTTCGCGCAGGTGATCGGCAACGGTATGATCGATGCGGAAAACGCCCAGGCGGCGCTCGACCGCATGGAAATCGATCCCCTGGGGCTCGATTCCATCGACCGGCTGCTGCTCACCGCCATGATCCGCAACTATAACGGCGGCCCGGTTGGGCTTGAAACGATCGCCGCCGCGATTGGGGAGGAAGCGGTCACGATTGAGGATGTTTACGAACCGTATCTGATGCAAATCGGCTTTCTCAGCCGGACGCCGCGCGGCAGGATTGTCACGCCCGCGGGATACCGGCATCTCGGCATTGATATGCCGGGGCAGCAAAAGCTGGAGCTGTAAACAGACAACAGACAACAGACGTCAGATACGTGCGCCTCATGGAATGCGCAGTGTTTTTGCGCCCACGTCTGAAATCTAATGTCTGAAATCTAAAATTTAACTTTGGAGGTGCTATTCTCAATGGGAAGACTTTTCGGTACAGATGGCGCGCGCGGCGTTGCCAACAGCGAATTGACCTGTGAGCTCGCGATGCAAATCGGCCGTGCGGCCGCTATGGTGCTCACGGACGACACCCATTCCCGCCCCCGTGTCCTCATCGGCATGGATACGCGCATTTCCTCGGAAATGCTGGAGGCTGCCCTCACGGCTGGTTTTTGCTCCGTGGGCGCCGACGTGCTGCTTTTGGGCGTTGTCCCCACGCCGGCGGTCGCCTATCTCGTCACAAAATACGGCTACGATGCGGGCGTGATGATCTCTGCCAGCCACAACCCCTGCGAATATAACGGCATCAAAATTTTCAAATCGGATGGCTATAAGTTGCCGGATGCGCTCGAGGAGGAGATTGAGGCGATCATCCTCGATGAAGCGCGCGTTCCCCCCGTCAAGGTGGGCGGGGAGGTCGGCAAGGTCACCCGCGCGCAGTATGCGCTCTCCGACTATATCGGCCATATCATCTCCACAACAAATCTGCGTTTTGATGGGCTGAAGGTAGCGCTCGACTGTGCAAACGGCTCGGCCTCCGTCACGGCTAAGGAACTGTTTACCACCCTCGGCGCGGAATGCCACATCGTCAGCGCGGAGCCGGATGGCGTAAATATCAACGACCGCTGCGGCTCGACGCATTTGGAGCAGCTTCAAGCCTACACCGTGGAGCAGGGCTGCGATATCGGACTTGCCTTTGACGGCGACGCAGACCGCCTGCTGGTGATCGATGAAAAAGGCGGCCTTATTGACGGCGATAAGATCATTGCTATCTGTGCGCTCGATATGAAGCGGCGCGGTCAGCTCGCCAAGGATGCCGCCGTGGTCACGGTGATGAGCAATATGGGCTTCTTCCAGTTCTGCGAACACAACGGCATCCAGTGCAAAACCACAAAGGTGGGCGATCGCTATGTGCTCGAGCACATGCTCAAACACCGCTATTCGATTGGTGGCGAGCAGTCCGGCCACGTGATCTTTCTCGATTTTGCAACCACCGGTGACGGCCAGCTCACTGCCGTCCAGTTGCTCGGCGTGATGAAACGCAGCGGGAAGAAGGTATCAGAGCTTGCCACCTGCATGGAGGTGTTCCCACAGGTGCTCATCAATGTGCGCGTGTCCAATTTCGGCAAGGTGCGTTTCGACAGCGATGAGGAGATTAAAATTGCCATCGCCGCCGCCGAAGAGGAGTTGGGCGATAACGGCCGCGTATTGGTGCGCGTCTCCGGCACAGAGCCGCTCGTGCGGGTAATGCTCGAGGGGCGCGATGAGAAACAAATTCAGCGCCTTGGCGAATCGATCGCCGAGGTGGTGCGGGAAAGGTTAATTTGATCGATGCGGATTTCAGAGAGCTGGAAGGATTATGAACTGATTGACTGCTCGTGCGGCGAGCGTCTGGAGCGGTGGGGGAACATCACCCTCATCCGCCCGGACCCGCAGGTGATTTGGCAAACAGAGCGGGCGCACCCCCTGTGGGGGAAGGCAAACGCCCGCTACCTGCGCTCGTCATCGGGCGGCGGGCGGTGGGAGGTGTATGGCGGGCTGCCTGATGTGTGGCAGATCGGCTACCGCGCCCTGCGGTTCAACATTAAAACGATGGGGTTTAAACATACGGGGCTTTTCCCGGAGCAGGCGGTCAACTGGGATTTGGTGCGCCATGTGATCCGCTCGGCCGGTCGGCCGGTGAAGGTGCTCAACCTCTTTGCCTATACGGGCGGCGCAACGCTTGCCTGCCTGGAGGCGGGCGCCGAGGTGGTGCATGTGGATGCCTCCAGGGGCATGGTTGCCTGGGCGAAGGAGAATGCGGCAGCCTCCGGGCTGGCGGGCAGGCCCGTGCGCTGGATGGTTGACGACTGCGTCAAGTTCGTCGAGCGGGAGATCCGCCGCGGCCACCGCTATGATATCATCATCATGGATCCGCCCTCCTATGGGCGCGGGCCGTCGGGGGAGATCTGGAAGCTGGAGGATAAAATCTACTCCTTTGTGGAGCTGTGCACGGGCGTCCTCTCCGAGGATGCGCTGATGGTGCTCGTCAATTCCTATACCACCGGCCTTTCCCCGGCCGTGATGCAGTATATCCTGGGCGCGGTGGTAAAATCGCGCTTTGGCGGGGCCGTTTCGTCCGATGAAATCGGCCTTCCGGCCTCCGCCTCTCAAATGGCGCTGCCCTGCGGGGCAACGGCGGTCTGGCGCGGGCCCGCGTGCCTGGAATGATTAAATCAAAGGATTATAACGCATGAACAATATCATTGAATTTCAAAACGTCAGCTTCCGGTACGACAGCGATACGGAAACACCGCTTCCGCGCATCATCGAGCATTTGGATTTTTCCGTGCAAAGAGGGGAATTCGTGGCGGTGCTCGGGCATAACGGCTCCGGCAAATCAACCCTTGCCAAGCTTTGCAACGCGATCCTTCTCCCCGAAGAGGGCCATGTGCTTGTGGATGGGATGGATACGGCGGATGAGGCGATGAAATATGAGATCCGCCAAACGGTGGGCATGGTGTTTCAAAACCCGGATAATCAGATCGTCGCTACCATTGTGGAAGAGGATGTGGCCTTTGGGCCGGAAAATCTGGGCGTGGATCCGCGGGAAATCCGCCAGCGCGTGGATGATGCATTGCGCTCTGTGGAAATGTATGATTTCCGCGAGAAGGAGCCGCACCGCCTTTCCGGCGGGCAGAAGCAGCGCGTTGCAATCGCCGGGATTATCGCCATGCAGCCGGATTGCATCGTGCTCGACGAGCCGACCGCCATGCTCGACCCGCGTGGCCGCGCGGAAGTGATGAAAACCATCCGCCGCCTCAACCGCGAGCAGGGCATTACCATTGTGCTCATCACGCATTTCATGGATGAGGCGGCGCGGGCGGGCCGCGTCGTTGTGATGGATGACGGCAAAATCCTGATGGACGGCGCGCCGCATAAAGTTTTCTCCCAGGTGGAGGAATTGAAGCGCGTGGGGCTCGATGTACCGCAGGCTGCGGAGCTTGCCGATGAGCTCCGGCGGGAGGGCTGGGTACTCCCGCCGGATATTCTGACCGTGGAAGAGTGCGTGGACGCGCTTGCATCTCAGATATCGGATACCTAGGCTGTCGAAAAAGCCAGATGAAAGAAAAAAGTGCACAAAAAACCTCGTTGCGAATCAGCCTACGAAACGAACATCTAAATGCAGCGCAGAACGCTGGCGGAAGGCCGAGGCAGCATTTGCAGAGTCTGACGGCGTGGCTCGTGAGGGGATTTGACCGCAAAGCGGACAAACGAGCGCCCAAATTGTTTGAGCGCCGGTGAGGATGCGGTTGCTTCGCAAGCACAGCGAGTTTTTGGGCGTCTCGCCGAACAGGTTTCAACGTGCATCAACGCTTCCCGCTGCCGAAGTGCCGTGCTTTTAACGGCCCCCTTTTGCTTCCTTTTCCGGCCGAACGGAAAAGGAAGGGCCCGCGCGGCCTGAGCGCATGCTTAACTTTTTGTTTTTATCAGAGTAATTTACAACTGATAACCTTAAAAATATTTTTTAAAAAACTTTTGCGAAATCATCTTTATGAATTTTGAAAAATCGATATACCTTTTTCGACAAGCTGACCAGATGACAGGCTTCGGTCATTCGTATGACAAGCATACAATACGTGGTCGTTCTGTTATCTGTGGCCTGACATCTGAAGTCTGTTTTGGGGGAATCATAATTGTCCGTTGTGTTAGAGGCAAAAAACGTAACATACCGCTATGGGGAGGGCACCCCGTTTGAGGTCGCGGCTGTGGAGGATGTTTCCTTTGCCATCGAGCGGGGGGAGCTTGTGGGCGTGATCGGCCATACCGGATCTGGCAAATCAACGCTGATCCAGCATTTTAACGGCCTTTTGCAGCCCACCTCCGGGCAGATCCTGCTCGATGGGGAGGATATTTGGGCGGATAAGGCGAAGCTCCGGAGCGTGCGATTTCGCGTGGGGCTCTGCTTCCAATACCCGGAATATCAGCTTTTTGAATCGACGGTTTATGCGGATATTGCCTTCGGCCCCAAAAACATGGGCCTGAGCGAGGAGGAAATCGATCAGCGTGTGCGCCGCGCCGCACAGTTCGTCGGGCTCAAGGAGGCATATTTTGAAAAATCCCCCTTCGACCTCTCCGGCGGGGAAAAGCGCCGCGCCGCGATTGCGGGCGTGATGGCGATGGAGCCGGAGGTGCTGATTCTGGACGAGCCCACCGCCGGCCTCGACCCGCGCGGGCGCGATACGATCCTGGAGCTTGTGAAGGCTTACCAGCGGGAGACGGGCAGCACCGTCCTGCTCGTTTCGCACAGCATGGAGGATGTGGCGAAGCTCGCCACTAAAGTGCTTGTGATGAACCGGGCGCATCTTGCGATGTATGGCCCGGTGCCGGAGGTTTATTCGCGGGGGGAGGAGCTTGTTCAAATGGGGCTCAACGTCCCGCAGGTGACCCGCATTTTCATGGAGCTGAAACAGCGCGGTTTCCCTGTGAGCGACAGTGTTTATACCGTTGGGCAGGGGAAAGGGGAGCTCCTGCGCCTGAAGGGTGGAAAGGGGGCGGCAGGATGCTGAGCAATATTACAATCGGGCAGTATTACCCGGCAAAATCCCCGCTGCACCGGATGGACCCGCGCATGAAGGTGATCCTCACGGCGGTGTTCATCGTGCTGATCTTTCTGGCAAATAACGTTGCATCCATGGCGCTGGTGCTCGCCTTCCTGGGCGTTACGGTGGCGCTGTCCCGCGTGCCACTGAAAATGATCCTGCGGGGGCTCAAGGCGATTGTGATCATCGTCGTGTTTACCGCGGTGCTCAATTTGTTCTATGTTCAGGGCGGAAAAACTTTGGTCGATTTCTGGATCATCCACATCACGGAAAAGGGTGTCTATACTGCGCTCTTTATGGCAATCCGCATCATGGCGCTCATCATCAGCAGCTCGCTGCTCACTTATACGACCACGCCTACCAACCTAACCGACGGGCTGGAGCGGTTGCTCTCGCCGTTGCGCTATCTCCGTGTGCCTGTGCACGATATTGCTATGATGATGACGATTGCGCTGCGCTTTATCCCCACGCTCATCGACGAGGTCGGCCGGATTATGAATGCGCAGAAGGCCCGCGGTGCGGACCTGGAAACGGGCAGCCTTTTTCAGCGGGCGAAAGCGCTGGTGCCGATTTTTATCCCGCTGTTTATTTCCGCCTTTCGCCGGGCGTACGATCTCGCCTTTGCAATGGATTGCCGCTGCTACCGTGGTGGGGAAGGCCGCACCCGAATGAAACAGATGAAGCTGGCCTTTCGGGATTTTGGGGCGCTCCTTGTGATGGTCGCGGTGCTTGCCGGCGTGATCGTTATTAACCATTTCATTCCATCCCTGCTGTGACGGGGTAGGCGTTTACAGATGTTTTCCAAAGGAGGCCGCTTATGCGCAATCTGCTCATCACCCTGTGCTTTAACGGGCAGGGCTATCACGGCTGGCAGGTTCAGCCTAATGGCGTGACCGTGCAGCAGCGCGTGCAGGATGCCGTGGAGGCGGTGACGGGCGTGCGCTCCGCGGTCACCGGATGCAGCCGCACGGATGCGGGCGTGCATGCGATGACGTATTGCTGTAACTTCCGTACGGAGCATGGGATCTCCTCCGATCGCCTCATTCCGGCGCTCAATGCCCACCTGCCACGCGATATCGCGGTATTCGGCTGCAAAGAGGTTCCGGCGGCGTTCCATGCGCGTTATGACTGCAAGGGGAAGGAATATGTCTACCGGATTTGTAACAGCCGTGCACGCAACCCCTTCTGGGAGGGGCGCGCGCTTCATTATCCTTATGTGATCGACGTGGCCTATTTAAACCAGCAGGCGCAGGATTTTGTGGGGCGGCACGATTTTTCCGCTTTCTGTGCCGCGGGCGGAAGCGTTGAGGATAAGGTGCGCACTGTCCGTGCGGCGCGTGTGGAAAGAAAGGGCGAGATCGTCTCCTTCTTTGTGGAGGCGGATGGCTTTCTTTACCACATGGTGCGCATCATGATGGGCACGCTTTTAAGCCTGGAGCAGGGGAAGCTGCACTCCGGAGCGATTCCGGTGCTCCTGGAAGGCTGCGATCGAAGCGGCGCGGGTATCACCGCCCCCGCACAGGGGCTTTATCTCAACCGTGTGTTTTATTAACAGGCAGAGCGGCCGGTAAGGAAGCAAAAGCCTTTCGCAACCGGCTCACATCAGGATGGAGGGATGCGCCATGAAAAAAGATCAGGCCGTGCAATCGCCTGCGGGGCGGCTGCGGGCCAGGCGCAAAAAAGGGATTATGATCGCTGTGGCCGCCGCTGTGGTTCTCCTGGCCGCGGTGATGGTCGTGGTGTGCGTCAAGGTACTGCCCGGGCGTTCACAGGGGCAGGCCGGGCAGGTGCAGCAAAGCGAAGGTTTTCCGTATTCGATCAATTCCAATCTTGTGCGCGATATGCGGATGCTTGGGCCGGATGTGCTGCTCCTGACGGATGAGGCGGTCACCGTGCTTGATTCCTCAGGCAGGGAGGTCAGCCGCATGCCGCATGCCTATAAGCGGCCCGCGATGGATCTGCGCGCGGGGAGGCTGATCGTATATGATCGCGGGGGAAGAAAGCTGCGGCTGCAAAATCGCACCAAAATTCTGCTCGATAAGGAGCTGGAATCGGATATCATCACCTGCGCCATCGGGCGCAGTGGGAATTTTGCCGTCGCCACCCGCGAGGATAATGCCGCAAGCTTTTTGACGGTCTATGATAAAAATGTTAATGAAGTATTCAAATGGCGTTCATCGAACGACTATATCATGGACATAGCTTTATCGGATGATGGAAAATACGCCGCCGTGGCGGTAGCAGGCTCCTCCTCCGGCAAGCTTTATTCTAAAACGTATGTTTTTGCCTTCTCCAAAGACAAGCCCTTGGCCAATTTGGAATATTCGGGCACCTCGCTGTTTGACGTTTCCTTTTCCGGCAAATCCACCATTTTGGTCACAGGCGACTCGCTGCGGGGTGTGATTCAAAACAGAACGAAGAAGGCGGAGCCGTTTTCCTTTGGGTCGAATGAGCTGCGCTGCTTCTCTGCCTCCGAGGAGGGGGAAAGCGCTCTGGTGCTCGCGGAATACGGCAGCATGAATGCGAACGACCTGATTGTTTATGATGAGGATGGGCAGGAAAAATTCCGCCAATCCTTCGGCCAGGAGGTACGTTGGGTATCCTGCGATGGCAGCAATACCGCCGTCCTGCTCGCTGGCAGTGTGCAGGCCTTTGACGCAAAAGGCAGGAAAATCGGCCATTTCGCCGTCCGGAGCGACGCGCTGCGCGTGCTGGTATCCGGCAGGAGCGCTTATGTGCTCTCCATGGGCGAGCTGGACCGTTTTGATACGCGGGATAAATCGCTGGATTCATAGTGGCTCCCGGCTGGGATGGGGCGATGTTATCTATTGTGATTATGGATGGCTTATGCTATACTAGAACTCTAGGAATGGGCCTTCGTCAGAGCGGCAATCGGTCTTTATCGAAGGGCAGCTCCATTCTCGTTTCTTTTTGTTTTCAGAAAAGAGGTGGTCTGTTTGGGCCTTGTGCTGGATTTTGCCTTTTTCGCCGTGCTGCTCGTGTGCATTATCGTGGCGGCAAAGCGCGGCTTTGTGCTTTCGCTTTTGGAACTGGTCGGATTTTTCCTTGCGGGTGCCTGCGCGCTTTCTCTCAGCGGGCTAATCGCACCTGCGATTTACGATCGCTTTTTTGCGCAGCAGGTCACCCAGGCGATTGCCGCCCGGCTGCCGGATCTGTCAGGTGCGGCAACGGCGGCCCAGCAGGCGCATGCCGCTCTCCAGAGCCTGCCCGATGTGATTACGCAGTTTGCAGCATCCTTAGGGATTGATACGGCGGCGCTTGCGCAGAAGATCCTTTCGGCGGATCTTAGCGGCGCGGCGCTTGCGCAGACACTGGCCGATAGCATCGCAAGGCCGCTTGTCACCCTGCTGTGCAGGCTTGTCCTCTTTGTGGGCCTAATTCTCATATTTGGGATTTTGTTTCGTATTCTGGCGGCAGTGATTGACCGCTTCTTTCATCTTCCTGTCCTGCGCACGGCAAATGCCGCGCTTGGCGGTGTGATGGGCGCGCTCAAGGGGCTGCTGGTGGTGTTGGTTGCGGGTGTCGCCTTACAGCTGGCGGCAAACCTGTTCGCTTCGCCGGGCGCCGCTTTTCAGCAAACGGTGGAATCCTCCTTTGTGATGGGAATGGTTCGCGAGCTTCTTCCGGTTTCCGGCATCTTTTCCTAAACCGGGCGGAGAGCGATCACATAAGCGTATTGGCAAATCAACAAAATGTGTGGAAAAGGGTGTGTCATGTTTGAAGGGTCTTTTTAAGGGATGCCTGACGGTTCCCAACCTGCTGAGCCTGATCCGGATCATCTTGGTGCCGGTGTTTGCAGTGCTCTTTTATCAGGGCCATGTGCTGTGGGCGGTGTTCGTGCTGTTCCTGTCCGGTTTGAGCGATTTTTTTGACGGTAAGATTGCCCGCCGCTTTCATCAGGTGAGCGCTTTGGGGAAGGTGCTTGACCCGGTGGCGGATAAAATCACACAGATCACGATTGCCGTGATGCTGTTTCTGGAGTTTCACAAATCAGCCAGCAGCGCCATGCGGGCGTTTAGCTGGGTGTTCCTGTTCTTCCTGTGCAAGGAGGGCGTGATGATCCTCGGCGGCGCGGTGATGCTCGCAGTCGGGCTGCGCCCCGGCGCGGCAGAAATTTACGGCAAGGTTGCAACCTTTGCCTTCTATGGCGTGATGCTTGCTATTATCGCCTTTGGGCCGGGCTTCGGCGCGTTTGTGCAGCTTGGTGCCTCGCCCATGCCGGATTGGATGATTATGATTTTAGTTGTCGTTTCCGCCATTCTTACCCTTGTTGCCCTCATCAGCTATCTGCCTGAGACCTTCCGCCAATTCCGCGACCGGAAGAAGCCGCAGCAGGAGCTCCCCCAAAAATAAACGGTGTGTTTGTGCGGAATGGGCGCTTCCATTCCGCACAATAGTATTCCGCCGCTGCGGCCGGCAGAAGCGTACAAGCTGATTGCACGTTTCTGCCGGCTTCAGAGGAATATGGTTTTCAAACCACGGAAAATCTGTTTTGCCTCTCAAGTGAAAGGATGGTTATCAATCTATGAAACAACCAATTTGCAGCAGATGTAAAAAACGCCCTGCCGTGATCTTCATCTCCCGTGTAGACGGAGAGAAGAGCACGCCGGAAGGGCTTTGCCTAAAGTGCGCAATGGAGATGAATATCGGCCCCATCAAGCAGATGATGGAGAGCATGGGCATCTCTGAAGAGGATCTCGATGCAATGAGCGAACAGCTTGGCGGGATGTTCGGCGGTGAAAACGGCGAGGATTTCGAGCCCGGTGGCGCGGGAACCTTCCCCTTTATGCAGGGGCTGATGAATTTGAATTTTCAGCCCGGTGAAATGAGCGAAACGCAGGGCGACGGCACGCCCGAGCAGGAAGAAACGCTCCCCGCCGAAGCGCCTGATGCGGCGCAGCAAACCAAAACCAGGCGCAGCAGAAGTAAGGAAAAGAAAAAGATCAAGCGCAAGTATCTTGACGCTTACTGCACCAATCTGACCCAGCGTGCGAAAGATGGTCAGATTGACCGTATCATCGGCCGCGATCGTGAGATTTACCGCGTGGTGCAGATTCTCTGCCGCCGCACGAAAAATAATCCCTGCCTCATCGGTGAGCCGGGCGTCGGTAAAACCGCCATCGCGGAGGGGCTCGCGTTGCGCATGGCAAGCGGCGAGGTGCCCGCGCGGCTGGCGGATAAGGAGCTGCACCTGCTCGACCTGACTGCGCTCGTTGCGGGCACGCAGTTCCGCGGCCAGTTTGAAAGCCGCATCAAAGGCCTGATTGAAGAGGTCAAGCAAAATGGCAATATCATCCTCTTTATCGACGAGGTGCACAACCTCGTGGGCACCGGCGATGCGGAGGGCTCCATGAACGCGGCGAATATCCTCAAGCCCGCCCTGTCCCGCGGCGAAATCCAGGTGATCGGCGCGACCACCTTCAACGAATATCGCAAAAATATCGAGAAGGATGCGGCGCTGGAAAGGCGTTTCCAGCCTGTAAAGGTGGAGGAGCCGTCGATTGAGGATACCTACCAGATGCTCAGGGGCATTAAAAGCTATTACGAGAATTATCATCACGTCAGGATCAGCGATCAGCTGGTGCGGCGCGCCGTTGTGCTCTCCGAGCGCTATATCAACGACCGGTTCCTGCCGGATAAGGCCATCGACCTGTTGGATGAAGCCTGTACCTGCGCGAATCTGCGCAATAAGGCCATCAGCGATTATCAGAAGAAGAGCAATGAACTCCAGGAGCTCAAGGAGACGGAAGAGGACCTCATGAACGATACCGAGGAGATGGATCTGGAGGAAATCTCCCGTGTCCGCGCGGAGATTGTCGCCTGTGAGAGCGAAACCAACAAATTAAAGCCCGCGGCGGATGACAACGGTGTAACGGAGGATGACCTCGCCAACGTCATCCAGCTCTGGACGGGCATCCCCGCGAGCAAGGTGATTGAAAGCGACCTGCGCCGCCTGGCGGGGCTTGAAAACACACTGAAAAGCAAAGTGATCGGCCAGGATGAGGCGGTTGCACTCGTATCCGCCGCGATCCGCCGCAGCCGTGTGCAGATCAGCCCGCGCCGCCGCCCGGCCTCCTTTATCTTCGTCGGCCCCACGGGCGTGGGCAAGACAGAGCTGGTCAAGCAGCTTGCCAACGAGCTGTTTGACACGCCGGAAACGCTTATCCGCCTGGATATGTCCGAGTTTATGGAGAAGCACAGCGTCTCCCGCATCATCGGCTCTCCGCCCGGCTATGTCGGCTATGACGAGGCGGGCCAGCTCACGGAAAAGGTGCGCCGCAAGCCCTATTCCGTCATCCTATTCGACGAGATCGAGAAGGCGCATCCCGATGTGCTCAACATCCTGCTCCAAATTCTCGACGAGGGCCGGATTACAGATGCACAGGGCCGCACGGTCAATTTTGAAAACACCGTCATCATCATGACCTCTAACGCGGGCAGCGAACGCAAGGAGGGCGCGATGGGGTTCGCCAAAGATGCTCAAACGGCTACGCGGGAAAAGGTGATGAAAGCGCTCAGCGACTTCCTCCGCCCGGAATTCATCGGGCGTGTGGATGAAGTTGTAGTGTTTCGTGCCCTGACGGAGGCGGATTATGAAAAGATCGCCGTGCTGATGCTGAATGAGCTGGTGGACCCGTTGCGCGAAAAGGGCATCCGTTTCACTTGGGAGGAGGGCGTGCCCGTGATCCTTGCGAAAAAAGCCTTTGGCGGGCAGCGGGGCGCGCGTGACCTGCGCAACCTGATTCGCCGCAGGGTGGAGGATCAAATCGCTTCCCTCATGGTGGAGCACTGCGACGAGCCGCTTGCCTCCATTTGTGTCGGCGCGAACGAAGACCTATCATTGACCTGCGTTTAAATAGAAGAAAAGCCGGAAGCACGGCCCTGGTTCAAGCGGGGCCGTGCTTTTTTGCCTTTTTGATGGAATCCGATCACTATAACCTGAAAATGCTTGACGCAAGCAGAATTTTTTTGTATAATTGATCCAAAATCAAAGTGCGAGAATTACTAAAAGCGCATAGCCTGCGGATCGATATCATATCCTTTTCATAATGGAAAGGATCGTACAGAGGAGGCCTAAAGGAACCTCCCGGCATTTTACTGTGCATGGCCGGGAAAATCGGTAATAGGAAGAAAGGCGGTATTTTTCCGTCTGGCGGCTCGCATCGCACAGCCCGGTTGTGCCAAAGGGTCTGCCGTATCGAAATTTTGAAGGAATGCCCTGCATTCCAATTCTGGAGGGAGCTTGAAAATGATTTGTCCAAAATGTGGAAAAACCAATGATGATGGAGTTACATCCTGCGTCTTCTGCGGCGCAAAGTTTACGGCGATGTCCGCAGAAGTCAAGAAAGAATCCGGTGGATTCTATAAAAAACATAAAACGCTGGTGATCGTGGCAATTGTCCTGGTCGTCCTGATTGCAGGCGGTTCGGTTGCCGGCTATTTTATAAATGCCTCTAAAAAATCGGTGAAGCAGGGGGCGGATGCATTTAACATTGATGCAAGCGGTGTGCTCACCAGCTATGCGGGCTCCGGCGGGGAAGTGGTGATCCCGGATGAGGTCAAGGAGATCGGCCCCGGCGCTTTCCAGAATAATGATACCATTACATCTGTTATCATCCCGAAGCATGTCACTGCTATCGGCGCTAGCGCGTTTGAGGATTGCGGAAAGCTGACGAAGGTTGTCATGCCGGAGCGGCTCGAAAAGCTTGCTGAACGCACGTTCGAGGGCTGCCGGTATCTGACCGATGTGACCATCCCGGAGGGCGTTACGATCATTGAAGAGCGCGCCTTTGGCGACTGCACAGAGCTGCCTGCCATTACCATCCCCGGCACGGTAAAGCGGATTGATATCTATGCCTTCTGGGCCTGCAATAAGCTGGCAAAGCTCACAATGGAAGAGGGCGTGGAAGTGATCGGAGATTCCGCTTTCGGCGTATGTATGCATCTGCCCGAGGTGAAGCTTCCCTCCACGGTTACTACCATCGAGGATTCGGCCTTCTGGAAATGCGAGAAGCTCGAAAAGGTAACCCTTCCGAAGAGCATCACGAGCATCGGCTCTGAGGTTTTCCCGGTTTCAGACGATCATAAGATGACGATTTATGGCGAAAAGGATTCCTTTGCTTATAACTTCGTGAAGGATAATAAGAATTTTACGTTTGTAGAAACCAACGGTTAAGCGTCATTCGATTATCAAAATCAGCAGCCCAGCAGGGAACACACTGCTGGGCTGCTTTTCGTCTATCGCTTTATGGTGTTGCTCCGCCGAAGAGGCTTCGCTTGACGTAAGGATAAGGATGAAGCATAATAGAAAAAGATCAATTTGTCAGGAAGGGAGAGCCATATGAAATCCGAATATCCATACCGGGAGATTGCGCCCAAGGTTTATATGATCAACGAGTTCAATGTGGCGGATTGCCATCTGCTCGTCGGCACTGAACGCGCGCTGCTGATTGATATGGGCGTGGGGCTCGGGAACCTGCGCGCCTTTGTGCAGCGCCTCACCGGCGGGCTGCCGCTCGATGTGGTTGCAACACATGGGCATGTGGATCACATTGGCGGGCGTGGGCAGTTTCCGCGCGTTTCAGTGCAGAAAGAGGATGTGGGCATCATTGGCCGGGTAACTGTACCCTATCGGAAAGCCTTTTTTGCCCTGCAACGTCAGGCTGCCCCTTATGGGGTGAAGGCTAAGGATATTCGGCCTGGTGAATATCACTCGGAGCCTCTGCCCATGCACGAAGGGCAGGTGTTTCGCCTCGGCGGGAAGACGGTCTCTGTAACACACGTGCCCGGGCATACACGCGGTTCCGTCTGCCTGCTCGCTGAGGAGGACCGGCTGCTTTTCACCGGGGATAATGGGAACCCGGTTTTGTTCCTCTTCCTGCCAAATTGCGCCACGCTGGAAACCTGGCTGCGCAGTGCAAAGCGCATGCTGGCGCTTGCACGGGAAACCGGTGCGGCGATGTACAGCGGGCACGGCTTTTCTGAATTGGCAGAAGAAACGGTGCAGGCGCAAATCCGGCATATGGAGGCAATCCTGACTGCTGCGCCACGGAAAAACGCACACATGCCGCGGTATCAGGTGAGTAGGCAGAAGGAAAATGGTCTGCTCGCAATTTATCGCGGAGATCTCCTGTGGGATGAGCGGTGAGGGAAAACCCGCATGCTTTTTTCAATTTCGCTCTTGCCAATCGTTTGAGATTGTGCTATATTAAAACAAATTTATAACGCTGTGATGAAGAGAGTAAGCGGTTTTCAATCGTTTCCGCGGCCAGAGAGGGCGAGCCCAGGCTGAAAGCGCGCCCGCGCGGAGAAGCTGCTGAAGTTCACTTCGGAGCGGTGCGGTTGAAGCGAGAGTGGTAGGCCGCAACGGTTCGCCTCCGTTATGCGGCGCAGGAGTGTTTGCTTCTTTGCAAAAATCAGGGTGGTACCGCGGAGGAATTACGCCTTCGTCCCTATTCACAGGGGCGAAGGCTTTTTGTTGTCCCATTGGATGCACCCATCAGAATCAAAGAGCAGAGCAGTTGAGCAAGTCTGATTTTAGTTTGGAAGGAAGGATTCAGAATGAAAGAGCAGCTCGAATCAATCCGGGAAGCGGCCCGGCAGGAGCTCGCAAAGATCGAATCGCGTGCGGGGCTGGATGCCGCCCGCGTGCGTTTTCTGGGCAAAAAGGGCGAGCTGACCGCCGTATTGAAGCAGATGGGGAAACTCACGGCGGAGGAGCGCCCGGTCATTGGTCAACTGGCCAATGAAGTGCGCGCCTATATTGAGCAGATTGTGGAAACACGCGAAAAGGAGCTCAAAGCGGAGGAAACTGCCAGGCAACTGGAAAACGAGCGCATTGATGTAACGATGCCCGGCAAATGCCGCCCGCTCGGCCATAAGCACCCACTCTCCATCGTGCTTGATGAGGTGAAGGAAATCTTCCTCGGCATGGGCTTTGAGGTAGCCACCGGCCCGGAGGTCGAGTGGGATTACTATAACTTTGAGGCGCTGAATATTCCGCCGGATCACCCTGCGCGCGATACGCAGGATACCTTCTATATCACCGAAAAGATGCTCCTGCGCACGCAAACTTCGCCCGTGCAGATCCGTGTGATGGAGCAGCAGAAGCCGCCCATCCGCATCATCGCGCCCGGCAGGGTGTACCGCTCCGACGCGGTGGATGCAACGCATTCGCCCCTGTTCCACCAGATCGAGGGGCTTGTCGTCGACCGGGATATCACCATGGGCGATTTAAAGGGCACGCTGGAAGCCTTTGCTAAGCGGCTCTATGGCGACGATACGCGCATCCGCCTGCGTCCGCACCATTTTCCATTCACGGAGCCGTCCTGTGAGATCGACGTATCCTGCTTCCGCTGCGGCGGCAAGGGTTGCCCGATGTGCAAGGGCGAGGGCTGGATCGAAATTCTCGGCGGCGGCATGGTGCATCCGAAGGTGCTGCAAAACGGCGGCATCGACCCGGAGCAGTACAGCGGCTTTGCCTTCGGCGTTGGCCTTGAACGGCTTGTGATGTTCCGCTTCAATATCGACGATATGCGATTGTTATATGAAAACGATATGCGTTTTCTCAGCCAGTTTTAACCGAAGGAGGGTTATCAAATGGATTTATCAAAGAAATGGCTGCTCGATTATATTGACTTAAATGTTGACGATAAAACCTTCAGCGATGAAATGACCCTCTCCGGCTCCAAGGTGGAGGGGTATGAAAAAGAAGGGGCGGATCTGACCAATATCGTGGTCGGCAAACTGCTGTCGCTCGAAAAGCACCCGGATTCCGACCACCTCTGGATCTGCCAGGTCAACGCGGGGCAGGGGGAACCCCTCCAGATCGTTACCGGCGCGCAGAATTTGAAGGAGGGCGATTTTGTCCCCGTCGCGCTGGATCATTCCACAGTGCACGGCGGCAAGCAGATCAAAAAGGGCAAGCTGCGTGGCGTGCCGAGCAACGGCATGCTCTGCTCGCTGGGCGAGCTGGGGCTGACCACGCACGATTTTCCCTATGCAATTGAGGACGGCATTTTTGTGCTGGGCGACGACTGCGATTTAACGCCCGGAGCGGATATTCATGACGCAATTGGCCTGAACGATACCGTCACGGAGTTTGAAATCACCTCCAACCGGCCGGATTGCCTCTCCGTGCTGGGCCTTGCGCGAGAGGCGGCGGCCACCTTCCAGGTGCCCTTCCAGATGCCCGTGCCGCAGGTGAAGCCCACGCAGGGCGATGTGAACGACCATCTCAGTGTCACAATCCTCGACGATGAAAAGTGCTATCGCTATGTGGGCGCAGTCGTCGAAAACGTGCGTATCAAGCCCTCCCCGCGCTGGATGCGCGAGCGGTTGCGTGCGAGCGGCGTGCGCCCGATCAACAATATCGTCGATATCACAAACTATGTCATGCTCGAATACGGCCAGCCAATGCATGCCTTCGACCTGCGCTATCTCGAGGGCAACAGCGTGATCGTCCGCCGCGCGGAGAACGGCGAGCAGATCACCACGCTCGACGGGGTAGAGCGCACGCTCACCGATGAGATGCTCGTCATTGCGGACGCGAAAAAGCCCGTGGCTGTAGCGGGCGTGATGGGCGGCGAATACAGCGGCATCATGGAGGATACAACCACCATTGTTTTTGAATCTGCCTGCTTCAACGGCGCGTCTGTGCGCCGCACGGCGAAAAAGCTCGGCATGCGCACGGAGGCCTCCTCCCGCTATGAGAAGGAGCTGAACCCCGAGAGCTGCCCGGTCTGCCTCGCGCGTGCGCTGGAGCTTGTGCAGCAGCTCGATGCGGGCGATGTGGTAAACGGCGTGGTGGATTGCGACCGCTCCAAAAAGGAGCAGCGCACCCTGCCGTTCGATTGGGAGTGGGTCAACCACTTCATCGGCATTGAGGTCGGCCCGGAGGAGCAGAAGGCGATCCTTGAGCGCATTGGCTTCCGGGTGGAAAACGGCACAATCTATGTGCCTCCCTTCCGCAATGATATCGAGCATAAAGCCGATATTTCCGAGGAAATTGCCCGCTTCTACGGCTATGGAAACATCCCGAACCGGATGCTCACAGGCGTTGCGAACGCAAAGCTTACCCCCATGCAGCAGCTTGAGCGCTTGATCCACAGCACGCTGCTCGGCTGCGGGCTGAGCGAGGTGTCTACCTATTCCTTCATCAGCCCGAAGGCCTATGACCGCATCTGCCTCCCGGCGGAGAGCGAAAAGCGCAAGTCTGTTGTGATCACCAACCCGCTGGGCGAGGATACGAGCGTCATGCGCACAACGGCTCTGCCGTCCATCTTAGACGTGCTCTCCCGTAACTATAATAACCGCAACCCGCAGGCAGCGATCTATGAGCTTGCGGTGGAATACACCCCGCGCGGCACACAGGAGCTTCCCCTGGAGCTGCCGAAGGCCGCGATCGGCATGTATGGTGAAGGCTGCGATTTCTATGCGCTCAAGGGCGTGGTGGAGGAGCTGCTGAAGGCCTGCGGCGTGGCGGATTACGATGTGGAGGCCGTGACGGACGACCCGACCTTCCACCCCGGCCGCACAGCGCGGATCAGCAAAGAGGGCCGCGAGGTGGCCTTCCTTGGTGAAATCCATCCCAAGGTGCAGGAGAATTACGGCCTTGGCATGAAGGCATATGCCGCCGAGGTGGATGTGGCCGCGCTGATGGAGCTTGGCAACCGCCAGAAGGTTTATCATCCGCTGCCGAAGTTCCCGGCCTCCACGCGTGATATTGCCGTGGTCTGTGCGCGTGAAACGCCGGTGCTGACGCTGGAGCGCGCGATCGGTGAAGCAGTCGGCGCAATCCTCGAAGAGATCAACCTCTTCGATGTTTACGAGGGCAAGCAGATCGAAGCCGGCAAGAAGAGCGCGGCGTTCAGCCTGCGGCTGCGCGCGGCCGACCGCACGCTGACCGATGAGGAGGCCGACGCGGCTATGAAGCGCGCGGTCAAGGCGCTGGCGAAGATCGGCGCAACCCTCCGGGCGTAAGACCTTCAAATGTAGTTATATATACACAGCGCCCCAGATGCCGTGATTGGCATCTGGGGCGCTATGTATTTTGGAGATTTTTTATGGGTACCCGTGTGTAAAACGGTGCATGGATTAATTTGGTGAAGGGCCGGAACAGGCGATGCACAGCGTTGTTTTCATCCCGCTTGCTTTTTTGCGCTTCTGTGGTATAATAATTATCGACATATGACGGAAACGGTGCGGAGGTGGTTTCATGGCAAGGCCAAGCAGATGCAGAAGGATTTGCACGGAGCCGGCCTATGACGGCTTTATTCCGGTAGGCATCCCGTGCGGGGAAACGATCACCCTGACGGTGGATGAATATGAAGTGATCCGCCTCATTGATTTGGAGAAGCTGACCCACGAGCAGTGCGCAAAGCAAATGGATATCTCCCGAACTACCGTAACCGAAATATATGAATCCGCAAGGGGGAAGATCGCCGAAAGCATCGTTTGCGGAAGGCCGCTTCGGATCGCGGGCGGCCATTACCGGCTTTGTGACGGCGGCGTTCCCTGCTGCCAGAAAACTTGCGAAAAAACGGGCCGCACAGCCCCAAAGCAACCTGTGCAACGGAAAGGAGCCAATCAAATGAGAATCGCAGTTACCTATGAAAACGGCAATGTATTTCAGCACTTCGGCCACACCTCCCAGTTTAAGCTGTATGATATTGAAAACGGGCAGGTCGTCAAGCAGCAGGTTGTGGATACCAACGGGCAGGGCCACGGCGCGCTGGCAGGCTTTCTCGCCGGTGCAAAGGTGGATGTTCTCATCTGCGGCGGCATTGGGGGAGGAGCGCAGGCTGCCCTGCGGGAGGCTGGCATCCGGCTGTTCGGCGGGGTATCCGGCAGCGCGGACGGCGCAGTGAACGCCTATCTTGCAAATGCGCTCCAATTCGACGCCAATGTGCATTGCAATCATCATGAGCACGAGCATTCCTGCGGCGAACATGCCTGTAAAGAAGAGAAGCATGGCTGTTCCGGCAGCAACGGCGGCTGTCATTAAGGGGAGCTTGTTCTCCATACATGAAAAACCGAGGTCGGTGCGAATGCAGCGCATTTGCACCGGCCTCGGTTGCCTCATTGTAGCCGACGGTTGTTTTCAGCCTGTAAACAGGCCTTTTGATTTGGAACAGGCTCTGATACGGCGCAATTTAGCGCGGATATCGATCCTGATCCGCCTCTGTGATTTCCCGCAGCACCTTGCAGGGCACGCCCACTGCCACCACGTTGGAGGGGATATCCTTTTTGACAAGGCTTCCCGCGCCGATCACGGTATTATCCCCAATCGTTACGCCTGCCAATATGGTTGCCCCCGCGCCGATCCAAACATTGTTGCCAATCTTGATGGGATTTGCCACCTCCAAGCCCCGGTTGCGCTGCTCCGCATCAATTGCATGCTCCGCGGTGGTAAAGCAGCAGTTCGGCGCAATAAACACATGGTCGCCAAAGGTCACTGTGGCGCCGTCCGTAATCACAAGGTTGTGGTTGGAGTAAAAATCATCCCCAATGAAAATATTGTAGCCATGATCGCACCAAAACGGCGCGGTGATCACCACGTTTTTTCCCATGCGGCCGATGATCTGCTCCAAGATCCGTTGCTTTGCAGAAAGGTCACTTGGCATACATTGGTTGTATGCATGGCATAAATCGATGCATCTGGCGATATCCTTGGCGTTTTGCGGATCGGCGCTTGGGTCAAACAGATAACCTGCTGCGGCCTTTTCTTTTTCCGTCATAGTTCAAACCGTCCTTCTCTTTGATGTAACAATCGATTTCAGAACCTCTATATTCCGAGGCTCATATCCGTTTCGGCGGTAGAATTCCACCGCGTTTTGGTTGGGCGCGAACACGTCGATCGCAATGGCTTCGCAGCCCATGTGTTTGAGATACGCTTCCATCTCCCGCAGCAGCGCCTTGCCCGTGCCTGTGCCCCGCGCCGCCCGCTCCACAATCAGCTCTGTGATCCGGCCCCGTTTGGGGCAGCGGTTTGTCAACCGGTCAACCGCATCCTTCGCTTCGATGATACCGGCGATGAGCCCAACCGGCTTTCCGTTTTCTATTGCGAGCAGCAGCCTTCCTTCCTGCTCGGCAAGGGATGCCATCGTCAGGCGGAAATATTCCTCCCGATAGCTGCCGGGCAAAGCCTGGATTTGTTTCGGGTCGATTTCCACCAAATATTCCTGGAGCGAAACGAGCAGATCTTTCACCGCCTCGGCAAAGCGCTCCTCATAGGGCACGATTGGAATCATGTTGGCATGCCTCCATTTGGCTTTTGAAAACAAATAAAATTTATGCGCCGCTTTTTCCCCACGCCTGCGGAATGTTTTCCCGCAGAAACCGCGCATAGGAGCAATCCGGATTTTGCGGCAGGTGAAGGCTCCGGGCTTCCGCTCCAATCTGCTCATACCATCGGCTCAATTCCTCCTGCGTTTTTTCGTCAAACCGGCCGACGCAAAGCAGCTTCTCCGCCTCTGCACGCAAAAGCCATTCGTATACATCCGGGAGCTCTTCACAGCCTGCAACCGGAAAGGGGACGGCAGCGGTATAGGCGCCCGGAATCTCCTGCAGCGGAGCGATCTGTTCTTCAGCCGCTTCCACCCGGTAAAGATAACCGCGTTTCCCGGCGTAAACAGCATGGAGCGCATCGGGGTACAGCTCATGATAAACCGGGATTCCCTCTGCGTCAAACCCATAGGGCGCCCAGTAATAAGGCGGCTCGACGGCCTTCACCATATAAAAGGATGCGACCACAGCGTTTGCCGTCAGGTAAAGATTACCCTCGGTGGACAAAGGGCAATACGCCTGCCAGCGGTCAAAAAGGGCGCTGGCGGCGTTCTCAGGTTTGGTGGGCGTCAGCCCACCTTCACCCTGCGGCCTTGCCAGCCCCCCATTTTTCTTCGCTGGCAGGTCCTTCGGAGTTTTTCGGGAGCAAACGGGGCTCCAGCGTTGGAAGGCCGCCGGTTCCAGAGCCGTGGTAGAGCTTGATCTGGATTCCATCCATGCTTCTAGCCGTCCTTTCCTGTGGGTCGTTTCAAAAATTGATCGTTCAAATTTTTACGCCTCCATTCTATCATGTCCCGACCGAAAAGACCATGCCGGCAGACTGTTTTCCAGACGCTTTCCGCCGCTTTTTCCAATGCCTAAAAACAGGCGTTGAGGCATCGGTCTGGCAACGCGGAATCCCGTTACATTTTGCCTATAAATTTTATGTTAAAAAATTGTTAAATAATTGACAATCGAATTTTAGCGGCCTATAATTGGCTTAAAGGGACAGAAAATTCTGTTTCTTGACTATGCTTTATGCGTCAGGAGGATGATCTCAATGAAGTATCCAAAATTATTTGCGCCAGGCAAAATTGGTAACCTGACCATCAAAAACCGCATCGTGATGTGCGCGCTCGCCATGGGCGTTTCCGATGAAAAGCAGTGCATCGGGGAGGATTTCATGGCCTACCTCATGGAGCGGGCCAAGGGCGGCGTCGGCATGATCGTGCTGGAAAATACCCGCGTGGACGATGAGCACGGCGTGGCGGCTCCGAAGCAGGCGAGCCTTGCGCGGGATGAGCAGATCGCGCCGATGGCAAAAGCTGTGGAAGCGCTGCACGCGCAGGATGTGAAGGTATTTGCCCAGCTGCATCATCCCGGCAGAGAGACGTTTATGGATATCAACGGCAACGAGCCGCTGTGGTCTTCCGGCTCCAAGCCCTGCGGCGTATGCCAGCAGGAAACGCACGAGATGACCACCGCAGAAGTGGAGACGGTCATCGCCAAGTTCATTGCCGCTGCTGTCCGCGCACAGAAGGCGGGGCTCGACGGCGTGGAGCTGCACGGCGCGCACGGCTACCTGATCTCCCAGTTCCTGAGCCCCTACACCAACCAGCGCACGGATCGCTTCGGCGGCTCGTTTGAAGGGCGGCTGGAATTTGTCAAAGAGATTATCGAGGGCATTCAGACGGAATGCGGCAAAGAATTTCCCATCGGCATCCGGCTGACGGTGGATGAACTGCTCGCTCCCAACGGTGTGACGGAATACCTGAAGCTCCCGGATGGCGTGCGCATCTGCCAGGAGCTTGAGAAGCTCGGGCTCGTCTATATCAACGTATCCAACGGCATTTACGAATCCTTCAATTCCCTTTCAGAGCCGACTACTTATGAGCAGGGCTGCCGCACACCCCTGATCCGCACGGTGAAGGATGCCGTGAAGATCCCCGTAATCGCGGTCAACATGGTCAAGGAGCCGTGGTTTGCCGAGAAGATGCTGGAGGACGGCCTGGTTGACTTCGTCGGCCTCGGCAGGGCTGTCGTGGCAGACCCGGAGTGGGTGAAAAAGGCATATGAGGGCAGGGAGGAGGAGATCAACCGCTGCATCTCCTGCACCTTCTGCTTTGAAACGCTCGTCAGCGATGCGATCCCCGATAAAAACCCCGTCAAGTGCGCGGTCAACCCAAGGGCAGGCCGCGAATGCAAATATCCCTGCTACCAGAAGGACGGCGCTGGAAGGACTGCTGTCGTCGTAGGCGCCGGCGTCGGTGGCCTGGAGGCGGCGCGGGTGCTCGGCGAGCGCGGTTTCCATGTGGTCGTTTTGGAGAAGACCGGCGCGGTCGGTGGGCAGATCAATATTGGCGATAAGCCGCCGCGCAAGGAGAAGATGGATTGGATCGTTGAATACGAGCTTTCCCAGCTGAAAAAGCTGGATGTCACGATCCTGGTCAACCGGGAAGCGACGCCAGAATGCATCGCTTCTTACAAGCCCTACGCGGTTATTCTGGCTACGGGCGCTGTTCCCGTGAAGCCGCGGTCGATCCCGGGCGTAGAGCTGGAAAACGCAGTCACCTTTGAGGATGTGCTCTGCGACCGCAAGCCCCTATACGGTAAGAATGTGACGGTGATCGGCTCGGGCGCGACCGGCCTGGAAACGGCGGAATTCCTCTGCGAACGCGGAAATCAAGTAACGATTGTGGAAATGCTCGGCAAGATCGGCGAGGGCGTGTATGTGCAGACGTATCTTGACTGTATGGACCGCCTCTCCAAGTACGACATTACGTATAAGCCCGCGACAAAGCTGCAGGAGATCAAAAAGGGCTGTGCCGTTTTGCAGGATGAAAAGAGCGGCAATACGGAGGAGTACCCCGCGGACTATGTTGTTCTCGCTATGGGCGTGCACCCGGAAAATCCGCTGGAGGAAGCCTGCAAAAACCTCTGCGGACATGTGTCGGTCATCGGCGATGCGAAACAGGTCGGCAGGATCGAAACGGCTGTCCGCGCCGGGTTTGAAGCGGCATATGAGTTGAAATAACAGGATCGAAAAGGCGCTCAGTGCCTTTATCATCCTAATGATCATATGTAGGGGCGTGCCGCACTGTGTGGCGCGCCTCTTTTCTGTGCCCCCGTATGAAAAAATGCTCGACTTTTCACGTTATATGGAGGATGGGGCCGCTTACGGAACGGCACCGCGCGGGATGTGTCGGCACGAAGCACATCAGATTCCGGTTAAAATCGTAAAACTTTCCTGATAAAACGTGATTTCCATCTTGCATTTTTCTCCCACCCGTGCTATACTACTACAGCAAATTGTAATACTGCGTTTTTCTGCGGTGTTGCAGGCTTGCAAAACACACGCACAGCGTTCGTTCGGCGGGTGCGTCCTTTTCCAAAGGGCGTCGCCGTCCCAAGAGCCGTGCGGAGGTAAAACAAAAGGAGGAATTATCCCTATGGCAGTCGTATCCATGAAGCAGTTACTGGAAGCGGGCGTCCACTTCGGCCATCAAACCCGTCGGTGGAACCCCAAAATGGCGAAGTATATCTTCACCGAGCGCAACGGCATCTATATCATTGATTTGCAGAAAACCGTGCGCAAGCTGGAAGAGGCCTATATGTTCGTGCGCGAGCTCGCGGCGGACGGGCAGGAGATCCTTTTCGTCGGCACGAAGAAGCAGGCGCAGGATTCCATCCGTGAGGAGGCTTCCCGCTGCGGTATGCCCTATGTCAACGCCCGTTGGCTCGGCGGCATGCTGACAAATTTCAAAACCATCAAGCAGCGCATTAAGCGCCTTGAGCAGTTGAAGGCTATGGAAGAGGACGGCACATTTGATCTGCTTCCCAAAAAGGAAGTCACAAAGCTGAAGCTCGAGATCGAGAAGCTTGAAAAATTTATGGGCGGTATCACGCAGATGAAGCGTCAGCCCGCGGCCATGTTCATCGTCGATCCCCGCAAGGAGCGCATCGCGGTGGCTGAGGCGAAGAAGCTGCACATCCCGATCGTTGCGATTGTTGATACCAACTGCGATCCCGATGAGATCGACTATGTCATCCCCGGCAACGACGACGCGATCCGCGCTGTCCGCCTGATTTCCGCCGCAATGGCGGACGCCGTGATGGAAGGTAAGCAGATGAATATCGACGCCGCGGCAGAGGCCGAGGCGGGCGAGGAAGCGGAAGCTGCTGCTGAGCAGCCCGGCGCATAAATTTCAGAATCCTTTCTCATTCGTGAGGATGCCCGTGCCATGGGCCATTGCTCAAATCCGGTGCGGATTTCCAGCAGGTGTTACCCACGGCACGGGTATTTTTCTGAGCGATGGAGAAAATACGGAAAACATCAAGTAACAGGAGGAATTGAACATGGCAGCATTTACTGCAAAAGACGTACAGGCCCTTCGCGAAAAGACCGGCGTGGGCATGATGGACTGTAAAAAGGCGCTCGTCGAATCCGACGGCGATATGGAAAAGGCAATCGACTTCCTGCGTGAAAAAGGCCTTGCGGCAGCTACTAAAAAGGCCGCACGCATCGCGGCAGAGGGCGTTGTGCTTGCATATAACGATGAAGAGAAGAAGATCGGCGTTGTCGTCGAAGTGAATTCTGAGACGGACTTCGTGGCAAAGAACCAGGAGTTCCAAGCCTTCGTTCTGGATATCGCCAAAACGATTGCAGCCAGCAATCCGGCGGATGTCGACGCGCTTCTCAATGAAAAGCTTGCCGGCAGTGACCGCACCGTGCAGGAGAACCTGCAGGATAAGATCCTTGCCATCGGCGAGAATATGAAGATCCGCCGCTTCGAGCGTGTGGAGGGCGTGGTTTCCACCTATGTCCACGGCGGCGGTACAGTCGGCGTTATGGTGCACTTTGAGGCGGATGACGCGGCAGCGGCAAACGAGAAGTTTAAGGCGATGGGCAAGGATGTTGCGATGCAGATCGCGGCGATGAACCCGGCTTACCTTGACGAAGCCAGCGTACCGGCGGACGTGATCGCCCATGAGAAGGAGATTCTCACCGCGCAGCTTGCCGAGGATGAGAAGAATAAGAATAAGCCCGCGCAGGTGATCGAGAAGATCGTGCACGGCCGTATCGGCAAGTATTTCAAAGAGAATTGCCTGATGGACCAGCAGTTCGTCAAGGATGGCGACCTGAGCGTTGGCAAGTATGTCGAATCCGTTGCCAAGGAGATCGGCGCTTCTGTGAAGGTGCTTGGCTTTACCCGCTTTGCAAAGGGCGAAGGCCTTCAGAAGCGGGAAGATAACTTCGCGGATGAAGTTGCGGGCATGATGAAATAAGCTGGTTTTGATATGAAAAATCCCACCCGGAATATTCTGGGTGGGATTTTTTGCTGTGGTCGGGGCAGCAAAGCCAGCCGCTGCTTGGGAAAAGAGCAGCAAAGTTCTCTGGATGTGGGCTGTTTTTATCTAAGCCAACGGTTCCGCTCACAGTTCCTTTTCATTGGCCGCAGGCGCGCTGTTTGCCACGCGGATCTGCTCGTAAATTTTCGGGGAAAACTTCGGTTCCCGCTGATAGGTATAGAGCCCGTTCTGCTCCTGTTCAACATCATAGAGCTGTGTATAGCAGAGCGCGCAGATATGGGGGTTATCCATCAGCGCGCGGGTAAGGCCCGTATACCGCCGCCCGAATTCCGCCTCGTTCTCCGGCGCTTTTCCGTAGCCCCAGCCCTTTTTCTGGCCGGGCGCCCACCATGCGCCGCCGTATTCGCTGATGAAATAGGGTTGGCCTTCATACTGCTGGCGGCCCGGGTGCGGCTCATAAACGGAATCACGCGTCACCGCGCCGTAGCGCGCTGCAAATTGAACCACATCCTGCTCATAATCGTGCACGTCGTAAATATCTGTCCTGGCGTGATAGTTGCCACTGGTGTCGATCACGGGGCGCGTGGGGTCGGCGGCCTTGGTGGCGAGATAAACGGCCTCCAATACACGCTTATCCGCGCGGCGGCGGCCTTGATCCCACGTTTCGTTGAAAGGGCACCAGCCGATGATGGAGGGGTGGTTCCTATCGCGCGCAACAACCTCCAGCCATTCCGGCAAAAAGTTGATGAGCCCTTCGCTCGTTGTGATATCGAGCCCCCAGCTTGCCTGTTCTCCCCAAACGAGATAGCCGAGCCGATCCGCCCAATAGAGAAAGCGTTCTTCAAATACCTTCTGGTGAAGCCGCGCGCCGTTGAAGCCGAGCGCAATGGAAAGCTCAATGTCCCGCTTGAGATCCGCGTCTGTGGGGGCGGTGTAAACACCGTCCGGATAATAACCCTGGTCGAGCACCAGCCGCTGAAAAACGGGGCGGCCGTTGAGCCAGATGGCATGCTCCCGGAGTTCAAACGTGCGAAAGCCGAAATAGCTTTGCACCGTGTCGATTACCGCATCGCCATCGAGCAGCTCATAGGTCACATCGTAGAGGTTTGGCTGTAAAACATCCCAGCACTTTACATCCGTCACCTGCATGGTGTAGATGGTTCCACCGGCGGAGAGCGGCGCTTTAAAGCTTGCGCACGGATTTCCGTCAAAGGCAATGGAGGTGCGCAGGGTAAGCGGTTTCGGCAGCTCGTTAACAGCCGCGCGGAAGGTAACGCTCCCGGTGCGGTAGTCTGTGGTGAGCTGTACGTTTTCCAGATACACACGCGGCACAAATTCGAGCCACACCGTTTGCCAGATGCCAGTGGTGCGCGTGTAGTTGCAGCCAGAGGAATGGTATTTGTCGCACTGCTTGCCATGCGGCTGCTTGCCGTCCCGCTGATGATCCACGGCGTGGACGGTCAGCGTGTTTTCACCCGCATGCACATATTCTGTGATATCAAATTGGAAGGAGCTGTAGCCGCCCCGGTGCGTTCCGCACGCCTGGCCGTTGAGGAAGGCGGTGCATGCATAATCCACCGCGCCAAAATGCAGGAGGATGCGCCCCGCGAGCTGCTCCTGTGTCAATGTAACCGTGCGCCTGTACCAGACGGATTCCATAAAACCCCGGTTTTCAATGCCGGATAGCTTTGATTCCGGGCAGAAGGGGACGAGGATCGTTTTGTCAAAGCGGTCGTCCGGGCGGCCATGCCTAGCGTGATCGATCCGAAATTCCCATGCCCCGTTGAGGTTTTGCCAAGCGCTCCGAACAAACTGCGGGCGTGGATACTCCGCACGCGGGAGGTTCCTCAAATGAATCAACTCCTTTTCCTGTCCTTGGATGCAGGTCTATTATAAAAGAAAATAGAGCAAATAGCAATTGCTTTCTCTCCGTATTGCTCTGGTTGCGCTAGCCCGTTTGTTGCTAGTGGTAACAAAATGAAAGTGCTATTCATAGGATGTGATTGCAAAGGGGGGAAAGATTATGATATATGACGATGGCCATAACAATCCTTATGAAGCGGGCAAAGTCATTGCTGCCATACATAAAACTGCCGCATCGGAGGATGCGGTCAACTCCGCTTTAGAGGAACTGGATTATGAAAAAGCAGCGTATCTCTTCCGCTCGAACAGGGCGGAGGAGGAAAGCGATGCGCTGGATATCATTCTGATTCATTTAAACGACAAGGATCAAACCGCGGTGATTGAGGCCATTGAACAGTTGTCGGCCAATCCATATGTCGCGTATGCAGAGCCTGATTATTTGGAGGAGCTGTATGTGCTGCCCAACGATCCGCTTTATGGAGAGCTTTGGGGCATGCAAAGCATCAGAGCGCCTTTGGCATGGAACTATACGATGGGGAGCGATCAAATTGCCGTTGGCATTATAGACAGCGGCATAGACCACACCCATCCGGATATCAGAGAAAATATGTGGGTTTCCCCGGACGGGAGATTGAGCAACGGATGGAATTTTGCTGACAATGATCCATTTTCTATGGACATAAACGGGCACGGCACCCATGTTGCGGGGACAGTAGGCGCTGTGGGGAATAATCATATCGGAGTGGCAGGGGTATGTTGGCGGGTAAAAATAGTTTCTTTAAAATTCGGCCTTGATATCGCTTCTGCCATTGCCTCGATTTACTTTGCAAACCAATTCAATATCCCGATTCTCAACGCCAGCTGGGGCGGCCCTTCCTATTCGCGGGCTTTAAAATATGCGATCGACCACTATAACGGATTATTCATCGCGTCGTCGGGAAACAACGGCACAAATAATGACGATTTTCCGATTTACCCCGCTTCTTATCATAGTAACAACATCATATCTGTTGCGGCCATCAATCCACATCATACCTTGGCCAGCTTTTCGAATTTTGGGTTTGAAAGCGTGGATATAGCCGCGCCCGGAACCAATATTTTAAGCCTCGATTTAAACGGCGGATATAGCCCCCAAAACGGAACTTCGATGGCAGCGCCGCATGTAGCTGGCGCTGCGGCCCTATTGAAAGCATATATGCCCAATTTATCCGCCTTAAATTTGAAAAACATCATTTTATCCAGCGCGGCCAGAATCCCGAGCCTTACCGGAAAGGTTTTGACCGGCGGTATGCTGCATGTGAACGATATGTTTGAATTAGCCAATTGCTGGAGGCGGAACGGATTACAGGCTTGACAGCCTGCCTCCTGCGGCCATTCAAAACCTGGACAAAAACGGGCAAACGATTTTTTTGCAAAAAACGGAGCAAAACGCATCTTGCTCTGCTTTGAGAAACGTCGATAAAAAGACACCCAATTTATACGCAGGTACAAAACAACACGCACTCCACAATGTGAAGTACGCGTTTTGGGTGCAGCCCTATCCACCAAGGGTACATTGACAAAATAGATACCCGGTATTAACGCGGGCGGCCCGCCTGAGTAAAAGAAAAACCCACGGTGCGCGAATTGCTCACCGCAGGTGTGGTGCCGCTGACCGGACTTGAACCGGTACGGTGTTGCCACCGAGGGATTTTAAGTCCCTTGCGTCTGCCGATTTCGCCACAGCGGCATACTGTAACAGATGCTATTATAATGCTATTCCGGGGTTTTTGTCAACTGGAGAAACCGATTGCCGCCTATTTTTTTGCATGCCGGAGGTATCTTTCCCGATTCATGTTAGAAAAACCGTAGGAACGCACTACGAACCGGGTTCGTCCGCGGACGGTCGAAGACCACCCCTACCAACAGGATGATTATCTCAGCGCCCCATCACGGCTATTTTTTATTGCGAAGCGGAGCGAAGTCACAAAATAAAGCCTGCTGTACCCTCACGGATCAAAGAGATACACACTACACACGACAGCAGGTAGCTAGCGGCTGTTTTTTTATTATGAAGCCGGGGGAGGGGCGCACTGTGTGCGCAGGCGAACTTTGTTCGCCCGTAAATTATAATCTCGTGGAGAAATACACACCGCTTGCAGAAGCAGGCTGCTATCGGCTATTTTTTATCCTCCGGGCACATATCTTTCGATTGACTTTTCAAGTGATTGCGGTAAAATAAGAATCAGGGTTTTAGCGGTATTAATTGGATATTCCCATTTTCCGCCCGTTTGGTGTGGACGGATTTTTTTTGGCAATCATAGCTTTATACGTGAATCTTTTCCGCTGTACCTGAGGTGCGGGAAACTGTGGCCGGAGTGTTGCATCCGGCTAAAATTTTTTTCATTTTTCTGCAACTATTTTACTCTGCCGTTCATCCTTAGAATGAGTGAAAAGCAGAAAGAGAGGATTTGGATCATGAGCAGACCTTATGGGAACGGCAGCTTTGCGCAGCAGGGAAGGCAACGCAGGAAAAACAGGATCATTTTATTGGTGGCTTTGCTCGCAGTGCTGTGCCTAATAGGTGTGATTGCTGCTGCGGTTGCCTCTCAGGGGGAGCGTGCCCCAGTGGAAAGCGAAGCGCTTTCCTCCAGCTCCACGCAGCCGCCAACTGGTTTGGCCGTCGCCCCGCCGGAAGGGGAGCTGACGGTGCCGCTGCCGGAGGAGCACACGATCACGACACCCGCCACGCAGGAGACGCAGGCAGAAAAGGGCACGGCTGAAGGAAGCACTGCCGCTAAAACCGACAACAGCTTTTTTCAGGATGCGGTTTTCATTGGCGATTCCCGCACAGAGGGGCTCGGCAATTCCGGATTGATGGGGCCGGCCACGTTCTATGCCTATAAAGGCCTGATGGTGGATACCGCCTTTACCAAGCAGGTGGTGAATGACGGCGGGCAGAAGCTGACCGTTGTTGACGCTTTGCGCAAGCATAAGTTTGGAAAGGTCTATATCATGCTGGGCGTCAATGAGCTCGGCTGGCCGAGCGAGGATACCTTTATCAAGCGCTATGGGAAGCTTGTTGATGAAGTGAAAAAAATCGAGCCAAGTTCTAAAATTTATATCCAGTCGATCCTGCCGGTTTCGAAAGCAAAGTCGGATAAAGGGATCTATACCAACGACCGTATCAGGCTCTACAACCGCCTGATTAAAAAGATGTGTGCCGAGAAGGGCGTTAAATATCTGGATGTGTATCAGGCCGTGGTAAACAGCTCCGGCGCTCTGCCTGACGACGCGGCGGTGGACGGCGTGCATTTGAAGATGGCATACTGCAAAAAATGGGCCAATTATTTGCGGGCGCATACCGCATAAGGATTTTATATTTGGAGAGGACGATATCAGATGAAACAGTTGAAAGTAGTTTTTTCCCTTCTGCTGGTCGCATTGCTGCTGGCTGGCTGCGGCACGAAGGATACGAAGAATGTGGACGCAGCCAAAGCAGCCGATGAGCTCAAAAGCGCGCTGACCTTTCGGGACGAGCTTTCTGAGGCAACCCAGGAGCTGCGCGACAGGACGTATGGCATCTCGGCGGATGATGTGGCAGCCGGCAAGCTGTATTTGAGCAGCGGCGCAACGGCGGAAGAAATTGCCGTGTTTGAGGCAAAGGATGATGCGGCGGCTGAGCGGCTGCTTGCCGCTGCCAAGGAGCGCGTGGAGGCGCAGAAAACAGCGTTTGAAGATTATGCACCTGCTGAGATGACCAAGCTCAATAACGCTGTGGTGGAACGCAGCGGTAAAATCGTTGCGCTTTGCATTGCGGATGATTCCTCGGTCGCGCAGAAAAAGGTAAAAGAACTCATCGGCTGACGGAAGAGTGGGGGACGGTCGCCTTGGGCAAACAGCAAACGCTGATTACGGATTTTATTTATGAAAACCAGGCGGCCTTGTACCGCCTGGCGTTTTCCTATACCCGTAATCGTGACGCCGCGCTGGATATCGTGCAGGATACGGTGGTGCAGGCGATCAGCCATGCGGACGCCCTGCGCGACCGCGAGGCCGTCAAGCCCTGGGTTTATCGGATTTTGGTCAATGAAAGCCTTGCTTACCTGCGGCGGAATAAAAAGCTGGTTTTTCTCGATGAAGTTCCAGATTGCCCAAGCCCGCAGGAGGATCTCAGCGAAAAGGTGGATATCTACCGTGCCGTGGATCATTTGGAGCCGAAGCTGAAAACCGTCGTAATCCTGCGCTATTTTGAAGATTTGAAGCTGGAGGAGATCGCGCAGGCAACCGGCGCCAATCTCAACACCGTAAAAGCCCGCCTGTACCGCGCGCTGAAAAAAATGAGGGAGGAGCTTGGCTATGAAATGCCGGCTACATAACGGCGGTGAAATGCCTTTTGCACGTTTCGGGCAGAAAGGCTGCCCAAAATTTTGGCTGCGCCACAACCGCACACATCCGCGGCCCGGCGCAAGAAAGGAATGGCCGTGCGTATGAAATCCATTCGGGATGCAAAAGCTGTTTACGATGCCATTGAGCTGCCGCCGGAATTGGGGGAAACCATCCGAGTAGCGGCGCGTTCCGCTGGCCGGAAACCGCGGCATGCCCAGGCCTTTGCGCGCTATGCCGCCTGTGCTGCGGCCGTCTGCCTGGTGCTTTTGGTGACCGCGCTCAACACCCTCCCTGCGGTGGCTTCCGGGCTTTCAGAAATCCCGGTGATCGGTCGGCTTGCGCAGGTGCTGACGTTTGCGCAATACGAGCGGCAGGGGGAGAATGAGCTTCTGATCGTCCGCCAGCCGGAGCTTGCCAACACGGGGAATACAGAGCTGGAACGGCGCATTAATCATGAAATTCAGGCAAGAATCAGCGCGCTGATTCAAACGTTTCAAAATGAGGCCAAAGAGGCCCGAAAGCTCTATCTGGAAACGGGCGGAACAGAAGAGGATTATATCACGCCGGAGATCAATATTGACTATCGCCTCCATTGCAATAACGGTTCGGTTGTTTCATTTGTGCTGATCAAATCCGAAACACATGCCAGCTATTATGAGGAGCAATTTTACTACAACATTGATCTCGAAACGGGGAAGGAGCTCACTCTGCTTGATCTGCTTGGGCCGGATTTTAAAGCCATCGTCAACGAAAGTGTGAAAGATCAGATGAAGCAGCGCATGCAGGATGATCCGGATGCTTCCTATTTTGAAGATGAGCTGGCGTTTACGACGATTCCGGACGATCAGGGCTTTTATGTCAATGAGGCGGGGCATGTGGTAGTCGTATTCCCGAAATATGAGGTCGCGCCCGGCTATATGGGAATTCAAGAGTTCGAAATTACGCAATAAAGGGGAACCGCTATGGTATTCAGCAGCCTTCTGTTTTTGTTTTATTTTTTGCCAGCAGTGTTGGCGGTCTACTTCATCGTTCCCCGCAAGGCGAAAAATGTTGTTTTGCTACTTTTCAGCTTGTTTTTCTATGCGTGGGGCGAGCCTGTTTATATTCTCCTGATGCTTTTTTCCATCTGCATGGATTACCTGCTGGGCCTCTGGATGGAGCGGGTCAAGCAGGCGCCGGGCCGGGCGAAAAAGGTGCTCGCGCTGGCGGTCGTGCTCAATGTGGCGTTGCTCGGCTTTTTCAAATACGCCGATTTTTTCGTGGAGAATCTCAATGCGCTGACGGGCCTTGCCATCCCCGCGCTCCAGATTCCACTGCCGATCGGCATTTCCTTTTATACGTTTCAGGCCATGTCCTACCTGATCGACCTATACCGCGGCGACGTGCCGGTGCAGCGCAATATCATCTCCTTCGGCACCTATGTATCGCTGTTCCCGCAGTTGATCGCCGGGCCGATTGTCCGGATGCGCACGGTGGTAGGCGAGCTTGCGGACCGGCGGGAGAATTTTGACGATTTTTCCAGCGGTGTGAAGCGCTTCGTGACGGGTCTTGGCAAAAAGGTGCTTATCGCCAATACGGTCGGCGCGGTTTGGAGCCAGATTTCCGCGATGGAGATTCGGGAGCTTCCGGTTTTAACCGCATGGATCGGTTTGTTCGCCTTTACGTTCCAGATTTATTTTGATTTTTCCGGTTATTCGGATATGGCAATCGGCCTGGGGCGGATGTTTGGCTTTCACTTTCTGGAAAACTTTGACTATCCCTATATCTCAAAGAGTATCACGGAGTTTTGGCGGCGCTGGCATATCTCGCTGAGCAGCTGGTTCAAGGAGTATGTGTATATTCCCCTGGGCGGAAACCGCAAGGGCTTTCCCAAGCAGATCCGCAATATCCTGATCGTATGGCTGCTCACAGGCTTTTGGCATGGGGCAAGCTGGAATTTTGTGGCTTGGGGCCTGTATTTCGGCGTACTGCTGATTGCGGAGAAGCTTTTTCTGCTCCGCTTCCTTGAAAAATTGCCCGCCTTCTTCCAGCATGTCTATACGATGCTGCTCGTCATGCTGGGCTGGGCGATCTTCTCCTTTGATTCACTGGGGAGCGGGCTTTCCTATATCCGCGCCCTGTTTGGCGGCTACGGCCAGCCGGTGTGGGATGGGGGAGGCCTCTATTTGCTCTATACGAATATCGCGCTGCTGCTGATTGCGGCGGTAGGGAGCACGCCGTTGCCGCAAAAGCTTTGGCACCGTGTGGAGGGGCGGCTTTCCGCTCACCCGATCCCGCTGGGCGCAATGGAAACCTGTTTGGTGGCGGTAGGGATGGTGCTGTCCATCGCCTTTTTGGTGGACGCTTCCTATAACCCGTTTCTGTATTTTCGTTTTTAATGAGAAAGGATGGTCGCAACCATGAAGATCAGCCGGGCAAAATGGCTATCCCTCTTTTTTGTCATCGGGATGAGCGCGTTGGTCGTGTGGAATCTCTTCACACCCTCCCGCGCCTATTCTGAGAGTGAGAACCGCTATCTGCAATCTTTCCCGTCGCTTTCTGTTGACCGGCTTGTTTCCGGCGAATTTGCCAAATCGTTTGACCTCTATTCGAGCGATCAGTTCCCCTTGCGGGAAAAATGGGTCGCCTTAAAAACAAGCGTCCAGATGGCACTGCTGCGGCCGGATAACGGTCGGGTTTATTTTGGAAAAAACGATCGCCTGTTTGAAGTGCCCTCTGCGGAAAACACGGTGCGCGAGGAGAAAAATTGCCGAGCGGTCGCTGCGTTTTTGAAAGCTGCGCAGGCAAAGTGGCCGGAGCTGAAGCCCTCCGTGCTCCTTTCTCCAACTGCTTCGACCGTGCTTCCAAAGGATTTGCCAAGCCATGCGCCGGTAGCGGATCAGGCGGCGCTGTTGCGGCGCATGCAAAAGGCGCTCGGCACAGATATCCCGTTCTGCGACCCGACGCAGGCCTATTTTGAGCAGGCGGACAGAGAGCGGCTTTTCTTCCGCACCGACCATCATTGGACGGTATACGGCGCCTTTGCCGCTTATCAGGCATGGGCGCGGAGCACGGGCCTCACGCCGCTGCAAATGGAGGATTACACGGTCAGAACCGTATCCGCCGATTTCCTGGGCACGCTCTACTCCAAGGCGAATCTGCCCTGGATCCAGCCGGAAAAGCTGGAGATCTTTGAGCCAAAGCAGAAAAATCCCTGCAAAGTCACGGCGGAGAATGAAAAGATCAAGCTTGATTCGCTCTATGATCCTTCCTTTTTGAAGGGCAGGGATAAGTATTCCTATTTCCTTGGCGGCAACCATCCGGTCACAGAGGTGACAACCAGCGTGAAGAACGGCAGGCGCCTCCTGATCTTGAAGGATTCCTATGCCCATTCCTTTGTGCCTTTCCTCACCGCGCATTTTGAAACGATCACGTTGGTGGACCCGCGCTATTTCAAAGAGGATTTGTTCGCCTGGATGGAGGGGAAAGATTTCACGGATATCCTGGTGCTCTATAACGCCGCTACGTTCGCCGAAGATGCGATCCTGGCCAACGTGCTGGCGGTAGGCTGAGTCAAACGGCATATTTTTTCAAAAACAGGGAAGCTTAGGGCTTGATTTTTGAGCCGCATTACGCTATAATAGAAAAGCTTTCCACGCCGGTGTGATGGAATTGGCAGACGTGCTGGACTCAAAATCCAGTGGTAGCGATACCGTACCGGTTCGACCCCGGTCACCGGCACCATCATAAAAGACCGTCGACTTTTGTCGGCGGTCTTTTGCTATGTTCCCCTTTCCCTTTTTTGCATGCCCTTTTTTAAAAAATAGATGACAAGATCTTTCCTTTTTGTTATAATTATACCAAATAATACGTATTTCATTGCTTGGCTGTGATTGAAAAGGAGGTTTGTCATGGATATCGAAAAAGGCATGAAAGTAAAGCTCACTGTTGATTTAACCCAGTATGCAAAAGGGTTGGTTGCCGGAACCGAGGGAATCACTGCCGGCCAGCAAGGAATGTGGAGCAGAGGAAGCGACCGCTTTATCACGGTTCGTTTTCCCGGGATTACCACACTGGATGTACTGTGGGATTCGTTGGAAATTATTGATGAAGAGGTATTAAAAGAAATAGACCATCAAAAGAAATTATTTGCTGAGAATCTGAAGAGCGCGAAAGACGTAACCCTGTATGTAGGCCCAAGGGGCGGCTTTAAATATCTCTCCTATTGCTATACTGACAAGGAGTCCGGGGCGAACGTTCATGCTACGGAGGGATTTAGAGATCAGGCATACAGAATTCTGGATATATTGAAGGAATACAATGTACCGATTGCAAAAGAGACAATAAAATAGGGCCTGCCCAATTGGCATAATCCACGCCGCCTCCTCATATGATGTATCAGAATGAAGATTGGAGGAGGAAAAATGGACAAGAGCGATCAAATGGCTGTTTGTTATTTGCCAATCAGTAAAATTCCACCTTCTATAAGCGAATATGTGAAGAACCAAAAATTGAACCAGATGCGGACGTTTTTAGACTCTATTGGAATTACTGTAACAGATATATATGTAGACGAGGGCTTTGAACCGGCGTCGGTGGACAAGCCCGGGCTAAAAAAGATCATTGTCCGGCTTTCCAAAAAAGAATTCGGCGTATTCGTGGCAAACAGTATCTATGATTTGGGTGATAATTTTTTAGAGTGTATCGAGACACTTCGGTATTTGGTTGAACATCATATCAGGGTTATATGTGTAGATAATCATATAGATTCCGCCATAGACGCTTTATTTATTTAGCAAGTCACCGAAATTTGAGGATATCCTTTTATTTGGTTGATCTCCTGTGTTTATGCTGGATGACCACAAATAGCGTCGTGGCCTGATCGTCGGATCAGGCCGCTATTTCTATACGATTGGAGTTTTCCTGGCAGAGGTCGATTTCCAATGCGCAGCATCGATTCACGGATGGATCGTCCCGCTCTCCGCAGCATTGGATACGGAGTTAAAATTTAACACATAGTCGCCGATGTTGAGGATGAAAGTAGGGCTTTGGCTGTTGTCCAGATAGGTTGTTATCCCCGTTACCGCATATCCCACAGCCTCGCCCAGTTTGATTTCGTAAATGGTGCCCTCCGGGCTTCCCTTCTCAAAACGGTATTGGCCTTGGTAGCTTTTATGGTTTGTCGCGTCCGTAAGGGTGAAACTTCCGTTTTGAGCTTCACAGGTCCAATCAATCTCTGCTGCACCTTCGTTTGAAGAGATCCATTCGGAAGCGCAGGCAATCACGGCTCCCTTTTGCTTCTCCTGGACCGTTGTTATTTGCCAGGAATACGCGTCAATTGGAACGTTTTCGCGGTTGCCGCACCCTGCAAGGCAGAGCAAACACAACACAAGGGCGAGCACCATTCCTTTTTTCACCTACAGCACCTCTGTCGGTTTATTTGGTCCTTTAAAAGGATTTCGCAAGCCCTTGGCGCAGCGCGCGGAATGCATCCTCGCGCCCAATTTCGTAGCTTTCCTGCATGCGGCTGGGGTCCTTGCTCATCCAACTGGTGGGCAGGGGACGGCTTGGCGCAATGACAAAGGCGCGCAGATTATGCTCCAGCTGTTCCAGCTGTGCGAGGCAGGCGTTATAAACGGTATGGCGGCGGTCCAGCGTCTGCACCAGCCGGGGATAGCGCCGGAGGATCCGGTGATATGCAGGGCGCATGCGCATCGGGCTCTGCCGGTAGCCGCGCGGCTGCGTCAGCACGGCGACGATCTGTTCGCACCCGTCATCCAGCGCCTTCTGCACCGGGATTGGGTCCGCCACACCGCCATCCACACAGGGGATGCCGTCGATTTCGACCGGTTGGGAAATGATAGGGATCGAGGCGGATGCACAGAGCAGGTCACAGTTGTTGGCCAAATACTCCTTGCCAAAATACAGGGCCTGCCCATCCTCGCAGGAGGTGACTCCAGCATAGAATTCAATCGGGGAGCGCTGGATGGCCTCATAATCGAGCGTGTCCAATGCATTTGGGATTTCATCAAAAATCAGATCCATGCCGAAGAGGGAATGCTTATGGATCAGGTTGGAAAGGCTCATATACCGTTTATCTCCCAAATACTGCGTATTCACACGGTAGCCGCGTCCCTTCTGGCCCGCCAGGTAGGAAACCGCATTCGCCGCCCCGGCGGATACCCCCACCGCATAATCCGGGAACAACCCCTCCTCCATCAATACGTCGAGAACGCCGACGGTGTAGATCCCACGCAGGCCGCCGCCCTCTAATACCAAACCTGTTTTCATTCTGATGACCATTCCTTTCTAACTCCCAGCCTTGGAATTGCGCAGCTGGACATAGCCAGAATTTCAATCTGCAAAACTTGTTTTCGCACCGCGTTTCATGCTCGAAAAGCAAACGCAGTGCGAAAGAGGAAGCTTTTCAATTTTTATCATCTTACAAAAGGATATCGTTTAACGCGCGCTTGGGCACGTAATGTCGGTCGTTTTCATCCCGGTAGTAATCGGTGGAACCATCTGGCCCCACCTCGGTGAGCAACACTGCTTCATCCGGCTTGCCGATGGCAAGCACGAGCATCGGCTCGATCTGCGCAGGCAATTGGAGTAATTCTTTTAACGCGCCCTTTTCAAAGCTGCCGATCATACAGCCGCCCAGCCCCTTTTCCGTGGCGGCGAGCAGGATCGTCTGCGCCGCAATGCCGATATCGCGCTGAAACATCGTGGGGGAATCGCTGATGGAAAAATCCTGGCAGACGGTGATAAACGCCGTGGGCCTGCGCCCCTCGTGCGGCAAATGGAGCTCCTTGAGCTTGCCAGCCCAATGGGTGAGCGGCTGGATGCGCGATACGGTTTCCGGCTCGCTGGCCACAAAATATTTCAGCGGTTGCATGTTGACGCTCGACGCGGTATAGCGCGTGCAATCAATCAATGCCTCCAGCGTGGCGCGGCTGATGCGGTAGGTTTCGTCATAGCCGCGATAACTGCGGTTTTTTTGCAGTAAGTCGATGAGCATACCATATCTTCCTTTCCGACCTTCCGGATTGCAAATCGGATACGTTTGTGTGGAACTCTTTCCGAAGCACTTGGAATCTTTTATTCCTTAGAGATTCGTGAGGTTATTTAGCAGAGAACCGAAAGCGCAAGCGCGGTTCGATGGCCAATGTTCTCCGAAGCACTTGGAATCTTTGATTCCTTAGAGATTCGTGAGGTTATTTAGCAGAGAACCGAAAGCGCAAGCGCGGTTCGATGGCCAATGTTCTCCGAAGCACTTGGAATCTTTGATTCCTTAGAGATTCGTGAGGTTATTATAGCACAATTTTCCTCTGCCGTCTATTGTGGTAGCGAGCGAGACGCCTTCCTAGCGGCAAGCTTTCTGCTGAGAGTTGAAGTTGCCGTTTCGGCCGTTTGCCCCTTTGATATTGGAATTTTTTGCTTGACGCAGGTGACAAAGAGGAATACAATATTTCCAATTGAGGCATGTGGGACAAGCCGCCTTCCCCACACCGGGGGGCAGGCGCTTGTATGCCTGAAAGGTTCCGTCGGCATGAGAAAGGAAAGAACCCATTAGGTGGGTTCTTTTATTATATATTCCATGGAATGTTTCAGAGGGATTGCTTGGTCGTAGGAAGGAAGAGAAAGTATGCATATTTTGCTGGTCATTCTGTTGTTTGCGGTTGGAATTATTTTAATCGTCAAGGGCGGGGATTATTTTGTGGATGCGGCATCCTGGATGGCGGAGGTGTCCGGTATCCCGAAGCTGATCGTCGGTGCAACAGTAGTGAGCTTTGCAACAACGTTGCCGGAGCTGCTGGTTTCCGCTTTCGCCGCCGCGCAGGGCAAGGTTGATATGTCGATCGGCAATGCGGTGGGCAGCGTAACGGCAAACCTTGGCCTGATCATGGCGATTGCGCTGATTTGTATGCCTACCGTGATCAAGCGTAGGGATTATATGCTCAAATCCTGCCTGATGCTGGGTGCGGCCCTGTTCCTGGTGATTTTTGGCGCGGGCGGCGAGCTTGCGCTGATCCCCAGTATTTTGCTCCTGGTGATCTTTATCGTTGCCATGGCGGAGAATATCCACGAAGCGAGGCTCGGCATGCGCGAAGAGGAGCGCGAGGAGGAAGCAGGGCTCAAGCAAAAACCCGCCCCGAAAGAGATTGCCCTCAATATTATCAAATTTATCGCCGGTACGGTCGGCATCGTTTTGGGTGCACAGCTTCTTATTGATAACGGCAGCGAGCTTGCCCGCTTTATCGGTGTGCCCGAGCGGATTATCGGCGTTACGATCATTGCAATCGGCACATCGCTCCCGGAGCTGGTAACGACCATTACCGCAATTGCAAAGAAGCAGGCCTCCCTCTCCGTGGGCAATATCATCGGTGCAAATATTATCGACCTGACGCTGATCCTTCCGATTTCCGCCATGATTTATGGCGGTGGGCTTCCGGTTTCCCGTCAGGTTGCCATGATGGATCTTCCAGCCTGCCTGCTGGTGGGCTGCATTGCTGTGATTCCGGCTTTGATCTCCCAAAAATTCCGCCGCTCGCAGGGCATTGTGCTACTGTTTACCTATGCCGCTTATGTTGTGATTACCTGTTCTGGCCTGATTTGAGGCCACAGCAGGTTTTGCTCCACTGTGCGGCGCGTGGAGAAAACAGACCCATCAAATATCAAAAACGGTCGGCCATTTCAAACAAAATGGCCGGCCGCTTTTTCTCTTTAGTCTTTGATGCCCACGATCTCCTCACGCGATTTAAAAATATAGCCGTTGTCCGCCAAAACGTTCATATCCTTCAATGCGGCACCGGTGCCCTTCACCACGCAGTGGAGCGGGTCGTCCGCCACGCGGGCGCGGATTCCCGTGCGCTTCTGCATCATGGTATCCATCCCGTAGAGCAGCGCGCCTCCGCCGGTCAGGATGATGCCCTGCGTGGCAATATCGCTCACAAGCTCTGGCGGCGTGACCTCCAAAATGCTGCGCACCGCCTCAAATAAGTTATCCAGCAGATCGCAGATCGCTTCATATACCTCTGTGGAGGAGATTTCAAAGCTCTCCGGCATGCCGGTGATATAGTTTTTGCCCTTGGCGATCATCGCCACCTCTTCCTCCCGGATATAGGCGCAGCCGATCTGCTTTTTGATCTCCTCCGCCGTCCGCTCGCCAATGGTCACGTTTTTATAGGTTTTTACATAGTGCATGATCGCTTCATCAAATTCATTTCCCGCGATTCGGACAGAGCCGGAAATTGCGATGCTCCCCATTGTGATCACCGCGATATCGGTGGTGCCGCCGCCCATATCGACGATCATCGTGCCATAAGGGTGGTGGATATCAACACCGGCCCCGATGGCCGCTGCGAGCGGCTCTTCAATCAAACAGGCCATGCCTGCGCCGGAGGCCGTAGCCACATCAAGGATCGTCCTTTTTTCCAGATTGGTCACGGAGCTCGGCATACAAACGATCACATGCGGCTTAAAAATCCGGTTTCCACAAATTTTTTGAATGTAGTGCTGCAGCATCTTTTCCGTCATGGGAAAATCGGATACAACGCCGTCCTTCAGAGGCCGGATGACGGAAATGGATTCTGGATTGCGGCCGATCATCCGGTAGGCGGGTTCGCCTACGGCGATCATTTCGCCGCCCCGGGTGTTGCAGGCAATGACGGAGGGCTCCGTCAGGACGATGCCGCGGCCCTCCACATAGATCATAACAGAGCTGGTTCCCAAATCGATCCCCACGCCTAATCCGAACATGTCCTCACCTCCGCGAACTCCTGTTTTGCAAGGGTATCTTTATTAGATTATACGAATGATCGGTATTTGTCAAATGAGATCTGTCGAAGGGGTTTCAAAACCCAAAAATCAAAAGCCCTTCAATCATCCTGTGACTGAAGGGCATGCCAGCTATAGAATCCCCGCCATGCCGGGAACGGCGATTAATAACCTGCCTCAAAAAGCAGGTGAGTGCCTGCCCTCCGGTTTCTCGCTCCCTTCTTCCGGCCAAAGGCCGGGAGGTCTGCAATCTGCCGGCGGAGCAAAGCTCTCTATTAGAATGTGTTGGGTTATAATAGCCGTAGTGATCGAACAGGGCAGGGAAGCTTCCTTTAAAAAGCAATATGCCATAGCGCCGGATCGTTACTCTTCCTCGTCTAAATCGATTTCAAACAGATCCTGTAAACGCTCTTCAAAAACGCGCGCGATTTCCGCAAATTCGGCATCGTCCTCAATCGGGTAGAGAAAGGTTTCGCCGCCTTCCTCACGGACCTTCACGATAATCAGCTCGCCGTCATCCTCCAGCAGCTCCTCAGAATCGTCATAGGAGGGCATGAGGGCAATATAACGGTCTGTATCGGTTTCAATCCGATCGAGTTCTTCAAAAACATGCTCCGTGCCGTCGTCGTCGGTCACGGTCAAAATGTTGGGGCTGTATGAATCATCCATTCGAATGGCCCACGCCTTTCTCTTATTTTGTATTACCATTGTAGCGTTTTGTATGCAGTTCGTCAACAGGTTTTTCGCATCCTGTCCGCAGGAAATCTTTTGCGGCAGTATGGAGAATGTGGGAAAAGGGTGACATAGGACGCATTAAAAATCAATGTAATAAAACAATAAAAAAAATATGAGATTGATAAAAAAAGTGTTGACAATTCCAGATGGTATGCTATAATAAAGACACAGAAAGGAAATCAGAGAAATAAAAAAAGATCGATGCATTTTCGATCTGCGGGCGTCAGGCAGAAATTGCGGGCGCTAATTTAAGAGGGGAGGCGGTTCCAATGTACAGTGAAGATCAACCGGGCTCGTTCGTTGCCCGCCGCCAGGTTCTCGCAGCATCCATCTAAACCAGGGAAATAAGAGCAGGCCTTTTCCGCGTATGTTTTTTCAGGCAAAGCGGGAATCACTTCCACAGGAAAAATCGTAGCTGATCCGGCAAGGCGATCATTCCGGCCGGGATCAAGAAGGTGGAAGGCGGATTTCCGATTTTCAAAAGAAGAAAGGTATTGAGCGTTCAGCAATTGGCCTGTACCATGCCAAAACACATCGTTTTACGGTAATATATCGATAGAAAAGCGACGGCGGCGGGTAATGTTCCACTCGGTGAAGAACAACAGAGGTTTCGCAATATTTCACTTTGGTGTTTTTCAACCCAAACAAAAAGTAAATAAAGAAGAAACGGTGCGGTGCAAAAGAGCAAGTTCTTTTTGCACCGCATTTTTATCGCACGCCAAAATAGAGGCGGCGGATGTGGCCGGGGTGGATGCTGGGACTCGTTTTAGAGGCGCGTCGTGTGCTGTGGGCATAAAATCCTCCTTTTTTGGTAGATTTTTATCCGCTTTGTAAAAAGAACTTGCTTTTTTCGATATCGTGTGCTAAACTAATTCGGTAAATTAGTAATGAACGGAGGATTTTTTCCATGTCCGCACTTCAGATTGTTTTAGGCGTTTTGTTGATTATCTCTTCTATTTTGATTATCGTGGTGGTTCTGCTACAGGAAAGCCGTTCTTCCGGCCTCTCTGGTGCAATTGCAGGTGGTGCGGAAACGTTCTTCGGCAAGAATAAGGGCCGCACGATTGAAGCAAAGCTCGCAAAGTGGACAAAGTATATTTCCATTGCTTTTTTCATCATTGCCCTTGCAGGCACGCTGCTGCTGTTTTTTATTAAGTAAAAAAGAACATTACAGTGAAAAAAATCAAAACCGCCTCGCTGTTTTTACGGCAAGGCGGTTTTTTATTGTAGTAGATTGTTGATCCGCACGTGATTTGATAGAGTAATCGATCGTAGCGCCTTGTGCTTGGTTTTATAGAAATGCGGTACCAATTCTTCCTTTTTCCTGCTCGAAGGTGATAGAAACCCAGCAGAACAGCGCGGCGCAGAACACATCTGGCATCAGCGTTGCGATCAGCCAGATGCGCAGCCGCTGCTGCTCGCTGATTTGGCCCTCGAGCAGGATTTGCATGGCATAAACGGTCAAAAGCCGCTTATCCCACCCTGTGATGGCTGTTTTGAGTAGTTCCAGGCTGAGGCCGCGGTCAAGCACCCGGCCAAAATTGCGGATTTCATCCGCATGCTCCTCCATCAGGCTGGCGTGAACGAGGTTAATCACCTGCTTCGTCATCCCCGCAAAGGTGTAAATTTCGCGCGGATCAAGCCCGAAGATCTCCGCCGCGCATTCCGCGCAGGAGAGCACATCAGCCCGATAGAGAAAAGGGCCTTCCTCTGTTTTTTCCAGATGTGAGATCACGTTTTGCCGCCCTGAGCGCTCAAAACGGGCGGCAGAGGGCAGGTTGGAAAACAGCTGGGAAAATTTGCGGTGGCAAAGGATCTCCTGCGCTCTGGTCTGATATTTTTCATTTTTTTGGAAGGAGTAGTAGAAGCCATCCAGCAGGCCGAAGCATTTGCAGGTATCCAGATAGCCCTGCCGCATATTCTGCCGGGAGATTTCCTGGTCAAACAGGAGCATCGCGCCGGGCTGGCCGTTGTTGAAGGGGCGTTTGTTGTGGATATAGTGGATCAGTGCGCGGTCATCCCGCAGCGTTGGCTGGTGAGAAAGCCCGCCGCTGATATCCACCACGGCAACCTCTGTTGCACCTGCGTTAACTGCCATTTGGACGGGCATATTATCGGAATAACCGCCGTCTACAAATTTGACATTGCCGATCTGGTAGGATTTCATAAAGGGGAAGCAGGCTGCGCTCGCCAGCACATAATCCGCCGCCTCCCCCTCGGGGATTTCTTCAATGAAGAGCTCAACCGCTTTGATCGGGGAAAAACGCGTGGTCACAAGGCCAAAGCGGATGGGGGAGCGCCGCAGTGCATCTTCATCCATTAGGGATTTCACAAGCTCCTGCAAGGGCGTGATATCAGCCCCGCCATTGCGTAATACCTCCCGGGCCAGGCGTTTGAAGAGCGTTTCCGGCGGCAGGTTTTGCGCCTGTGTGTCCTCCACAAACTGTGAAAAAACCCTGTTCATGCTCATGTTTTCCCAAATGGAACGTGCATCCTCATATTTGCCGAGCGCCATGAGCGCGCCGTTGAGCGCGCCGACGGAGGTGCCGGTTACAATATCGGGCGCAAAGCCGATTTCACGCAGGGCCTTCCATGCACCGATTTGATATCCGCCTTTCGCGCCGCCGCCGCTGAAAACGACCGCCCGTTTCACTGCTGTCAAGCTGACCATCTCCATTTGTTTTGTTATGGGATCGAGCGAAAAGACGCACCCTTGGCACGCAAAGGATATGTACAAAGCCTTCTTCAATGCACCAAAAATGCATCAAAAATGCATCAAACGTTTCGTTTGATGCTATTGTATCACATTTTTGCAGTTGTGAGGAGTTTTTTCCGGGTAGGGAGGAAGGACAAACTGCTATTTTCAGCAGACGGGGCGCATATTCTCGCAAAGGATGCGGCACGTTTTGGTTTTGGAGGAGAATTCAGCAACGGATTGGACGCCGAAAAAAAGCAGATGCAAGCAGGTTGACCTTAGCGGTGATATGCTATAAAATAGACTTCGCAGAATGGATCGGCCCTGCCGCGCGCCCGCCCACGGCCATCCCTTGAAAATGATTGCAGCTAAGGAGGAGCGATTGCTTGAAAACCAAAGAGTTTACCCGGCGTAAACTGCTGAATCTGTGCGCATATCTGCTCCTGATCGCAGCGGCTGTGCTGGTGATCCTCACGCTGCTGATGCAAATCCGCTCCGTCCAGAAATGGTATGAGCAGTTTCAGTTCACTCTGGTGGAGTTTGAGCGGGCGGTCGCCTCCATCCCTTACCGGTGGCTGATCCCCTTTGTCATTGAGCTGCTCTTTTTGGTGAAGGCATGGATTCCGGTGATCCCCGTGTCCGCGGTCGGCGTGATCTCCGGTATGGTGTTTTCCGTTCCCGTGGCCTTTGTGCTCAATCTCGGCGGCGTCGTCATCCTGATGTCCGCAAGGTATTTGGTAGGGATGCACATCGGCCCTTCCAATATTCAAAAGGTGCTCCGGCGTTACCCTTCCGTGCGTGAGATTTTGGAGGCCAAGGGGGCGCTCAGCCCGGTGCTTTTGTTTGTTTTCAGGCTTGTGCCAAGCTTCCCAATCAATACGATCAGCCAGCTCTATGGCTCGATGGAATATCCATATTGGAAATATATTTTGATTTCCCTCGCGGGCTTTGCGCCGAAGCTGCTCTCCTATTCCTTTATTGGGCGCAATGTGTATGATCCGCTTTCCTGGAGATTTATTTTGCCGATCGTGGTTCTATTGGTGTTATCCGGCCTTTCCATCCTGCTGCTGAATTGGTCGCTGGAGCTGATTGAGCAAAGGCGCAAGCGCGGTGGGAAGGGCGGCACAAAGATATAGCCTTTCGTCTATAATTTTTACAAAAGGGAGTAGATTCGCAAATGGCCGATATGAAAACGTTAAAAGAAACCCTGCTCAGCGGCGGGTACGACAGCGCCCTGAAGGAGGTATATTTATATGATGACCGCCTTGTTCAGCATCGTAAGCGCTATGCGGACGTGATCGACAGCTTCATCAACCTCTTTGGGGCCGATCGGATCGGCGGGCTATACAGCGCCCCTGGCCGCACGGAGATCGGCGGCAACCATACCGACCATAACCACGGCCGTGTGCTGGCGGCAGGCATTGATCTGGATGCGATTGCGGTTGCCTCTAAAAATACGGATCACATCGTGCGGGTGAAGTCGGAAGGCTACCGCATGGATGTGGTGGATTTATCTGATTTGAGCGTTCAGGAGAAAGAAACAGGGCATTCCGCCGCCCTAGTGCGCGGCGTGTGCGCGCGTTTCCAGCAGCTCGGTTACCGCATCGGTGGCTTTGATGCAACAACGGCCTCCCGCGTGCTCAGCGGCTCCGGCCTGTCATCTTCGGCGGCGTTTGAGGTGCTGCTGGGGACGATCCTCAATTACTTATTCAATGATGGGAAGATTGACCCCGTGGAGATTGCGCAGATTGCGCAGTATGCGGAAAACGTTTATTTTGGCAAGCCCTGTGGGCTGCTCGACCAGATGGCAAGCTCTGTGAGCGGCTTTGTTATGATTGATTTTAAAGATCCATCCGCACCGGTGATCGAGAAGGTCGATTTTGACTTTGCCTCCTGCGGGCACTCCCTGTGCATTGTCGATACCGGCGGAAACCACTCTGATTTAACCGAGGAATATGCGGCCGTCCGCAGTGAGATGGAGGCCGTAGCGGCAGAGTTCCAAAAGCCGGTTTTGCGCGAGGTCAAGGAGGAAACCTTCCGGCAGGGCATCCCCACGCTTCGTAACCGCGTGGGCGACCGCGCTATTCTGCGCGCGCTGCACTTCTATTGTGAGAATAAGCGCGTGACGGAGGAAGTAGAGGCTCTGCGCTCCGGCGATTTTGAAACGTTTAAGCAGAAGGTGATTGAGAGCGGGCAGTCCTCCTTCATGTATAACCAGAATGTGTATACCCCCAAGCTGCCAAAGGAGCAGCCGGTCGCCCTCGCGTTGCAGCTCACAGAGCAGATGCTGCGCGGCAGAGGGGCGTGGCGTGTGCATGGCGGCGGCTTTGCGGGGACGATCCAGGCCTTTGTGCCCAACGACTGTCTGGCGGAATACCAGGCGGAAATGGAGCGCGTTTTCGGCGTGAACACCTGCTATGTGCTGTCTGTCCGTCCGGTCGGCGGCGTGCAGATTGCAGAGGAATAAAGCGGTTTATTGAGAGCATAAAAAGCGTGACCGTATTATGCGGCCGCGCTTTCTTTATCTTTACGGTATTTTTCGAATTACGCCTTGCGATTTTTGTGAAATCTGTTAAAATTAATTATCATGGGGTGATTTTTGTGGTAGCATTGCTTTATGGCATTGTGGTGTGTATCGCTACCTTGTTGGGGGCGTTTGTCGGCCTTGGCGGCGGCGTGGTGATTAAGCCGGTTTTGGATGTCATCGGCGCCCACCCGTTGGAGCAAATCAGTTTTATCTCCTCCTGTGCGGTGTTTGCCATGTCCGTCACGTCGATGGCAAAGCATATTCGGAATAAAACGCCGATTAAGCCGTCTATCGTCCTCCTGGTGGCGGCGGGCTCCGTGGTGGGGGGGATTTGCGGCAACACGCTGTTTACCCAGGCGATGCAGGTTTCCGGCAGGCCGGAGCTTGTAAAGGGCGTCCAGTCCGCTATTCTGGCGGCCTTTTTGGCCTGCGTGATCCTTTCCGTGGTGGTAAAGCACCGCACCTTCCATGTGACCAATCCGCTCGCGATCTTGTTTGCAGGCTTTTTGTTGGGCACGGCAGCTTCTTTTTTAGGCATTGGCGGCGGGCCGATCAACGTGGCGTTTTTAACGCTCTTTTTTTCCTTCTCCATGAAGGATGCGGCGGTCTATTCCGTTGCGGTGATCTTTTTTTCACAGTGCTCCAATTTGATTACCACCGGAGTGACAACAGGCTTTGCAGGCTACGATTTGAAAATTTTGCTGATTGTGATTCCCTGTGCCGTTGTGGGCGGATTCATCGGCTCGGTGCTCAATCGGAGATGCAGGGAGTCCTCCATCCAAAAAGTTTTTGTGGTTGCTGTTTCAGCGGTCACCTGTTTGGCGCTTTATAATGCGGTCACCGCTTTGATCGGGCCCGTTTAAAAAGCATTTTTGTAAAAACCAGCGTCCCCTTTTTACACCCAGGGCAGTATGGTAAAATACGTGAAAGATTCCAAGTAAGTGCGAAAGGATGAGTCATTTACATGAGGCCGAACATTATTTTTTATTTCAGCGATCAGCAGCGTTGGGATACCGTCAATGAGGAGGCCACTCCCAATTTGATGCAACTTGCGCGGGAGGGGATCCAGTTTGAAAACTCCTATACCTGCCAGCCTGTATGCGGCCCGGCGCGCGCCTGCCTGCAAACGGGCGTGTATGCAACGCAGTGCGGCTGCTATTGGAATGGGGTGCCCTTGCCTCAAACCATCCGGCCGATGGCGGAATATTTCAATGAAGCAGGGTATGAAACGGCGTACGTCGGCAAATGGCACCTTGCCTCCGACCGGCTGCCAAACGTCGGCTTCCACTGTGAAAAAACAGCGATTCCCAAGGATCGCCAGGGCGGCTACAAGGATTGGTGGCGCGCGGCGGACGTGCTGGAATTTACGTCCCACGGCTATGATGGGTACATATTTGACGCCGAGGGCAATCAGATCGATTTCAAGGGCTACCGCGCGGATTGCATCAATGATTTCGCGCTGGAGTATCTCGATCAAAAACAATCGGACGACCCGTTTTTCCTCTTCATCTCCCAGCTGGAGCCGCATCATCAGAACGATCACCACTGTTATGAGGGGCCGAAGGAAACGGTGGAAAAGTTCAGAGATTATCCGATCCCGCCGGATCTTTCCTTTTTAGAGGGCGATTATGAGCAGATGTACCCGGACTATATGGCGGCGATCAACCGGCTGGATGAAAACGTGGGCAGGCTGGTGGCGAAGCTCAAGGAGAAAGGCCTGTATGAAAACACCATCCTCATCTACACCAGCGACCATGGCTCCCACTTTAAGACGAGGAATTTGGAGTATAAACGCAGCTGCCATGATTCCGCCACCCACACGCCGCTGATTATCCGCGGCGGTCCATTCCAAGGAGGCAAGAAGGAGGATCGGCTCGTCAGCCTGATCGATTTGCCTCCTACCATGTTGGATCTTGCCGGGATTCCAATTCCGAAGAGCTATATGGGCCATTCACTAGTCCGTGAGCTGACAGGGGAGGAGCCGGAGCGCGACTGTGTGTTTATCCAAATCAGCGAAAGCCAGTGCGGCCGGGCGATCCGTACAAAGCAATATAAATACTCCGTTCGTGCGCTTTCTCCTACAGGCTATACGATCCATCGTTCCCCGGTGTATTTTGAGGATTACCTCTATGATTTGACCAAGGATCCGATCGAAAAAAATAATCTTATCAAGGATCGCTCCTATGCTTTTGTACGGCAAAAGATGAAGAAGCTGCTTTTGCGTGAAATGGAGCGTGCGGGGGAGAAAAAACCCGTGATTCTCCCCGCTTACCGGAGCAGGAATAAGTAGAATATACCATTGGAGAGAAGAAAGGGTTGGTTGAAAGTGGAAACAAAATATCTCACGCGGAAGGAAAAGATGTCCTTCACCGTGGCGGCGTTCGGCCGCAGCGGAATTTACACCATTATGACGATGTTTTATATGGTGTTTCTCGTGGACGTTGTGTTCCAGGGCATGAAAAATGCGGGGGTGACCGCGAGCGCAATCATTTTGGCAGGCCGTATTTTTGACGCTGCCAACGACCCGATCATGGGCATGATCGTTGACCGGACGCGCACCAAATGGGGCAAGATGCGCCCCTACCTGCTTTTTTCGCCAATTCCGATTGCGATCACAACAATCTTGCTGTTTTGGGCGCCGGGATTTGCCTCCAGCGGGGCAAAGATCGCCTATGCGGCGGTTACATACATCCTTTGGGGCGTTATGTTCACCATTCAGGATGTTCCCTTCTGGGGCCTGAGCGCGGTGATCACGCCCAACGAGCAGGAGCGCACTTCATTTCTCTCCACGGCGCGCCTGGGCAGCACGTTTGGCGGCATTCTGCCGTCGCTCCTGATCCCGGTGCTGCGCAACAGTACTTTGGGGCTGAAAAATGGTTATCTGGTGGGCGCTGTGATCTTCGCCCTGCTTGGCGCGGCGCTTTCCAGCCTTGCGTTTTTTAACACCAAGGAGCGTGTGGAGCAGAGCGAAAAAACGCCGTCTCTGAAAGAATCTGTTCAGATGGTGGCAAAAAATAAGCTGCTGCTGATCGTGATTATGGCCGCCGTTCTCGGCTCCACGATGGTGATTGCCAATATCTCCGCCGACTATATCAGCAACTATCTGATCCTGCAAAACGGCAACAATGGATTTGTCCCCAAGGGGACGGTGTTGACGACCCTGACCGTCGCAATCGGCGTGGGCATGGTGCCGGCCATGGCAGTGTTTCCGCTGCTGCGTAAAAAGTTTTCCCTTAAGCAGATTTATATCGGCTCCTCGCTTTTTGGTGTGATTGCACATTTGGCCTGCTATTTGATTTTCGTAGGCAATGTGGAGCATGTGAACCTCTATCTCCTGTGGGTTTGCCTGTTCTTCATGGGCTTCCCGCTCGGCATCTATAATGTGATTACCTATGCGCTGATTGCAGATAGCGTGGATTATATCGAATGGAAAACCGGCAAACGCTCTGAAGGCGTCTGCTTTGCGTTTCAAACCTTCCTGAGCAAGGTGACGGCGGGCATCGCGGGTGTGGCGACCGGCCTTGTATTGGATAAGGGCGGGTATATTGAGCCGGACCCAACTCAGCTTGATGCAATGGGCAAGCAGATTTTGGCAACGCAGTCGCCCGATACGCTCAAATGGCTACTCTTTATGGTAACGGTTTTACCAGCCATCGGCTTTGCGCTCACGATGATTCCGATGTTCTTTAACGACTATACGGGCAAGCGGAAGGAAAAAATCCAGCAGGAGCTGAACGAGCGGCACGAGCAGCATGAAAGGGAAAAGGCGGATGCCAACCAATGAGTAAATGATCCCTGCGCGGAGGCTACTGCGAAACAGCGTTTGTTGCAGATACTATCAGATCGTACCACTTTAACGTTCATGTTGTTCATCCTTTCTATGTGATAATCCAAATTTTACGCTGTTACGGAACGTCAGAGTGAAGTCTCTTTTATAATGTTTCATGGGGGAGTGCGCTTTCCGCCATAAGGCCCTGCCGCACCAAAAGAAACAACCGGCCAAATGACTTTGACCGGTTGTTTAAAATAAAAAATTCGCATCAATAGATACATTGCCCGCCGTCAACAAGGATATCGCTGCCGGTCGTGAAACCGGCCATATCGCTTGCAAGTACGGCCACCCATCCTGCGATCTCATCCAGGGTCCCAAACCGTTTCATAGGGATCTTTCCCAGCATACGTTCCATACCTTCCACAGGGACGTTATCATGGATTCCGGAGAGGACAACGCCCGGGCTGATGCTGTTCACACGGATCCCATACGGAACATACTGTGCCGCCATCGCTTTGGTCATGTGTATGACGGCGGCTTTGGTTGCCGCATAGGAGAAGCCGTTGCCGCTGATAATGTGTGCGGACTTGGAGGCGGTGTTGATGATGGCACCGCCATGCTGATGTTCGATCATTACGTTGGCAACGGTCCGGCAGACCAGCATCATGCCGGTCAGATTGACTCCGAGCACTTTGTTCCACCCGTCGATAGGGGCGTTCGGATTATCCTCGGGCAGGACGATTCCGGCATTGCTGTGGAGAATATGGATGGTGCCGAATGCCTTCACCGTCTGTGCAACAAATTCCTTCACGCTGGCCTCATCGGCTACATCCCCTGTGACGGCAACCGCATTCACAGGGTACTTATCCTTGATTTCGTCACAAATCCGCTGCAAGTCCGCCAGCTTCGACGGGATGTCCATCAATGCAACATCAGCCCCCAGTTCGGCAAAGGCCTTGGCTGTGGAACGGCCGATGCCGCCGGCCCCGCCGGTAACCAGGGCTTTTTTGCCCTTTAGAGAGAGGAGTTTATAGATGGATGTGAATTCTTTGCAGCGATATGCCTCACATTCTTTTGCCAACATGAACAACGATCTCCTTATTCAGACGTAATTTTGATCACATACTTCTGAGCATTTTTGGTCCCATTGTCCAGCCCCAGGAAGGTATCCTGTGCATCGTCCATGGTGATGATTTCGGCATACTGACGGATGTCGATCCGTCCATCGGCCATCATTGCAATGACCCGTTCGAAATCCTCCGGGGTGAAAAACACCCCGCCCTGGATGCGTTTCTCGTCGTTGATAAACGAGAAGGAATCCACCTGCGGTCCGGAACCATACGCAAGCATCGTCAGGGTGGCACCCGGCTTGATAGATTCCAGCGCCATGGTGGCCGCCCTTTGGTTGCCGCTGCACTCAATGGCACAGTCGAACAGGCCGCCAGCAAGCTCATGCAGAGTGTCTGTTAAGCCTTCTGCCGTGCCGCTCAAGGCGTGGTCAATGAAGGCGGCCTCCCGGGCCTGTCCGAGCCGGATCGGATTGACCTCCGTCAGAACCACCAGCGAGGCGCCCAGAGCCTTTGCGCTGGCAGCGGCGAACAAACCGATGGCACCGCCGCCGGTAATCAGCACCTTGCTGCCTTCCCTGACGCCGGCCAGGCTGGCGCCGTGCATACTCACCGCGCAGGGCTCGATCATAGCCGCCTGGACATCGTCGATGCTGTCGGGGAGTTTATAGATCATGTCCTCCCGGGCGATGAGATACTCGGCAAATGCACCGTCATTCATCAGGCCGATGCCGGCGCTGAACCGCTCCGGGCAGAGGTGTTTTTTCCCGCTGTAGCAGTATTCACATTCGCCGCAGGGGGTGTACTCGATCGCCGTGACCCGATCTCCCGCCTTGAAATGAGTGTCACTGGGATCCACGATCACACCGCTGAACTCATGGCCGGCCACAGCGTTCTGCCCGGCTCGAACACCATTGCCCCAGACCATATGCCAATCGCTTCCGCAGATGCCCGCATAGGACACCTTGATCAGCGCGTGCCCCGATTCAGCCTTCGGCACGGGTTTTTCAGAGACCGCAATTTTTTTCTTATCCACCATTGTCAAAATACGCATAGAAATCCCTCCTTTAGGATTTTTTTTCCTGTTTCTCACGGCGCTCCTGCAGTGCCTGGCGAATCTTCTCGTGCTTGGCCTCATCCAACTTATAGAGGAAGAAAATCAGGGCGGCGGAGACCAGAGCTGTGATCCCGGGGATCAGGGAGATATTGGCCTTCATCATCGTGATGACTGCGGGGGTTTGCACCGCGTTGGGCACATAGTGGCAGGCATTGATCAGGTACAATCCTAGGGCCGGGCCGATGGCGCTGCCGGTCTTGAGGGCCAGGGAAGTGAAAGAGGAGAGGAACCCGTCACAGCGCAGGCCCACCTTCCACTCGCCGTAGTCCACCGCGTCTCCGAGCATACTGTACTGTGCGGAACTGAACGTGCCCATAAAGGCGGCCGCGCAGAACATCAGAACCCAGAATGCCAGACTGCCGGGGGTAACCACGTATACCAGAAGGCAGGAAATCCCGCAGAACAGATGGCCCGCAGCGGCGGTGCGGCCCTTGCTGCGAAGAACGCGGTACAGAGCCGGCATGATCAAGATGTTTCCCGCTAGGGAGCCCGCCATGGAGACCAAGCCGAACACCGACATTACCTTGGGATTGCCCAGCACGTAGGTGAAGTAATACATCATCATACTGCTGCGGCCGAATCCAATGAAACCGAAGGTCATCATCACCACACTGATGATGATGATGGGCGGGTTCTTCAGCAGGGTCTGCATTTGACCCCGGACCGGGATTTTCTTCTGGTCGGGAGGCGGCTGAACCCGTTCGCGGCTCTTAAAAGCGGGCCAGATGGCCAGCGGCAGCGTGGCCAGGCAGATCAGCGCCACAGCCGTCAGATAGCCACCCTCTGTGCGGGCTCCGCCGGCATGGCTGAAGTACAAAATCAACTGGATGCCCAGAATGCCGGTAATCTGCGTGCCGATCTGGCTGCAGGCCAGCCGGACAGAGGATATCCGGACACGCTCACGGGAACTGGGGGAGAGAGCGCCGTGCAAGGCGCTGTACGGCATATCGTAGCAGGTGGACATCACGGTTACCACAACATACCAGATACACATCCATAAGACTTTGGCGGTCGAACTCCAGGAGGAATGCGCACTGAACAGCGCGATCATACTCAGCGGCAGACCGATCCCGCCGAACAGCAGCCAGGGGCGGTAACGCCCCCAGCGGGTTCTGGTTCGGTCGGCCATAGAGCCGATGATGGGGTCGTTGACGGCGTCGAACAGCCGTACCCCCAGCACCAGGGCGGAGAGAGCGCCCGCGCTGACGCCGATGGTATCCGTGTAATAGATCTGGAGGAAGGTGCTGACCCAGTGAAAACTGGCGTTATAGCCGATCGTACCGATCCCGTAATGGAGTTTCTCTACAAAACTCAGGGAGCCGTCTTCCTTCTTTCGTCTCACATTCCGCTCCATATCCCACGCTTACCCCCTCAAGCAGTTTTCTTCTCGCTGGGGAAGTACAGGGCACCGGCTATGGCGAACACACCGCCCAGGCAGAGAGCCATAGCGGCGTTCTGCATTCCAATGCGCACCTGAAGTGTCTGGAACAGGATGGGCATCAGCATGGCCAGCGCGTTTCCAAACAGAGTCCAGATGGCGTTGGATGCCGCGAAGATGCCGGGCGTAACACCCTTCGTGGTGATGACAGCGGTGTTTATGGTGGGAACATAGCAGCCCCAGGCAATGCCCAGAACGATCACGCACAGCCGTAGCAGCAGGCCCGGCTTGAGGAGCATAGAACAGACGCCGCTCAGAGGCAGCAGGATCATAAACAGGAGGATGATGGGCTTATAATTCTTGATTCTGCCGACGATGGGGGCATAGAGCAGGCAGGAGAACAGGCCAGCCAGGCTAATGAGCCCGGTGATGGAGCTGGCCTCCTGGGCCGACAGGCCGTGGACGCTCTTGAGGATCGTAGGCAGGTAGGTATTGAAGATCATAAACAGCCAGGTGGCGCCGGTGAAAGAGATAACGGCACTCTGAACCGAACGGATCTTGACTGCCTGCGCCAGGCTGGATCCTTTCGCCTTGGGGGCGGCCTTCGCCTGTTGGGCAGGGGCCTGGCCAGCATTCTCCTGGGCCAGCTGGGCGTTGTTGTACTCCTTGAAGAAAGCGTTGGGCTTGCGGTCGAACACCAGGAACACGATGCCCAGGGCCAGGCAGCTGGTACCCCACATCATGATCTGATAGTGCCAGTTTTGACCCAGGGCCATGAAGATGGGCACCGTCAGGGAGAAAGCTAGAGTCTGCGTCAGCGAGTTTGTCGCTTGGATGATGCTGTTGGCCATGCCAAGGTGTTTTTTGTCGCGGAACCGCTCAGCGACGATGGTTACTACGGCAGGGAAGCTGAAGGCATTGCCCAGGCCGGCGAACACACGGGCAAACATCATGGTGGTGAAGGTCGTCGCCGTCAGGCCCAGCAGGCCACTGATGAACATGAACACGGTTGAGAGCGCCAGGGTTTTGCCCCCACCGATTTTATCGATTACGATACTGGCGAAGATCATGCCAACTCCCATGCACAGGGTGGAGGTAGTCTGCAGCAGGCCACCCTGCCCCAGGTTCACCCCCAGGTCCTCCACGATGAAGGTCAACAGGGGCGGTACCATGGAGTTCAACTCCCCACGCAGGAAGGACAGGACCAGATGGAACACCAAGAAGAGGATCGCCAGGATTAGCGCTTTTTTGGTAAGATTAGATTTCTGTTCTTGCATCGTAGTTCTCCTTTTCTTTTTTCGGCTTCTAAAACAGATGACCGAAATAGGGGAAAGCACTTACCGCAGAATCTCTCGGATGGCTTTTTTAATCCCCTCTGGGTCATAGCCTAAGTGAGCATACAGCTCATAACAGTCACCCAGGGGCGGAAACGCGTCGTTCGGGATACCCAGGCGCTTAAACTTGGGCGTCAGGCCCTCATCTGCCATCAAGTCGGCCACCGCACTGCCCAGACCGTTGACCACAAAGTGATCCTCTGCGGTGATGATACGGCCGGTCTCCCGGATGGCCGTGCGAATTGCCTCCTGATCCAGCGGACGGATGGTGTGCATATCCAGCACCCGGACGCCGATCCCCTCCTTCTCCAACGCATTGGCGGCGGAGACTGCGAACGCGACGGTACAGCCCGCGGCGACAACGGTCACATCGTTGCCCTCATGGGCGACGATAGCTTTACCGATCTCATACTCATACTCCTCCGTGTAGACCAGAGGCTCGGCGCCCCGGGCAATCCGGATACACATGGGGCCGGGATGATCCACGCTCTTCTGGATCAATTTGACGCATTGGTTGGCGTCGCTGGGAATGACGAAGGTCATATTGGGGAGGGTACGCATGATCGCGATATCCATGATGTTATAGTGGGTCGGACCACTGGCCGAGGTCAGGCCCGAGTGGGTATTGACGATACGCACCGGCAAATTCGGATAGCAGAGATTGGTATGCACCTGATCCAGAGTGCGCAGGGCCAGAAACGGGCCAAAGCCTGAGATATACGGAATTTTACCGCACAGTGCCAGACCGGCAGCCACGCCCACCTGATCCTGCTCAGCGATGCCGACCGGGAGCATCCGGTCGGGATATTTCTCACGGAACTTATTCTCCGCACCGCCGTACCCTGAGTCGGCGCCGACGAAAACAATGCGCTCGTCCTTCTCTGCGAGGCGATGTAATTCTTCCACATACAATTCACGGGCGGATGCGGCAGCCAACATGCTCAGATGCCCCAGTTGCAGTTCGCCTTCAAAGGTAATTCTCTTTGCCACGTTGCTCAACTCCTTTCAATTTCTTGCTCAATCTCATCCAAATGAGCCATGGTTTTCTCCAACAAATCATCGGGCATAGGCCGCAGGTGGCAGGCGGTAGTGTTCTCCAGACCGGGCAGCGTCTCGCCCTTGTTGGTATTGGCAATGATGGCGATAGGCTTGCGGCGGGTCTGGGAGTCCGATGCAGGCAGACTGTGCAGTGTTTCCAGAATCTGCTTCATGTCGTGGCCGTCAATGGTGACGGTCTCCCAGCCGAATGCCTGGAGTTTGGCGTCCAGCGGATTGATATCCATGATATCCTTGGTCCAGCCCACGGCCTGAACGCGGTTCTTGTCAACAATAGTCACCAGATTGCCCAGCCCATAGTGCCCGGCACACATGAATGCCTCCCAGTTGGAACCTTCCTGCAGTTCGCCATCGCCGGTGAGGCAGACAACGCGGTAGTTCTTTTTGTCCAATCTGCCGGCCAGCGCCATGCCAACCGCCAGCGCCATACCCTGACCCAGAGAACCGGTGGATGCGTCGATCCCTGGGATGTAGAGGTAGTTCGGATGCATACCGAAACGGCCGCCGATCTGGTTGTACTCGTTCCACAGTTCCTCTTTGGTGTACATCCCCTTGTCAACGAAGATATTGTACAGAACATGAGCACAGTGGCCCTTGGAAAGTACAAATCGGTCACGGTCCGGATCACGTGGATTCTGCGGATCAAAGTTCAGAAAATCATAGTAAAGCGCCGTGACAAGGTCGGTCATGGACATACCGCCGCCAAGGTGGCTGTAACCGATTTTGCTGGTTGTGACACAGATGTCTCTCCGGATTTGATTTGCCTTGCGTCTCAATTCTTTTACGCGCTCTGGACTAACATTCATATCAAAAACCTCCTTTTTGATGTAAGTTTGATGAGTGCGTCCGATTGGAAAATGCTGATTGCCAATTTATATAAAATTATGAGATGGCAAGGAGCCTCTTCCGTCTATATTATACAACGCCCAACAGGCGATCAAAAGGGGAAAAATTCGTTTCTCGCCCGTAAAAGGTGGATTATTTCACATCTTGTCGGAAATTATACGAGATGTGGAGAATCTTGATGCAAAAAGCCCCCACCATCCTGGAATGAGCAGGACAGTGGGGGCTTTCGGCCAAACGGCGGCCTACAGATGGATTAAAATGCGCTGATAGCGGTGGGTCGCATATGCTTTGAAGGCCTCATTTACCTCATCCAGCGGGAATTCGGCGCCGATCAGATGCTCCAGATCCAGCTGGATCATAAAGTCCGCATTGGCCGTGTAGGGCGCGTAGGTCGGGTTATAGCAGCTGGTAACGGTATACTCCTTCCAATAGATATCCGCTAGATCCAGGGAGACGGTGTTGCCGGGCCGGTAGTTGGAGTACAACATCAGTCGCCCGCCCCGGCACAGCAGATTGGCAGTATTCGACATGACCTCCACCGCACCGGAGGCGTCGACAATGTGGTCGAATCCAAATCCGTTCGTCAACTGAAGGGTCTGCTCCTTCAGTTGATCCTGATAGGGGTCCAGGACCACATCCGCCCCCATCTGCCGCGCAAGTTCCCTTTTGTCCGGTAGCGGATCGCTGACCACCACCAGCCGCGGCAGCCGCTTGCGGATCAACTGCAGCAGCATCAGCCCATTGCTGCCGGCTCCATGGATCAGTACTGTCTGCCCAGTCTGCACTTGCATCCGTTCCACGCAACGCATACAGCAGGCCGCAAGCCAAAACAGCGCCCCCTGGCGCAGAGGGAGTTGTTGTGGTAGCCGCACGACCTTACGGTTGTTGATCACGATAAACTCATTTAAGCAGGCATTTCCATTCAATTCGACACAGAGGTCCTGCCGGTTGCTGCGGCACATAGGGCACATGCCGCAGGGGGAAAACATGGTCCCGCTGACCGGGTCACCCACGGCAAAGCCTGCGGATTCGCTGGCACTTCCCACCTGGGTGATTACGCCGCTGAATTCGTTGAGCAATCCGTAATCAGCGTATCGGGATTTTAGTTTTCCTGTATACATGGAGTAATCGTCCGAGTTGATCGCGCAGTAATGTACCCGGATCTTCACCTCATCCTCACTGGTAATCCGAGGCTCCAAAAAATTGCCCACTGTTGCATATTCCGGTTTGTACATCCTGACTCCTCTCATATGAGCGATTCTCCCTCCCTTTTTTCTCCAGCCAGCTTACGATACTGCGCGGGGGACTCCCCCATGATTTTGCGGAATACACGGCTGAAATACTTGACATCCCAGAATCCCGTCTTCTCCGCCACCTGGCTTACCGGCCGCGTGCTCTGCAACAGCATCAGCGCCGCCATATACACGCGCAGATGGGTGCGGTACGCAACGATCCCGCAGCCCACCTGCTGCTTGAACTGCTTGCTCAGGCTGGATTCTGATGTGTTGAGTTCGTCGGCCAGTTTCTTCAGGCCAATGTTGGAGGCATAGTTGGCGTGCAGGTACTCCAGCGTTTTCTCAACAGACGGCAACAGCGGCACCGGTTTCCTTTTTTTTAAAAATGCCTCCCAGGAAGCGATGGCAAACTGCATCTCATCCTCAATGGAATGAAACTGCTCAGTGGGCTGTTCTGCTGGTTCCGCATTTGATCCGCTCAGTATCTGATAGATCCAATGCAGCATATGCCGCCCCAATTGCAGAATGGCAAAACTCATCGAGGGCTTGATTTGTCTCAGGTACAGTTCCCGGATCTGCTGGGTTGCAGTCTTTTCCTCATCACGCAGAGAGGCCAGCAGCAATCGGACAAGTATGGAGAATAGATCAGGATAGACCATCTTGGGATGTGCAATATCCGAGTTCTCATGAAGAAACCGCACATCTGCTGTAAAATAATGAAGGCCATCCAGACGCTGCAGACGCACAACCGCGTTCTCCATCTCCTCAGCGCGCAGAGGCCCTGCAAACAAAAGCTGCGTATTGCCGAAATTGCCGTCCATCAGCCACTTCGTTATAACCTCCGCTTGCTCTTCTCCCTCTTCCAACGACACCAGGATCAGGAGGATATCTTGCCGCCATCTGAGCCATCGCAGCCGGCCCTCCTGGGCGTGATCGCTTAAAACGCTCTCAATTTGCCTGCGCATCAAAATTGGAACGGCGTCCAGGTGCAGCCACAGAAGGTTACACGCCGCATCCGGAAGAGACTGCTGCAGCTGCACGAGCGATGATTTCTCGTTCTCCGGCAGGCTGCCGGATATCACGCTGCTGGGGGTGGCGCTGAGCTGCGTCGTACGGATATCCTCCAGCACCTTCAGCAGCGTGCCGTCAGTTAATTTCGGCACGAAATAGAGTTGGGCCGTACCGCTGTTGGCGGTCTCTGTCACTAGCTCGTCCACCTGCTGCTGCTTATTGGGCAGAATGATAATATAAAGTCGGAGATTTTTCTTTTGTGAGTACTCCAAAAACAGATCTAAGTCCGCTGCGCCCAGCGATCCGAACAGCATCAGCACCTGGGGGTGGAGGTCGCTCACCTTCTGTAGCCCGGAAATCGAGTTGAGCTCAATCAGCAGTTGGAATCCCAGCTGTTCCCACGGCAGCAGGTTTTTCATATAAATAGCATCGGCATAACTGCGGGTTACCAACAAGATACGTATCTGCATTCCACATTTCCCTTCCATCGTATGTGCCTTTGGGTGCCGCTCCAATTGGAGAAGGCTGGATGTTTTCTGTTTTCTGCCCACATATACGGTTACTCTTTAGTCAGTATATTGCAAACAAAAGGAATTGTCTATAAGTAGATTGTGTGTTTTTCATGATAGATATTCAATGTTAGCAACTGAAGCAAGAAGGGCCTCTTGTTCAGAAACAAACGGCAAAAATGATACAAACAGCGAATTGATAAAGGGGAAAGGCCCGTCTGTGGAAATTGCGGCTGTTGGGATTATATGGCAATTTAGAATATTTATGAAGGAAAACAAATCGTCTGGTGTACATAACCGCTTGGGATTTGGAAAACAGTTCTATCCAAATAGGGGATTCGCATTCGATCCATGGACGGGTATGAAGCCTCACAATCCATCCAATAAAGAAAGCGATGTTTTTTCACTTATATTAACATCTCCTATATTGTAACAGTGAAACAAAACAGAATTATGAAATAAACAATTTCACTTTTTTTAGATAGAATGTTTTTAGGAGGTGCTGAGCTTATGCAAATTCATGTTGTACAATCAGGTCAGACGCTATATGGCATTGCCCTCCCACGTGCTTTTTCGATTATGGAATATGGAAAACCGGCAAACGCTCTGAAAGAGTCTGCTTTGCGTTTCAAACATTCCTGAGCAAGGTAACGGCGGGCATCGCAGGTGTGGCGACCGGCCTCGTATTGGATAGGGGCGGATATATTGAGCCGGATCCCACTCAGTTCGATGCGATGGTCAAGCAGGTTTTGGCAACGCAGTCTCCTGACACGCTCAAGTGGCTGCTCTTTATGGTAACGGTACTGCCGGCCATCGGCTTTGCACTCACGATGATTCCGATGCTCTTCAATGACTATACGGGCAAGCGGAAAAAATCCAGCAGGAGCCCAAAGAGCGGCACGAGCAGCATGAAAGGGAAAAGGCGGAGGCCGGCAAATGATAAAGATGAGCCCTGTGTGGGGATTGGCGCGAAGCAGCGTTCGCCGAAGCGGTAAAATTACCTTTAAGAAGTAAAAAAGATTTTTTGGAAAAATTAGAAAAAGCGATTGCGAGGTGCTTTGCATTTTGCAATCGCTATTTTGATCAAGAACAAACTTTGCCGCATAGAATACCGCAAGGGGCCGTCTGTGCTCTCTCCCACTGAAATCCGGCCCTAAACGGAGGAATGGTATGGGGAAAAAATGTTACAGAGCGCTCTGTGCCCTGATGAGCGTTGTTTTGCTGGTTTCCTTTTTGAGTATGGCGGCTTTCGCGCTTGTGCCATCCAGCCCGGAGATTTATCGGGGGATTGATGTGAGCGAATGGCAGGGATCGATTGATTTTGCCCGCGTGAAGCAAAGCGGCATTCAGGTGGTCTATATCCGTTCGAGCCTGGGCAGCGATTATACAGACCCTTCTTTCCATAGAAATTATGAGGGCGCAAAGGCGCAGGGCCTGAAAGTTGGCTTTTATCATTATGTAACGGCCCGCACTGTGGCACAGGCAAAGCAGGAGGCGCATTTTTTTGCCTCCACAATTGCGGGCACACAACCGGATTGCAGGCTGGCGATGGATTTTGAATATCTGGATGGCCTTTCGATTGCGCAGATCAATGAGATCTCCTTGGCTTTCCTGCAGGAGCTTGGCCGCCTGACTGGAAAGGAACTTGTGCTCTACAGCGACGCTTACAACGCGCGCGCTGTTTTCGACCGGCGGCTGGCGGAGGATTATCCGCTCTGGGTGGCGCAATATGGCATTGAAACACCCGAGGACAATGGAAAGTGGAGCAGTTGGATTGGCTTTCAATATTCCTCGACCGGCCGCGTCGCTGGGATTCGCGGGAATGTGGATTTAAACCGGTTTACCAGGGATATTTTTTTGCAGAAAGCCTCCGCCCTACCCAGGCCGCCGCGGCCTGCGCCGGAAAAGCATACCAAAATTCTTCTCGTTACCGTTCGCCCAGGAGATACGCTCTGGGGGATCGCGCAGCGTTATCACACGACCGTTGCCAACCTTTTGAGACTCAACCGGCTGCAAAACCTGAACCTGATCTATGCCGGCGAAACAATCCGCGTGCGCGTGCCGCTCCGGGAGGAGCCGGGGGTCACCATAACCACCTATACCGTCCGGCGAGGTGATACGCTGACCTTCATCGCCCGGCGGTTCGGCACAACGGTCGAAAATATTGTAGCGATGAATGACCTAAAAAATCCAAACCTGATTTATGCGGGGGAGAAGCTGCGTCTACGCGTGATAAGGCCCACCGCGGATCAAACGTATACTGTCCGCAGGGGCGATACGCTCTGGGCGATTGCCCGGCGGTTTGGCACAACGGTGCCTGTGCTTGTGAGGCTCAACCGGTTGAAAAATCCCGACCGCATCTATGTGGGCGATATGCTTCGCATCCCCTGATCGCAGGGCATATAAAAGCCGCCGCGAAACGGAGTGTTTTGCGGCGGCTCTTCATATTTTTATTTTGATTCCCTATTTTTTCAGTTCTTCCAAAAACGCGCCGATCCTGCGCAGCGCTTCCTCCAAATGCTCGGTCGAGTAGCAGTAGGATACGCGGATGAAGCCTTCGCCGCAATCGCCGAACGCATTGCCGGGCACAACGGCTACCTTCTGGCTGTCGAGCAGCTTCTGGGCAAAATCGTCGGAGTTCAGGCCGCTTGTGCGGATGCAGGGGAAGCAGTAGAACGCACCTTCCGGCTCAAAGCAGGTAAGCCCCAGCTTGTTGAAGCCATCCACAATGAGGCGGCGGCGCATATCATAAACCGCGCGCATTTCCACCACATCCTGGTCGCCGTTTTCCATCGCCTCAATCGCCGCATACTGCGCGGTGGTTGGCGCGCTCATAATGCCGTATTGATGCATTTTTGTGATGGCCGCGATGATATCCGCCGGGCCGAGCGCATAGCCCAGCCGCCAGCCGGTCATGGAGAAGGCTTTGGAAAAGCCGCTGACGATAATCGTGCGTTCCTGCATCCCGTCGATTTCCGCAATGGAAACATGCTGTTCGTCGCCATATGTAAGCTCGCCGTAAATTTCATCGGAGATGACGAGGATATCCGTCCCGCGCAATACTGCTGCAATGGCTTCCAAATCCTCACGCCGCATGATCGCGCCCGTCGGGTTGTTGGGGTAGGGCAGAACGAGCAGCTTTGTCTTCGGCGTAATGGCGGCTTTGAGCGCCTCCGGCGTCAAGCGGAATTGATCCTTCGCCTTGGTGACAATCGGCACGGGCACGCCGTCGCTGATCGTCGTCAGCGGCGCGTAGCAGACGAAGGAGGGCTCCGGCACCAGCACCTCGTCGCCGGGCTCAATCAGCACGCGGAAGCATAAATCGAGCGCTTCGGACCCGCCTACGGTGATGATCGCCTGTTTTGCCCCGTCATAGGCTACATGGAAACGGCGCGCATAATAAGCCGCCACCGCCTTGCGCAGCTCCATAAGGCCTGCGTTGGAGGTGTATTTCGTGTGCCCGTCCATCAGGGATTGGATGCCCACATCGCGGATATGGGCCGGTGTGGGGAAATCCGGCTCGCCAACGCCGAGGGAGATCACATCGTCCATCTCCGCCACGATATCGAAAAAGCGGCGGATGCCGGAGGGCTTGATCTCCTTAATTTTGGAATTGAGCAGGTTTTGGTAATTCATGTTCGTTTTCCTCCCTTATCTATGTCAATGCTAAGAATAAACAGGGAAAGGGGACAATCCGCAAGGATGAAAAGGCAGCGCACACGGCTTTATTCAATTGGGATCGGCAGCGGCGTACGGCTCTGGAAGAGGGTGACGTGCGAAAACCCTGCCTCCTGCGCAACCTTCATACCTTCGTTTACCCCTTTGCCGAGGTCTTCCGCATAGTGTGCGTCTGACCCCACGGTTACATATTCGCCCCCAAATTCACGGAAGCGGCGGACATATGGCAGCGTGGGCAGCGTTTCTCCCAGCGGCTGGCGCAGGCCGGAGGTGTTGATCTCCAACGCCTTGCCTGAGCGGGCCGCCTGGCGCAGAATCTCATCGATCAGGTCGCTGTGGCGGTTGAGGCTTACATTACGGTGATTTTCACCGACCATGTAGCGCAGGGGGTAGGTCAGGTGCGCCAAAATATCAAAGCCGCCCCATTGCACCATGGTGAGCAGCTCCTTCAGGTATTCTTCCACCATCGCATCCAGGTCGCTATCTGTGAAGCTGTCGTATTCCATGAAGTAAAAATCCTTGCGGCCCCGCAGGTTGTGTACGGAGCCGATGACAACGTCGTAATCGAATTTTGAGAGAATCTGCTCCGCAAGGGCCGGGTCATAGGCTGGCTGGCCAAGCTCAATTCCGGCGGCGACAATCAGCCGACCGCGGAATACGGAGCGCGCTTTGACCACCTCAAAATAGGCTTGGAATGTCGCCCGGTCGTAGTGGTCTTTATAATAGGCGTCCACCTCGCAGTGGTCTGTAAAGGCGATGGCCCGCAGGCCGGTTTGCTCCGCGCATTCGCAAAGGTACATTGTGGAGTGGTTGCCATCCGGCGAATTGTCCGTGTGCGTATGCATATCCATGCGCTTTTTATATTCTGTCAAGATAAAAGCCCCCTTTGCCCAGAGTTTGGGCTTTTCCGCATCTTCTTATGCCGTGGCAGCTAGCCGGAGATGGAACGACTTACAAAGTTTGCAGAAATCAGTGCAGTATTTTCATTCAATATACCACATTTCGACGGCATGTAACAGTAGTTGGCTAAAAATTTTTTCCAGGGGATGGCTCTGCCCCTGTTCAATTTTCCGCATCTATGGTAGAATATCAATCAATATGCGGGGTTCGCCTGCTTCATGCGGGCCGTATCCTCATGCAAATTCTGAAGCTTTACGGAGGTTTACCCATGCGAGCTGTGATTACCGTTGTCGGCAAAGATATGGTCGGCATCCTTTCGAGCGTATCTGATCAATGCGCCAAAAATCAGGTGAATATTATAGAGGTTGCCCAATCCATCCTGCAGGAGATGTTCTGCATGATGATGCTGGTGGATGTGAGCCATTGCGCCGTGCCCTTCACCGCCTTTGCGGAATCGTTGGAAACGATGGGCAATGAGATGAACCTCTCCATCCACGTGATGCACGAGGATATTTTTAACTCCATGCACCGCATTTGAACACAGGAAGGAATGGCTGTTACATATGATTAATACTAGGGATATCCTGGAGACGATCACCATGATCCAGGAGGAAAACCTCGATATCCGCACCATCACCATGGGCATCTCTCTGCTCGATTGCTGCGACTCTGATCTTCAAAAGGCCTGCGGCCGGATTTATGAGAAGATCACGCGCAAAGCGGAGCGATTGGTGCGCACCGGTGAGGAGATCGAGCGGGAGTTTGGCATCCCGATCATCAACAAGCGCATTTCCGTCACCCCGATTGCGATGATCTGCGGTGCGAGCGGGGGAGATCCGGTTGAATATGCACTCACGCTGGAGCGCGCGGCGCAAACGGTGGGCGTCAACTTCATCGGCGGCTATTCTGCGCTGGTGCAGAAGGGCTTTGCGGCGGGAGATGAAGCGCTCATCCGCAGCATCCCGGAGGCGCTCTCCCGCACGGAGCACGTGTGCTCCTCCGTCAACATCGGCTCCACCAAGGCGGGCATCAATATGGACGCTGTGGGGTTAATGGGTAAAATCGTGCGCGAGGCGGCCGAAATCACGGCGGACCGTGACTGCATCGGCTGCGCAAAGCTTGTCGTTTTCTGCAACGCGCCGGATGACAACCCCTTTATGGCGGGCGCATTCCACGGCGCGGGCGAGCCGGATTGCGTGATCAACGTAGGCGTTTCCGGCCCCGGCGTGGTGCGCGCGGCGCTCGCCAAGGCGCCGGACTGCGATTTGACCGGCGTGGCGGATCTGATTAAGCGCACGGCGTTTAAAATCACCCGCATGGGCCAGCTCGTCGCCCACGAGGCCTCCAAGCGGCTCGATGTGCCGTTCGGCATTGTGGATCTCTCCCTGGCGCCAACCCCGGCTGTGGGTGATTCCGTCGCCCATATTCTTGAGGAGATGGGGCTGGAAAAATGCGGCGGCCACGGCACCACCGCGGCGCTTGCGCTCTTAAACGACGCGGTGAAAAAGGGCGGCACGATGGCCTCCTCCCATGTAGGCGGGCTGTCCGGCGCGTTTATTCCGGTTACAGAGGATGCGGGCATGATCGACGCGGCGCGCTGCGGCGCGCTGAGCATCGAAAAGCTTGAGGCGATGACGGCCGTCTGCTCCGTCGGCCTCGATATGATTGCGATTCCCGGCGATACGCCGGCAGAAGTGATCTCCGCCATCATTGCGGATGAGGCCGCCATCGGCATGGTCAACTCCAAAACAACGGCGGTGCGCGTGATCCCGGCCATCGGCAAGCAGGTGGGGGAGGAGCTTTCCTTCGGCGGCCTGCTGGGCGGCGGCCCGGTCATGGCGCTGAAAACCACCTCGCCCGCAAAATTTATTGCGCGCGGCGGGCGAATCCCCGCGCCGCTGCAAAGCCTGAAAAATTAACACAGAGCGGAAAGCGCCATGCTCTAACCGGCGCTTTTCGCTTGACTTTTTTACAGAGGAGAGGGATAGTTCATGGCAACCTGGCAAATTGTTTTATACACGATCCTTGGGCTGTTGGCCGCCTTTCTTGTGCTCACCCTGATCCGGGCCGCTCTTTTTACCCCGAAAAAGCAGGCCTATGATCCGCTGCCCGAGGAGGCGGTCGATCAGGGCCGCCTGACGCGGCATTTATCAGAGGCCATTCGGATTCCTACCGTATCCTACCCGGATCAGAAGGATGTGGATTGGGCACAGTTTGAGCGGTTTCATGCTTTTTTACGGGAATCTTACCCGCTGATCCATCAAAAGCTCACCTGCGAAGTGGTGCCGCCCGCCAACCTACTTTATTGCTGGAAGGGGAAACACGCATCGCTTGACCCAATCGCGATGCTGGCGCATCAGGATGTTGTTCCCGTTGAAGAGGGGACGGAAAGCGACTGGACGCACCCGCCTTATGAGGGCTATCACGATGGGGAGTTTATCTGGGGCCGCGGCGCGCTGGATATGAAAAATCACCTGATCTCTGTGATGGAAGCGGTGGAAACATTGCTGGAGGAGGGCTTTGAGCCGGAACGGGATGTTTACCTGCTCTTTGGCGATGATGAAGAGGTGGTCGCCTCCCAAAATTCCGGCGCAAGGGCGTTGATGCAGCTGCTTCAGGAGCGCGGCGTCCATCTCGATTGTGTGCTCGATGAGGGTGGCGCCATTCTGCCCGCCAAGGTGAAGGGCATCCTCGATCAATATCTCGCCGGGATCGGCGTGGCGGAAAAGGGCTATGCGGATTTTGAAATTTCTGTTTCCTCCAGGGGCGGGCATTCCTCCCAGCCGCCGCAGCACACGGCGCTGGGCGAGCTGGCGGAGGTGATCCGGGATCTCGAAAACCACCAGTGCAAATCCAAAATGACGGATATGGTCTATAGCCTGTTTCAGAAGATCGGGCGCAATGTCTCCTACCCCGCACGCATCGTCACCTGCAACCTCTGGCTTTTAAAGCCCCTTGTGCTCGCCGTGATGAAGAAAATCCCGCCTGCCGCTTCGCTGATCCGCACCACAACCGGCGCGACTATGGCGCAGGGCAGCCCGGCGGCAAATGTGCTGCCGCAGCGGGCGAGCGTTACGGTCAATTTCCGCATGATGCCCGGCGATTCCATCGCCGGCGTTGAGCGCCATATCCACAAGGTGGTGCGCAACAAAAACATTGAGGTAAAGCTGCTCAAAGGCAAGGAACCCTCCAAAATTTCGCCCACGGATTCCCGCTGCTTTGCCATTTTGGAAGAGCTCTGCATGCGCACCAACCCGAATTATATTGTAGCGCCCTATCTGGTGATGGGCGGCACGGATTCCTATCATTATGAGCCAATTTGTGAAAATATTTATCGCTTCGCCCCCTTTGTGGTGGATACCTCCTTGCTGCTGTGCACGCATTCCACCAATGAACGCGTTCCGGTGAAGGCCTTGACGGAAGGCGTTGCCTTCTTTAAGCAGTATATCCGGCGCGCCTCGGGCCAATAAAACGTTCAGCCATACGCCCCGCACGCTGCGTGCGGCAGAGCGTATGGCTGATTTATTTTCCATCAGGCGGCGGAAGGGGAGGCTGTGCCGTTTTCCCTCGGTTCTTCCGTGGTAGGTTCCTCCGCCTTTGTAGAATCGGCCGCCCCGGTCTCCTTCTGTGCGGCGGTGTCCGGTGCGCGGGTTTGATCCTTTTTGACTGTTTCAACGGTCATGCAGTAGCCCAGGGAGATTTTTTCCCTGCTGATCCGGAAGCCGTTCCATTCCAGTGGCTCCGGCGGGGCTGCTTCATCCTGTGCTGCGCCGAGAACTCCCGCCTTTTTCAAGGCGCCGTCGCAGGCCTGTGCGCTTTGCCCGGTAAAGGCCTGCAACGTGCGGGAGGCGAGCGCGGCGAAGAACGTGTCGCTTTCCTCATCGCCCATGCAGGCATAGAGCAGGGAGCAGGCTTTCAGCTCGGCGCTCTCTTTATCGATCTGCAAACAGAGCAGGTAGGTTTCATCCCCTTTGGGCGATAGAAAATAGGAGCGTCCGATAAAGGTATCCTCCTCTTTTGCCAGCGCGTCTCCGGCGTTGAGCTGCTGCGTTTCATCGAGCGCGTTGAAACGGGCCAAAAATGTTTCCTCCGTCAAAAATTTCGCGTCCGTGCAGGCGCAGAGCAGGAGGCTGAGCAGGATCAAAAGGCAGGGAAACACTTTGAAAAATCGTTTCATAAAAACAATTTGCTCCTTTCTGTCGATTCAGGTTGTCATTATATACAAAATCAGCAAATGCGCTATCTGGTTTCCTCAATATATATGTAGAAAAACTTTTTTACAGTCGGATTGCCTTGCATTTTTTTTGCGGTTGCCATAGAATAAATATACAAATCACTCGAAATGGAGAGGTCGGTATGAACGGGACAGGCCTGCCGCTGATTGGATGTGTTTCAGTCATCTGCACCGGGGCAAGGTGCGCCCGCATGCCGTCTGGCAAGAGCAAATAAGCAAGATCGAAAGCTGTGGCGCTTTGCGCGGCAGCTATTTTATTTTTGGGGATTAAAGAAGGAGTGCTGAAAAAGTGATGAAAAAGGTAGCAGTGATTATGGGGAGCGACAGTGATCTGCCCATTGTCAGCGGGGCAATCAAAAAGCTGCGTTATTTTGGCGTAGAGGTAGAAACGCATGTGATGAGCGCGCACCGCACCCCCGCCGCAGCGGCTGATTTTGCCTCTAAGGCGAAGGAGAACGGCTTCGGCGTGATCATCGCGGCGGCCGGGAAGGCGGCCCACCTCGGCGGCGTGCTGGCAGCGCATACAACGCTGCCGGTCATTGGCATCCCGGTGAAATCCTCCACACTTGACGGGCTGGATGCCCTGCTTGCCACCGTGCAGATGCCCTCCGGCATTCCGGTGGCCACCGTTGCAATCGACGGGGCGGAGAATGCGGCGATCCTCGCCGTGCAGATGCTGGCGCTTTCCGACGAAGGGCTTGCCCAGAAGCTCTCCCAGATGAAGGAGGATATGGCCCAGAAGGTGTTGGAAAAGGATGCCGCGCTGCAGCTGAAGGCCGCCGCGCTTTGATTCGAAATAAGAATTTTTAACCCATTCAGGAGGAATTGCGATGTTTGACAAGCCCCATGAGGAATGCGGCGTATTCGGAATTTATAATAAAAATCAGTTCAATGCCGTCCATCTGACGTATCTTGCACTCTATGCCCTGCAGCACAGGGGCCAGATCAGCTGTGGGATTGCGATCAATCGAGGCGGCGTGGTCGATTACCATCGCGATCTCGGCATTGTGCCCGATGTGTTCGATGCGGACGCGCTCCAGAAGCTCTCTCAGGATGGCGGCGGAGATATCTGCATCGGCCATGTGCGCTATTCGCCCGGCGGCATGTCGGAGCGCGAAAACTCCCAGCCCCTTGTGATGCGCTATGCAAAGGGCACGATCGCCATCGCCAACAACGGCAGCCTTGTCAACACGCATGCCCTGCGCGAGCCGCTGGAGAAGCAGGGCGCAATTTTTCAGACGGACAGCGACGCTGAGCTGATCGCTCTGCTAATCGCGCGCGCGCGCCTGGAGGCGGGCAGCGTCGAGCAGGCCATCAACCGGGCGATGAATCAAATTGAAGGGGCCTATTCGTTTGTGCTGATGTCCCCCCGCAAAATGATCGCTGTGCGCGATCCGCAGGGTTTTCGCCCCCTTTGCATCGGCAAAATGGAGGATAGCTATATTTTTGCCTCGGAAACCTGCGCGCTCGACAGCCTCGGCGCAGAGTTCGTCCGCGATATTGAGCCGGGCGAGATCGTTGTGGCGGATGAAAACGGCATCCGCAGCATCCGCGACCACTGTGGTCATAAGAGCTCGCTCTGCATTTTTGAGCACGTTTATTTCGCCCGTCCCGATTCCGTGATCGACAATGCAAGCGTGCATCTCGCGCGCCAGCGTGCGGGCAAGTATCTCGCCCGTGAGTATCCGGTGGAAGCGGATCTCGTGGCGGGCGTGCCGGATTCCGGGTTGGATGCGGCGATCGGCTATGCCAATGAATCCGGCATCCCTTATGGCATGTGTTTTATCAAAAACCGCTATGTCGGGCGCACTTTCATTCAAGATTCCCAGGAACAGCGCGAGCGCAGCGTTCGCATCAAGCTAAACCCTTTGCGTTCGGCAGTGGAGGGCAAGCGCGTGGTGCTCGTGGATGATTCGATCGTGCGCGGTACCACCAGCGCGCATATCATCGAGCTGCTGCGCAAGGCAGGCGCAAAGGAGGTCCACATGCGGATTTCCTCCCCGCCCTTTATGCACCCCTGCTATTTCGGCACGGATATCAGCTCGCGCGAATATCTGATCGCCTGCCGGATGAGCATTGAGGAGATCTGCGAGCAGATCGGCGCGGATTCCCTGGGCTATTTGAGCCTTGAGAGCCTGCATAAGATCGCCAGCAGCTCCACATCCAGCTTTTGCGACGCCTGCTTTACCGGCAATTATCCGATCGACGTGCCGCAGGAGCAGCCGGAGGATAAATTCAGCAAAAAACTCGATTCTCTCGTCAAGCAGCCGAAGTGAACGGGTACTTTTGGCATAACGGGGTTTGTTGAGAAAGAAAGGATGGGTTCATTCGATGGATAACAGTTATTCCGACAGCTACCGCGAGGCGGGTGTAGATGTAACCGCCGGTTACAAAGCGGTGGAATTGATGAAAAAGCATGTGGCGCGCACGCAGACGCCGGGCGTTGTATCCGGCATCGGCGGCTTCGGCGGCCTGTTTCAGCCTGACCTGACCGACATGAAGGAGCCGGTGCTCGTCTCCGGGACGGATGGCGTGGGCACCAAGCTGAAGCTCGCCTTTATGATGGATAAGCACGATACCGTGGGCATCGACTGTGTGGCCATGTGCGCAAACGATGTGGCCTGCGCGGGTGCAAAGCCGCTGTTTTTTCTGGACTATATTGCGGTGGGCAAAAATGTGCCCGAGCGCGTGGAGCAGATCGTGGCGGGCGTGGCCGAGGGCTGTGTGCAGGCGGGGTGCGCGCTGATCGGCGGCGAAACGGCGGAGATGCCCGGCTTTTATCCCAAAGAGGAATATGACCTTGCGGGCTTCTGCGTCGGCATGGCGGATAAAGCAAAGCTCATTGACGGCGCGCAGATGAAGGTCGGAGACGCGCTCATCGGCGTTTCCTCCTCCGGCGTGCATTCCAACGGGTTTTCCCTTGTGCGCAAGGTGTTCAACATCACGCCGGAGCGGCTGGAGCTCTATCTGCAGGAATGTGGCAAAACGCTGGGCGAGGAGTTGCTCACGCCCACGCGCATCTATGTAAAGAGCCTGCTTGCCCTGATGGAGAAAGTGGCTGTCCATGGTGTTTCCCACATCACAGGCGGCGGCTTCTATGAAAATATTCCGCGGATGCTGCCGGATCACCTGCGCGCGGCGGTTGAAAAGGCCAAGGTTCCGGTGCGCCCGATCTTCAAGGTGATTCAGAGCGAGGGCGTCTCGGAGCACGATATGTACAACACCTTTAACATGGGCATCGGCCTGTGCGTTGCGGTTGCGGCGGAGCAGGCGGATGAAGCCGTCCGTATCCTCAGGGAGAACGGCGAGGAGGCCTGTATCCTGGGCGAAGTGCGCGAGGGCGAGAAGGGGATCGACCTATGCTGAAAATTGCGGTGCTCGTCTCCGGCGGCGGCACGAATTTGCAAGCGCTGCTCGATGCGAAAGCGCGCGGGGAGATTCCGCACGGCGAATTTGTGCATGTCATCGCCAGCCGGCCGGATGCCTATGCGCTCACCCGGGCGGCAAACGCAGGCATCAGCGGCGAGGTGATCTCCCGCAAAAGCTTTGCCACACTGGAGGAATACGACGCGGCGATTTTGCAGGCGCTGCGGGCGTGCGGCGCGCAGATTGTTGTGCTGGCGGGCTTTTTATCGATTCTCGGCCCCACGGTGATCGAAGCGTACCGCGACCGCATCATCAATATCCACCCCGCGCTGATCCCGTCCTTTTGTGGCAAAGGCTATTACGGCCTGCATGTGCATGAGGCGGCTTTGGCGCGTGGCGTCAAGGTGACCGGGGCGACCGTGCATCTCGTCAACGAAATCCCGGATGGCGGGCCGATTTTGAGCCAGAAGGCGGTCTTGGTCGAGGAGGGCGACACGCCCGAAACTCTGCAGCGCCGCGTAATGGAGCAGGCGGAATGGCTCCTTTTGCCGCGCGCGGTGGAGGAGCAGTGCGCCCTGTGGGATGGAAAATGCTGAACATGCCAGTATGAAATGATTTTGACTCATAAAAGGAGCGGGAGAAGAATGCAGATTCAGGATCTCGGCGCGGTTCTGCGCGCCAACACCTATCCGGGCCGTGGAATCGTGCTCGGAAAAAGCGCGGATGGGCAAAAGGCAGTCATCGCCTATTTCATTATGGGCCGCAGCGAAAACAGCCGCAACCGGATTTTCGTGGAAGAGGATGGCGGCCTGCGCACAGAGGCCTTTGACCCGGCAAAGCTGAAAGACCCGAGCCTTGTGATCTACTGGCCTGTGCGCAAATTCGGCACGGCCACCATCGTCACAAACGGCGATCAGACCGATACGGTTTATGAATTCCTCGCGGCGGAAAAAACCTTTGAGGAGGCGCTGCGGATGCGCACCTTCGAGCCGGATCCGCCCATCCTGACCCCGCGCATTTCCGGCCTGGTGCATAAGGATGGCAGCTACCGCCTTTCCATCCTCAAAAGCGCAAACGGCAATGCGGATTCCACCCAGCGCTTTTTCTATGAGTATCCCCAGCCGGTGGCAGGCGAGGGCCATTTTATCCACACCTATCTCGGCGATGGAGACCCGGTGCCCTCCTTTGAAGGGGAGCCGGAAAACGTTTCCATTGTAGGCGATATTGATTCCTTCACGCGCCTTGTGTGGGAAAACCTCAACGAGGCGAATAAAGTGTCTCTCTTCGTGCGGTTTATCGATCTTGTCAGCGGCTCGGAGGAAACCCGCGTCGTCAATAAGAACCAGTGAAAATGGGAAAGGGTGGTTATCATCATGGCAAATGAGCTGATGCTCAAATACGGCTGCAACCCCAATCAGAAGCCGTCCCGCATTTTTATGAAGGAAGGCGGCGAATTGCCGATTACCGTTTTAAACGGCAAGCCCGGCTTCATCAATTTTCTCGATGCGTTCAACAGCTGGCAGTTGGTGTGTGAGCTGAAAATGGCGACGGGCCTGCCCAGCGCGGCCTCCTTCAAGCATGTCAGCCCGGCGGGCGCGGCGGTCGGCCTGCCGCTGAGCGATACGCTGAAAAAAATCTATTTTGTAGATGATCTGGAGCTTTCACCGCTCGCCAACGCCTATGCGCGTGCACGCGGAGCGGACCGGATGTCCTCCTACGGCGACTGGATTGCCCTCTCCGAGCCCTGCGACGTGCCCACGGCAAAGCTCATCGCCCGCGAGGTGTCCGATGGTGTGATCGCCCCCGGTTATGAGCCGGAAGCGCTCGAGGTGCTCAAGGGCAAGCGAAAGGGCAATTACAACATTGTGCAGATCGACCCGGCCTACCGCCCCGCGCCTGTGGAGCACAAGGATGTGTTTGGCATCACCTTCGAGCAGGGGCGCAACGAGCTCAAAATCGACGAATCGCTTCTGGAAAACGTTGTCACGGAGAATCAAACGCTTCCTGCAGAGGCGAAGCGCGATCTGATCATCTCCCTGATTACGCTGAAATATACGCAGTCGAATTCCGTCTGCTATGTAAAGGATGGACAGGCCATCGGCGTGGGCGCGGGCCAGCAGTCCCGCGTGCACTGCACGAGGCTTGCCGGCAATAAGGCGGATAACTGGTATCTGCGCCAGCATCCGAAGGTGCTCGCGCTGCCCTTTGTGGAAAATATCCGCCGTCCGGACCGCGACAATACAATTGACGTTTATATTTCCGACGATTATATGGACGTTTTGGCGGACGGCGTGTGGGAGCAGTTCTTCACCGTGAAGCCTGAGCCTCTCACCCGTGAGGAGCGCCAGGCGTGGCTGAAAACATTGAGCGGCGTTTCCCTTGGATCGGACGCTTTCTTCCCCTTTGGCGACAATATCGAGCGCGCGCACCGCAGCGGCGTTGCGTATATTGCCCAGCCGGGCGGTTCCATCCGGGATGACAACGTGATCGACACCTGCAACCGATTCGGCATGGCGATGGCGTTTACCGGTATCCGCCTGTTCCACCATTAATCGAAAATTGATATAGACTCCAGAGCCCGGGCCTTGATCCGGGCTCTGGAGTTCGTTGACTGTCAGTTGGAAACGTTTGCATCGTATCCGGTGCAAACTGCTGGCAGAGAAAGGATGGTTCTGTCAATGAAACTTCTGATGATCGGCGGCGGCGGGCGCGAGCATGCGCTTATCCGCAAGCTGAAAGAAAGCCCGCGCGTGGATGAAATCTACTGCGCGCCCGGCAACGGCGGTATTGCCTGCGATGCGCAGTGCGTCGCGATTTCCGCAATGGATATCGAAGGCGTCGTCGCCTTCAGCAAAGAACACAAAATAGATCTCGTCTTTGTCGCGCCGGATGATCCGCTGGCGGCGGGCATGGTGGATGCGCTGGAGGCGGCGGGCATCCGCGCCTTCGGCCCCTCCAGGCTGGCGGCGGAGATTGAAAGCAGCAAGGTCTTCTCCAAAAACCTGATGAAAAAATACGGCATCCCCACCGCGCGCTACGAGGTGTTTGACGCGCCGGAAAAGGCGCTTGCTTATCTTTTGGAACAGAACACCTGGCCCGCCGTCATCAAGGCGGATGGCCTTGCGCTGGGCAAGGGCGTCGTCATCGCGCAGGATGAGGCGGAGGCAAAGGATGCCCTGCACTCCATGATGGAGGATAAAATTTTTGGCGATTCCGGCAGCCGCGTGGTCATTGAGGAATTTTTGACCGGCCCGGAGGTGTCTGTGCTGGCGTTTACGGATGGCGAAACGGTGAAGCCCATGGTATCCTCCATGGATCATAAACGTGCTTACGATGGCGACGAGGGCCCGAATACAGGCGGTATGGGCACCATCAGCCCGAACCCCTATTACACGCCGGAACTTGCCGCGCGCTGCATGGAAGAAATTTTCCTGCCGACCATCCGGGCGATGCAGCAGGAGGGAAGGCCCTTCAAGGGCTGCCTGTATTTCGGCCTGATGCTTACGCCGACCGGGCCGAAGGTTATTGAATACAACTCCCGGTTTGGCGATCCGGAAACGCAGGTCGTCCTGCCCCGGCTGAAAACGCCGCTGGTGGATATCGTAGAAGCAGTGGTAAACGGCAGCCTCGCCGGGCAGGAGATCGAGTGGGAAGAGAATGCCTGCGCCTGTGTTGTGATGGCCTCCGGCGGCTACCCGAAGGCTTATCCGAAGGGGATTGTGATCGAGGGATTGGATGAAAACGGCCAAATTCCAGGCGCGACCGTTTATCATGCAGGAACGGTACAAAAAGATGGTAAATTCTTCACGGCGGGCGGTCGTGTGCTCGGCGTTACGGCCTGCGGAGAAACGCTCCAAGAAGCGCTCCAAAAGGCCTACGACGGCGTGCATCGCATTCATTTTGAGGGCGCGCATTTCCGCACGGATATCGGACACAAATAGTTCATAAATTGTTTACAGAATGCAACAGCATTTTTATTGTTTTTTCGGTAAGCTGAGAAGTAGTATTCTGCGGAGATATACGACATCGTGTATGAAAACGAAATGAAAGATTCCGCGGCTGCCTCCAGTATTTGAAAGCGGTGAGAGAGTTGGAAAAATTCAAGGCACTTTCTAAGGGAAAGAAGACGGCTGTGATCGTCGGCGCAATTGCGATTGTGCTGGTGGTTGCGCTGATCATTTATTTCTTGGTCCGGCCTGAGCCGGGCACGCCCGTGACGCTTGTCAGCGTCCAGAAGGGCGATATCCAGCAGGAGCTGATCGCCACCGGGACGGTCGAATCCGACAATCAGACGAATTTCAACCTGCTCGAGGGAACAAAGGTTCTCTCTGTCAATGTAAAGGTCGGCGACCACGTCAAAAAAGGAGACGTGCTGGCGACCTTCGATGCGTCCTCCCTGTCTGGCAAGCTCAGCGAGCGGCGCACAGCATATAACGAGGCGCTCAAGACCTACAACAATTCCATGACGGCGGCGAGTGAGGCGAAAACCAAGCTGCCGCAGGTCAATAAGGAGATCAAGGAGCTCGAAGCGAAGATCGAGAAGCTCACAAAGGAGGCAAATGCGAATAAGGCGACGCAGACCACCACCTCTGCGCAGAAGGAAACGACCGAGGCCACAACCACACCGAACACGCTACAGGGCCAGATTCAGGCCATTGTCGACAAGCTGCTCGGGGCTAACGGCTCGGCTTCCCAAATCCAGAAGCTGATAAATCAGCTCACACAGATGGCGAACAGCGGGTTCGACCTGTCCGCGATGGCTGGCTCTTCCTCCACGGAGCTGATTCAGGCGCAGATGGATCTTGCGCAGCTCAAGCTTCAGAAAACGACGCTGGAGGCACAGCAGAGCAACACGCTTGCCAGCACCTATAGGCTGGTAGTCGACGCGAGCAAAAAATCGCTTGATGAGATGGAGTCTATGGTTGCTTCGTTGAAGAGCGGCTGGATCGCACAGGATGACGGCGTGGTCACAGCGGTCAACATCAAAGCAGGAGAAACCTATCAGGGTGGGGGCGCATCCTCTGCCTCCAATTCCTTTGATATCTCTTCCATCCTACAGGCGGTATCCGGCGGCACAGATATCAACAGCCTGATGAATACGCTCACTTCTCTCGGCTCCGGCGGCAACGTCGGCATGACAGTGGAGAATTATGGGCAGTTTTATGTATCTTTCTCCCTTGACAAATATGATGTGCTTAAGATCAAAACAGGCATGCCCGCCGTGATTACCACGGCCAGCGGCGAATTGGAGGGCGAGGTTTCCTTCATCAGCCCGGTTGCATCCTCCGGCGGCGGGCTCGACCTGAGCTCACTTGCCGGCTCTTTAACCGGCGCGGGCACCTCCAGCAGCATCCCGGCAAAGGTGAAGATTCATAACCCGGATGCCAGCGTCATCATCGGTGTGGATGTGGATGTTTCCATCCAGACGGATGAGGCCAAGGGGGCAACGCTGATTCCGCTGGAATCCCTTCTGGTTGAGGAAGGAAAAAAATATGTATTCGTCTATCATGAAGCGGAGAAAACGGTAACGAAAAAAGAGGTCGAAACCGGCCTCGTTTCCGATACGATGTATCAGATTACATCCGGCGTTTCCGCTGGGGAGCAAATTGTCAAGAGCCCGTCTAAGACCTTGGTAGACGGTGCGCGCGTGACGATTCAAAAAGAGGGTGAGAACGTCTCCTCCTCCCAGAAAAATTGATGCGGAGGCGGTAGGGTTTGAATATTCGGGAAAATATCCGCATAGCCGTTTTCAGCATCCGTACCAACCTGCTGCGCTCCTTGCTCACGATGCTCGGCATTATCATCGGCGTTGCGTCCGTGATTGCAATCATCACAGTCGGCAATGGCGGGCGGGATTATATCGTGGGCATGATCCAGGATATGGGCCAGAGTGCGATTACGATCCAGGTCAATCAAAAAAACACTTCGTCCAGCGATTATATCACGGATGATGACCTCAAAGCCATGAAAGGGCAGGACAGCATCGACTATGTTTCTCCTTTCCTGCTTGGCATGGGCACGTTTAAAGCCAACAGCGAGAGTGGCATGTGCTTCCCTGTGGGGTGCTCGCCGGATATGGAGCAGATCTCGAAGCTCTCCGCGAGCTATGGGCGCATGTTCACCGAGGAGGAGTACACGGCAGCGCGCAACGTATGTATCATCGACGGCATGAATGCAAAGAGCCTGTTCGGCTATGAAAATGTTGTTGGTGAATATATCGAAGTTACCGTCGGCGACAAAACGGCCCGGCTTCGCATCATCGGCGTCATGGATGTTTCTGCCATGATGGGCGGCATGAATAACGAGGCGATGATGGAGCAGATGTCGCAGATGACCAACACCATGGGCAATATGTGCTATGTTGTTGCGCCGGCGCCGGTGGTTTCCAATCTGATGGGCTCCAGCGGGCGTTATAACATGGTTTATCTTTCCGCAAAGGATGAAAATCAACTGGATGCTGCGGGCAACGCGGCCAAAAATATCCTCCAAGCGCGGCATAATAACTTTGACCGGGAGGCCTATACGGTCACCAATATGGCCACCTATATTGAACTGCTGGATAAGGTGATCAATGTATTTACCACGTTTATCGCGGCGGTGAGTGCGATCTCCCTAGTGGTTGGCGGCATCGGCGTAATGAACATTATGTACGTTTCCGTCAGTGAACGAACGCGGGAGATCGGCATCCGCAAGGCGCTTGGCGCGCGGACGCGGACGATCCTGTTCCAGTTCCTGACTGAATCGGTGATTCTGTGCTTGATCGGCGGAATCATTGGAATGATTCTCGGCATATCGGGGGCTGGGGTTGTCTCCTATATCATGGATATCCCGATGAGCGTAAAATTCAGCACAATTTTGATTTCGGTCGGATTCTCCAGTGCAATCGGTATTTTCTTCGGCATTTATCCCGCCCGGAAGGCGGCGAAGATGCCGCCGATTGAAGCGCTGCGCAGGGATTGAGCCGAAAGGCGTTTCCCATTGATTGAGCGGAATAAAAGAGTAGGGGGCTGGTGCAAAAATATTGCACCAGCCTCTTCAAGCACCCGGCAAAAAACACCGCCGCTCTCCTGCCTATGGAGAGCGGCGGTGTTTTTGTTTTCACGTTTTTGCAAAGATTATTTTTTTGCTTTTTTGTCAGCCGCTGTTTTAGGCAACGCTTTGGCTGGTGTTTTGGTTGCGGCAGGCTTCGCCACCGGAGCGCTGGCTTCCGCCTTAGTGCTTTTTGCGGCTGCGGGCTTGGCAGCCTTCGGCTTCGCGGGGGATGCCGCTTTTTCTGTTGCCACAGTTGCTGCTTTCTCCGCGACCGCCTTTGTTTTGGCTGTCGTTTCCTTTTTGGGTGCACGCGGTTTTCTCGCGGGCTTCGGCGCCGCGAGAGCGTTCAGCATCCATTTTTGGTTCTCGCCGTCGAGATCCTCCCAAATTTGAAGGCGCGCGTCATCTTGCATGGAGATATCCACAATATCCATGCATTTGCCGGATACAGCAGATTTGATCTTGTAGCTGCCATCCTGTGCCTGCTCCAGTACCCAGCACTGCGTGGGGGCGGCGATATCCGCTTCCCATTGATGCAGCTGCGCGCCGTCATTTTCGCCTGCCAGCATGATATCCAGCGCTTTGCCGGTCGTTTTGGAGATCAGCCGGTATGCACCGTCATCTGCCGCAACCAGTTTCCACTGTTGGCACTCCTCCTCTGTTGGCGCAAACATACGCACCTCTGTCTCTCCACATGCCGTAACAGCTTTGCCGCTGAGCTTGGAGGTGATTGTATAAAAGGCGGCACAGTCGAACGGACTCTTTTTTGTCGTTTTACCTGCCATGTAAAACACTCCTTTTCATCGTTTTGAGGCGGCCATCTTTCCATTTTAAATACGGAAAAAGCCATTCAACACAAGGCTGAACAGCTTTTATTATAACAGATTTTATTCAAATGTCAAATAATACCACTATCATACAGTTATTTGTGGTAAGAAATAAAAAATACATGGAAACCGTACAAAAACGACCGTGCCGAACCGCACAGAGCGGATTCCTCAGGAATTCACCACATGAATCGGCGCACCTGCGCAAAAGGCCTTGAGATTGTCTTCACAGATTTGCAGCAGGCGACCGCGTGTTTCGTACCCTGCCCAGGCAATGTGCGGGGTAATCAGGCAATTCTTTGCAGTGAGCAGCGGATTATCTGCTCTGGGTGGCTCTGTGGAAAGCACGTCCACCCCCGCGCCCGCCAGCGTGCCTTCTTCGAGCGCCTGTGCCAGGGCTGCTTCGTCGATCACAGGGCCGCGCGAGGTGTTGATGAGATAGGAAGAGGGTTTCATTTTTGGCAGGAATTCCCGATTCACCATGTGCTCTGTCTGAGGGGTCAGCGGGCAGTGAAGCGTAACAAAGTCAGATTCTGTGAGCAACTGATCCATCGCGACCCAAGAAAAACTGCCGCTCATCTGCATGTTCTTCGGGTGCGGCGTGCAGGCGAGCACGCGCATGCCGAAAGCCGCCGCAAGTTTCGCCACCCTTTGGCCGATCCTGCCGAATCCGACGATGCCGAGCGTTTTCCCCGCAAGCTCTGTCAAATTGGTTTTCCAGAAGCAAAAGTCTGGGCAGTTCGACCATTCCCCCGCATGGACGGCCTGATTATGGGCAGCTACACGGTTGCTGAACGCAAGGATAAACGCAAACACGAGCTGTGCCACCGCATCAGTGCTATAGGCCGGAATATTGGATACCGGAATGCCGCGTTCCTTCGCATAGCCGCAGTCGATCACATTGTAGCCGGTTGAGAGCAGCTCAATAAACCGGCAGTTTGGAAGCTGCGATAAAATCTCCCGGTCGAGCACAACCTTATTGGTCACGACGATCTCCGCATCCTTTGCCCGCTCTACCGTCAGAGCGTGGGGCGTGCGGTCATAAACGGTATATTCTCCAAATTGTTTTAAAAAGCTCCAATCCAAATCTCCGGGATTGGTCGTATAGCCATCCAATACAACAATGTTCAAAAAGAACGCCTCCTGATTTGTTTGTAAGGCGGATTGCCCGCGCTTTTTGTTGCTTTTTTGCTTCTTCTCAGCCGAAGGGATGAATATACTCCCTATGGGGAGGTGATGCGCCGTATGAATTGTAGAATTACGGATTTACGGGCGAAAGAGGTAATATGCGTCAAAGACGGCAGCCGTTTGGGCAATGTCTGCGATGTGGAGATCGATACCTGCACAGGGCAGCTGTGTGCAATTATTGTGTTTGGCCGCCCACGGTGGTGCGGCATTGGCGGGCGGGATAATGATATCTGTATCCCATGGAAGGATATCCAGGTGATCGGGGAAGAAACAATCCTCGTCTGTTTCGAACGCCCTGTATCAGAGCCACGAAGACGGAAAAAAGGCTGTTTTGACGGCCTTTTTGACTAGAGCAATCCAGAAAAATAATGACACAAGTTCGGGGGCGGAAATCGTACGTAGCTTCGTTAGCGTCCTTGGAGAGAGATAGCCCGCCTGTATCCTCTGCCTTGCCACGCACGGTTTCCGTTCCCCTCCTTTTGTGCTATTATTTCTTTGAATTACTCTGGAAGCAGCTCTATTTCCAAAAAGCTGGTTGCATGCGCCGGATCAGGCGTTTTCAACCGGCCTTTTTTCATCTTCTCCCATCTGATAGCGCGCGCATACTTCCTGCATGTTTCCGCAGCTTAGGCGGCCTTCCGGGCATTTCCCGGTTACAAAGCAGCTCGGGCCAAAAAAGCGGAAGAGCTCCGGCTCTTTTTCCCGCAGCAGGCGGAGCATTTCATCCGCATAAATGTGGATTTCCCACTGGGCGCGGCTGCAGGTGCGCAGGCGCAAAAACAGGAGCAGCTCGCGTGCATTCATGGTGGTCACCACGTCGAGCGTGTTGCCGCTGAGCAGAAAATAAACGAGCGTTTCTTTCGATACGCCTTCTCCGTGCAGCTTTTGATATAAAGCCGCGTTCCGGTGGAAGGCGGCTTCATAGCGCGCAAGGCAATCCGATTGTTTACGGATGGAAGGGGGGATGATTTTGTGGGTGCGGTCTGTCTCTGTCAGGGGCGGTATCATCACGGACTGCATCCGGTGGCGCACGATGTGCGTAATGCAGGGCAGCGATACGCCGTTGAGCCGGAAGGTGAAGCTGATGTTTTCCAGCGCGCGCGGGCGTGAGCTGGCGATCACCCTGCGGAGAATCTCTGCGCGGATTTTCGCATCGGAAAGCACCTTGTTGATCTCATCACCGGGGAGCTGTGTGCCCTCGATCAGCGCCGTGCGGGCAACGCATTTTGCAGCGTCGGGCGTGGCGGCAAGCAGTTCGGCAAATTGGTAGCCATGCGGCAGGACATGTGCCCCCTCCGGCAGGCCGGGGAGAGCCGAGAGATCCAGCGAGTCGGCCACCGACGCCTGCCCCTCCTCAAATGCCGCAAATACCCCAGGCGCCATGGCACGGGCCTGCTCAAGCAACTGGCGGCCGATCAGCACAATCTCCGGGAAGCGGCTCCCGCGCCCGCAAAGCATGGCATGCAAAACGTGCAGCAGCTCGCGGCCGTTGAGCGTGCAATAAAAATTGCTGCAAAAGCAGTAGGGGAGCACAAACCGCGCATCCTCTTTGGGCACGTCGTGCTCTATCAGGTATTGATAATCGGCAAACAGGGCTTCCATGTGTGTTGTATAGGTTTGGGTGAGCGCGTCGTCCAGCCCCTCCGGCATATAATATCCGGCCGAGCTGAAATCGACATAACGCCGGGATTTCACCGTGAAGGATGCGAGCCGGAATTCAATCATGAACTGCTCTACCATAACAGAAACATTTTGGAATGCGAGGTGGAAGCAGACGTGCTCCACCACGGAGTTGTGGCCGGAGCGGGTCACTTTTTGAATCAGGCGGCTGTTCTTTTCCTCATCCTGTGAGTGGTTCCATATTTCGATCGCATCGCCGGGCTGGGTCGAGATGCGCCCGCCGGCTGCGCATAGTTTTTCCCCATCCCTCGTCATGCTGAGGATTACGGCTTGCGGCTGTTTGTTCTCCATAAAAAGGCATCCTCCTGTGAAATGTAAATCTGATTTATTTTATCATACATACAAAGCCTCTCCCTGCGAAAAATGGCGTTGCCGCTCTGCGGAAGGCATTTTTCCAAGGCTTCCAAGTTTCAAAGCTTGAAACTTTGCGACCCGTTTGGAGCTATTTTATCATACTTTGATGATACGCGCAATTGAAGAAATGCGCTGCGGATATTGTCAAACCGGGCACAAATGGTATAATAGCATCAACGCTTGCAGCTTTGATGCATTGGAAAAATGGTTGTCGGCGCGAAACGCCTTTTTTCGGAGAGGATCGCTTCAAATAATCACCTGAAGCATTGTATACGGGGTATAATAACCTCACGAATCTCTAAGGAATCAAAGATTCCAAGAGCTTCGGAGAACATT
>OIZU01000026.1_pt1 | contig 163669 bp, 149 predicted proteins | sample 1588661 | NCBI WGS metagenome assembly OIZU01 (sample SAMN03283257) | human gut metagenome | biome: human-associated habitat; material: feces | host: Homo sapiens | place: USA | collected 2013 | reverse complement strand
ATGAAATTACATTCTTTTACATATTTAGATGATATCAATAAAAATATGGGTAGATAATTGACAGATGTAGATAATTGTGATATAAAGAGGTTGGGAGGTGATTCCAATGCAGTATTTCAATGGAATTAAAGGGACATAACAAATAAAAAGGAGAAAATTGAAATGCAAAAATTGAAGAAAATAATGTCAATCCTACTGATCGTTTGTGTTTTATCAACAAGCGCCTATGTATTGATTGCGCAAGCAAAATATGTATATGGGCATAATGGTGATTTTGAGGATCCTTTTTCAACATCTACTTATTATGACAGTCCTAAAAGAATATATTCAGAAAGAGATGCTACCGCAAAATGTGATAAACTTGGGAGCGGAAATGGCTCAACGCAGGAGTTTTGGTTGTTTTTGCATGTGAGAACATGGGGGACATATAATCAATTTGGTGCGGCCGTAAAATTTAATACAACGCAAAACGGATACTATTATGTATGGGAAAATGCAAATCCAAATAGGTATTCGAATAATTATGCATATTTCAATATTTCTAAAGCGGCATCAAACAGCACCACAATTTTTGGCAGGTTATTTACCAATTCACAAACTGCAGTTGCAGATTGAACCGGGAAATTATTTTAATCTTATAGTCGGCCATCTTTTTGCAAGGATTACAATTCTTTGATATATGAAGCGAAAAGATGGCCGATTTCTTTATAGTTCCACTGGACAAACGATAAAATACCCCGTAATTGTTGCAGGTGGGGAAGGGGATTTGAAGTAAATGATATTTACTGGAGTTTATATTTTTGTAGTCTTTACCCTTTTATATGCGATTTGGTTTGCAGTCGCGATCATTAGACGGCGACACACGGTTCGGCAATATGTTGCGTCTGTATTTTTATTTTTATCTACAGCTATTTTTATTGTGTCAATGGTTCAGTATATTAATACAAAGGGCGGGCTCTGGGATATCACGATTTTTTATTCCAAAATCCCTTTTGGCAATCTGTTTCTTCCCTTTGAAACGGAAGATATTGCAAAGGAATTTCGCCCTCTATTCTATCAATATTTTATAGTGACAGCCGCTTTTTCTGTTTTTTGGGGCTTTTTTGTTCCTTTTTTTCAAAAATCGCCAACTTATTTCAAACTGATTCTCTTGAGTTCCGCCATTTGGATTCCGGTAGAAATCCTTTTTTGGTTCATGTGTTCCAGAGGATATAGTGGAAAAGCGGTCTTTGATACAGGGTGCTTTATCGTATTGCTGGCCGGTTTTTCCCTGGGCTATGGGCTGTATCATTTGTTGTATGGGGCGAAACAAAAACCAGCCAAAGCTGCAAAGGGGGCGTCTGCATGATCCGGGCAGAGAATCTTCGAAAAACGTATCAACAGGGGGAGGCCGTGATCCACGCGGTGGATGGGGTATCCCTGCAGATTGAGCAGGGCGAGTTTATCGCCATCGTGGGCAAGAGCGGCTCAGGGAAATCGACCCTCCTGCACCTGCTCGGCGGCTTGGATACGCCGACGGAGGGCTCGGTTTTTTATGATGCGGTCAACCTCAGCCAGCTCAAAGAAACGCCGTCGGCCTGCTTCCGCCGGGTACATATTGGCTTTGTATTTCAGGAATATCATCTGATTCCGGAACTGACTGTGCGGGAAAATATAATCTATCCCGCCCTGCTTGCCAAGAAAGCGGTGGATGAAAGCTATCTCGGCGAGCTGATTTCCACCTTGGAGCTGGAGGACCGTGTGACGCATCTACCCTCCCAGCTTTCCGGCGGGCAGCAGCAGCGCACGGCGGTCGCGCGTGCTTTTATCAATCAGCCTGAGGTGATTTTGTGCGATGAACCAACAGGCAACCTGGATTCCCACTCCGGGCAGGCGGTGATTGATATGATCGCCTCCCTGCGCCGCAAATTTCACCAGACTGTGGTTGTGGTAACGCACGATATGGAGTTTGCCAAAACGGCCGATCGAATCCTTACCATCAGCGATGGAAAAATAATTTCTTGAAAAGCACTTTTATAGATTAAAACGGAGGTTCCGCTTTTCATCAGAGGCGGGGATTCTGGCGTGGCTGAAACATGCGCCATTCCCAGCCTGGGAAAGGGATGATGATTAAAAATGAGTGCGATTGGCACACTGGCGGTTAAGCATTTGAAACGCGGATGGAAACAAACGCTGCAGGTTATTTTGGTTTACCTATTGTGCACATGTTTTTTTATTGCAGAGGGGATGACGGTATCCAGCTATCTGCAATCCACTGAAATCGAAAAAATGGATACGTTCGGAGCGCAGAGCGGGTTTTTATCCGGCTGCACGGCTGAAACGATCAAAACACTCAGGCAGAGTGCTTCCGTTCAAAAGGCGGGCGTGATCCGGAGTGTTGCGGTACATACCATCCCGGATGCCGTTTACGGCAATCAGATCATCGCGGGAACAGCCGATGAAACAGCGCGCAGCCTTTGCCACATCCGAACGGCGGACGGTAGATTGCCGGAAAAAATAGATGAAATTGCCCTGGAACACTCCGCGATCGCCCGGCTGCGTGAAGAGATCACGGTGGGCGATCGTTTGGAGCTAACCTTTCAAACCGCGGATGGCCAGAAGGATCAGCGGGCCTTCACGGTGGTTGGCATCCTGGCGGATTTTTCTTCGCTGCAGGTGCCGGGGGAAGCCACGGTTACGCTCCCCAACGCACTGGTTTCAGAAGCGTATCGCGATGCCCTGCAAGCCGGGGGAGAGCCTGCCGTCTGCCCCGTGCTGCTGACGGACGCAACGGCGGCGGAGCAGTTGCTGGCGCAGTTTGTAACGGACGGTGTTGGAACGGCTTATGCCGTAAATCCCCTGCTGACAGGGCAGGGCCAGCTCCCCTTCGAAATGGATACAATGGGGATCGCCCTCCTGGCAGTGACCGGATTTTTTTGCCTCCTGATGCTATACTGCCTTTCCGTTATCATGCGGAAAAACCGCAGACAGCGTATCGCGCTGCTCAAGGCAGTCGGTTTTACCAGAGGGGAAGTGCTGCTCTATTATATCACGCAGGGCTTGATCCAGCTTGTGCCGGGGCTCTTGACCGGGGGTGCGCTGGGCGTTCTGATGGCTCGTATCCTAGCTCAATATTTAGGCGGGTTTGTCCGATTTTTCTGGAATCCCATTCTCATTTTTGGTTGCGCCGTGGTGATTTTTTTAGCGGCGTTTTGCTTTATTGTATTTGGGACGTTCAGAGATGCCAAAATTTCGCCTGTCGAGCTGTTAGCCGGAGGAGAGAATCAAAAAGCATCCGAACGGAAAACCTCCTTCTCCACAAACAGGCCGTATTTGCTTTGGGCAGGGAAGGATATTTTGCTCAATAGCGGCGAGGCGGTTTCCACCTCAATTGCCATGCTGTTTGCCGTACTCATTGTTGTTGTGGGCGGTTTTGTATCCAATGGCGTTACAAATGTGGCGGATCACCAACTGCCCGCAGATATGGACATCCGAGTCTATGATGGCGGCATGTTCGGCCCTTTGGGCATCCCGAATGACCCTGCTTTTGGAATGACGCAGCAGGACGCCCGGTTGCTGGAAACCTGCCCGCAGGTGGAAAAGGCCATTGCGCTGAGCCGCATCCATTTAAACGAGCTCAAGCCCAATGCCGCTTTAACAGACGAGGAAAGAGACGAGCAGATGCTGGCCGGGCGTGGGAACGATGCCTACCGCCAGGAAAAGCAAAAGTGGGGATACGGCCAGGATCAGGAGTTAATCGAAAGCCTGCTCACAGGCGCGGATGCCGGCTTGATCCGGGAATTGGAGCCCTATGTCACAAAGGGAGCGCTTCATATGGAGGCGCTGTCGAATGCGAGGGAGGTCATTGTGTGTGAAACAGGCGAGTTCCCTGCTAGCCGGGATGTGGGAGATCAGATTACTTATACACAGATTATCAACGATCCGCATACCGGGAAGCAGGAGAAGCTGACCTTTACCGTGACGGTAGGCGCGGTTGTAACGCTCAGTGATAACGAGCGACCGCGTACCATAGAGGAACTGGCGCTTGGCGGGAGAACGCTGTGGGCAAACAGCTCCTTTGAAAAGGTGGGGCTGACCGTGCGCACCAATCAGGTGCTTCTGAATTTGAAAAACGCCGAGCAGACAGACGAAGTGGAAAAACAGGTTAAAAATTTGCAATATAATTATGGCGGCAAAGTCTCTCTGCAGGAATACCTGCAAAAGGCGCAGCGGGAAAGGGAAATTGCCCAAATGATTTCGACCATTACGTTTCTGCTGACGCTGGTATTATCCGTTTTTGCGGTGGTCAGCCTCATGGTGGCGCTGAATCTAAAATTTCAAACGCGCAAAGGTGTGTTCGGAACCCTGCGTGCCATTGGTATGACTCAAAAGGATATTTATCTTGTCACGCTGCTGCAAAGTGTGATGCAGATCGGAATTGCCGTTTTATTGGGCTTGATATTCAGCTTGGGTATTTGCTTCCTGTTGACAACACAAATGAGCGAACTGACGTTGGAATTCTTCCCATGGATCAGGATTGCCTGTGTGCCCCTTCTCTTACTGTTGGTCGCGGCCCTTTCCTGCTTTGGGCCAGTGAAGCGCTTATACCACGAAACGGCTTCAGACTGCTTGCGCACCTGAATTACAATGGAGTGGTATGGTTGAGCGAATGCGAGAGAAGGGAACCTAAATTGGGTAGGTGAAGCTTTTTTGGCGCGCTCTTTTACATAGAAAACAGGCTGCGGCAAATGAACTTGCCGCAGCCTGTTCTGCTGTTTTGCGTGTTATTTCCAAAAGCCTTCCGCAACCGCCTCGATCTCCTCCAGTGTTGCATCCGCCCGGAGTGACGGATACGCAAAGTCAGCAAACCGCATCTTCCCATCCTCCCCCTGCAGGAAGAGGTAGCGCTCCCCATCCATCAGGCCGTAGGGCGCAAGCTCGTTCAGATGGATGCGCGCGCCGTTTTCTTCCCAATCATAGTCTGACGTGTAGGCGACCGGCATAAAAATACCGGTTGTGCCCTCCCGCAGGGAAGCGGCAAGCGCTGTGCCCGTTGCCCATTCGCCCCGCCCGATGGAGCAGGGGAGCAGGATCGATACCGTGCTGCCGGGCTCTACGTTGCCAAGATAGGCTTTTTTGACTTTTACGGTAGCGATCGCTCGGTAAGAAACCGCGCCGTTGAGATCCACCCGGATATTCCGGATGCCCTCGACCGTTCCGAAAAATGGCGCGAGATTGTGTGTGTGGAACAGTTCTTCTTCCGTTAGGCTGACCAGGCAATTTGCTGTGCTGACCGCTTTCGGGGCAAATGGCGTATAATGCACAGAAACCCGGCCTTGTGTATTTGTGAGCGCGATCTGAGTGGTGTGGGATAGCATTAAAGTGCCTGCGGCGCAGAGAAGCATCACCGCGGCGGCCGCAGCGGCAATCCGTTTCGCCGGGAAGCTGCGCTTTTTTTCATTGGTGGACGAAAGCTTATCGAGTATGCGCTTTTCCAGCCCCTCTAGCGGGAGCTGTTCCATTGCATGATGATATAGGGTGTTCATTTGCTCGGTTTTCATATCAATAACCCTTCCTTTCTAAATAGCGGGGAATTGCGCCGGTTTCGGTGAAGCCGGAATTTCTGCCTGTGTAAGAAGTGCAAATGTTTTTCTTTCAATCGATGTTTCCAATCATTGTTTTCAGCAGGGCGCGCCCGCGCGCAAGGCGTGTGCCGACAGTGGCGGGGTTGAGCTTTAGGATTTTCCCGATCTCTTCCATGGAATACCCTTCATAATAAAAAAGATGGATTGGCATCCGGTATTTTTCATCCAGAGATAGAACGCAGGATAACACTTCATTTTCCTGCGGGGAAAGCGCCGGCAGCGCCTCATACAAAGGCTGCGTCCGTGTAAACCAGCCGCTTTTGAGCGCGTTTTTGCTCTTGTTGATTGCAACGCGGAGGAGCCAAGCTTTTAAATGCTCGTCACTTTCAAAATGGGGCTGCTTTTCCAGAAGCGCTAAAAAGACCTCTTGCGTGATGTCTTCCGCATCCGCGGTGTTTTTTAGATACGTGAAGGCTGCGCGGGCGACAGCTTTGGAATAGTTCGCGACAGCGTCTTGTAGGAAGCCATTGAGCTCAGATGGCTTTTTCACGGGCCTTTCAACTCCTTTCGTCACCAATACAAATGAGGCATGTGAAATTTTTCATTTTTTTTGTTTTTTGAAATCAGGCAGGCGGAGAAGCGCATTTGCGGCGCCGCACGCGGCTTTTGCGCAAACAAAAAGCCCTGCGCAAAACTTTTCTGCTGATTCTGGGTTTTTCCTGCACCAGAATCCGTGCGCATCATAGTATGGTATTGAAGTTTTTACAAAATTTCAATCTATTCATAGGAGGAAACACTATGGCGGACAACAGATCCTGCTGCAACACTGCGGATGTCGTCAGCGGCGGCATTCGCGAGGCTGTGTGCATCGATACCAACCGCGTATACGATTCGTGTGCGGACAAAGACTGCTTGGCCGATATGCGCGTCTATTTTACAGACCGGGCGCAGTGCATCATCGACAACGCAACTTCCGTTCGCTGCCGTTCGTGTAAGATTATCAACTGCTTTATCGACGTGGAGGCGGTGCCCTTCAACCGCGGTTATTACTCCGTTGATATTACCTTCTTCTTCAAGGTATATCTCGACGCCTACACCACGCCGATGAATCCCCCCAGCACCGTGGAGGGCCTGACTTCCTTCTCGAAAAAGTGCATTCTTTTCGGAAGCGAAGGCAATGTACGTATTTTCTCGTCGGAATATTCCTCAGACGAGGCAGACGAACAATTCCTTCCCACCAGTACAAACCCGAGAGCAAAAGTCCAATGTGTCGACCCGATCTGCCTGGATGCAAAGCTTTGCCGCCCGTGCGACTGCTGCGAATGCGAGGGCTGCTGCTCTGCACCGAAGTGCATCTGCCGGTCGTTCGACGGCGACTTCAGCGTTGCCTCTCCGGAAAAGGCAGTGCGTGTCACGCTCGGCCTGTTTACCATCGTGCAGCTTGAGCGCGATGTCCAGATGCTGATTCCGGCCTATGATTTCTGCGTGCCGGAGAAGGAGTGCTGCCACGATATGGAGAATGATCCGTGCGACGCCTTCAAACAAATCCGCTTCCCAGTCAATGAGTTTTTCCCGCCCTCATCCAGTGCGGGCCAGAAAAAGGGCGACAATTGCGGCTGTTCCGGCAGAGAGCGCGAGAATAACTGCGGCTGCGGCTGCCAGCGCTGACCGCTTCGCAATTGCTTCGTGGAAAACAGCTGCCTTGGCTGCAGAACGAAAAATCAGCCGCCCGACCGGGCGGCTGGATGGATTGACGGGCTGTCAAAAGAAGCATATCGCTCATCAGAACAGCTGCCGCTTGCCGAGAGGAAGCGGCAGCTGTGTCTCTTATTTTTTGTAAAGCAGCCTTGCAGAATGGCGCCTTTTTGCAGGATGGAAGCGGGATGCCATGTGTGGCACCGCGCCTGTTTGGCGAGAGCGGGCTAGGCGAAAGAGCTGCGGCTCCATTATAGGGCTGCAGCATGAGAGATATCAAAACGGAAATAGGCGTTATCCTCATACCATAAGGGAAAATTGGTGCCCCATACATTGTCGTGCAGAAGATAGGCAATGCCGTTTTGGGCAACATCCTCAAACTGGTTGTCGAACCGCAGGATTTTACCCTTGCCTAGGCCGATTAGGGCTGCATGACGGTTTGTAAAGCGGTATGGGCCAAAATGCATATCCCACACAGCTGAAAGATTGCGGTTTCCGTTTTTTACCACCGTCATTGGGTCGATTTCTGTGCTGATTTTTGTGTAGCGTATTTCCTCTTGCGTACAGGCGGGGTAGAGCCGGAATACCGTGCTTTCTGTCAGGCGGCTGGCCGGTTTGTCAACCCAGATCAGCTCGATTTTTAACCCCTCGGGGCCCAGCGTATAGAGCAACTGGATCATATCCGCCGCGCCGAGCTCGCTATGGCACTCCGGTGCAATGTTCATGTATACACAGATGCGCAGCCCGGTTTGCAGCACCTGCACGCACCCCCGGCAAAAGCGGTAGGGGGTGCGGCCCTGCGGATATTTAGAATCTACATATTTTAAGAGCGGCCTTGCAAAATCAGCAACAGACCAGCCGGCGGTTTTTTTGCGGTTGCGGGTATAATGCGTGAGCCAGAACTCATAATTCGCCTTACCGTAGGAATAATATTCCACGGCAGGGCGGTTGTTTTCCCGGATGACCGGATGACCGCCGCAGAAAAGGGCGCCAATTCCGCCATATTCATTGATGCGGACCGACCAGCCGCCAAACGTGTAATCCACATTGCGTTGCAGAGGCACCCCTGATACAGCGAGAAATTTCTGCGGCCTGAGCGCGATAAGTGCCTGTTCAGCGTCGCTTTTTAAATCAACGGGCAGTTTGATGAGCGCGCGGTCCAGATAGGCGCGCTGCTCTTCCCAGCTTTTTTCCATGGCGCGGTAGGAACCGATATGGTAAGCACCACGGCGGCGCTGGCAAACCGTCAGCAAGTTTTGTGGGAAATCACGCAGAGGGTGGTGCAGCTCGACGGTATCCTTCCTACGGGCCTGCTCAAAATCCGGACGGAGATAGTGCTCGTAATCGGCAAAATAGGTTTTCACATCCAGGCCCCACGTATGTTCGGCGGCGCAAAGCAGATTATCCGCCATCTGCTCATAGGCAGCGCTCTCCCGTTTGAGCTGGCCCGTGGCCAGCCACTCGTTTTTCAGCCGAATGAGCGTGCGGAGCCCGGCGGTTTTATAAGGGTCGGAGGCGGCTCCATGAATCCAGGTGTCCCCGATTTCAGCCGTGACTACGGGGAGCCGGTCTTTCACCTGCCACATGATCTCCGCAAAGTCGTCAAGCCGCCCGGCGGTGACTTGTGCGCCGGGGTATTTTTGCTGGATCGACTCAAACCGCGCGCGCACGGCCCTGGCACCGGATGCGCCGTGATTGTCGAGCGTGTGGTCGAAATAAAGCACGCTGTTGGTCAGCTCACTTTCAAAAGCCCCGCCGTAATCGCCGGAATAAATGACGACGACCTCACTCTCCCCACACTTCCAGAGAAAGCAGGGCGGAACCTCCGGCATGGCGGACGCACCGTTGACGCCGATATGCAGGAGCTTGATGCCGTGTTTTGCGAGCAGGGGCACGAGGCCGATCGTGTGGCCTGGCACATCGGTCATTTTTGCGGCAATGGTTTTGCGGCCTGTGATAGCATCGATCTGATCTACGATAGAGAGACCGTAATCGAGCGTGTCGGCGTCGAGCAGCTCTGTGTGTGTTGTAAACGGCATGGCATGCGGTGCGATGTTGCCGCTGCGCAGGCCTTGCAGGAGGGCTTGCCGGTTTTGCTCGCTGCCATTTTGCAGCGCCTCTTTGAGCAGCCAGGAGCCCGTCGTCCAAACGAAACGTTTGGTTCCGTCTGCATTGAGCTCGTTGGCGATCGCAACGGCGCTGGGGATGAATTCATCGAGGTATTTTTTATAAATATGTTCTGCATAGTCTGTGAATCCTAGATCGAGATGGGTTTTTGAAACGACGATTACTTTCTGCATCCTGATGCCCAGCCTTCCTTTACAAACGCACCGGTGTTTCAGCCAGTGCTTTGAAATCTTTTTTGCAGCTTCAGCATAACATATCGATCGATTCCATACAAGGGGAGAAATAAAACGACAGATGGGAATGTTGTGAGCCGAGATGATGCGCAGGTAGTTTTGCGCAAAAAAATGAGAAAGCACTGCATCAAACATATGCCGCCGCGAGCCAAACGGCCCGCGGCGGTATGCAAGAGGTAACAATATAGAAGGTGAAAAGAGAAGAGCGATATTAGATGCCCAGAGCGACTGTTGTTGTTTTGCCCTCAATGCGGGTGCGCAGCACAGTTTTAATGAGATACTGGCTGGCGACCACATAGGCGTTCGCGCGGTCTGATTCGATTACCGTGCGGTAAGCGTTGGATGCGCTGACGCTGTCCGCCAGGACGAGCTTGCCGCAGCCTGCCAGGCGCGCCCAATCAACGGCCTTCAGGGTTGTGGAGAGCTGTGCGTTATCGCCAAGGCTGATGTTGATCTTTTGGCCGTCAATCATCGCATTGATTGCATCGCCGGAAAGGTCGATATTCACGCCGCCAAGCAGGCTGCTGGAATGTAGGAAGCCATTCAGGCTGTCGTTCAGCGTATTCGTGCTGATGGTGCGGGCCAGGCGCGGCAAGAGGTTGAGCATTGTGTTGAGCGGATTGGCCTGAAGCTCCTCCACCAGCGTGACGATGGGGCTGACGATGGGCAGGAACAGCGCGTCAAGCTGCGCGTTTTTGCTGACTTTGGCTGCCGCCTGGAAACGGGAGGTGTATTCCTGCGAGGAGAGCACGCCTTTCAGGCCAAGGCTTTCCAGCAGGGGGATGAGCTTTTCGTAAGCACCATATTTGTAGTCACCGTTATCGGCTACGGAGTTCGGCAGATAAATGATGTTGCTGATAATCAGAATGCCATTATGCAGGACGTTTGCAATCGGGCGGAGCATTGCGGCCACGGCGCGGGCAAAGCCCTCTGCATCTCCGTTTTCAAAGCCCCAGTCGCCGTTTTCAAACTGAATGGAGGCAAAGGCGGCGGTGGTATCCTCCGCTTCCGCCGCGGCGAGCAGCTTTGCTCTCGCGCCTGCGAAGGAATCCTCGCTGAGCCAACCGGCGAGTTTAGTCGGGGTGAGTTCGCCTGCGAGCACCTCGGCAATATTGATGCCGCTCACGCTGAGTTCCATGTTGGCAAGCATATCATAAAGAGAGAGCAGCGTGGACATGGAGGCGTTGCTCAGAATGCTGTAATTCTGATAGCCCTTGAGCGTGCCGTTCGCGCTGTAGGCAAGCGCCATTTGCAGCACGCTGCCAAGGAGGCGGTCCGTATTCAAAATGGTGTATTCGATCGCCTTGCGTGCACAGGGGAATTTTGTGGCGTTGACCGTGGTGGGGTTGAAGGAAGCGATTTCGCCTTCGAACTTGTTATCAGAGGGAACAAGCGGTTTGACAGGATCATAGAGGGCGAGGATCGCCCGGTATTTCTCCATGGCTTCCGCCGAGATTTTATCGGTGAGGTTCACGGGAATCTTTTTGTATTCCGCCTGTGCCTGCTCGATGACGCCGTTGTTCACGGTGCTGAGATCCACATTGGCAACATATGCCTCGAATGTGCGGACAACCTGCATCTGTTCAATGGCGTCCAGGCATTTTTTATAGAGCTGGCTTGTTTGCAGGTTGCTGTAGTTATAATTGTTCCCCTTGGAATTGAGATAGATCTCATAGTATGCGTAGACAGAGCCGAGGCTCTTATAAACCTTCAGAAGATACGCGTCCTCAATTGCGTCATAAGCGGCAACGGCAGCGGCAGCCTTGTTGGTGGCGCCGGTTTCGAGGAAGGCGACGTAGCCTTCGCGCAACTGGATTGCCGCGTTGAGCACAGGAGCGTATTCAGGGGCGAATGCGGCGGCCTGCTCCATGGCCGTGAAGTATTTACGGTACGCATGGTTTTTCTGGCGCTGTGTAAAGGAAACCTCCGCCAGCTTTTTTGGTAGCCATTCGTTGAGGGCTGCGATGTATTCTGGATCACTTGCGCCACCCGGAAAGTTGTTCGCATTCGGTGCGGTTCCAGCGGAAGCTGGCGGCTGCTCTGTGAAGGGGTCTTCCGCAAGCGCGTAGTTGCCCATCATTTTGATGAGGTCAGCCAGCTTCCCGCCAACCGTGGGGTTACCGTAGCTTTCAGAGAAGGCGGAAATGCCATCCATATACTGCCGGGTGAGCGGACTGGCATTTTTATAATTTTGGAGATAGGCCTCCAAGAAAGGCTTTGCCGCTGGCTTTTTCGCAAAATCCGTGTTAGCGTTGAGCTTTGTTGTGCCCTCAAAAGGGGTCATCAGCGGCTTCATGGCTTCATATGCCTTTGTGCGTGCGGCGTGCGGCCCGATCAGATCATCCAGCTTCTCATAGGCGGCCTTGTGCTGGTCCACATATGCCAGGGCGGGGTTCTCTTCCTTGATCAGGTAGGATTCGCGGCCATCAATTGCCGCCAGGAACTTCAGTGCATCCTCAACCGGGAAGGCGTCCTTTTCCTCCTGCGTCAGCGCCTTATAGGCGGCGAGGGCTTTTTCATAGAGGGCAAGCTTTGCGTTGTAGGCTTCCAGCTTTGCGGCGTCTGTGGGCGGGGCGGCGTTAATGTTGGTTTTGTCTGCCAGCAGGGCCTGCACGGCTTCTGCCGCGGAGGCGGAGGCTGCGCTCTGTACAGTCGGGGCCTGTGAACCCACGGCGCGATCCTGCCCGGCTGCCTTCAGCAGCGCGATCGGATCCACACTACTGCCTGCGGCAAATGCGGCCGTAAAGCAGGAGAGCAGGATCGTCAGGATCAGGAGAATGCTGATTGAAATTTTGGTGGTTTTCATCGTTGGTAATGAGCACTCCTTTCAAAATGTGAGATCTGGTAAACGTTACACTCCTTCTCTTCCTCTTAAGACGGAATCCCAAAAAGGTCTGTTTTTAAAATTGAAAAGGTCTGTTTTAAAATTCGGGCTTTTTAGGATAAATTCATCATATCATTTTAAAATAAATCTTTCAATGCGTAATTTTACAAAAAAATACGACTTTATTTTATATATAATATCCAGTTTTTAATTTATAAAAAATAATAGAGGTCTGTTTCATAAAACGCAATAGGTTTGTTTGTGCGTTTGACAAGGAGATTAAAAACGACTATGATAAACAAAACTGGTATCCATCATTCCGCCCAACGGGAGGAGACTTGCAATGACACAGGAAGAGCGTACGCGGATCAGCAGGGAGCTGATTTTGGAAGGCGCCATCCGGGAATTCAGCCGGCATGGCTATGCGGATGCGTCGATCAACCGAATCTGCACGGACAATGGGATTTCAAAGGGCCGCCTATTTCACCATTTTCAAAACAAAGAGGATATTTTTTTAGCCGCTGTTCAATTGTGCTACGATGGGCTGGTAGCCTATATGGAATCGTATGCGCCGGACCCTTCCAAGCCGCTGTCGCAGAATTTTCATGATTATTTTCAGCATCGCCAGCAGTATTTCACAGAGCACCCGTACCGCCCGCTTCTGATGGGTTCCGCCTCTGTGCGCAGGCCGTCGGAATTTTTTCAGGCAAAGATGGCGCAAATCCGTGAGCGGTTCGAGCAGGATAATCTGCAAAAATTGCAGGAGATTTTAGAGCACAGTGCCCAAAGCGTTGTGCCCATGGATCGAAGCCTGGCTTTGCGGGCGTTCCACATTGCCAGCTATTTCATCCACCTGCATGTGGGTTACCCGAATTGGGATCCGGAAAAGGATATGACGCCGGTGGCAGAGCATAGCCTCGCTGTGTTCGATCAAGTGGTGCATATGCTGCTTTACGGGATTCTTCCACGGCAGAGCGGGGAGACTCTGCCGGAAAACGGGGCGTCCATCTACCGCTATTTATCAGACGCAAACGCATTTGATGGTTCTGCCGGAGGGCTTCCCTCTGGCGGGGCAGAGGAGGGCTAACATATGACAGAAACATTGGAACGGGTAAAGGTTGCGCTGCATCAGCACCACTCCACCTGTGTGCTCCTGACGGCGGACGGGCGGGTTTTAGAATCCGCCCTCTCCGGCGTTTCACCACTGACCGAGTGGCTGCAAAAGGATCCGGAATTGCTGCGCGGCGCATCCATTGCGGATCGCGTTGTGGGCAAGGCGGCGGCGCTTTTGATGCTCTATGGAGGCGTAAAGGAAGTGTATGCGGATGTCATCAGTGAGCACGCGGCGGTATGCCTTGGTGAACGGTGCGTCCCCTTTCATGAGGGGGAGCGTGTGCCATACATCGTCAATCGGATGCGCACCGGCATGTGCCCAATGGAAAAGCTCTGCCTGGATACCAACCTGCCTCGCGAGGGCTATGAGCGCATTCTGAGAAAGCAAGAGGAAATGGCGCGCCAGCGAGAGGAACGGCGTTGACGGGACGGGCTGGTTCTGCTATAATAAAACACTGTAAAATGCCGCTCAGAAGTGCGGCAGCCCGGCAGAAGCAGGGGCGGAAAATCAAACGGAACGATAGCTGTAAATGAAAGGCGCCAACCAGGCCATGGCCCTCGCAGAAGCGGAGGCGGTCTGAGTGGCGCTTTCTTTATTGCGTGCTTATCGCATGAAAGGAAGACTGAACAAATGAAGCAAACCCATACCAAAAATTTGGTGATCACCGCTTTCTGCATCGCCCTGTGCATTGTGCTGCCGATGGCATTCCATGCAATCGGAGCGGGTGCTACCTTCCTGCCGATGCACATCCCGGTGCTGCTGTGCGGTTTATTGTGCGGCTGGCCCTTTGGCGCTGCCTGCGGCTTGATTGGCCCGCTGCTCTCTTCTCTGCTGACGGGGATGCCGCCCGCCTTCCCGACCCTGCCCGCTATGATGCTGGAGTTGTGTGCATATGGCGTGTTGACCGGGCTGTTTTACCGGAAGATGAGGGGAAACCTCTATCTCTCCCTGATTGGCGCGATGCTGGGGGGGCGCGCGGTATCCGGCATTGCAAACGCTGTGCTGCTCGGCATTGCAGGCAAGCCCTATGGATTTACCATTTTTTTAACCTCAGCGTTCGTCACGGCTTTGCCTGGCATTGTGATCCAGCTTGTGGCAGTGCCGCTCCTGGTTGCGGCGCTGCAAAAGGCGGGGCTGGCGCAGCGGCCGCGGAAGGTGTGCGCGGCTGAAGAGGCCTAATGTTCTAAAAGCTAAACTGGGCGGCGTGGCAAGAGCCACGCCGCCCGGTTTTCATTCATTTGCACTTTGCCGATTTATTTCCAGGAGAAGGAAACGAGATCCCCTTCCACTTGGATCGAGGAAGTGAGCGGGCAAACCTGCTGGCGGAAAGCCTTCACAAATGCATCCCGCATGCCGGGGTCTTCAAAAATAAGCTGCCCATCCAGCGTGAGCTGAGCTGGTTTATAAAAGGTGCCCAGCTGGAAGCCCGTCATCCACCAATGCGGCTGAAGCCCGCGGGTAAAGAGGATTTGATTGCCCTTGCGCAGCGTCATTGCCATTTGTGGAAGTTCGCCATCCTCTGCACAGTCATAAAATTCAACCAGGCGGTTGGTTGGTTTATGGTAGATTCCGATCTCAGCACCGTTGGTGATGGCGTAGTTCCCTTTCCAGAGCTGAATCATCCAATCCATCTCTCCGTATTGGAATTTGATGCGCACGGTGTCGTAATCCATAAAGACGAGCGGGGATAATGTGTCATACAGGCGGCAAAAACCGAACTGCCTCTGCCAAGCCTGCATCGCGCCGATGACGAGATACTGCCCTGCGTCGTAATCAAAGCCGATGGAGATTAGGCCGGTGCCGTCCTTGCCGTAGACGATGCCGGTCGCTTCATCATAATATACGCCGGAGGAAACATGCACGCTTGTGCCGTCATCCTTGACATAATCGCCGAGGAATTCATAAACACCGGGGGAAGGGGTGGCGCCCAGCGTGATATCGATCAGGTGGATGCCATCGCCTGCCGCTTCAACAAGGCCCTTGATGATATCGATGGTGCTGCCACCCTTTTTGCCGTCCGTCAAAGCGGCGGCGAGGGAAACGGCCTGCTCATGCGGCATCGGCAGCCGCTCAATGGCGTCAATTACAGCGTTGCGATCCGCCTTGCCGGTGAGAATTTGGGTGAGCACAGCGGTCAAAACGCTGCGCACAAATTCGGCCGAGGCGGGCGTAAACGTGGGGAGATCCTGCGCTTCCTCCGCCTGTGTGGGCGGGGCGGGAGGCTCCTGTGCATCGGCTTGCTGGTTAGCTGGATTTTCTGTTGCGGATGCAGTATCCGCTGCCGCCACTTTTTTCGGAGAGGCAACGCCCGCATCAGGCGCTTGATCTGAAGTTACTGCCTCTGGCACGGAAGGGGCGGCTGTGACGGATTGATCTTCCGGGGAATCTGCCTGTGCCGGGGCTGCTGCCTGCTGCGGCAGTATGGCCGCAGCCTCTGTTTTTTCGACAGGCGCTAGGGTGTTCGGCGGAAAGGCTGCGCCGGTGAAGAGCAGCACACAGATGAGCGCCATCGCCAGGCAGGAGGTGAAAATAGAATAACGGCGGCTTGATTGTTTCATAGAAATCATTCGTCCTTTCAAAGTTCCCTCATTTTAAGAATAAAAAACCGGGTATTGAGCATCTTTTCCTCTTAATTCTATCATGGTCACGGAAAGATTGTCAATTTTTTTGCTTTTAAAAGAAAATGTTGTTGACCTTTTAGTGTATTGCGCATATAATACACTTGAAGGCGGTGATCCGATGCGGATTTTTTCAGATTTAATCCTGAATGCGCGGGATCCGGTGTATTTACAGCTGGTGCGGTATGTGCATCTGCAAATTTGCCGCGGCGTGCTGCGGGATGGAGACACCCTGCCCTCCCGGCGTGAGTTGGCGGTTTTGCTCGGCATTAACCCCAATACGGCTCAAAAGGCCTATAAAGCCTTAGAGGAGGAGGGGCTGATGCATACAGATGGCAATGCGGGCAGCGTGATTTCCGCAACGCCTGAGATGCGCGCCCGGCTGATGGAAACACTCAAGGAGGAAGCCGCGCAAACGTTTTTATCCAGCGTGAAAGCATTGGGGCTCTCTTTTCAGCAGGCCATCGCGCTGCTGACGGAGAAATGGACGGAGTAGTTGATGCAGCTTTATTTTTTTACCACTTGTGTATTAACTTCATAGTACACGGGAAGCAATGACCTGCGAGAGAAACAGTGTTTGTGGCTTGAGAAGGAGAAAGGGTGAGAGAGGCATATGGGGAACCCCCAAAAGACCTTACGATTGGCGGCCTATCATTTGACACGCATCAGGGGGCTGTTGTTGGCAATTTTTATTTTGCTCATAGCGGCCGATCTGGTTTTGGTGGGGGGCATGTTTATCAGCCGGTGCCAAATAGAAGATCCGGTCAGCTTCCAAACGATTTTCAATGTTGCGGCCGCTCCGATTATTTTCTATGCGGCATACGGAGCCCTTGTTGCAGGAATGTTGTTTTATTTTTTTGCGCTATTTCATGGATGGTAAGGGCGTTTATACCCTGCGCAGCCTTCCGATGGGGGCGTCGGGCCTCCTGTGGAGCATGTTTATCTCCATGCCTTCGGCCATGATTTTGCTTTGGGCGGCGCAGCTTTTGGCGATTTATTTGGGGTATGGGTTATACCGCATGGAGGTGCTGCTTTATAACCTGCCGGGCAACGTAGATGGGATGAGCAGGATAGGGTTTTCTATTATTGTGCCGGATAGAGAGTGGCTGCCGCCGGCAAATGATCTATATCTCGCTTTTATCCGAACCCCGTTTTTACAGCTGTTTTATCCGCGTCACCCTGTTTTTTGGCGCTTGCGGCGTTCATGGTGGTTTTGCCGCCTATTTCAGGGGCTTATTCGGTGCTTGCCTTGTGTAAGCGGCGGGCGCGGGCGCTGCTGCCGGTTCTATTTTGCTGGGGCGCTTTTCTCATCGGGCTGGTGGAAGGGCGGGCGGATGCGGAACCCTCCGATGAGCATACAACCCTGCGGCGGTGCGATATTGTCAACCTGGAAAACGGCACGGTCGTCAAGCAGTTTCAGGATAGTTCCCCCCTTGCCCGGATGGGTGTGATGGATGCTTTGTATGCCGACGATACGCTTTACCTGATTTCGTTCATTACTCCACCGGATCGCTCTTCAGAAAAAGAGCAGAATCAGCAGCCTTCCGGTTGGACGGTGACTTGCCCGTATCTTTCGGTATACCGCGAGGGGGATCAGGTGTTTGCATGCGCGATCCAATCCGGCCAGCAGGAGGATAAACGGTGCGAAACGCCGAATATCAGACGATATGAAGCGCTGCAATTACAGAAAGGGGGGAGAATAAGTTGATTCAGATGGAAGGGCTTTGCAAACAGTTTTCAGGCACGCGGGCCTGGGCGCTCGATGAAATCAATTTACAGGTTACGCAGGGTGAGGTCGTCGGCATCCTCGGTGAAAACGCCGCGGGTAAAACCACGCTTTTAAAAATTGTGGCGGGCCTGATGGAGCCGACGAGAGGGAAGGTGACGCTTGACGGAACCCCTGCACTCAAATCGGCGGGCCAGGTTGCTTTTATGACAGAGCAGGGCACATTTTTCCCCTTCATGACGCCTGCGGAACATGCGGATTTTCTGGAAGATTACTACGACCGCTTCAACCGGGAACGCTATTTGAAGCTGCTCGAATATTTTTAACTTCCAAAAGAGAAAAAAGTGCGCACTTTTTCCACCGGGCAGAAGGCAAAGCTTGAAATTTCAATCGGCTTTTCCAGGGGCTGCCGCTATTTGCTGCTCGATGAGCCGTTTCTCGGCAACGATGTGTTTACCCGCCGGGATTTTCTGCGGTTGATGGGCGACAGCCTGCTCGATGGAGAGACGATTCTGCTTGCGACGCACTTAATTAATGAGATTGACAATTTTATTGATCGCGCCGTTATCCTGAAAAACGGCAAAATAGAGCGCGATTGCCTCATTGATGAAATTCGCGCGGAGGGGAACACGCTGGAAGAGGTGATGCGCGAGGCCTGCGGCTATGACGAGGAGCGTTACCACAGAATTTTCGGTGGGGAGAGCGTGCGATAACCGGCATGGAGAGTATGCGGAAAAGGAACTGTACACAGCGGCGACTGGTGGAAACAATCCATCGGCCGCCGCTTTGCCCGTATAGGCGGCCTATCGGCTTGGTAGCTGTGTTAAAAAAATTTAAATCATTATATTCATATGGGATTGATATGAATTAAAAAGTGTGCTATACTGTGCCCGTAATCCGTAAAGAAGGAGGAAGGCACTCCATGAAAATATCAACAAAAGGCCGCTATGCATTGCGCGTAATGATTGATATCGCCGTGCATTCCGATGGGCGATGTATTTCCATCAAGGAGATTGCGGGGCGGCAGGAGATCAGCGAAAAATATCTGGAGCAGATCTTCACCGTGCTCAGCCGTTCCGGATTTTTGCGCAGCACGCGCGGCGCGCAGGGGGGCTATACCCTCACCCGCGATCCGGAGGACTATACGGTAGGGATGATCCTGCGGGCACTGGAAGGCGATTTGGCGCCGGTGGATTGTGTGGCACAGGGCCATCCGGGGTTAGACCCCTGCCCGCGTGCGGGGCAATGCGTCACCTGGGAGGTCTGGGCGCAAATCCGCGATGCGGTCAACAGCGTGGTGGATCATATTACGCTGGCGGATCTTGTGCAGCGCTATCATGACAAGCTTGTATTGCAGCAGGAAGGAGCGGTTACAACATGAAAGATTCAGTAAAACGGTACGTTTATGCGGATCATGCGGCGACCACCCCGGTATCCCCACAGGTGGTGGAGGCGATGCTCCCCTATCTGACGGAGCATTTCGGCAATCCTTCCAGCCTTTATACGCTGGGGCAAACGGCGCATAACGCGGTAGAAATCGCGCGCGGGCAGGTGGCGGCGCTTTTGGGCGCCCATCCGGAGGAGATCTATTTTACCTCCGGCGGCTCGGAGGCGGATAACTGGGCCATCCGGGGGGTGGCCCAGATGCAGGCCCAAAAGGGCAAACGCCATATCGTCACCACAAAATTTGAGCATCACGCGGTGCTGCATACCGTCGAGCGGCTCCAAAGGGAAGGGTTTGAAATAACGCTCCTCGACGTGCATGAAAACGGGATTGTGCGCATTGAAGAGGTTGCTGCCGCCCTGCGGGAGGATACCGCGCTCGTCACCATTATGTATGCCAACAATGAGATTGGCACCATTCAGCCGATTGCCGAGATTGGGGCGCTTTGCCGGGCGCGCGGGATTCTGTTCCATACGGATGCGGTGCAGGCCGTAGGCCATGTGCCGGTGGATGTGGAGGCGGAGCAGATCGACCTGCTCTCCCTCTCCGGGCATAAGCTCCATGCGCCAAAGGGCGTGGGCGCGCTGTATTGCCGAAAGGGCCTGCGCTTTCCGAACCTCATTGACGGCGGCGCACAGGAGCGCGGCCGGCGGGCCGGGACGGAAAACGTGGCCGGCATTGTGGCGCTCGGCAAGGCCGCCGCCCTGATGCGGGAGGGGATGGAGGAGCGTATGCGCTATGTTGCCTCCCTGCGCGACCGGCTCATTGACGGCGCGCTGAAAATCGAGCGTTCGCGCCTCAACGGCGACCGGGAAAAACGGCTGCCTGGCAACGCGAGCTTCTGCTTTGAGGGCGTGGAGGGGGAAAGCCTGTTGCTCCTGCTCGATTTTCAGGGCATCAGCGGCTCCTCGGGCTCGGCCTGTACGTCCGGTTCCCTGGACCCGAGCCATGTGTTGCTCTCAATTGGTTTGCCACATGAAATCGCACACGGTTCGTTGCGGCTGACGCTCGATGAGAATCATACAGTGGAGGATGTGGATTATATATTAGAAAAGCTGCCGCCGATCATTGACAGGCTGCGCGAGATGTCCCCCCTCTGGGAACGGATCAAAAACGAAGAGGCGAAACGCTGATTTTTAGAAAGGATGGTTTGGCAGATGCAATATAGTGAAAAAGTGATCGAGCATTTTACACATCCGCACAATGTCGGCAAACTGGCGGATGCCAACGGCGTCGGCGAAGTGGGCAACGCAAAATGCGGCGATATTATGAAGATGTATCTGAAGGTGGAAAACGGCGTGATCGAGGATGTAAAATTCAATACCTATGGCTGTGCTTCCGCCATCGCAACCAGCTCAATCGCCACCGATATGATTAAGGGCCAGCCGCTTTCAGAGGCACTGAAGCTCACCAACAAGGCGGTTGTAGAGGCGCTGGACGGCCTCCCGGCGGTCAAAATTCACTGTTCCGTTTTGGCGGAGCAGGCGATCAAGGCCGCCATTGCGGATTATTATAGCAGGCAGGGGATCGATCCGGAGCCGATTGTGGGCAAACTGGAGGATCCGGAGGAGCACGAAGCCTGCCATATTGGCTGATTAGAAATCGGAAAATTGGAAAGGATGATTTTTGATATGGCGAAGATTGCCAAAAGCCTGTTGGAACTGATTGGAAACACCCCACTTGTGCAGTTGGACCGCTTTGCACAAAAGGAGGGGTTAAACGCCCGCATCCTTGCGAAGGTGGAGAGCTTTAATCCCTTGGGCAGCGTGAAAGACCGCGTGGGCTATGCGCTCATTGCATACGCGGAGGAAAAGGGCCTGATCGACAGCGATACCCTGATTATTGAACCGACCAGTGGCAACACGGGCATCGGCCTTGCCTATACCGCTGCGATCAAGGGTTACCGGCTGATCCTCACCATGCCGGAGAGCATGAGCCGGGAGCGCAGGAGCCTTTTGAAGGCGCTGGGCGCGGAGCTCGTGCTCACGCCTGCGGCAAAAGGGATGCAGGGCGCGATTGATAAGGCGGAGGAGCTGCGGGCGGAGCACGCCAATTCCTATATCCCCGGCCAGTTCACAAACCCTGCCAACGCCGAGGCGCACAGGCACACGACCGCGCAGGAAATTTTGCGCGATATGGATGGAACGGTGGATTTCTTCGTTTCCGCCATCGGCACGGGCGGCACGATTACCGGCATTGGCGAGGTGCTCAAAGCGCATGATCCGGAAACGCGCGTGATCGCCGTGGAGCCGGCCGCTTCGCCGGTACTCTCCGGCGGCAAGCCGGGGCCGCATAAAATCCAGGGCATTGGCGCGGGCTTTGTGCCGGAGGTGCTCAACACGAAGATTTATGATGAAATCATCACGGTTGAAAATGACGACGCCTTTGCCGCCGCCCGCCTGGCCTCCCAAACGGAGGGCCTGTTGGTGGGCATCTCGTCGGGCGCCGCCCTGCATGCCGCGGAAGTGCTTGCCAAACGGCCGGAGAATGCGGGCAAAACGATTGTGGTGCTTCTGCCGGATACGGGGGAGCGTTACCTCTCCACAGAGCTGTTTGAGCAGGATTAAATTGGATCGGGCAAAAGGGCCCCCGCACGGGATTTTCCGTGCGGGGGTCTTTGATAGACCGGAAGTTCAGATTTCATTGCCGTGCATCAGGCGGCGCGCCGTTCCCTCGCCTTTACAGTGCATAGGTATATTCATACCCCTCTACCCATTTGCTGTCGGAGAAGTTGCGCAGACGGAGCACGACCTTGCTGTCGTAAACCTCCATCTGCCAGCCCATGCCGCGGTCAACAACGTCGCCATACAGACATTCTTCGCCAAACCCAGGAACATTGACGTAGGTAACATTCCCTTCCTGTGCCAGGCCGTTCCCGTTTTCATAAACCCCCATATGCAGGTGGCCGGAGAAATAGAACACTTTGGTGCCGCAATTTTTCAGGATGGAATCCAACTGCTCCCCCTGCGGGCCAACATCGGAGCCCGGCCAGTGGGATACAAATTTGTCCTTCAGTTGGAAATGATTGAATACAAATGCGGGCTTGCCGCTTGCCGCCGCATCGGCCAGTTCGTTCTCAAGCCACCTTAGCTGCTCCTCTGAATGATAGGCTTGTATCTTGCTGTCCGCCTCCGTGGCCATGATAATCAGTTTATAGCCGTTGATCTCCTGGCTAAAATAGGCGTGCTCATGTTCATAGCCAAAAAAGGCGTTGTTATAATCCATAAAACGCTTATAGTATTTTTCATATGCATCTGTTTTACACAACTCATGGTTGCCGGGGGCAATCAGCACGTTTTCCACCGTGAGATATTTGCACATTAAGCCATAGAGGAGCATGTATTCCACCTCCTGCGCGTTCATGGTGTTGTCGCCCACCATGACTAACGCATCAACCGGCGTTTCCGCATTGGAGAAATCCAGCATCGCTTGGCCATGGCCTTTGAAGCGGGCTGCGTTATTCCCCTCCATATGCCCGTCTGAAATAATGCTCACATTCAAGCGGATTTCATCCGGATTTTGCACCGTCATTTTGTTTACGGTAACGCCGCAAGGGGAAAAGATAAACAGCACCATAAATGCTGCCACTGCTCTTCGCAGCAAACCCAACAAACCTAACATAAAATACCCTCCGATTTTTTGATAAATGTGTACAAATTGTAGTATAAAAACAAATGGATTACAACACATAAATTAAAATTCATCATTTCACACAAGGAACTTCTATTGTATTTGTGCAAAAATCCCTCAAAAAGAACCTGCTGCAAAATGCGAAACAGTTTGCAGCAGGTTCTTTTCAATATTTACGATTGCCTTTCACAAGGCAATCAATGCGCCAGCATATGGATTGCCATCGACATGCCGTAGACAATATCATTGTAGCTCCCGAAATCATAGTAGGAGGGCGCGGCCACGCTGTAAAACAAAACGGAAAGTACGATCCCGATAATCGTGAGCACAATATTGGCAACAAAACCAATCAGCGCCCATTTCCCAATGGCGTGCGCACAGCGCGGTTTTTGATTCTTCCAAACAAGGTAGAGGATCAGGCCGACGATGGGAAAGAAAAACGCGAGCGCGTTAAAGCCTGCGCTGGGGCGGTCCTCCTGCTGTTGATAGGGCGGCTGATAGGGCTGCTGGCCATAGGCGTTTTGGTAATACGGGTTTTGGTAGGGAGGCTGCTGGTTTTGATAGGGCTGCTGTGCGCCAGGGGGCGGTGCAGGCGGGGTAACGGTAGCACCGCATCGCGCACAAACAACGGCATTGTCCGCCAGCGGAGCCCCACAATTTCTGCAATACATAAAAACGCTCCTTTTATTTTTCAATATCTGAATGATATAAAAACAAATCTCTTCGCCTGTATCATAACATGCACTGAACAGAAATTCAACCGGATTTCTGCAAGGCAAATCATTATTTGCTGAAAATGGACGGTTTGCGACGAAAGAAGGGCGGCGTTACCATTTGCTGATCCCGCCGCGCTGCAAAGCGCCGATCAGCTTTTCCCGCAGCGGCGCATAGTCCGGCTCTAAGGTATCGAGCAATGCCTTGATACGCTGCCGGTGCGTTGCGCCATCTACCGGGCAGCGGCTTTTGACCACCGGAAGCTGTGTGCGCTCCACGAGGGAAGCGATCTCCCGCTCCCTGGTGAAAATCAGCGGGCGGATCATCGTCAGCTCCTTGCGCGAAAGGTAGGAGACGGGGGAAAAACATTCGATCACCCCGCCGCCAAGCAGGTTCATCATCAGCGTTTCCGCCGCGTCGTCCATGTGGTGGCCGAGGGCAATTTTGTTGCATCCAGCGGCCTTCGCTTCATCATGCAGCATGCCGCGCCGCATCCGGGCGCACAGGCTGCACGGATTTTTTTCTTTGCGCGTTTCAAAGATGATTTTGCCGAGCTCCGTGCGCCGCAGCCGGTAGGGGATTTCCAGCTCGCCGCACAACTGCTCGATGGGGGAATAGTCTGTTTCCACCCCGCTGAAGCAGGGGTCGAGCGTGACGGCCACGAGATCGAACCGGGCCGGGTAAAAGCGGCGCAAAGCGCTCATGCCCGCGAGCAGGGCGACGCTGTCCTTCCCGCCGGAAACGCCGATGGCGATGCGGTCGCCTTCTTCTATCATATGATAGCGGTCGGCGGCACATCGCATCTGGCCGAGTAATTTTTGCATAACAGGGCTCCTTCGGAGAAATAAAGTGATTTATTGATTTACCGCCGCTCCGGCACATCGCTGCGCCCGGCAAGGTAGTCGAGCGAAACATCGAAGAAATCCGCGAGCCGGAGGAGGACGGAGAGGGTGGGTTCATTTTCTCCCGCTTCATATCGTTGATATTGCCGTTCGGTTATATGAATCTTTTGGGCTACCATGACTTGTGTCATCCCCTTTTCTTTCCGAATCGATTGCAAGCGTTTTGAAAAATCCATATTTACTTCTCCAATCACTTAATTTGCTATTGACATGACGAACTCGTCGTGGTATGATGAGGACAAAGAACGACGGATTCGTCACTATAAATGCTCGCTTTTAAGGAGGAATCTTTATGATGCAAACGATCCTCAGCAGCCTTTCTTGCGGCAACCTTTGCCCTGCGGATAAGGAAATTGTGCCCAAATCTTTGTATGCGAAACGCGCAGGCGACCTGGAACGCTGTGCGGGCAAGCTGGAGCAGTGTTTGGAGCGCAGGGGAAAGCGCTGTTTCGAGAATATATCTCCTTTATGGGAAGCTTGACCACCTAGAAGTGGAGGAATCCTACATCAACGGCTTTTGTACGGGCGCGCAGATGATGCTGAAAACCCTCACGGGTCAAAGCGAAAATCTGCGTGCGAAAAAACAAACTGGCGTGCCGATGCTGATATTTCATCTATTATACTGTATTTTGCTGAGAAATGGCAAGGCAAGGCGAGCTGTTTTCATTTTTCTGCCCTGATTGCCGGGTGATGTGAACAAGAAGGGGTGTAAATGACGGATTTTCAACGCCCAGAGCCTCCTCCCATGGTTGCTCGGACCATCTCTTTCTCAATTGAACTGACCGGGCAGATCGAGCGGGCCACTGCACGGTTGGGCGTTTCCTTCCATGCGTTTGTAGTGGCGGCGGTGGAAACAGCGCTGGAAGAGCGCGCGCACCCAGAGGGTTCGGAAAAACCTTTTGATAGGCAGAGCGGCTCTACCCGTTCCTCCAAACAAGAGTGATAACGAGATCTTGTGGATATGGCTGACGCCGTTCTCTCAATCAAAACCAAAGCCAAAGAAAAAGCCGGGGGGATGAACCCTCGGCTCTGTGACGGCGCTGCGGCTCTTTTGTGAGGAGCCGCGGCGCCGGTTTCGTATATTTTTGCTGAACGGTTTATTTTTTCTTCCACACCGGTTTGGCCTTTTTCTCCCGCTTTGGTTTTGGTGGGGCAGGCGCTTGCTCCGGCTGTGCCGCAACCTCCGCCAGCCCGCGCTGTGTGAGCCGCGTGCCCACGATCTCGCGCAGCAGGCAATAGAGCACCGAGCAGACCGGCACGCTCACGAGCATCCCCAGCACGCCCCAAACGCTGCCGCCGATTGTCACGGCGAGGAGCACCCATAGGCTCGGCAGGCCGACGGAGCTGCCCACCACCCGTGGATAGATCAGGTCGCCTTCCACCTGTTGGAGGATGATAATGAAGATGACAAACCAGACCGCCTGCATGGGGGAATCCATCAAAATGAGGAACGCGCCGATCGCCGTGCCGATAAAAGCGCCGAAAATCGGGATCAGGGCGGTGAAGCCGACGAGCACGGAAATCATCGGCGCATAGGGCATGCGGAAGATCACCATGCCGATGAAGCAGAGAATGCCGATAATTACGGATTCCATGCACTGCCCGGTTACAAAGCGGGAAAACAGTTTATTGGAAAGCGAGGCGATGTGCAGGGCCTTTTCCGCCCACTTTTGCGGCAGGAAGGCATAGAGCATGCGCGTTGCCTGGCTGCCCAGCTTTTCTTTTTGCATCAGGATATAGACGGAGAAAACGATTCCGAGAATAAAGTTGAAAATTGCGCTGAAAATAGAAGTGGTGATGCCGACTGTAGTGTTGACCAGCTTGCCGGAATCGCGCTTGAGGTAATCCACCACGGCATCGCTGATTTTCTCCCAGTCAATTTCCAGGTTGGTGAGGGTAGAGGCGTCCACCTTGAGGAAGGCGGCGGCCTTGGTGATCCAATCCTTCACCTGCACGGAATACTGCGGCATGTTTTCAACCAACAGACTGAAGGCACGCTTGAGCTCTGGCACGATCATAAAAATCAGGATGAATACGAGGCCGATGATGATGCCGAAGGTGAGTACAATGCTTACAATGCGGCGTATCCGGCTCCACAGGCGAAAATTTTTGCGGTTGAGCGGCGCGAACAGCCGCTCCTCAATCACCTTGAGCAAAACGTTGAGGATAAAAGCGGCGCAAAATCCGATGATGAGCGGCATCAAAAGGCCCAGTGCGGCGCGGCAAACACCCACCACCGCGGAAATATTTTGCAGCCCTAAAAACAAGACGACGCCGAAGGCGATCATCAATAGAATCTTTTTCATGTTTTTCCGGTCAAGCTCCATGCTTGCGATCTTCCTTTCTTTATCCCCAGCAGGGGATTCCCAGCCGGGAAATTGCACGGTTTTGGCGCAGTTAGAATTTCAATGTGTGAAACTTGTTTTCGCACCGTGTTTCATGCTGAAAAGCATAAAAGGCCAGTTTGAAAGAGCAATCTTTGAAACTTTGCGCGCCGCCCTTTTGATATCGAGGTTGTTTCCTTTCACTATACCTTGCCGCGGCGCTTCTTGCAAGCAATTTTTGCCCCCGTTATTGGGCTGCTATCCCATTTATTCATTCGCCTTCTGCTTTCTTATGCAGAATTACGGGGAAAATAGCAGAAAGCTTGAATATTCTATCAAAATAGACTATAATCAAACCATCAAAAAATGATGAGATGAGGACGATACTATGAATCAACGCAGGACGATCGTCAACACAGCGCTCTCCAACCGGCCTGCCGGGACTGTGGTTATGATTGCCGCCCTGGTGGGAGGCCTTTATTATCTTTACTGCCTGCTGCGCGTGCCCGGCGCAGCCGATCCGTATGCGGGCGTGGTCCTGAGCGGTCAGGCGTTCCAAGTGCTCAGCTATCTGGAATTTGGCGTGAAAATTGCAATCAAGATTTTTGTAATCGGCGCGATCCTGTATGCATTTTCTCACACGCGCAACGAGCCGTTCACGCGGATTCCGGCGCGGCTGTGGGTTTGCAGCCTGTCGCTGGAGATTGTGCTGTATCTCCGCGCGATTTTTATCAGCGTGATCCATTTTCTTTCTGCACAGCGGGCCGGCGGAGAGTTGGTCTCCATGTTGCAGGAGCTGGTGCCGTCGATTCTCTCCATCTTAACGTTTGCTCTGCTGATCTGTGTGGCGCTGCGTTCCTCTGATGTGCTGCGGGCGGCGAAATATTTCCGGATTTCAGTTGTGACGACGGTGCTGGCTGTTGTGTATCTCGTGGTGCATGCCATCCAGATCGTTTTAGCGGTGCGGTCGGGCGCAGGCGGAGTCGTGCAGGAGATCGTTCTCTTTGTGGACGGGCTGACGGTTCTGCTGCCGAGCATCCTGTTGATGCGCGCCGCCGCGGCGGAGAAAAGGGTGAATTATACCAACCGCGGCTTTTATATGGGCCAGAAATACGAGCGGTAAGCAGGCAGTGTTCTCAAAAAGCAATCGGATGAGAAGCGGGCGTGGGCGACCACTGCCCGCTTTTTCAGCCCGGGGCTTGCGATAAATTTAAAAAGCTTATGAAATTATAATTGCTTTTTGCTGTGATTTGTGATAAATTTGGATATATAAATACCGGATGCTTCTTTGATTTTTAGAGGTTTTTTTAAAAATGACAGGAATGCATCGGAATAAACGCCGCTGATCTGGGATGGCTGGCGTTTGTTTCGCCTACGGTATCTTGAAGCGTACGCCGCCTGTAGCGGCGGGATGGAGGGTATTTGATGAGTGCAAGCAGTCTCACAAACCGGCGCTATGTGGGGGTAAAGGAAAACCTCGCTTATGGCGTCGCGTGCGGTGGCCAGAATATGAGCTATACATTCATGGCGTCCTATCTTACTTATTTTTTTGTAAACGTTTTCGGCATTGATCCGGCGATCGTTGCGACCATGCTTTTTATCGAAGGTATTTGGGATGCGGTCAACGATCCGATCATGGGCTCGATCGTCGATAAAACGCGCACACGCTTTGGCAAGCTGCGGCCGTATTTGCTTGTGATTCCGATCCCGCTGGCAGTCGTGACAATGCTTCTCTTTGCAGGCCCGGTGCTGATGGCGGAATCTTCCATGGGTGCGAAGGTTGCCTACATGGTGGTTACCTATTTTGTATGGGAGTTTCTCTATACGATCTGCGACGTGCCGTTTTGGGGCATGTCGGCTGCGATTTCTCCCAACCCAGCGGACCGCACCCGTGCAATCTCCAGCGCACGCTTTACCGCCTCCATTCTTGGCGGCTTGCCCGGCATCGTGCTGCCCATCCTGATTGACCTGATCAATGCGGGTAGTGTGAATATTTCTCTGCAAAAGGTTTTCTTTGTGATCGGCATCATTGTTTCTTTTGTTGGCATGGGCCTGTTCAGCTTGGCGGGGATTTGCACACGCGAGCGTGTGGCGCAGTCCCTGGAAGAGCCAAGCTTATTGGATTCTTTCAAGTATCTGTTCCAGAATAAGCCCCTGATGCTCCTCATTGCCTACAATGTACTCAACGGCTTGACCGGAATTTCCGGCATTTTCCAAAATTATTATTTTATCGATGTGCTCGGCTCGGCTTCGATTAATATTGTGATCGGCATCCCCGGTACAGTGATCGGTTTTGCTGCTTATCTGATGATTGGCCCGCTGAAAAAGCGCTTTAACAATAAGCAGATCGTCATTACCATGACGGTGATCTGTGGGATTCTTCCGGCAATCACCTTTATCTTGGGCTACAACAATATGAAGAGCATGGCCGTGATGGTGCCGCTGTTGATGCTGCAAGGCTCGCTCAATGCGCTCTTCAACGGTGTGCGCATGGTAATCCCCACCGAGATGATCGGCGACACTGTTGATTATATGGAGTGGAAGACGGGCAAGCGCTCCGAGGGAATGAGCTTCTCTATTTTAACCTTTATCAGCAAATTTACAGGCGCTATGTCCCGTTCTATGGGCACCGCCTTGCTCACTGCGATTGGCTATGTAACCTCGAGCACAAACGCCATCGTTCCCCAAAGCATGCACACGCAGAAGGGGATTTTCGCAATGTTTACGATCATTCCCGGCTTGTTGGGGATTATCGGCATCATCCCGCTGTTCTTCTATGACTTGGTGGGCGAAAAACAGAAGAAGATACTCAAAGAACTTGCCGAACGCCGCGAAAAGGCGGAGAAGCGGGAAGAGGAAAAAATTGTGGAGGCTGACACGCAGGCATAACAGGAGCAAATGACCAGGGGCGAAAGGCCGGTGATATCCAATCAGAAAAGAGAAGGAGATGCAATCAACAATGAGCAGAATGAAGAAAACAGCGGTTTCTTTGCTGTTGGTCCTATCTCTTCTGGCGGCGCTGATGGCACCGGCAGGCGCGGCATTTTGGCAGAAGCCTGACCCGCTGCAATTTAATGACGATGGTTCTTTTACGATCCTGCAAATTTCCGACACACAGGATACGCAGTATCCCAGCCCCAATGTGCTGACGCTAATCGAAAAGGCGATGGATGAATCAAAGCCGGATCTCGTTATTTTCACGGGCGACCAGCTCAAGAATTATGATTCCGATTTTGACGGCGGCAACCTGGAGCACAAGGTGCAGCAGGCAATTGATGCGATTGTGCGCCCCGTGGAGCGCCGGGGCATCCCGTTTGCCGTTGTTTTCGGCAACCATGACGATGCGATTGAAGTCAGCAAGGAAGATCAGCTCAAGATGTATCAGCGTCACAGCCTGTGCCTGATGCGCGATGATGAGCCGGAGCTCTCCGGCTGTGGCAACTATAATCTCCCAATTCTCAGCAGCGATGGCCAGCGCACGGCCTTCAACCTCTATCTGCTTGATTCCCACGGCGGCGGCAATGGGCAGTATGATTATATCAAGCAGGATCAGATCAATTGGTATGTGCGCACGAGCAATGCGCTCAAAGCAGCAAACGGCGGCAATCCCGTGCCCTCCATGGAATTCCAGCACGTGCCGCTGCCGGAATTGCGCACGGTTGCCTTGGAAGGCCTGATTCATACGGGCGAAAACAATGAGGGCGTTGCCGGCCCGTATTATAACAGCGGTTTTTTTAAAGCCATGGTGCAGCAGGGCGATATGATCGCAACCTTCTGCGGGCATAACCATACAAACACCTATATTGGCACGCTGGATGGCGTGGATCTCGGCTTTACGCCGGGCGCTGGGTTCAATGAATATGGCCCCGGCATGGAGCGCGGCGTGCGTGTGATTGAGCTCAATGAGAGCAACCTCTCCACCTATGATACACATCTGCTCACCTTTGTAGGTCTGCTGGGCGATAATCCAATTACCAGGCTGCGCTACCGGCTCTTCACAGTGGGTGAGCTGGATTTCGACAACACGATGGATATGGTGAAAACAGTTCTTAGCGAAATCGTTGATGCAGTGCTGTATTTGGTGAAAACGAGCAACGGAAACCCAGTCACGATCGTGAAAGAAGTGTTCCAGTTCTTTGGCGCTGATACCGGTTATATGGAGGGCTTTTTTCACTGATCTTCCCTCCTAATGGAAAGGAGTAGATTCCAATCGTAGAAGCAATTTATAACTTTGACTGGTCCGTATTTACCTGGGTGCGGGATACGTTGTGGAACCCGGTGCTCGATGTCATTATGAAATATATCACGCTGCTGGGAGAAGGCGGCATCATCTGGATCATTTTTGCGGTGATTCTGATTTGTACGAAAAAATACCGCAAATGCGGCCTGATGATGGGCGCCGCGCTGCTTCTGATGTTGGTGATCAATGACGGCATCCTGAAAAACCTGATTGCGCGCCCGCGGCCCTTCAACCGGTTTGATCCCGCTGATCCCACTGCGTTCGCAATTTGGAAGGATTTTCCCTTCCCGGAGATCGTGAGCCGACCGTCGAGCTTTTCCTTCCCCTCGGGGCATACCTCGTCTTCCTTCGCGGCGGCACTGCCCATGCTGAAAACGGATAAGAAGATCGGAATTCCGGCCTTGATTTTAGCTTTCCTAATCGGATTTTCCAGAATTTATGTGCATGTGCATTATCCCACGGATGTGATTGCCGGCGCAATTGCAGGCCTGTTTTATGGCTGGATCGGCATTGTGTTGGTGCAGAAGCTGGAGCCGGTTGTGAAGCGTTGGTGGGCACAGCGCAAGGCACAGAAAGCGGCTTGAGCGCAATTTTTATGAAAAGAATAGAAAACGCTGGGGAGCAATCCCTGGCGTTTTTTATGTGATGAGGGCTTGCGATGTAGAGATGCTGCGTTAATCGCGCATTGCGGGGCGGCAAAACCCATCCGGCGGCGAAATCGGCCCGGAAGGCCGATCAAGCAGATTGCAATAAAAATATTGGCCTATATTCTCGTATTTTGTGAAAATAATGCGAAACGATGAAAGTATCGGTTTTAAAAGCTTCAATCACGAGTCGACATTTTCTTGAATTTAGATAAAGATTCTATAAATATGAATAATTTTAAATTAGTTCTTGCATTTTTGAGGCGAATCAGGTAGAATAAATCTCAAAGGCCAAGAGGGGCTTTGCACAGATGGCAGGGGATTCAGGTTTGCCTGAATAGGGGCCGTCTCATGCTTGCGGGGGATTTTGCAGGCATAGTGTCGAAATGCTAGAATTTTGGAAGGATGATTTTCATGTATGTAGATGATGTTTTGAACCGAGCGCTCAAGCGCAACCATACGCAGCCTGAGTTTTGTCAGGCAGTGACTGAGGTGCTGGAGTCGATCCGTCCGGTGGTGGAAAGCAATCCTTATTATGAGAAAACGTCGCTGCTGGAGCGGCTTGTCGAGCCGGAGCGCGCCACGGTTTTTCGTGTTTGCTGGATGGACGACAATAACAAGGTTCAGGTCAACCGGGGCTACCGTGTTCAATTCAACAGTGCGATCGGCCCATATAAAGGCGGTTTGCGGTTTCATCCTTCCGTTAATATGAGCATTATTAAATTCCTCGGCTTTGAGCAGATTTTTAAAAACTCACTGACCGGCCTGCCGATTGGCGGCGCGAAGGGCGGCTCTGATTTTGACCCGAAAGGGAAGAGCAATACGGAAGTAATGCGTTTTTGCCAGAGTTTTATGACCTCCCTTTACCGCGTGATTGGCCCCAATACGGATGTTCCCGCTGGGGATATCGGCGTAGGCGGGCGTGAAATCGGCTATATGTTTGGCCAATATAAGCGCATTACCGGCCAATATGAGGGTGTGCTCACCGGCAAAGGCCTGAGCTTTGGCGGCTCGCTTGCGCGCACAGAGGCAACCGGCTACGGCTTAGTTTATATTGTGGAAGAAATGATGCGCGCGCACGGCAATGATATCGAGGGCAAAACCGTTGCGGTTTCCGGCGCGGGTAACGTGGCGATCTATGCGATTGAAAAAGCGCAGGAGTTGGGCGCAAAGGTCGTTACAGCGAGCGATTCCAACGGCTGCATTTATGACCCGGAAGGGATCGACCTTCAAGTGATCAAAGAGATCAAGGAAGGCCGCCGCGGCAGAATCAGCGAATATGTAGCCCAGCGCCCCAGCGCAAAATATACGGAAAACGGGAAGGTCTGGGGAATCCCGTGCGATATCGCCCTGCCCTGCGCCACGCAGAATGAGCTCACTGTTGAGGATGCGCGTGAGCTTGTGAAAAATGGCTGCATTGCGGTGGGCGAGGGCGCAAACATGCCTTCCACCCATGAGGCCATCCAGGTGTTTTTGCAGAATGGTGTGCTCTTTGCGCCCGGCAAAGCGGCAAATGCAGGCGGCGTGGCAACCTCCGCGCTGGAGATGAGCCAAAACAGCGCACGGCTGAGCTGGTCATTTGATAAGGTGGATCAAAACCTGAAAAATATTATGATTAATATTTACACCAATATGTCCGCCGCGGCGGAAGAATATGGCCATAAGGATAACTTTGTGGTTGGCGCGAATATTGCGGGCTTCCTCAAGGTTGCGGACGCGATGTTGGCACAGGGGATTATTTAAAGGCAATGTCCATATAGAATACGGGCCGGGGTTTCCGGCCCGTTTTTTTATAAAAAGATATACATAGTACAAACAAGCGGATGAAAAGGGAATCTTATCTCTTCATTGGCATCTGTGTTAAGCGTGTTCGGGCTTTTTCTCCGTTCTGTGACGAAAAGCGAGGGTATATAAGGAAAGCGCTTTTGTTTCAATTGTGATAAGAATGTAAACAATTCTGATATCATTTGAAAAAAAGGCTTTCTCATGTTAAAATATCAGCATTGCAATTTTGCAGTTTTCTTTGAAGGAGGCATTGCCTTGGGAGACATGAAAGACCATGAAAATGACAACCTCTCCGGCGACGGGTTGGATGAAGAGCTCAGCCAGATTCGGGATGCATTTCAGCAAGAGCTGGATGAGGCGACGAAGAGAGCGGAGCAGAATGCACAGAGCAGGGGGGAAGAAGCCCCGCCTGCATCGCAGGTAAGCCCTGTGAGTGCGGCGCCGGCAGCAGACGCCCCTGCTTCAGCCGGGGAGCAGAAAGCGGATTGGAAAGTGATCGTGCTGGCGGTGATCGTTGCTTTTGTGGCGTTATATGGCGCAGCGGATTTCTTCATCGGTGTGTCGCCTTTTGCACGGGTGTTGCAGGCGGAAAAGTATGTTCGCCAGGAGAAGCTCAACTCTGCGCTCGATGCCTATTATGATGCGAGCCAGGATACAACGGCCGCGGCGGCAAAGCGTATGGTGAAGGGCCAGGCACAGCTCTACCTGGATTTGGGCTATGTGGAAAACGCGCAGAGCTTAATCAAAAAATATTACACGACGGCGCAGCTGGAGCGGGTTTGGAACCGCGACCTCAACGAGCTGTATCAGAATTTGAATGCCATTACGGATACCATTTCAGCTGTGGAGGAGCTGTTCAGCGGATATGGCGAGGTGGAGGACGACAAGCTTCCCTACGACGAGCTGATCGAGAAGATTGAGGCTTTGAAGGAGAATGGAAGCTATGATAAGGCGATTTTAGAATATTATAAATATATGCTTGCCGCCATGACGGAGCAGGAGAGCTCCGTTCGCCTCCAATTCCTCGAAGCCGTCCAGAAGGAAAACGAAAGCTACAGCTGGATTTACCTGCCTGCGATGGCCACAGAATATCTGGAAGCCAAAAATTATGACAAGGTGGTAGAGCTCTGCAACCAGATGCGGGCACAAAATGCGGAGGACGCCAGCGCCTATGCAACGGAAGCCTCTGTTTACCGCCTCCAAAAGGACTATGACAAGGCGGTTTCTACAGCGGAAAAGGGCATCAAGCTGGATGATACCAGCTCGGAGCCCTACCGCCAAAAGGCGATTGTAGAGCTGCTTCAAGGCGATAAAAAGGCAGCGCTGGAGAATGCGAAAACCGCGTTTGACCTCTCCCTGAACTATGCGACGAGCTACACCCTTGCGGTGTGCTACCTGGCAAATGACGATCAGGATGGATATGACGAGGTCATATCCACCCTCGAATACTATGGTGTTGAAATGGGCCAGAAGGTGCTCGATTATAAAGCCGGGAAACTGACGGTTGAAGATATTTTCTTGAATGGAGAGGGGGATGTGGCATGAGGATCCTTTATGTGATCGTGAAAGCGCTGACCTTCCCGGGCACGCTGCTGCATGCGCTTTGGGAGCATTGCCTGTGCCGCAGGTTTCACTGCACGGTGGAGGACGCCCGTTATTTTCAGGCCAACGAGCTGTGCGGACATGTGGAGCATGAATTTATGCCAAGCAAGGGCAAGCGGTTTTTGATCTGTTTTCTCCCCTTCCTGTTTAACTTGGTGCTCGGGCTGCTGATCGTGATCCCCGCCAGCGTGCATGTGATCAAGCTGCAGCAGTTCACCAACATTTTTTATTTGCTGATGCTATGGCTCGGCATTTCTTTGCTGACTTCGCTTTTTCCCTTGGTGGAAGACGCCCTTGCGATGTGGGAGAGCTTTTATGGCGCGGGGAACGATGCGAATCTTGCAGCAAAAATTCTACTGTTCCCGATCATTGCCATTTTGATCGCAGGTGCTTATCTGGAGCGCTGGGGGATCACGCTCATCACCTCGATTGCGGCGGCCTGGTTTCTGCCGGAGCTGCTGTCTCCCATTGCGGGGGCGTTGGTGTCTGCGAATGATGCGCTTGGCGCCTGGCTTGCAAAGCTTGCGGAGAAGGCCCAAAATGTGGCGGAATCCGCCACCGAGGCCGCAAGCAACGCTGCGTCATAATTGGCTTCGGGTTGGATGCGTTGAAAAACACTGGTGAAATCCATGCGGATGGGATCGCCCCGTCCGCATGGATTTTTTACTTTCAGAAGGATTCTGTGCCCAGGGAAGGCCCGCCGTGTGCTGGCTGTTTCGAGCAAGTTTGTTTTCCGGGCTTCCATGTGAGCGACGGCTGAAAATGGAAGCATGATTTATAAAAGCTTTAGAAAAGAATTTGTTGCGGATTCCCTCTTGCCTTTCTACTCAAAATAGATTATAATACGATAAGGCTTTTCATAGAAAGTTTTATCATCGGCAGAGCGAAGCATTTATTTGGTCATGTGGCGGGCGGGTCCTGTGCGGCGGGGCGCTGTGAACCATGTCAGGCGGGGAACCGAGCAGCATTAAGCAGTCAGCACTGTGCGCCACAGTCTGCCTGTCCGCTGCATGACCAAGTGAACGGTTCGCTTTGCCTTTTCTTTTGGGAAGGCATCGCAGGCCGGAAAGGAGTGGTTGCCATGTATCAGGTGCTTTACCGGAAATGGCGCCCGCAGGTGTTTTCCGATGTTGCCGGGCAGCCGCATGTGACGGATACGCTGCGCCACGAGCTGCAGGAAGGCCGGCTTTCCCATGCTTACCTCTTCACCGGCTCGCGCGGCACGGGCAAAACCACCTGTGCGAAGATCCTCGCCAAGGCGGTCAACTGCCTGCACCCTGTGGATGGGAACCCGTGCAACGAATGCGAAATTTGCAAGGGGATCGACAGCGGCTCGATTTTAGACGTAATTGAGATCGACGCGGCGAGCAACAACGGCGTTGATAACATTCGCGACCTGCGCGAGGAGGCGAATTTTACCCCCGTCGCGGCAAAATACCGTGTGTATATCATCGATGAGGTGCATATGCTTTCCATCGGCGCATTTAACGCGCTGTTGAAAACGCTGGAGGAGCCGCCCTCCTATGTGCTGTTCATCCTCGCCACCACGGAGGTGCATAAGCTCCCCGCGACGATCCTTTCCCGCTGCCAGCGCTTCGATTTCCGCCGCATTCCGCCGGAGGATATTGCCGCGCGGCTGGAATATGTGGCCGGGCAGGAGGGGATGGAGCTTGCGCACGACGCGGCGCTGCTCATCGCCCGCATTGCGGATGGCGCATTGCGCGACGCGCTCTCGATCCTCGACCAATGCGCTGGGCGGTCGAAGCAGATTACGGTGGAGATTGTCAGCGAGGCGGCCGGCCTTGCGGGCCGCGGCCACCTCTATGAGCTCTCTGCCGCCCTGCGCGCGGAGGATAGCGCCAGGGCGCTCGCACTGCTCGACGAATTGCACCAGGGCTCCTGTGATATGGAGCGGCTGTGCGGCGATTTGATTGACCACTTCCGCAATCTGATGATTGCGAAAACAGTGCCCGCCCCGGGTGAGCTCATCATCTGCACCGAGGACGAGCTCCAGCAGATTCAGGCGGAGGCGAAGGGCTTTTCGATGGAAGCCGTCCTCTCTGCACTCGATTTATTACAGGGCACATTGGAGCGCATGCGCTCCGGCGTGAACCGCCGCATTGAAATGGAAATGGCGCTGATTAAGCTCGCCACCCCCGCGCTCTGTACAGACAGCGCGGCGCTGCTCCGGCGTATTGAGGCGCTTGAGCAGGCCATGCGCACCGGGCGCGTAGCTGTGGCCCCACAGGCAGCTCCGGTGAGAGTGCCCGAACGCCCGGCGAGGGCAGAAACAGAAAAAGCCGCTTCCACCCCGGCAGGGTCGGAGGGATCATTCGCCCAGCCAGAGGCCGTACAACGGCGGGAAGAGGCGCCGGAACCTCCCCCTGCCCCAAGGCGGCAGCCGGTTTCCACGCCTGAGCCGCCTCCAGAGCCGGAGCAGTCGGATGATACAGAGCCGCAGATCGGGCAGGAGGGGGACGAGGCCTTCCTGAAGTGGCCGCAGGTTCTCTCCGTTTTATCCGAAATTGATAAGCCGATTGCGGGCATTTTATCCGGTTCCAGCGCATTCTTCCGTGGGGAGTTCGTGCTCATCCAGTCAGAAAATCCGCTTTTGGGCAGCTTTATCCGGCAGGGCAGCCACTCCTCAGCCGTCAAGGAGGCAGTGCTCCGCGTGATGGGGCGCAAATACCGCCTGGGCCTTTACAGCGGCGGCGAAAAGAAAGCGCCGAAGAAAAAAACAGACCCGCTTAACGACCTGATGGGCCGTTTAAACGAGGCACAGGTAGAAACGGAAATCCGATAGCCCTGTTTGGAAGGAGGCCTTCCCATGAAAATCATCCACGGTACGCTGCGGGATTTTCACCGTTATTGGCGGGATGCTACCTGGGCTGAGCCGCAGTTTGCCGCGTATCTGGAAGCCGGAAAGGCCGAGTTTTGGTATGCCAGAATCGGGCTGCGGGTGGTTGGGCGCATTTATCTGTTCCACGAGCTGCCGGATACGGATGCGGCAGACGGCACAAAACGGGCATATCTGTGTAATTTACACGTTCTAAAGCGGTATCGCGGCCGGGGAATCGGCTCCGCATTGCTGGAGCGGATGGCCAGCCGGGCGCGGGAACTGAATTTTTCTGAGCTATCGATTGGCGTGGAGGAAGAGAATGCCGCGAATCTGCGCCTGTATCAGCGCATGGGCTATGTGAACACAATCAAGCGCTGCACGGAGGATCTCGTCTGCGTGAAGGATGACGGGAATCCTGCCACGTGCGGGGCATATCTCTTGATGAGGAAAGAATTGTAATTTGGAGGAAGATCAGATGAAAGCAAGAATTCCGAATGCCGGCAACAACGGCAATATGATGAAGCAGATTCAGAAGATGCAGGAGGAGATGGCGCGCGTTCAGGAGGAATGCGAAAACGCCGAATATACTGCGGGCGCGGGCGGCGGAGCGGTCGAGGTAACGGTCAACGGCAAACATGAGGTGGTCAAAATCGACATGCAGCCGGAGATCGTGGATCCGGAGGATATCGAGATGCTGCAGGATCTGCTGATCGCCTCCATCAATGAGGCGATGCGCAAGGCGGATGAAACCTCGGAGCGCGAGATGGGCAAGATCACCGGTGGGCTGAATATCCCCGGTATGCCGGGAGGCCTGTTTTAAGCGATGGCAGGGTATCAGGTAGCCGCGCTTTCGCGGCTGATTGAGCAATTTGAGCGCATGCCCGGCATCGGGCGCAAGAGCGCGCAGCGGCTTGCCTTTTATGTGCTCGGCCTGTCCGACACGGAGGCAAAGGGCTTTGCGCAGGCGATCTTGGATGCGCATCAAAAAATACACCGCTGCAAAATCTGCTGCAATCTGACGGATGCGGAGCTTTGCACCGTCTGCGGCAATCCCGCGCGGGATAAGTCAAAAATCTGCGTGGTGGAGGATCCGCGCGATGTGCTCGCCATTGAGCGCACGCATGAATACGAGGGCACCTACCATGTGCTGCATGGCGCAATCTCCCCCATGAACGGCGTCGGGCCGGATCAGCTCGCCATTAAGGAGCTGCTGGCACGGCTCGGCGGCGGGGAGGAAGAGGTGGACGAGGTTATCATGGCGACGAACCCGACTGTGGAGGGGGAGGCGACGGCCATGTACATCTCCCGCCTGTTAAAACCGATGGGCATCAAGGTGACCCGCCTGGCCTACGGCGTGCCGGTGGGCGCGGATTTGGAATATGCGGACGAAGTGACCCTCTCCCGCGCGCTGGAGGGCAGGCAGGTCATTTAAAGCAGATGGAAGACATTGTTCGCCTTCTTTTGCTTGACAATTTTTTTTCATGTGATATAATCCATTATCCGGCCGGCGATCTGGGCAGAAGGGGGTGAAAGGCCGTGGGAACAACGCAGAAAAGTGAATTGCAGACGATTGCAACCAACAAAAAGGCCTTTCACGACTATTTTGTCATCGAGAGCGCGGAGGCCGGCATTGAGCTGTTTGGCACGGAGGTCAAATCCGTACGGCAGGGGCGCGTCAACCTGAAGGATGCCTGGTGCTCCGTCAAGGATGGCGAGATGTTTGTCAACGGCATGCACGTAAGCCCCTATGAGCAGGGGAATATCTTTAACCGCGACCCCATGCGTGTGCGCAGGCTCTTGATGCACAAGCGGGAGATCAGCCGCCTTTACGGCCTGACAAAGCAGCAGGGCTATGCGCTGATTCCGCTCTCCGCCTATTTTAAAAAGGGGCGGGTGAAAATTCAGGTGGGGCTCTGCAAGGGCAAAAAGAATTACGATAAGCGCGAAGCCATGGCCCGCAAGGATGCGGCGCGCGATATCCAGCGCTCCCTCAAGGAGCGGCAGCGATGAAAGAGGGCGATGCCTTTTCCGTCATTGGCTGAGCCGGACTGCATGAAACGGTTGTTTGCCGAACAGGATGACTATTATTAATAAGGGGATGAAAGGATTTCGACGGGGGTTTTGAAACACGATAAGCGAGCAGCGGCGCGGAACCGCTTGAAAAGCCGCAACCTTTTAAAATTAAACGACAACAATAAAGTTTCGTTACAGGCTGCTTAAGCCTGCGTCCTGTCTTTGAGTCCTGCGGCTTAGATTTGGGCGTCGATTAGCAGGAAACGTGAACAGGGGCTGGCCTCCGCCCCTGTCATGACTTGGAGGCTACCGTAAGCGTCAGCCTGCCGGACGGCGGGCGCTGAGGGGAATCCTAGTAGACCGGATACGCTCGTAGAAAGTTGTGCGGATGAGCTTTCGGACGCGGGTTCGACTCCCGCCATCTCCACCACACCCTGCGGTGCGCACTTTACGCGCCGCAGGTTTTCTTTTGCCCAGACAAGCAGCCTGCCTGCGGCCGATTTTTTTTGTATCCCCTTTCCAAATCAAAACAATCCGAACCTTTCCCCAATCGGGAACGGGTTCGGATTTATCATTTGTATGGATCGTTTGGGGATATAGGAATATAGGATGTAAAAAAACGCCTTCTATTCGAGGGCGGGTTGGTCGAACAGGGCAGCGCACCGCAGCCCGACAAAAGCAGCAAAATAATGATGAACTTTGAAATCCTCTTTGGCGACTACAAGCGCATGAAATCACAAATGATGGCCGAAGCGTTTTATTGAGCCGCAGGAACGGCTCCGTACTTCTTTGAATAATCTGATATAGATCGTTGTAATTCAGATTAGGAGGGAAATCATGTGTGAATATACCCAGCGGCAGGTGTGCCTGATGAACCAGATGCGAAAGCTTTGGGAACAGCACGTATATTGGACCCGTTTTTTTATCATCAGTACTGCGGCTGATTTGGGCGATTTAGAGCCGGTTACAAAACGATTGCTCGAAAATCCGGGTGATTTTGCGCAGGCGCTTACGCCGTTTTATGGAGAAGAAGTTTCCGATTGTTTTAAAAATCTTTTCACGCAGCATTTGCTGATTGCGGCGGATTTGGTAAATGCCGCAAAAAGCCAGGAAGCCGCGAAAGCAGAGGCGGCGCGCAGAGCTTGGTACGCGAATGCGGACCAAATTGCAAAATTTTTGTCAGAGATCAATCCTTGCTGGCATGAAGCCAGATGGAAGGCATTGCTGTATGATCATCTGGAAATGACGGAGAAAGAAGCCGTGCTGCGTTTGAACGGAAAGTATGCGGAAGATATTCAGGTGTTTGACAGTATCGAGGCAGAAGCTTTGAAAATGGCTGATTATATGTCACAGGGAATCATACGGCAATTCTGTTTCTGCTGACAGGAGCGAATCCATATGGATGCAGGCCTGCGGTGAGTAGTGTGCATGCCGCAGGCGAAAACAAAAGCAGAGCTGAGGCCGCTGACTCTCCCAAAGAACTGATATTTAATCATCAGCCTGTTAGAGGCTTTCGTGCCTTTGCTTTCATGCGGAAAAAGATTCCCCCTCGCCCCTTCTCATATGGGAAGAGGCAATGGGGAATTTATCAATTTAATCATATTCATTCATGGATATGTCTTTTTTTGTTTCTTGGGATGCTTTTGAAACACAGCTTCATGTTTTTATCAGATGCGCGTTGATGCTACCTACCAGTCCATAAATATCAATCCACGTTTACGTCGCTTAGAGGAATACCAGTTTAAGAAATCTGATCAAAAAGCGCATGGAGCTTGTCACAAGGCAACAGGAATTGCTTCTGTTTCAAAACATCATATTTGTCCTCGCAATAGGTGGCCAATAAGTTTCCGTTTGATAATGCCTGCAGTTCAACAAAATAAGGATTTTTCAGGGGGACAGGGAAGTTGGCCTTTTTTATTTTACCGCTTTCAACATCAATCGCATAGAGAGGACTTTCCTTTTCTTTCAAGGTGCCGTCGTCATTCACATTGCTTTCGATAAAGAAAATATAAGTGCTGCTTTGTGCTCCTGAATTGATTGTGGAAATCGCATAGGAAACATTTCCGTCTGCCCCTTTCATGATCAATTCCGTTCCGTTTGACGTTCGTTTGCAAATGTAACTCGTCAGGCTTTCGTAGGTGCGAAAAACAATATAATCGCCGACCAGCAAAAATACCAGGGGCTGTTCCGCGCCAATGATGTTTTCAAATCCCGGTACCGCCTCCGTTTCCAGTAATTTTCCATTATGATCATAGTGATAGAGAAAAAACTTGTACGCGCCGGAAATCCGGCGGCGGCCAAAGCCGTAAATCTCACCGTCTTTCACGGCGAAGCGCTCAATCAACGTGCCTTCGCTATCCGTCCAATCCACGTCATTTTCATACTTTTCACGAATGATCTCTTTTTTTGTTCCGTCCAGATTGTAAATTGTGGCGACTGTTAAGGTTGCATATTCGTTTTTTTCTGATGGCGCCTTCACGACATAGTAGGACAGAAACCGTTCTTCATCCATTTTGCAGAGATAAAAGAGGGGGGAATTTAACTGAAACTCGTCCATTACTTCTACCTTGCCGGTACTACAATCGATTCGTGTCAGCTTCATATCATGCCCGTATTCTTCTTCAAATTGAGAAGTATAGCTTCTCCATTCATATAAATATCGGTCTCTCAATATGACATAAGTTCCTGACCCAACACTCCAATAAGGGAAGTTGGCAGGATATGTTAAAGACGTCTCCTTGTTTGAATCAGCTTCTACCAGTAATTCTTCGTCATCTATTTCTTGCCTTACTGCGTTATATTTTGATTTTATCCCCCAATACTGTTTCCCGATCTTATCCATAATGACAAAGCTGCTGTTGCTTTTTGTAAGTGCATCTTGAAAGACTGAATCCCAATTCAAACGGAATGTGTTACTGTTTGGCAATATAATGCGTTGGTTCTGGAAGCCCTCATTTGTTTGGGCTATTGTGGATTGTTCATGCTCCGGCGTTTTTGATGTGTTAGAACAACCAAAGAGAAACATAAGTAAAAAGATGAGAAGTGTACAAGCTACTTTTTTCATGATGAATCCTCTCATTGTCATAGCGCCTCGTCTGGTTGTAATAGGTCGTGTTTTTTAGTTTAGCCAGACGAGGCGTCATTCCTAGCTAGCCGTTATTCTACCAGACAAACCGTTCTTGCCCTGTTCCGAACCTGTTATTAATAACTTTATTGAGCTTTTCCCAGGTTTTATTATGGTCGCCCGCATTTCCGGCGCCGGGGACGTAATCGGAGAAGTAATAGGGATCCCCCATGAAATATTGATTGTTGGCCCATGTCAGCAGTCCGCTGCAGATGCAGAAGTGTCCGGTTGTTTTATATGGCCAGTTTACTGTTGAGGTCGTATTGTTTCTCATAAGAATAACCATGGGCTGATAATTCTCAACATCCCATTTCAGGCACATATTAAATGTGGTTTGGTTTCCGGCATAGATTTCTTGATAGTAAGATTGGTAGCCCGACGGCAAACGGGCATTTAAATAATTTCTCACCAGTGGCAAGTCCGGATATGTATACCCGATGCTTTTCCAGTAATTCATGATCGTCGATTGCGCAGGAGAGGCCGCTCCAATGTACTTCAAAACAGTTTGAATGGTTGCGGCGCTGCACCAGTCAGATCTCTCTTGCTTATAAATTTTCGGCCACAGTGCATAATCGGGCATTGCAACGCCTGCAACGATAGTGGTTGCCCTAGTCCCTATGCCGGGGGCTGTTAAGATGGCTTTTTGATCTGTGAGAACCACTGGCTTTTCAATGGATGCGCTGCCATTCAGGATCGCCTGTTCCGCTGTCGAGAGGGTGACGTTTGCAAGGTCTGCAGAATCCAGGCCAACCACGGCAGCTTTCTCAAGGAGCCGCAGGCGTTGTTCCGGTGAACTGTTGGGTAAAAGCTTCTCCACCTGTTCGGCAAGCGATTCGTCCGCTCCCACGCTTGTCGCGTCGCCCCTCATAGCACCGTTCATTGCGCCGGTCGCATCCGACGCGCTGACGGAGAAAGCAAGGCTGAAGATGGAGCATCCGATCAGGGCAAGCGCAAATAAGCGTTTTATTGTTGTTTTCATAGTGCTTCTCCTTTCTGAATTCTCGTTCCTGTTTCTTCATGCAATAAGTGTTGTTAAAATCATTCCGTCTCGGGGCCTGCCGTTATTTCCACATTGGACTCACCAGCCTTTCTATGGCTTGGAATTTCGTTCCCATGTATTCCCTGATTTCGAATAAAAAAGGAATTGTTCAAATCCGTAAATAGAAAAAATGATATTGTAAAACAATAATTTCCCCTATTTAAACTTATCATAATTAACAATATAAGTAAACAATATACTGGAAAAAGAGTAATAAATTCTATTGAGCATAATCTGCCCAAAAGCGATGGGTATCAAAATAATATGTTTAAAGAAAGACTAACAATTTGTCTGTAACATTTGATGCGTCCTATATGCGCGGTCAGGCGATGCCGAAAGCAAGGCCTTTCGCGCCAGATTATTTGTGGCGGCGCAAACCGGTGCGTGAGGATGACGAAAAAGGGGACGGCTCTTTTTTGCTTTTTCATGTTCACAATTTACAAATTGTCTATTGACTTTGGGCTTCAATCCTTTATGATGGAAGAAAACGGAACACGCCTGAAGGAGGCTGCAACATGGCGAACCTGATCGACATAGAGCACCTGTCGAAATCCTATGGAAAAAACAAGGTGCTGGAGGATATTTCCGTCTCGTTTGAGGGGGGCAATATCATCGGGCTGCTCGGCCCGAACGGCAGCGGGAAAACCTCGCTGATTAAAATTATGACCGGCCTGATTAATGATTACGAAGGCAGCGTGAAAATTGACGGCCACAGCCCGGACCCGTACACGAAGAGTATCGTCGCTTATCTGCCGGAAAAAACCTATCTGGCAGACTGGATGCGCCCTGTGGATGCCGTGAACTATTTTGCCGATTTTTACGCGGATTTTGACAAGGCAAAGGCGGTTTCCATGATCAACAGCTTCCGCCTGCCGATGAAGCAGAAGATCAAATCCATGTCCAAAGGTATGCAGGAAAAGTTGCAGCTGGTGCTGGTGATGTGCCGCAAGGCGAGGCTCTACCTGCTCGATGAGCCGCTTGGCGGCGTGGACCCTGCTGCCCGCGCGTTTATTTTGGATTTTATTATGAAGAACTATGCGGAGGATGCCTCCATCATCCTTTCCACGCACCTGATCAACGATCTGGAGCGCATTTTTGACCGCGCGCTGATGATCGGCAACGGGAAAGTGCTGGTCAACACTGCGGTGGAGGAGATTCACGCCTCCGGCAAAACGCTGGAGGAAACGTTTAAGGAGGTGTTCGCTTATGCTTGGGAAATTAATTAAAAATGAGTTTAAGTCGAGCGCCCATTCCGTGATGAATATTTATATCGCCGCCGCGGTTGCGCTTGCCGCAATGCTGCTCTCCTATGCAGTGAAGGTAACGTGGGTCGGCGTGATCGGCTCGATCGCCCTGATTATCATCGGGCTGATCTGCGTGGTGATTACCCTGGTGGCGGTGGTTACCAATTTTAATCGGACGCTTTACGGGGCGGAAGGCTATCTCAGCTATACGCTGCCGGTCAAAAGCAGCGCGCTGCTCGCCTCCAAAGCGATCGTCTCCTTTATTTGGGTGCTGCTCAGCTATATTTTCATGATCGCAACGTTTTTTATCGTGTTTGCCTATGTGCAGTCCTCCATCGGCGAAGAGGTCGGCAGCGTGATGGATATGATGATGGCCACGGTAGGCCTGCCCTCCATGCAGGCGATCGGGAAGGCGCTTGCCGTCACGGCGGTGGGCATGTTTATCCAAATCGCGGTGTTCGTATCCGCCGTGTTTTTTGCCGTAACTGTGGCGAATATTCGCCCGTTTCAGCGGTTTGGGATTTTTACGGCGCTGGCGGTCTTTTTCCTGATCTATATTGTGATGCAGGTTCTTCTGTATGTGGCGACCACCTACGTCCCACTGACCGTTGTGATTGACACTGCGGGCAAAATCGTTTTTTCCTTCTCCACCAGCATGGCGGCCAAGGGGGCGCAGGAGGGGATGGTCATCGGCATCGCGGGCTTTGTCATCGAGCTTTTGATTGCCTCCGGCCTGTTTGTGGGCACCAACGCATTGATGAAAACAAAAATCAATATCAAATAAGATGGAATCAGGCGGAGGGCGCTTCATGCGCTTCTCCGCCTTTTTTGTAAAGAAAAGGATAGGAGGCGTTCCTTATGAACCTGATCGATATCTCTTCCGATTTGCTCACAGCGCCGGTTTATCCGGGCGACCCGGAGCCGCGCCTGCATGTGCTCAGCCGGATTGCAAATGGAGATGCGTGCAATCTATCCGCTCTGTATGCCTGCCTGCATACGGGCACGCATGCGGATGCGCCGATGCACTTCATCGAAGGGGGCAAAAGCATTTCAGAAGTGCCGCTGGAGTGTTTTATCGGCCCCTGCACCGTGCTGGAGATTGGGCCGGGGCCGGTGACAGGCGAGCAGATTGATGCGCTGGTGAAGCCTGGCTGTGAACGCGTGCTGTTCAAAAGCGGCGGCAGCGCCTATTTTTTGGAGAGCGCGGGCGATGAACTGGCCATGCTCGGCGTGCGTTTGATTGGGACGGATGCGCAGTCGGTCGGCTGCCCCGGAAACCAGGCTCGTCCGCACCGTGCGCTCTTGCAGGAGAATATTGCGGTGCTGGAGGGCCTGTATCTGGAAGAAGCGGCGCCGGGAGATTATTTTTTGATCGCTCCGCCGGTGAAAATTGCGGGCCGGGACGGAGCGCCCGTGCGTGCTGTGCTGGTATCGGACTATATTTTCTGGGGCGGCGGCCGGTAAAATAGAATGGAACGAATGCCATGGAAGAGTGCTTCTGACCACTGACCGGGGAGGGAATTGTTTCATCTATTGTGATTTTTCGACAAAACAATTGAAAAATCTCGTGAAATCTGCTATACTCAACACCGCAGTATTTTTCAGAGGAGAGAAATCTGTACAGAGGTGTGGAAGTGAAAGAATGAAACGATTTTTCGATTTTATCTGCAGTCTGCTGGCGATTATCCTCCTTTCGCCGTTGTTGCTGCTGCTCAGCGTTATTATTTTAATCGATAGCGGGCGGCCGGTTGTGTTCCGGCAAAAACGCGTGGGGCTCCATAATCAGCTTTTTGACATCCGCAAATTTCGCACGATGAAGCAAGGCACACGCAACGCGCCGACTGCCGACCTGAAAGAATTTGACCATTGCGTGACCCGGTGCGGGCGCTTTTTGCGTAAAACGAGCCTGGATGAGCTGCCGCAGCTGTTCAACATCCTGCGGGGGGAAATGAGCTTTGTTGGCCCACGGCCGTTGATTCCGGAGGAGGAGGAGATCCGCTCCCTGCGCGAAGCGTCCGGCGTTTACCGGATGCGGCCCGGTGTGACGGGCCTTGCACAGGTGAATGGGCGCGATTTGCTGACCGCGGAGCAAAAGGTAGCCTATGATGCTTACTATGTGGAGCATCATACGCTTTTTATGGATATCCGAATTCTGTTTCAAACAGTTGCCGCTGTTTTGACCGGCAAGGGCTTTGCGGAGGGCGGCGAACTGCAGCATCACGGCGAGCAGGGCGAGGATAATTCAGAAATCGAGTAACAGGATTGTGCGCCGGTAGTTGCCCAGGGCTTTTGGCCGTGGGCTTTCTTTCATTATATAGATGATAGGGCAATATCCATTTGAAAAATTTGAAATAGCCGGGCGGCAGAGGGCTGCCGGCTGTTTGCCGCTGTGTTGTAGGGACGGGCAGTTTGGCGGCCTACGAAGATTGATCGGGAGTGTTTGGCTCATGGAGGAAATAATAGACGGATATGCCGAATGGCAAAACCGCCCCGACCTGACGGGGATCGGCCGTATGCCGGAGCGCGCTACATTTTTTCGCTATGCGGACAAACGGGAGGCGCTTTCCGGGGCGGAGCTGCAATCGGCCCGCTGTATGCCGCTCAACGGGAAATGGCGCTTTCGCCTTTACCCCAATCACCTGAAACGGCCGGAGGGGTTTGCCGACCCGGCGTTCCGCGCGGCAGGTTATAATATGGTTGAGGTGCCCGGCTCCTGGCAGATGCAGGGCTATGGCGCGCCGCAATACTGCAATGTGCAGTATCCATGGGAAGGGCGGGAGGAGCCCATGCCGCCCTATGCGCCGGTGGAAACGAACCCGGTGGGTTGCTATCTCAAAAGCTTTCAGCTCCCTCTGGCCTGGGCAGAGAAGCGCGTTTTTCTCCGGTTTGAGGGTGTGGAATCTGCCTTTTACCTCTACATCAACGGCAACCGCATCGGCTATGCGGAGAATTCCTTTGGCCCCTCAGAATTTGAGTTGACGGCGTTTTTGCAGCCGGGGAAAAATCGGATCGGCGTGGAGGTTTACCGCTGGTGTACCGGTAGTTGGCTGGAGGATCAGGATTTCTGGCGGCTGGCAGGCATCTTTCGGGATGTATACCTCTATGCTGCCAATGAGAGCTTCCTAGCGGATATTGCCCTTTCCTCCCTGCCGGACGCCGCCTATCAAAACGGGGAGCTGGAAGCTTTCGCATGGGTTGATACGCCGAGGCCCGGCCAAAGGCTTGAGATGACGGTGCTCGACGGCGGTGTGATCGTGGGCTATGACCGTGCGGATGTGCCGGAGGGCGGCCGGCTCTCCCTGCATGCGACGATTGCGCAGGCCAAGCTCTGGAGCGCGGAGAAGCCGCACCTTTATACGGTGCTGTTTGCCCTCACCGGGGATGAGGGCGTGCTGGAATATGTGCCCTTGAAAGCTGGCTTCCGCCGTGTGGAGATCCGGGGCGGAATTTTGCTGCTCAACGGCCGCAGGCTGGTGCTCAAGGGTGTGAATCGGCACGAGTTTTCCTGCCGGGGCGGGCGAACGCTCACGCGGGAGGAAATGATTGCGGATGCTCTGATGATGAAGGCGAACAACATCAACGCCGTGCGCACCTCCCACTACCCCAATCATCCTGCCTGGTATGACATCTGCGATAAATATGGGCTGTATCTCATCGATGAAAATAACCTGGAGGCCCACGGCACACAGGGCGGCTCGGCCCCGGGCTGCCCTGCGCTGCCGGGCAGCCTGCCGGAGTGGGAAAACGCTTGCATGAGCCGTATCCAGTCGCTTTACGAGCGGGATAAAAACCACGCCAGCGTTATCCTATGGTCGCTCGGCAATGAGTCGGGTGGCGGGGGAAACGTTCAAAAGATGCACGACTGGCTACGGGAGAAGGACCCCTCCCGCCCAGTGCATTATGAGCCCGTTTGCGGCAATCCGGAGCAGGATCTTGCCGCGACAGAGGTATACAGCATGATGTATGCTTCCCCGGAGCAGGTGCGGGAGTTCCTCCACGCCCATCCGGACAGGCCGTTTCTGTTGTGCGAATTTGCCCACGCGATGGGGAATTCCTGCGGCGGGGTGGAGCGGTATACGCGGATGCTGGAAGAGGAGCCGCACATGCAGGGCGCGTTCGTCTGGGATTTTATCGATCAGGCGATTCTCACAAAGGATGACCGGGGCAGAGACTATTTCGCCTATGGTGGGGATTTTGGCGACGAGCCGAACGACGGCAATTTTTGCGGCGACGGGCTGTTGTTTGCAGACCGCACGCCGAGCCCGAAGCTTGCGGAAATCCGGCGGCTTTATCAGAATATTTCGTTTCGCGCGCTCGATGCGGAGCGCGGAACGATTGAAATCGGCAACCATTTTTTGGTTACCGACCTGTCGGAATTCGAATTCCGCTGGGAGCAAGTCTGCGGCGGAGAATTCCTGCGCGGAGCCGCCTTTTATTTTGCTTTGGCCCCGGGGAAAACGCGGCTGCTGGAGCTGGAGCTCAACCGGATCTGCCGCCGGGAGTGCTATTTGAATCTTTCTGTCCGCCTGCGTAAGGATACCCCTTGGGCCAAAGCGGGCACAGAGATTGCGTGCGCACAGTTTGTGAGCAATCCGATGGCGATAGAGCGGCGCTTTGCGCGCCCGGAAAATCATCTGACAATCCTGGAGGGCTATGGCGCGCTCTCGATTCGAGGAGAAGCGCTCAGTGTGCGTTTTTCCCGGCGGACGGGGCAGCTCATTTCGCTTTGCAGAGGCGGGCAGGAATATTTATCTGCTCCGCTTCGCCCGTCCTTCTGGCGCGCTTCTACGGATAACGACCGGGGAAACCATATGCCGGTGCGCTGTGCCGTGTGGCGGTTTGCCGGGCAAAATTGCATCTATGCGCCCTATACGGTAGATGCGCAGGATGCGCCGCGCGGCGTGGTACGGGTGACGAGCCGGTTTACGATCCCCTCTGAGCCGGCGTGCGGCGGGGTGCTTGCCTATACCATCACGCAGGCGGGCGTGCTGGTGGAGCTGCAATTCCAGCCGGATGGCAGCCTCCCTGAATTGCCGGAGGTTGGCGTGTGCTTTGAAACGGCGGCCAGCTATGAATCGCTCGCTTACCTGGGGCGCGGGCCGCTGGAGAATTACAGCGACCGGCAAGCAGCCGCCGATATCGGCCTTTACCGCATCCCGGCCGGCGAGTTGTATGTCCCCTACCTGCGTCCGCAGGAGAACGGGGCGCGCACGGATGTGCGCTATGCATCGCTGGAGGGCGAGAAGCGCACGCTGCGGATGGAGAGCGCGGGAGAAGAACCCTTTACCCTCTCGGTTTGCCGCTGGTCGCCCGAGGAGCTGGAGGCGGCGGCCCATGAAAAGGATCTGCCGGAGAGCGATCGGCTCTTTGTGCGCGTATTGGCGCGGCAGGCAGGCGTCGGCGGGGATGACAGCTGGGGCGCGCTCCCGCAGGAGGAGCACCGGCTCCCCAGCGGCAGGCCGTATCAACTGCGCTTTGCACTCATTCCGGAATAAAAAAGGAATCGCCTCTTGCCAAAGGGAAATTATGCCATCCGGTATGCATGTCGAGCCGGAAGAGCTGGATACCTTTTTGCTCATTCTATGTAACAGTGATTTGGATGCTGTGAAACGGGAGATCAAAAAGAGATTGGGGTAGGGCAGGAAGCGCAAACCGTTTTGCTTTCGCGCATTAGAAAGAGGGCCGCTGCAAAATGTTTTTCGTTTTGCAGCGGCCCTCTTTAAAAATTTCAGCAGGAATCAGGCGTATTTTGCAAGGATATCCTTTTTTGTTTCCTCTGGAATCTCGTTCATTGGAATGATAGGCTGGGGCTCCGGCTGATAGGGCGCAATTGCTTTTTCAAACCAAACAACATCGTGCCATGCGCCGCATTTATACCCCGTGTGATGATAGGTTCCAAGGCGATGAAAGCCAAGCTTTTCGTGGAGCCTTTCGCTCCTTATATTCGGGAGTGTCACGCCGCCGTATACCGTTTTAATCCCCTGCAATCTCAAAAGTTCAATCAGCGCGGCGTAAAGCCTCTGGCCAATTCCCTTTGAGGTGGCAGTGCGATCCAGATAGATGGATAATTCCACATTCCACTGATAAGCCGCCCGTTCCATCTGCCTGTGTGCATAGGCATAACCAATCGGCCGCCCTTCTTCCTCACAAATAAGATATGGATAGTCTGCACAGATTTCAGCAATACGGCGGGCAAATTCCTGCTCGGTTGGCAGTGCGTATTCGAAAGTAATTGCGGTATTGATATACTGAGCGTATATCCTTAACAAGGAAGCGGCGTCTTCCACGCTGGCAAATCGGATCGTCATACAGCAACCTCCTGCAGAAAATAAATGTTGAATGAGAAAGTATGGCAAGCATTGCCCTATTTTGCATGGTGCAGCCAACTTGCAACTATTTTTATTTTATCTCGCCAGGATCTAAATCGCTACCAAAGCCAAGCAATGTGCAAAATTGCCAAAAAGCTTGTGATAGTCGAACATTTGTGCTATACTCATAACCAATCAGGGGGGAACGCGATGCAGATCAACCGTCTATTCGAAATCATCTACCTGCTGCTGGAGAAGGGCAGCGTTACGGCAGCCGCGCTCGCAGAGCGTTTTGAGGTTTCCGTTCGCACCATTTACCGGGATATCGACCTGCTCTCCGGTGCGGGGATCCCGGTTTATTGCAACCGCGGGCGGGGCGGCGGCGTGCGCCTCCTGCCCGATTTTGTGCTGGATAAATCCCTGCTTTCCGAGCGGGAGCAGGATGAGATTTTATTTGCGCTGCAAAGCATTGCCGCCACACATGCGGGCGGGGAAGAGGTGCTCGAGCGGGTGAATACCCTGTTCCGCCGCCAGGGGGCGGATTGGATTGAGGTGGATTTTTCCCATTGGGGCTGGGATTGGGGCAGCGATGAGGGGGAAAAGCAAAAATTTAACCTCCTCAAGGATGCCATTCTGAGCCGCCAAAAGCTGCATTTCATTTATTACAGCGCTGCGGGGGAACGAAGCGAACGCACCGTTGCGCCGATGAAGCTGCTGTTTCGGGGCGGGGGATGGTATTTGCGCGCCTGGTGCGAGAAACGCGGCGCCAGGCGCACCTTTAAAATCTGCCGGATGGACGAAGTGGAGCTTTTGCACAGCGGTTTTGATCCGGCCCTGTTTTCCACTGAGGGAGAGGAGACCGGGCCGAAAATGGAAAACGAGGGCGGTCAGGCTCCTCTCCGGATCGTGCTGCGGTTTGCACCGCAGATGGCCTATCAGGTGTATGATCTATTCCCTCACAGCACTGTCATCAAGGAGGAGGATGGCAGCTTAACTGTGCGGGCCTGTGTGCCGGATGCGGAGTGGCTCTACAGCATGCTGTTACAATATGGCACGAACGTCCGCGTTCTCAGCCCGCCGCAGGTGCGTGAAAAATTGCTTCGCCGTGCGCGGGAGATTGTTTCATTTTATGAATCCGATCATATATGACACGCAGATGTCAGCTTATTTTTGTTATCCTGAATGCAATCTCAATTGGAAAGGACGATCATCATGGATGAAAAAATTTTTTGCCAGAGCTGCGGAATGCCGATGACGGAGGAAGCACACTTTGCAACCAATGCGGATGGGAGCCGGAATGAGGATTATTGCTGCTATTGCTATGAGAACGGCGCATTCAAGCAGGATTGCACGATGGAGGAAATGATCGACTTCTGCGTAAAAATCGGGCAGGATATGGGGATGTATCCGGATTTGGAGCAGGCGCGCGGGCAGATGCTTGCCTGGTTCCCCACGCTCAAGCGGTGGGAGAGTGGGGGACAAGCCTGAGGCAGTTTCTGTGTGGAGCCGGCCATCATCTGCTGTGGCGTCGTTTGTTCCGATTGCGCTTATTATCCGAAAGATTGCGGCTGCTGCTTGGCATGCCGCTACAGGGCGCTCCTGCGGAGTGCTTGGCCGCTGTTGCCCCTGTTTCACGATGCAAGTAATCAAAGAACGCAGAACTGGTTCATAAATTTTGTAAAATTCCCTTTGACATTTTAACAAAAATGCGATATCTGTTTTGACAGGTGAACGGCGCAGTGGTGCAGTCAAAACGACTGCGCCGACTAATCTGTTGATTGATGTTTCTTCCTTTACCTGTTAATAATTGCGTCGCGGATCAATTGCGGAATCAGAATACAGTAATCAGCTACCGCGCGGATCAGGAGTGTAATCAGATTATTCAAATCCTGTCTCCAGAGAGAGGAGTAGTCCGTCGAGTCCGGCTCAAACGGTGCGGATGGTTCATCGCTGAGCGTTTTTTTAATTGCATAGCTGTCAATACGCTCCACTGATTTTGTCCCATCCACATCATAGGCATAGGCATTGTAAATGAGCTTATCGCCTTCGATCGTGATCCCGGCGAACACAGGATGGCCCGGCTGTGTGACAACCTCTCCGGCATCCAGAATCTTCTGGAAGGTCTCCGAATGAACCGGGTACCGTTTCGTCCCGGCTGTATTCGGCAGGATATAGGTGGTTCCCTCCGGATCAACGGCAAAATCGACTGTTTCACCGTTATAAACTTCCTGGATATAAGTTGTTGCCTGTGCCTGATCACCCTTCATTTGCTTTGTACGAAAATACATATGGTCGTGGCCAGAAAGCACAAGGTCAATTCCAAGCTCATCCATAACTGGAATCAACCGGTTGTGCATGATCATGGTATCCGGTTTATTGTAATTCTTTCCTGCGGAATAGAGTGGGCGATGCATCATGACAATTTTCCAATCCGCATCTGATGCACGCATATCGTTGCGCAGCCAGTTGACCTGCGCGCTAGTCATAGGGAACATATCGTTCGTATTGAGCACAGCGAAATGTGCATTGCTATAATCAAAAGAATAATAGTCTCCCGTCAGCCCTAGCGAAGGCTCTGCGGCAGCCACCGGGAACTGATACCGGAACCAGCTTGGCACACCATCGTGATTGCCGGAAACGGGCGCGAGCGTCGTGCGCAGATGATGACGCTCAAAATTACGAAAATACATATCCCATTGCTCATTATTGCAGTTGTTGACGAAATCACCCAAGTTGGCGACAAACTGTGCGTGTGGCACCGTTTTGAATCCCTGATCGAGAAGTTCGCTGGCCTTTTGGAAATTCTCTTCAGTGTCCGCCTGAACATCCGCGATTGCCAGGAAGGAAAACGCTCCGTTTTTTCCAGCGTCCGTTTGAAAAGATCCCGTTTTGCTCCAAAGATTTTGCTCCTTATCCCCCACGCGATATACATATTCTGTGCCGGGCTCCAATCCATTGAGGATCACGCGGTGCGCATACTGTCCCCGGTAATAACGGGCAGTCCCTTCATAGGACAGAGGCTTGATAAAAGCACCCTGAAAATCGGCGGCCTTCATCACCTGTACGTCAGTACGTGTTTTTTCTGTGGTAAACCAGCTGATACCGCGCTGCGTCTGCGCGTCGCCGTGGAAAGTGATAACGACTCGTTCCACTATATCAGTGCTGTCCGCTGCATATGCCGCCGGTAAAACAGGCGCAAATAACAGGTTTGCCGAAAGCAATATGCTCAAGGCCATTTTTCCAAATGATTGATGTAGCATGAACCGTTTCCCCCTTTTTGCTTCTGAATCAGTCAATTCATTTTACTTTTCTCTTTATTCAGCTGTCAAGCATCTTTCATAGAAAGACACAAAATTTAATCCCTTCAAATTTTTCGCAGGCTGTTTTTGCCCCGCCAGAACAGCTTCCTTACACGGCAACTTTTCGTTTAGCAAAGGAAGGTGATCAAATAATGCTTCCGCCCATTGAAACGGTGCCCGCTAAAACCATTGTCACACGCACGAAAAGCAGTGAATGGTTCGGCACGGATTACAATATGAATCTTTACCGCGGCTGCTGCCATGGCTGTATCTACTGCGACAGCCGGTCGGATTGCTACCGCATCGACCATTTTGACCAGGTACGTATCAAGGAAAACGCGCTCCAAATTGTGCGCGATGACCTGCGGCGGAAGGTAAAGCCCGGCGTGGTGGGGACGGGCGCGATGAGCGACCCCTATAATCCCTATGAGCGCGAGCTTTTGGCTACGCGCCACGCGCTTGAGCTGCTCGCGGCCTTTGGCTTCGGCGCTGCAATCGCCACCAAAAGCACGCTCATCACCCGTGATATCGATGTTTTGCAGGAAATCCGGGCGGAGATGCCCGTGCTCTGCAAGCTGACCATCACCACCTGCGACGATGCGCTCAGCCGGAAGATCGAGCCGAACGCGCCGCCCTCCTCCGATCGGTTTCATGCGCTTGCTGAATTGACAGAGTCGGGCCTGTTTGCGGGAATTCTGCTGATGCCCGTGCTGCCGTTTCTGGAGGATACACCTGAAAATGTGCTGGGGATCGTGCAGCGCGCGGCGCAGTGTGGCGCGAGATTTATCTACCCGGCCTTTGGCATGACCTTGCGGCAAAACCAGAGGGAATGGTATCTCTCAAAGCTCGACGCGCTATTTCCGGGCGAAGGGCTGCGGGCGCAGTATGAGCGGCAGTACCGCAGTGATTACCGTTGTGTGAGCAGGCGGGCGAAGGAGCTATGGGGCCTGTTTTCCAAGGCATGTGAAGAGGCGGGCATTTTATATCAGATGCAGGATATCGTGCGGGCGAGCCGGATCGGCTACGGGGATACGCAGCTGAAGTTCTTTTAAAAGCGGAAGAAGTGGAAGAAAAGAAAGCGTGGCAGAGGCGGTTTTTCACCTCTGCCACGCTTCAACGATTCATAGAACAGATAAGAACCGCAATATACACTATTCAATCGGCAGTTCCATTGGCGCGGTCACGCTTTCCAGAAAAGCCTTTACCGCCTTTTCATAGCCCTCCCGATCCTCAAGGTAGGCCATCGCGTGTGCGGCTCCCTCCACGATGAGCTTCGTCTTGCGGGTTGGGCACGCATCATAAACCTCATGCACCATCAGGGTCGGCACAAAATCGTCCCGGCTGCCATGGATGAAGAGAAAGGGGACCTTTGCCTTTTGAATCTGCCTGACGGGCTCATCCTGTGCAAAGCGGTAGCCCGCCACCAGCCCGCATACCATGCTTGCCGCCGGAATCAGCGGCCAGGCGGGCAGCTTGTAGCGCAGCTTTGCCTCGTGGGCAAAAACGCCTTTGGCAGTGGAGAAGCCGCAATCCTCAATGATCCCCTTCACCTGGGGCGGAAGCGGTTCGCCGGAGGCGTTCATCACCGTTGCCGCGCCCATGGAGATCCCCTGGAGGACAATTTCGCAATCCGCGCCGTAAGTATCAATGATGTAATTGGCCCATGCGATACAGTCGAGCCGGTCGAGCCAGCCGAAGCCGATATACTTGCCCTCGCTTTTTCCATGCGCGCGGTCATCCGGCATCAGCACATGATAGCCGAGCGAGTGGTAGAAGGGCAGCATGTAATAATATTCACGCATTGGGCCGCTGCGGTAGCCGTGGATGGCGAGGAGAAATTTGCGGCTATGCTCCATGCCTCCCTCAGCGGGCACCAGTAGGCCGTGCAGGCTGAGGCCGTCGTGGGAGGCGATGTTAACCTCCTGCGTTTTGTGTGAGGCCACCCAATCGTTTCCCTCCCGGACCGCCTTGCGCCAGCGCTCCAGCTCCTCCGGCGTGACATGGCTCTTGTTCATCGGGTCGCCGGGGCTTTTCTCCCGCACCAGAACCATCTTGAAAAAAACGGCGCCGACCGCTGTGGCCAGAAGGAAAAGCACAAGGCATATGACGGCGGCAATGAGCAAAACATGAAAAATAGTCTCCATAAAAGTGAACCTCTCTCTGCTATTAATATGTTATCTTTTTGTGATCCATACAATGTTCTAAGGCTTCAAACTTTGTTTGAAGCTACAGCTTGTCGAAAAAGGTATATCAATTTGCCAAAATGTACAAAGATGATTTAGAAAAAGTTTTCTAAAAAATATTTTTAATGCTGTTGGTTGCAAATTACTTTAATCAAAACAAAAAGTTAAGCATGCGCTCAGGCCGCGCGGGCCCATCCTTGTCCGCTCGGCCGGAAAAGGAAGCAAAAGGGGCTGTTAAATCATGGCACATCGGCAGCGGGAGGCTTTGACGCACGATCGAATCCGTTCGGCGAGACGCCCAAAAACTCGCTACGCTCAAACAATTTGAGCGCTCGTTTGACCGCCCCCATGCTACGCATGTGTAGCGGTCAAATCCCCTCACGAGCCCACCGTCAGATGCTGCAAATGCTGCCTTGGCCTTCCGCCAGCGCTCCGCACTACATTTAGATGCTGGTTACGTAGGCGATTCGCAACGGGGCTTTTTGTGCACTTTTTTCTTCCATTTGACTTTTTTGACAGGCTGAGGCTTCAAACTTTATTTGAAGCTATTTTATCAGGCGCAGGCGATATTTACAATCGATTTTTGTGAAAATGCAGATTTTATCAGTGCAATCGGCAGAATTTCTATTCAAAACAGTTGACAGGACCGGCCGGACAAGCTATAGTATAGATGTCAAGCATTTTATAACAACTGAATAGAAGCGGCCCCGTTCATGATATGAAGTGTGCGGGGCCGTTTCGTGTGGCAAAAAGGCTGCTAAAGTGCCAAAGAATGAAAAAAGATAGACCAGGGGCTTGACGGGGCTCTCCCCATCTGTTATAATACTCCGGTACAAGAAAGAAGGACGCCTTTCGTTCTCACCTGCCGGGAGTGCCCGCGTCAGGTCAATACCGGAAAGCAGGGCAAAACAGCCCCTATTTTTGTGTGTTGAGCGCGGACGAAGGATTGTCCGCGCTTTTTGATTTTGGCTTCGCCGGCATCCCGGCGGCGCCCAACAGGTTTTGGAGGTGCTTGAACATTAGCAACAAAGACATGCAGATCAATGAACAAATCCGTGACCGGGAGATCCGAGTCATCACGGATACAGGCGAGCAGCTTGGCATCATGTCTGCGCGGGAAGCGCTGCGTATCGCCGAGGAGAAGGACCTTGACCTTGTAAAAATTGCTCCCCAGGCCACGCCGCCCGTATGTAAGATTATGGATTACGGGAAATACCGCTTTGAGCAGGCTAAGCGGGAGAAGGAAGCAAGAAAAAATCAGCATATCGTGGAGATCAAGGAAATCCGCCTGTCATTGAACATTGACAAGCACGACTTTGAAACCAAAGCCGGCCATGCCAGACGGTTCCTGAAGGAGGGGAACAAAGTAAAGGTTTCCATCCGGTTCCGTGGCCGCGAGATGGCGCACCCTCAAAATGGACTGGAGATCATGAAGCGTTTTGCGGAAGAGCTCCAGGAGGAAAGCAGTGTGGAAAAACCCGCCAAGCTTGAGGGCCGCTCCATGATTATGTTCTTGGCGGCAAAACCAGTGAAGTAATAAGGAGGATATTTATTATGCCGAAAATTAAAACCCACAGTGGTGCGAAAAAGCGCTTTAAAATGTCGAAAAACGGCAAGCCGATCCGCGCCCATGCCAACAAGTCCCACATCCTGACGAAGAAGAATACAAAGCGCAAGAGAAACCTGCGCAAAACGAGCGTGGCGGATACCACGAACCAGAAGCAGATCAAGCGCCTGGTCCCGTATAAATAAGAGAGACACGCAAGAAACATTTACATTAACGGAGGTAACCTACCATGGCTCGTATCAAAGGCGCGATCATGACGCGCAAAAGAAGGAATAAAACACTCAAGCTCGCAAAGGGCTATTACGGCTCTAAGAGCAAGCTGTTCAAAACCGCGAAGCAGGCCGTTATGAAATCCGGCCAGTATGCCTATATCGGCCGCAAGCAGAAAAAGCGTGATTTCCGCCGCCTGTGGATCACCCGCATTTCTGCCGCCTGCAAGCAAAACGGCATGAACTATTCCACCTTCATGAATGGCCTGAAGAAGGCAAATGTTACGCTCAACCGCAAGATGCTCTCTGAGATTGCCATTGCGGACCCGGCTGCCTTTACCGCCCTGGCCGAGCAGGCAAAAGCAGCGCTGAAATAATACATTGTGAAGCCGCGCCCGGGGTGACTCGGGCGTGTTTTTCTTTGCGCTTTCAGGCGCTTAGATCAAGGAGGGATCCCATGGAGGAGATCACCAGCCGCTCGAACGCCCGTGTGAAGGCGGCCGTACAGCTGTTTTCCTCCGCCGCCGCGCGGCGGGAGGAGGGGCTTTTCGTTTTAGAGGGCGCCCGGCTGTGCATGGAGGCGGGGCAAACAGGAATACCGATCCGTCAGCTTTTTTTCACGCGCCGGGCACTGGAACGCTATCCGGAGGAGACGGCCTTTTTGCAGGAAAAAGCCGCTTCCGTTTTTTTGATTACAGAGGAAATTAGCCGCCGTTTGGGGGATACGCAATCCCCGCAGGGCATTTTTTGCATCTGTGGGGTACTTGACAAACGCCCGGGCGACGATACAATAGAAAAGAATGGCAGCTATATCGCCCTTGAGAACATTCAGGATCCATCCAATCTTGGCGCGATCGCCCGCACGGCGGAGGCGCTGGGGTTAAGCGGCCTGATTGTTTCGGGCGGATGCGATATTTACAGCCCCAAAGCGCAGCGCGCTGCCATGGGCGCTCTTTTGCGGGTGCCTGTGCTGCGTATGGACTCTATAGAGGAGGCCCTGCATGCCTGCCGGGCGCAGGGCATGCGGCTTTTTGCATCCACGCCGCGCGCGGATGCGCTTCCCGTTGCCGGGGCGGGCTTCGGCCCACGGACGGTTTGCGTCGTTGGCAATGAGGGTGCGGGCGTCACGCGGGAAACCATGGCGCTTTGTGATGCACTTGTGACAATCCCAATGCGCGGGCGCGCGGAGTCGCTGAATGCTTCTGCCGCCGCCGCGATCCTCATGTGGGAAATGATGCGTGGGCGATCATCCTGCGCCGCTTTCCCTGAATGAATAAAAAGGATGGCTATGCATGGATGACCGCTGCTATTGGATTTGGCTGCAATCCGCGTTAGGTGTGCAAGCGCGTTTGGAGGAGGCCATCGCTTATTTTGGCACGGCGCGCCGCCTGTATGAGGCGGGCGAGCTGGAATGGAAGCTTGCGGGCCTGTTCACGGCCAAGCAGCTGGAAAAGCTGCGCTCCCACAGCCTGGCACAGGCAGAGGAGATTTTAAAGCAGTGCGCGGGCAGCGGGTGGCTGGCCCTCACGCCGGAAGATCCGCTTTACCCTAAGCGGCTGCGGGCAATTCCAAATTTCCCGGCAGCCTTATATGTGTGTGGGCGAATGCCGGATTTAGATGGGCGTGTGGCCCTGGCCGTGGTTGGCGCGCGGGAAGCTTCTCTTCAGGGCAGGCAGATCGCGCAGGGATTGTGCAAAGCGTTTGCCGAAGCGGGCGCGGTTGTCGTCAGCGGTGGAGCGTTGGGCATTGATTCGGCGGCTCATATGGGCGCGCTGGAGGGCGGCGGGAAAACGGTTGCGTTTCTCGGCTGCGGGCTCGGCGTGCGTTATCTGATGGAAAACCAACATCTGCGCGAGTCGATTGCCGCAAATGGGGCGGTGGTCAGCGAGTTTCCGCCCGGCACGCCGCCGGGCCGTGCAACCTTCCCGGTGCGCAACCGGCTGCTCTCCGGTGTGAGCTGTGGGACGGTCGTGATCGAGGCGGGAGAAAAGAGCGGCTCCCTGATTACGGCGCGCTGCGCGCTGGAGCAGGGGCGGGACGTGTTCGCCGTGCCTGGTGATATCGTCAGCTCCGCCTATACCGGGGCAAACCGGCTGATCCGGGATGGGGCGAAGCCAGTGCTCACCGCGATGGATGTGCTGGAGGAATATCAATACCTGTATCCGGACACACTCCATCTGACCGGAGCGGATAGGCCCTTTGCAAAACTGCAAAAAAAACAAGGGCAGGCACTTCACAACATGCATAATTGCGCACGGATGCATAATATAAGGGAAACACAGGCTGTTTCCGCCCAAGCTGCCGGCAGCAAAAGCATGCCGGAGCACCTGAGCGCACCGGCGAAACAGTTGTTGACGCTTCTCAGCGCGGGCGCGCTGCATGTGGATGAGGCAGCCAGCCGTTTGCAGCTCCCAGTACAGGAGATCCTGAGCGCCTTTACAGAGCTGGAGCTATACGGTTTGGTGCGGTCGGAATCCGGTGGGCGCTATACATTGTTATAAAGGATAGCCGGGAACGCTCTGCGTTCCGTAAGAGCGTGGAACTTTTTGACCAGCCAGCCGGCAATCAAGTTTGCTTTGTTATTCACTGCGCTTCATAATAATTTATTTTTTAGGATGATGATATGTCAAAGCTTGTAATTGTGGAGTCTCCGGCAAAAGCCAAGACGATTCAAAAATATTTGGGAAAAGATTATGAGGTAACTGCTTCGATGGGCCATGTGCGGGATTTGCCGCCCGCCCGCCTGAGCGTGGACGTAAAAAAGGATTTCGCGCCGAAGTATGCGATCATCAAAGGGAAAGAGCAATTTGTCAAAGACCTGAAAAAGACCGCCGCCGTAAGCGACAAGGTCTTTCTGGCGACCGACCCGGATCGCGAGGGGGAGGCGATCTCGTGGCACCTTGCGACGATCCTGAATTTGGATTTGAGCGAGGCCAACCGCGTGACCTTCAATGAAATCACAAAAACGGGCGTCAAAAACGGCATGGAGAACCCCCATGTGGTGGATATGGATCTGGTCAACGCACAGCAGGCGCGCCGGATTCTCGACCGGCTGGTGGGCTATAAGCTCAGCCCCTTTGTCTCCCAGAAGATCCACCGCGGACTGTCCGCCGGGCGTGTGCAGAGCGTTGCGCTGCGGATGATTGTAGACCGTGAGGAGGAGATCCGCGCCTTCAAGCCGGAGGAATACTGGTCGCTGGACGCAAAATTCCTTACCCCGGGCACGCGCCGCGTGTTTGCCGCCGCTTTTTACGGCAATGAGCAGGGTAAGATCAAAATTGAAAATAAAGAGCAGGCCGACGCGATCCTTGCAAAGCTCGACGGTGCGCAGTACCGTGTAAAGACCGTCAAAAAGGGCACGCGCCGCAAAAGCCCGGCCCCGCCCTTCATTACCTCCACTTTGCAACAGGAGGCGTCGCGGCGCATGGGCTTCCAGGCCCGCCGGACGATGAAGGCGGCGCAGGAGCTTTATGAGGGCGTTGAGGTGGAAGGCATCGGCTCCGTAGGTTTGATTACCTATATGAGAACGGACTCCCTGCGCATCTCCGAGGAGGCGCGCGCGCAGGGCAACGACTATATCAAAGAGCATTGGGGCGAGAAATACCTGCCGGATAAGCCGCGCTATTTCAAATCCCGCGCCAACGCGCAGGATGGCCACGAAGCGATCCGACCCACCATGCCGGAGCTCACCCCGGAGCAGGCCAAAAAGAACCTGACCGCCGATCAGTATAAGCTGTATAATTTGATCTGGAAGCGCTTTATGGCGAGCTTGATGGCCAACTGCATTCAGAACACCGTGCGTGCGGAGATCGAGGCGCTGCCGGTGGAAGAGCCGCAGGAGGGCGGGCACTATCTCTTTACCGCCAGCGGCTATTCCATCAAATTTGACGGCTTCACCGTCCTTTATGAAGAGAGCACGGATGACGCGGAAGCCGATGGGAGGCTTCCGGAGATTAAGGAGGGCGACAAATTAAAGCTTAAAGAGATTGGCGGCAACCAGCACTTCACCCAGCCGCCGCCCCGCTATACGGAGGCATCGCTGATTAAAACGCTGGAGGAAAACGGCATCGGCCGCCCGAGCACTTACGCCTCTATCATTTCGACGATCACCAGCCGCGATTACGTCAAGCGCGAGGCAAAGCAGCTGCACCCCACAGAGCTGGGCGAGGCAATGACAAAGCTGCTGCGTGAAAAATTCCCGAAGATCGTCAACACAAAATTTACCGCCTCCATGGAATCCTCGCTCGACAAGGTCGGCGAGGGGCAGGAGGATTATATCAAGATGCTCCACGAGTTTTATGACGACTTCGACGTGACCCTCCAAAAGGTCAAGGAAGAGATGAAGGATGTCAAAATCAAGCTCGCCGAGGATGAAACGGATATCCCCTGTGAAAAATGCGGGCGGATGATGGTGGTCAAGGTGGGCCGCTATGGCAAATTCCTCGCCTGCCCTGGCTACCCGGAGTGCAAGAATACAAAGCCCCTTGTGCAGGAGACGGGCGCGTTCTGCCCGCGGTGCGGCGGCAAGGTGATTATGAAAAAATCCAAGCGCGGTTATCCGTTTTATGGGTGCAGCAATTACCCGGAGTGTAATTTCATGACCTGGGATCAGCCCACGGCGGAAACCTGCCCGAAGTGCGGCAAATCCCTCTTCAAACGGCGCGGCGGCCTGATCGTCTGCCTGAATGAGGGCTGCGATTATGAGCGCAAGGTGGAGCGCAAGAAGAAGGGCGCCGCCGAAGCGGAAGAAAAGCCGGAAACAGAATCGTAATTGCAGAAAGGAACCCGATCCATGGAGAATCAGGCAACCGTAATCGGCGCGGGGCTCGCGGGCTGTGAAGCAGCCTGGCAGCTGGCGCAGGCGGGCGTACAGGTGACGCTCGCCGAAATGAAACCGGTTTATTTTTCGCCCGCCCATCATAGTGGCGGCTTTGCGGAGCTGGTGTGCTCAAACTCCCTCAAAGCGGAGCGGCTTGCCTCCGCCGCGGGCCTGTTGAAGGCGGAGATGAAGGCGCTCGGCTCCCTGTGCGTCTCCTGCGCCTATGAGAGCCGTGTCCCCGCGGGCGGGGCGCTTGCTGTGGACCGGGAGCAGTTTTCCCGCTTAGTCACGGAAAAAATCTGCGCCCATGAGCGCATCACGGTTGAACATCGGGAGGTGACGGCGATCCCAACGGAGGGCGTTACGGTTGTGGCGGCCGGGCCGCTTGCCTCCGATGCGCTTGCGCGGGATATCTTTGCCCTGTGCGGAGAGGGCCTGAGTTTTTATGACGCGGCTGCGCCGATTGTCAGCGCGGACAGTATCGATCTGGATCATGCTTTTACCCAGTCCCGCTATGGCCGGGGCGGGGAGGACGACTATATCAACTGCCCGATGGACAAAGCGGAATATGAAGCGTTTTATGAGGCGCTGCTCCACGCCGAGCGCGCAGAGCTTCATTCGTTTGACAAAAAGCGTGGCGTTTACGAGGGGTGCATGCCCATCGAGGTGATGGCTTCCCGCGGGGCGGATACGATGCGTTTCGGCCCGCTCAAGCCGGTTGGCCTGCGTGATCCGCGCACCGGGCACAGGCCGTGGGCGGTGCTTCAGCTGCGTAAGGAGAATGCGCAGGGGACGATGTACAACCTCGTCGGCTTTCAGACCAACCTGAAATTCGGCGAGCAGAAGCGCGTTTTTTCGATGATTCCGGCGCTGAAAAACGCGGAATTTTTGCGCTACGGCGTGATGCACCGCAATACCTTCCTCGATTCCCCGCGGCTGTTAAATGCGGATTATTCGATGCGGGGGAGGCCGGATTTGTTTTTTGCCGGGCAGATCACAGGCGTTGAAGGGTATATGGAGTCGGCGGGCTCCGGCATCCTTGCCGGGATCAATGCAGCGCGCAGGCTGCGCGGGCAAGCCCCCCTCCTCCTGCCGAGGGAGACCATGCTCGGCGCGCTGGCGGCCTATATTAGCGATCCATCGGTTGAAATTTTTCAGCCGATGGGAGCGAATTTCGGCGTACTGCCGCCGCTTGACCGGCAGATTCGGGAGAAAAAGGCGCGCTATGAGGCGCTTTCCAACCGTGCGCTGGAAGCGCTTTCCGCCCGGCTGCGGGAGGAAGGCTTCGATCGATAAAACGGCATGAAAATGCACAACATAGAGAGAGAAGGTCGGACGAATGAAAATCATTGCAGACGCATTTGGCGGGGATAACGCGCCGCTTGAAATTCTCAAAGGCTGCGAAACGGCAGTGCGCGAGCTTGGTGTTACAATTCTCCTCACAGGCGATGAGGCGAAGATCAGGGCCTGCGCACAGGAAAACGGGATTTCCCTCGACCGCATGGAAATCCTCCATGCGCCGGACGTCATGGGGATGGAGGATGCGCCCACGAGTATTGCCAAGGAGAAGGGGGATACTTCTATGGCAGTCGGCCTGAAGGCGCTGGCTGAGGGCCGGGGCGATGCGTTCGTCTCCGCGGGCAGTACGGGAGCGCTGGTTGTGGGCGCGACGCTTATTGTCAAGCGTATCCGCGGCGTACGCCGCGCGGCGATCGCAAGCGTCCTGCCGTCGAATAAGGCGCCGTTTTTGCTCATGGACTGCGGTGCAAACGTGGAATGTACCGCGCAGATGCTCGATCAGTTCGGCGCGATGGGCAGCTTTTACATGCAGAAGGTGCTCGGCGTGGAGCGGCCCCGCGTGGGCCTTGCCAACATCGGCACGGAAAAGACCAAGGGCGGGCCGCTCCAGCTGGAGGCCTATGAGCTGATGGAAACGTCGGATTATCACTTCATCGGCAATGTTGAGGCGCGCGACGTGCCGTTCGGCGCGTGCGACGTGCTGGTGGCGGATGGCTTCACGGGCAATATGCTCCTGAAGATGTATGAGGGCGTGGCCGGGGCGATGATGGTCAATATCAAAGCGATTTTCAAAAAAAGTCTGCTGACAAAGCTCAGCGCCCTGATGATCAAAAACGGGCTGATGGATTTTAAAAAGCGGATGGATTACACGGAGTTTGGCGGAGCGCCGCTTCTGGGTATCTCAAAGCCGGTGATCAAGGCGCACGGCTCCTCCAATGCGAAGGCGTTTTGCAGCGCGATCCGCCAGGCGAAGCAGTTCAGCGAGACGGGCGTGATCGAGAACATTGCGAACGCGGTATCCAAAACCAATCAGGATACAAAGGCTTGAGAGATTTGTTCCGAAAAGGAGAGCGGTTTTCAAACCGGGCATGGAAAGGATGGACATACGGATGAACGATCGGGAAAAGCTCAAGGAGCTGGAAAAAAAGCTGGGATATACCTATCAAGACATCAACTTGCTGGAGCGCGCGCTGACGCATTCTTCCTATGCCAACGAGCGGCAGGTTTCCTATGGCAGCAACGAGCGGTTGGAATTTTTGGGCGATTCCGTGCTCGGCTTTATCACAGCGGATTATTTTTACCGCCATTTTTCCCATCTGCCGGAGGGCAAGCTGACGAAGCTGCGCGCGGCGACGGTGTGCGAGAAATCCCTGCACGGCTTTGCATTGGAGATTTCTTTGGGGGAATATCTGCGCCTGGGCCACGGTGAGGAAAACACAGGCGGCCGCGAGCGCCCCTCGATTCTGGCGGACGCTTTTGAAGCGGTGATCGCGTCGATCTATCTCGACGGCGGGATTGAAAGCGCGCGCACCTTCGTGCTGCGCTTTATCAAGGACGCGGTGCAGCACAGCCTGCCATTTAAGGATTATAAGACGACGCTGCAGGAGATCATCCAGCAGAACCCGGAGGAGGAGCTGGAATATGTCCTCACGGATGAAAGCGGGCCGGATCACGACAAGTCCTTCACCGTGGAAGTGCATCTCAACAGCAACGTCATCGGCCGCGGCACGGGCCGGAGCAAAAAGCTCGCCGAGCAGGCGGCGGCGCGCGAGGCGCTTGCGCTGATGGGCCTGTGAGCGGGAAGCATATCAACATTGCCCTGTTCATCCCGCACGAGGGGTGCCCGCACCAGTGCAGCTTTTGCAATCAAAAGAGCATTTCCGGCGCGGTGAAAAAGCCGCGCGCGGCAGATGTGACGGCCGCTGTGGAGACAGCCTTGCAAACGTTGCGCGCGCGGGATTGCGCGGGCGCGCAGCTCGCCTTTTTCGGCGGCAGCTTTACGGCGATCGGCAGGGCGTATATGGTGGAATTGCTATGCGCCGCGCAGCCGTATCTGAAACGGGGGCAAATCGCGGGCATCCGCGTTTCCACCCGGCCCGACGCAGTGGACACCCCCGTGCTTGCTCTTTTAAAGCAATATGGCGTGACCGCCATTGAGCTCGGCGCACAGAGTATGGATGACCGCGTTCTGTTTCAGAACGGCCGCGGCCATACGGCGCAGGATGTGGAGGATGCCTCCCGGCGCATCCAGGAGATGGGCTTCGAACTCGGGCTCCAGATGATGACGGGCCTGCCCGGCGATACGCCTGCGGGCGCGGAGCATACGCTCAGCCGGCTGCTGGCGCTCAGGCCTGATACGATGAGGATTTACCCCACCATTGTTTTGGGGGGCACGCCCCTGGCGGAGCAGTACCGCTCCGGCGCATACCTGCCGCAGCCGCTGGAAGAGGCGGTTTCCCTCTGTGCCTCACTTCTACTGTGGTGTGAAGAGGCGGGCGTGCCGGTGATCCGCCTTGGCCTGCACGCGGGCGGTGATGTGGAGAAGGGCTATGTCGCCGGGCCGTGGCACCCGGCGTTCCGGGAGCTGTGCGAAGGGGAAATTTATTATCAAAACGCGCTTCACGCGCTGCGGGAATGCCTGCCGGAGGGCCCGAAAGCTATTTTAACGGTAGCGCCGCATTGCGTTTCCAAAATGACGGGCCAGCGCCGCAGGAATCTGGAACGGCTGAAGGAGCAGGGCTTCGACTGCCGGATCACAGCGGATGCAGGATGTAAAAAATATGAAGTAAAAGCAGAGCGCCAGATATGAGATGTCAGACGTTGGGCGAAGGAATCCTTTCGCTCGGATGACTGAGATCTGATGTCTGCCGGCTGAACTTGGAGGTTCCATACCGGATGATTTTAAAATCGCTTGAAATGCAGGGCTTTAAGTCCTTCCCGGATAAAACGGTGCTCACCTTTGACAAGGGGATCACCTGCGTTGTCGGCCCCAACGGCAGCGGAAAGAGCAACGTTTCCGACGCGGTGCGCTGGGTGCTCGGCGAGCAGTCCACCAAAAGCCTGCGCGGCTCGAAGATGGAGGATGTGGTGTTCAGCGGCACCGGCGTGCGCCGGGCGCAGGGCTTTGCGGAGGTGACGCTGCGGCTCGATAACCGCGACCGCGCCCTCTCCCTCGATGAGGATGAGGTGGCCGTAACCCGCCGCTACTACCGCTCTGGAGAGGGGGAATACCGCATCAATGGCAATGCCGTGCGGCTCAAGGATATCCACGAGCTGTTTATGGATACGGGCCTCGGGCGCGATGGCTATTCGATCGTCAGCCAGGGTAAAATTGCGGATATGATCTCCGCAAAATCCGGCGAACGGCGCGAGATGTTTGAGGAGGCGGCGGGAATCTCCCACTACCGCTACCGGCGCACGGATGCGAACCGCCGCCTGGAACAGGCGCAGGAAAACCTGGTGCGCCTGAAGGATATCCTCTCCGAACTGGAAGCGCGCGTGGAGCCCCTGCGGGAGCAGAGCGAGAAGGCGGAGCGCTTTTTGGTGCTGGCACAGGAGAAAAAGGAGCTGGAGATCGGCCTTTGGCTGCATACGATCCGGCAATCCAACGAGCGCTTGCGCGAGCAGGAGCATAAAATTTCGCTCGCCAATGCCCAGCATGAGGGTGCCGAGCGGGAGCTTGCGGAGATCGAGGAGGAGATCGAATCGATCATCGCCCAGTCGCAGGAGGTCACGGTGCGCATCGACGAGGTGCGCCACGGTGCTGCCCGGCTGGAGGAGGAAGCCGCCCGGCTGGAAGCGCAGGCGGCAGTGGCGGATAACTCCATTTTACATAACAACGAGGCGATTGCCCGCATCCAGAAGGATCGGGAGCAGGCGGAGGAGACTTGCCGCCATTTAGAGGAGCGCATTGCACAGGAGCGCGGCGCGATCGAAGAACTATTACGAAACGCGGAGGAGCAGCATACCGCGCTGGAGGGGCTTGCCCGCCAGGCGGCGGATTTCAATGCCCAGGGCGAAGCGCTTGCGGGCCGATGTGCCTCCATTTCAGCGGAGATCACACACTTCGGCGGCCAGGTGGCGGATTGCCGCGTGCAATCCTCCCATGTGGAGAGCGCCATGGCGGAAATCACGGCGCGCGTGGCAACGATCGACGAAACGTTTGCCGCCCGCAGCGAGCTGATGGAGCGGCTGAACCGCGAAAAGCAGGCGGCCCAGGCGGATTACAAAGCATGCGGGGAGGCGGTGGAGGAGCTCTCCAACGCGATGCAGGGCTATTCCATGCGGCTCGATTCCCGCCGCGCCAGGGCGGAAAAGCGGAAAAAAGAGCAGGAAAACCTGGAGCTCGACCTGCGGCAGAAAACCGCGCGCGTCAATATGCTCGAGGATATGGAAAAGAATATGGAGGGCTACACGGGCAGCGTGCGCGCCGTGATGCGGGAGGCGAAGCGGGGCAACCTGCGCGGCATCCACGGCGCGCTTTCCCAGCTGATCTCTGTGCCGGAGCAGTATGCCACCGCCATTGAAACGGCGTTTGGCGCGGCGCTTCAGAACATTGTGACGGATGGGGAAGGCGACGCCAAGCGGGCCATCCAGTTTTTGAAGGAGACCAAAGGCGGTCGCGCGACGTTTTTACCCTTGAGCGCCGTACGTGGCCGCACGCTGGAGGAACGGGGCCTCGCCCAGTGCGAAGGCTTTGTTGCCGTTGCATCCGATTTGGTAAAGTGCGATGCAAAATATGAGGCGGTCGTCAAGGCGCAGGTTGGGCGCACAGCGGTGGCGGAGGATATGGATTGCGCCATCGCCATCGCGCGAAAATTCAGCTACCGCTTCCGCATCGTTACACTCGACGGCCAGATCATCAATGCCGGCGGCTCGATGACAGGCGGTTCCCGGATGCAGAATGCGGGCTTTTTGAGCCGCTCGAATGAGATTGAGAAGCTGCGTGCCGAAATGCAGGCCGCGCAGGCAAAGCTCAGCGAAAGCGCCGCCGCCTATAAAGCGGCGCGGGAGGAATTCGCCGCGGCGCAGGCGGAATTTGAGGGCGCGCAGGCGGATTTGACGCGCGCGCAGGAGCAGCGCGTGCGCAGTGAAAGCACGCTCCGGCTTGTGGCGGGCCAGCTGGAAACGGCAAACGCCACGGCCGGTGATTTGCAGCGCGAGCGCGAGGCCGCCGCTGAGCGGCTCTCCGGCCTCGAAAAGGAGCTGGAGCAGGCGCATGCCAGGGAGGCGGAGCTCTCCGCCCAGATGGAGGAGGCGGAGAAGCGGCTTTCCGCCGTGACAGAGGAGCGTGAAGCGCTCGCCGCGCAGCGGGATGCTTTGAGCGGGCAGGAGAAGGAGCTGCAGCTCTCCCTGCTTGCCGCGGAGAAAGACCGCCAGGCCCACGCGGAAACGATTGAATCCCTGGAACGCCGCCGTGCCGGGCATCTGGCGCGCGCGGAGGAGCTCTGCGCGGAGATTGCCGGCGTAGAGGAGAAAAACCGCGTCCTCGCCGGGGAAAAGGCGGAGCTGGAAACACAGGCGCAAACGCTTCGCGGGCAGAGCGGCGGCTCAAAAGAGGAGATCGAGGGCTATATCGAAAAGCGTAACGAGCTGGAGGCGCGGTCTTCCAAGCTGCGGCTAATGGAGCGGGCGAAATCCGCTGAGCGGGAGAAATTGAGCGGCGAGCTCGCCAGGCTCGAAGAGCGCAAGGCCGCCATGCGCAAGGAATATGATGAAACGGTCAATAAGCTCTATGATGAATACCAGCTCACCCGCAGGGAGGCCGAGCAGCTTTGCCCGGAGCTCAAGGAGCCCGCTAAGGCGCAGCGGCGGCTTGCCGAGCTCAAGGGGCAGATCCGGGCGCTGGGGAGCGTCAACGTCAGCGCCATTGAGGAGTATAAGGAGGTCAGTGAGCGCTACACCTTCTTAAAAGAGCAAATCGGCGATGTGGAGGCCTCGCGCGATGAGCTGCTTCGGCTCATTGAGGAGCTGACGAAGAAAATGTCCGATCAGTTCCGCGAGCAGTTTTATAAAATCAACACCCATTTTGGGGAAACGTTCACCGAGCTGTTCGGCGGCGGCAAGGCGGAGCTTTTGCTGGAGGACCCGCACGACGTGCTGGAATGCGGCATTGATATCAAGGTGCAGCCGCCGGGAAAAAACGTGCAGAATATCGATTTGCTCTCCGGCGGAGAAAAGGGCCTGTCGGCAATCGCACTCCTGTTTGCCATTCTGAAAGTGACGCCCTCGCCGTTTTGTATTTTCGACGAGGTGGAGGCCGCGCTCGACGATGTTAACGTTACGCGCTACGCGCAGTATTGCCGCCGTATGACGCGCAGCACGCAGTTCATCCTGATTACCCACCGCCGCGGCACGATGGAGGAGGCGGACGTCCTCTACGGCATCACGATGCAGGAAGAGGGCGTGTCCAAGATGCTGGAGCTCAAGACGGCAGAGATGGCGAAAAAACTGGGGATTGGGTAAAAACGGTCACAAGCTTTCTTTGGGAAACACGTGGATTTCTTTGCCGTATTATGGTATGATAAACGCAAAACCTATTTTGCACTCCGGTCAGGTCTATTTCACGGTATGGCCAAAGAATAAAGAGCTTCCGGCAAGCCGGAAGAAAGAGAAAATCAGGGGGCCGATTTCATGGGGCTTTTTAAAAAATTCAACTTTGGGTTAAAGAAAACGCGGGAGCAGATGTCCGGCGCGATCGATTCCGTGCTGGAGGCGAGCGCGGCGATCGATGACGCGCTGTTTGAGGAGTTGGAGGAAATCCTCATCATGGGCGATGTGGGCGTGACAACGGCGCAGCATATTATAGATGAGCTGCGCGAGCGCGTGAAAAAACGCGACCTGAAAAAGCCGGACAAGCTGCGCCGGGTGATCCGGGAGGTTGTGGCCGATATGCTCTCCGGCAAGGAGGGGATGGAGCTTGATACGATCCCGTCCGTGATCCTGGTGATCGGGGTAAACGGGGTAGGCAAAACGACCACCATCGGCAAGATGGCGGCCTACTATAAGGCGCAGGGCAAAAAGGTGATTTTGGCGGCGGCGGATACCTTCCGCGCGGCGGCGATTGAGCAGCTGGAAATTTGGGCGGAGCGCGCCGGGGTGGAAATTGTCAAGCACCGTGAGGGTGCGGACCCGGCGGCGGTTATTTTTGATACGATTGCGGCGGGCAAAGCGCGGGACGCGGATCTGATTATCTGCGATACGGCGGGCCGACTGCACAATAAGAAGAATTTGATGGAAGAGCTCTCCAAAATTTACCGCGTGATCGACAGGGAGCTTCCTTACTCTGACCGCGAGGTGCTCCTTGTGCTCGACGCGACCACGGGCCAGAATGCCGTGAACCAGGCGCGGGAGTTTATGAACGCGGCGGAAATTACGGGCATTGTGCTCACAAAGCTCGACGGCACAGCCCGCGGCGGCGTGGTACTGAGCATCATGGACGATTTGAAAATCCCGGTTAAATTTGTGGGTGTCGGCGAGCAGGTCGACGATCTGCAGCCGTTTGACGCAGATGCCTTTGCGGAGGGCTTATTTGAAAACGTCAGCCGGGAGGACGAGCCGCAGGCATAATCAATCGGTTTCAACAGGGAAAGGATGGTCATGACGATGGGCAAATTGAGAAAGGCTATCCGGGCGACCGGTCGCTTTTCCTGGCAGCTGTGGAAGAAGATTTACCACCGCTGGTATGACCGCGGCGGCGAGCGCTATCATCCGTTGGAGCTCCGGCACAAAAAGCACCCGGGGCTCTGGGATTACCTCGGTGATCCGAAGCGCGATCAGCGCTCCAGCAAATATGCGGTGCGCCGCCAGAAGCGTTTGGAGCGGCGCAGGCAGCGCAGGCTGCTCCGCAGGGAGCGGCGGTATCTGCGCAGGCAGCGCTGGAGAGCGCGCCTGAGCATCCCCGAATAGAGCAGGAAAGGCAGAAATGAACCGTATGGATTTTTTAATCGCAACGCATAATATGAAAAAGAGAGATGAGCTTGCCCGGATTCTAGCGCCCTTAGGCGTGTGTGTTCTGACGGCGGACGAGGTCGGTGTGACGCTCACCGACGTGGAGGAAACGGGAAAGACCTTTGAAGAGAACGCCTTTCTCAAGGCGGATTCTGGCTGCCGGGAGAGCGGGCTGCCCTGCATTGCGGATGATTCCGGCCTGGAGGTCGATGCGCTGGGCGGCGCGCCGGGCGTGTATTCCGCGCGCTACGCGGGCGAGTATGGGAACGATCAAAAAAACAACGCGCTTTTGCTGGAAAACCTCAAGGCAGTTCCGGCACCGCGGCGCACGGCGCGCTTTGTCAGCAGCGTGTGCTGCGTTTTCCCGGATGGGCGGCATTTTACGGTGCACGGCACCTGTGAGGGGACGATTGCATTTGAACCGCACGGCGAGGGCGGCTTTGGATATGATCCGCTGTTTCTCGTGGGGGAAAAAACCTTTGGGGAGCTGACAGCGCAGGAGAAAGACCGCGTCAGCCACCGTGGGAATGCGCTGCGGAAATTGGCGCAGGAGCTGCCAAAGTATCTTAAAACAGGAAAGGATCATATATGACAAGTAAGGAAAGGGCGGCGCTGCGTGCGCAGGCAAATTCTCTGGAGGCTGTGTTTCAGGCGGGCAAGGGCGGCGTAAACGATGCGCTTATCGCGCAGACGGACGACGCTTTGCGCGCGCGGGAGCTCATCAAGATAAAGGTATTGTTGGAAACCACGCCGGAGCCACCGAAGGCGATTGCGCAGAAGCTGGCAGAGGCGACCGGGGCCGAGATTGTGCAGGTGATTGGCGGGAGCATTGTGCTATACCGTTACAGCCCGGCGCTGCATGAGCCGGTGAAGAAGGAAAAGCCAAAATCCGGCACAGGCAACCGCCCCAATAGCCGCAAGAGCGCAGCGCGGCTGCGCCAGAAGCGGGAGGACGGCCGTTTTTCCGCACGGCGGGGCCGTGGCCAATAGCCCGGCCAACGGAGGAAAACGCGATGGCAGAGGGGCATATGCTGGAGCCAGGCAGGCGGCGTATCGGCATTTATGGCGGCACCTTTAACCCGCCGCACAGCGGCCATGTCCATTTGGCGCGCACGCTTGCGCAATCGATTGGGCTTGCGCGGGTGCTCATCATCCCGGCGAACTTGCCGCCGCACAAAGAGGCGCATGACCTCGTGAGCGGGGCGGACCGGATGCAGATGTGCCGCCTTGCGTTTGCAGGCGAGCCTTTTGAGATCAGCGGCCTGGAGCTTTCCCGCGGCGGGAAGAGCTACACCTGCGATACGCTGGCGGCGCTGCAAAAACAATATGGCAATGCGGAATTTTATCTGTTTCTGGGCACGGATATGCTGCTCTCTTTCCACCAATGGCATAATCCGCACGAAATTCTCCGCATGTGCAGGCTGTGCGTGGCGGCGCGGGGTGGGATGGAGGAGTATGCCGCGCTGGAGGATTATATCCGCGGCGGCCCGCTGGGAGATCTCAGCGACCGGGTTATCCTCTGCACCGTGCGTCCTGTGCCCGTCAGTTCTACCGAGCTGCGGGAGAGGCTGCGGGAAGGCCGCGCGGTGGAGGGCCTGATCCCACACGAAGTATGCCGCTATATTCAGGAAAAGGGGCTTTATCGGATGTTGGATACGCAGCGAAATGAAGAATTTATCGCCGCCATACGCGGAAAGCTCCGCCCGGAGCGCTTTGCGCATTCGCTCAATGTGGCAGAAGAGGCCAAGCGGCTGGCCCAAAAATATGGAGCGGATCCAGAAAAAGCATATACAGCAGGAATCCTGCATGATATAATGAAAAACAGCCCTCCGGAGGAGCAGCTTTCCATCATGGATCAGGCTGGCATCATCCTTACGGCGGACGAGCGCGCAAACCCCAAGCTATGGCATGCGATGGCGGCCGAAGCCTATGCGCGCACGGTTTTGCAGGTGCGGGATGCGGATATTTTACAGGCGATCCGCTACCATACCACGGCCCGCGCAGGCATGAGCGTGCTGGAAAAGGTGCTCTACATCGCGGATTTTATCTCCGCTGATCGCGATTATAACGGCGTGGAGGGGATGCGCGCGGCGGCCGAGATAAGCCTTGAAGCCGCGATGCTGGAGGGGATGCGTTTTTGCATCACAGACCTTGTGCAGAGCGGGCAGGTGATTCATACCGATAGTGTGGAGGCCTATAATGAAATTCTCATAGCCGGCCTTCCTGGGGAGAGGACGGTGGACAATGCGTAAAACAGAGCGCCATGTTCAGATAGGAATGCTGCTCTATTGCCTGTTTGTGTCTTTTTGTTTTCTGACAATCTGCACAAAGAGCTCTTTTTTATATCCCCTGAATAACGGGAGCGATATCCAATGCTTCTTCACCGTGGGCAAGGGCATGATGCACGGCCTTGTGCCCTATCGGGATCTGGTGGAGCAAAAGGGGCCGTTGCTCTATTTTTTATACGGCCTTGCGTCGCTTGTGTCGAGCCGGTCTTTCTTCGGCGTTTATCTGCTGGAGATTTTATCGTATACGTTCTTTCTGTTTTATTCCTATAAAATTGTCACGCTGTTTTTCCAGCCGGCGGTATCTAACTATTTTTACCTCGCCGCGCCGTTGATGGCGCTGGTGAGCTTTGCCTCCCCGAGCTTTTTTCACGGCGGGGAGACGGAGGAATATGTGCTGCCGCTGCTCGCGTTCACTCTGTATATCCTATTGCGTTACTGCCGGGAAGAATACTCAAAGCCGATGCCGCTGAGCTGGCTTGTGCTGACGGGCGTCTGTGCCGGATGTGTGCTGTGGATGAAATTTTCCCTGCTGGGCTTCTGGTTTGGCTTTATGGCAGTGGTTGCGTTTGCGATCCTGTTTACGCAGGGGCTTGGCAGAGCGGTGATCAGCTGCCTGGTGTTTTTGGGCGGGATGGCGGCGACGGCGCTGCCTTGGCTTGCCTATTTTGGGGTGCACGGCGCGCTGAAGGATCTCATCGAGGTTTATTTTTACAACAATATTTTTGGTTATTCCACGCCGATGACCATGGCCGAGCGCATGCAGAGCATCTGGCAGGTGCTCGTGCGCATGAGCGACCGTTCGCCATGGCTGCTCGGCGCGGCGGTAGCTGGGGTTGCTGGAATGTTGATTTTCCGCAAGCTCCACAAAAATTGGGTTGGGGCGGTGGGGCCGCTCATGTGCGCGGTGTTCCTGACGCTTGGCCTTTATTGGGGCGGCCGGTCGTATACCTACTATTTCTTTATTTTTGCCGGGTTTACCTGCCTTGCCGCGGTGGTTGCGATTCATATTGCCGTGGGGCTTATTGAGATGATATGGGGCAAAGGGCCAAAACGGAATTCCCAACCGGGCAAAGGGATGCTAGCGCTGGCCGCCGTTTTGACGCTGGTTCTGACGGGCGCCTCTTATCAGTTATGTGCAAACACCTATTTACTCGGTGTGCCGAAGGAGGAGTGCGTGCAATACAAGTTTGCGGATATCATCCACGAAAAAGAGAATGCCACGCTGCTCAACTATGGCTTCCTCGATTTTGGGTTTTACTATGCGGCGGATATCCTGCCGGTCAACAAATATTTTTGCTTGCTCAATATTCCGGATGAAAACCTGCCGGAGATGCGCGCCCAGCAGCGCCAGATTGTGCAGGAGAAGAGCGTGGATTTCATTGTGATGATGCTCAACGTGGAGACGGACGTATCGGATCTCTTCTACCCCTCCCTATTCTTCAATTATGAGGTGGCGGCGGAGCAGATTGATACGGTCGATAATGTTAGCCAAGTGAAATTTGTGCTGTTCCGGGCCAAAGATATTGGGTAGCCCTTGTAAAGAGAACGGTTTTGGTGCATGATAAAAGAGAGTTTCATACATGGAGGGATTTGATGACAGGAATTGAGTTAGTAAAGGCCGCCGTCCACGCGCTGGATGAGAAAAAGGCGGAGGATATTGAGGTAATCCAGATCACGGAATTATCCGTGGTGGCTGATTATTTTGTGATTGCAAACGGAACATCCAATACGCATGTGCGCGCACTCGCGGGCGAGGTGGAGGATGCGCTCTCCAAGCAGGGCGTGGAGGCGGGCCATATCGAGGGCCGCGCCACGGGCTGGATCCTTTTGGATTACGGCAGCGTGGTGGTACATGTGTTCCACAAGGAGAGCAGGGCCTATTATAACCTGGAGCGCCTGTGGGCGGACGGTAAAAAGATTGAGATAGACGGTATGATCGACAGCTGAGGCATTTTTAGAAAGGGCTGCCGCCTTTTTTGAAAAGGATAGAAAGGATGGACTGTAGATGAACTACGACTTTAAACAGGTGGAAAAGAAATGGCAGAACCGGTGGGAGGAAACAGGCGTTTTCCACGCGAAGAACGAATATGACCGCCCGAAATTCTACTGCCTGGTAGAATTTCCGTATCCCTCCGGGCAGGGGCTGCACGTCGGCCATCCACGCTCCTACACGGCGCTGGATATTGTGGCGCGTAAAAAGAGGCTTCAGGGCTATAACGTGCTCTATCCGATGGGGTGGGATGCCTTTGGCCTGCCCACGGAGAACTATGCCATCAAAAACCATATTCACCCGGAGATCGTGACGCGTGACAACGTGGCGCACTTTAAGCAGCAGCTGCAGTCCCTCGGATTTTCCTTTGACTGGAGCCGCGAGGTCAACACGACAGACCCATCCTATTACAAATGGACGCAGTGGATCTTCCTCCAGCTGTTCAAAAAAGGCCTGGCCTATAAGAAGGAGATGGCCGTCAACTGGTGCCCCTCCTGCAAGTGCGTGCTTGCCAATGAAGAGGCCGCAGGCGGTGTGTGCGAGCGCTGCGGCAGCGAGGTGGTACGCAGGGTGAAAAGCCAATGGATGCTCAAGATTACGGCCTATGCCCAACGGCTGCTCGACGACCTCGACGACCTTGATTTTATCGACCGCGTCAAGGTGCAGCAGCGTAACTGGATCGGGCGCTCCACCGGTGCGGAGGTCGATTTCACCGCGACCACGGGTGATAAGATGACTGTTTACACCACCCGGCCGGATACGCTCTTCGGCGCAACCTACATGGTGCTCTCCCCGGAGCATCCGCTGATTGAAAAGTGGGCGGATAAAATCGAGAATCTGGACGAGGTACGCGCTTATCAGGCGGAGGCGGCTCGTAAATCCGACTTCGAGCGCACAGAGGTCAATAAGGATAAAACCGGCGTATGCATCCAGGGCGTGCGCGCGGTGAACCCGGTCAACAACACGGAAATTCCGATTTTTATCTCCGATTACGTGCTTGTCTCCTACGGCACGGGCGCGATCATGGCGGTGCCCGCGCACGATACGCGCGACTGGGAGTTTGCAAAAAAATTTGAGCTGCCGATCATTGAGGTGGTTCAGGGCGGCGACGTGGAGAAGGAAGCGTTTACGGACTGCGCGACCGGCGTCATGGTCAATTCCGGCTTCCTGACAGGCCTGACAGTGGATGAGGCCAAGGCAAAAATCACCGAATGGCTCACAGAGAACGGCAAGGGCCACTCCAAAGTGAACTTTAAGCTGCGCGACTGGGTGTTTTCCCGCCAGCGCTACTGGGGCGAGCCGATCCCGATCGTCTATTGCGAAAAGTGCGGCTATGTGCCGCTGCCGGAGGATCAGCTTCCGCTAAAGCTGCCAATGGTGGATTCCTACGAGCCGACGGAAACGGGCGAATCCCCGCTTGCCAAAATGACGGATTGGGTAAACACCACCTGCCCGCACTGCGGCGGCCCTGCCAAGCGAGAAACGGACACTATGCCCCAGTGGGCGGGTTCCTCCTGGTATTTCCTGCGCTATTGTGACCCGCATAACGACGAGGCGCTGGCCTCCAAGGAAGCGCTCGAATACTGGACGCCGGTGGATTGGTACAACGGCGGCATGGAACATACCACGCTCCACTTGCTCTACAGCCGCTTCTGGCATAAATTCCTCTATGATATTGGCGTGGTGCCCACCAAGGAGCCGTATCAGAAGCGCACGAGCCACGGCATGATTTTGGGCGAAAACGGCGAGAAGATGAGCAAATCCCGCGGGAACGTTGTAAACCCGGATGATATTGTCAGCGAATACGGCGCGGATACGATGCGCCTTTATGAGATGTTCATCGGCGATTTTGAAAAGGCGGCTCCGTGGAATTCCGCTTCCATCAAGGGCTGCAAGCGGTTCCTCGACCGCGTGTGGAACCTTCAGGAGATCGCGGTGGATGGCGACGGCTACCGCCCGGAGCTGGAGGCGCTGATCCACCGCACGATCAAAAAGGTAACGGAGGATATCGACAACCTTAAGGCAAACACCGCGATCGCCGCGATGATGAGCCTGCTCAATGCGATCGCAGATACAGGCGCTGTGACGAAGGGCGAATTGCGCACTCTGACGCTTCTGCTCAACCCCTTTGCCCCGCATATGACGGAGGAGCTTTGGGAGCAGATGGGCTTCGGCGGCACGGTAACGGATCAGCAGTGGCCCGCCTACGATGAGGCAAAGTGTAAGGATGAAACGGTTGAGATCGTTGTGCAATTAAACGGTAAGGTGCGCGCGAAGCTCTCCATTCCGGCGGAGACCGAGGCGGCGGATGCGATTGCGCTTGCGAAGCAGGAGGAGAAGATCCAGGCGGCGATCGAAGGCGTGCAGATCGTGAAGGAGATCTATGTCAAAGGCAAGCTGGTAAACCTGGTGGTGAAACCGCAGAAATAAAATAACAGCTGGTAGCTGCATTATGAGATTGTAATCATTTTTGATCAATCAACGCTTGGCAGGCTTTGTTTTATTGCTTACCGTGTTTTACAATGAATTGATGAAAACAGCCCCGTCCTATTCGGATGGGGCTGTTTTTAAAATTGCAGGGTAGTAATGAGATAAAAAAGTGCCTCTTTTGGATGTAGAATACAGGACGCCGTGTTTGGATAATAGACGTTTGATGTTAGATCAATTTGCTATCTTTCTTGTTCAAAATGAAGGGATTAGAAAAATAGATCAGGGGTTTGTAGGGGACAGGACATGATTGTTTGAATGAGCCAGAGTTTATATTGATGCGTAATGCACAAAATATAGGATTAATTAATTGCTGATTAAAATTATTTATTAATACTATCCATTATATGTAAAATGTTACTTGATTTTCAAAATAAAATATCATAATATCCTATTATATACTTCAATGTCATAACAAATCGTATTATCCAAGATGTAGGACGTTTGAGGGACAATTGATAGAATCGGAAGTTTCGGTTAGGCAATGCATTCTACAGCTAACAGTAAATTTTTTAGGCGAGGTGGATGAAGTGAAAATTATTGCACGAATCAAACAGCATTCCACAGAGCAATCAGATCAAATTGAGTCGGCACAAATGTTGAAGGAGGAGCTCTCTTCCTTACCTTCTCTGATGCAGAAGGCCGTCGAGGACTTTAGCCCAAGCCTTTTTAGCGCATATGCTGCGCAATGGCGGCGGGCCTATCTCAAATTTTATGCACAGGATGAGATTGGCGCCGAATATATCGCAACTCTCTTGGAAATCAGCGCGAACCAAATTGACTTTAATAACAGTGAATTAGCGGAATACTATCTGGACGAAGCACAGGCACGGGTTGCTGTGCTTTACGGAGAAAATAGCTTTTTAGCTAAGTATATGGAACGTTACTATGCGTTGCTTGAATTTTTGAAAGGAGATTACCAAGCTTGCATTCAGCGTGCCGAAATCGTTCTTTTAGCAATTCATGAAATGAAACAGACAGATGTGCCGGAGGAATTTGATGATATATATATCAATAAAGAAGAACACTTAGAGAATATTTTTTTCTTGTTATTTCATGCTCGGGCACAATTGGATGAAGATAAAGCAGAAAAAGGAATATCCATATTTGATTTGCTTACAATGGTGACCTCACGTGACCCAGATCTCGCAAAATCAATCCTTTTTCGGGAAGCAGCTCCTGATTTGGGATTGTCGCCCGAGATTTTTCAAATCATTGAGCCTAAACTTTCCCTGTATGTGGATTCTTTGGGATATGAGAAGCAGCAACAGTTAATAAAGTTAATGGGGAATATGAACCATTTACAGATGCAATTTGAGCATCAGGATGTTGATTATTTAGAGAAGGATGCAAAATTATATTGGGTTCAAAAGACCATCGATATTTTTACTGAAATGATCCGCATTTACGGTGAGGAAAGCTTTATTGGAAAGTTATATCAAAATAGAATGGCGAATATGACCCTTTTGATTATGCCGGGATATCTGAAATTAGGGGTTCCTCAAAAAACGATTGCATTTTACCAGGGAATTCAGGATATGCCTATGAATGCCAAGGCTTCATTGGATGTACTCACTTGGATATGCTTGGCGTACGATCAGTTAAATGATTATGAAAATGTGCAGAGAACACTACAACAGATTATCAACACCTATGAAAACACGGTGGAGCAGGTACTGTTTGTATTTGATGAAAAAAAACAGATTGAGTTTTTGGCGATTTTTGAAGGAATTCTTCAAAAATGTGTTTATCTGATTCAAAAGCATAGAGGCAGCGCGGCGGCGTATTGTTTTTATATCAATTACAAAATGCTTGTATATGATTATCGCAGCATCACAAAACAGTATTTAAAAGAGAACCCAAACTACCAAAAAATTGAACGGCTAAAAAGTGAAAATTGGAGTGGTCGCCATACAACGGAGATCCGGAAGTGCCAGATAGAGCTTTTTGAGGAGATTGGGCCGGATATTTATGACGATCTATTTGATATGGATATGCAGAAGATATGCAAGCAGATTCATCATGGCAGTGTTTTAATTGAATTTACTCAGGTATATAGGGAGATTGGAAAAAACTCATATGCTGCATTTATTTTGTATTCTTCCGGCCAAATTCAATTTGTTGAATTGGTTGATGCCAGTTGGATCAATACCCAAGTACATTCTCTAATAGAAGCAATCGTGGAGCATAGAACAGACCTCGATATTTTTAACACGGAGGCCTACCACAATTTAATCAATACTATTTTTGACCCTGTTTTGGAGTATTGTCCGCCGGAGATCAACAAACTTGTGATAGCACCTGTCGACGCTCTATTTTCTATTCCATTTGAATTATTTATTAAGGATGCTTACAGCGTTTGCTATATTGATTCCGGGCGTGAATTGTTGCATCAAAAAGTTCGGCGGGTAGATCTGGAGCATGAAAATATGGCCGCGGGAGCGCCGGATCTGATGAGCTTCCAGCCTTTGAGCACTTCTCCTTATGAAGTATGTACGATTGCAAGGCTCTTAGGTTGTGCACCAAGGATGAAAGAACAAGTAACGAGAGATATTTTCGATAGAGCTTATCAATATTTACATTTATCCACACATGGCCAATATGACTGTGAAATTGCTGATATTTTGTCTGGTTCCTGCTTGTATTTATCAGGAGGCGATCGGATCTCCGCTGAAGAATTATCGATGAAGGATTTTGATGGAACGGAATTGGTTACATTAGCAGCCTGTGAAAGCGGATTGGGGAATCAAACGGGCTTTGAAGGTGTGTTGGGGCTTCGAAGATCCTTCTTGAATGCAGGAGCGAAGCGTATTATTGCCAGCCTTTGGAAGATCCCCGATGCTGCATCTACTATTTTGATGATTCAATTTTATCAAAATTTGTTGATAAAAAAGCTGAGTGTCTATGAGGCCTTGAGGCAGGCAAAGGCATATTTAAGAGAATTAACCGCACAGCAGGTTCGTGCGATTTTTGCAGAGATGGCTGATACCCTTGAGCCAAGTGTTGTAAGCAGCCTGACTTGCTCCATTGAAGATCGAAACGATGGTGAAAAATTGTATCATGCACCTTACTATTGGGCTTCCTTCATTTTAATTGAATCTAATTAGAAAGGCGGTTGCAAATTTGAAACGAGAAGCGATTGATATCATCATAGATATGCTTGATGTGCTTAAATGGCTTGGTAAGCTGAAAGAGAATATAGGAGCTTATGACCGGCTGTCGTTGGGCCCGCTGATCCAAGAAGCAGAGCAAAAAGAAGAGCCTGCCCAAAAATTTCGTGGATATTTACAGGTAATCAATGCCTTTATAACAGTGCACATTTCTGAGTTCGTTGGCGACAATAGCACCAGAGGCGATTTTAATATGGCATTGGATCGCGCCAATATACGATATGCGACAAATTGTTACCGATTAAAAAGATTGTATGAAGAGTTGAGGAACGCAGCAGCAGATGCTGAGTAGAGGTGATATACAGATGTTAGATAGCAGCGTAGGGGTATTAAACTCGTTCATCGAACATGGTGTCATCTTACTAGACCGTGAAACTGCTGTGGTGGCGGCGATCATTCTAGCGGCGCTCTGGTTGGTAAAAAGTCTTCTGGAGCTAGGAAACTCGAAACTTCGCATGAAGGGAAGCAAAATAGAAAGCATTAAAATGCAACTGGAGCTGGAACGCAGTTTTGATGCGGAAAGAGCGAAATATTTGGGACAATACGAGCATCTTCAAAGCCTGTTGGAGGAACTGAAACAAAAAGTAATGGATTCAGAAGCATTGTATCAATTATCATGCCGCATCTATGACGCTTTGGTTCGCTTTCTCAGGGACTATTCTTCCTATTTGATGCAATATGCATTTATTCAGAAGCACGGGTTTAAAAATAAAATAAAATTAGCGGTAGTAATAGATGATGTATATCATTGTATTGAACTATATCAGATGATATATACTTTTTTTCAGGAAATTGATAGTCCATATGACACGTTTTTTTTTGATTACTCGCAAATCAAGCCGCTTGTCTTGTTTGTTAATAGCGGAATTGGCGGAAAAGTTAGAAATCTTATCTATCATAGAGAAGTATTGCAAATAAAAAATATGGAAAATTATTTATTTAAACTAAAATGAAGCAGAATCTACCAAAAGAACGATCTGCTTTTTTGAAGTGCCGTAGTCCTTGGTGCAACATGTCAACTACAGTGTGTCCTTATTCGCCGCTTCCGGAAAGGAAAAATGAAAAAATTTTTGCCTGCTGGTTGACAATCCTTCTTTTTCCCTCTATAATAGCATTCACAACAATTTAACATTCTGCTTTGGTTTACCCAAAAGGCTGTGAAGGAAACAAGACATATCCCCGCGCGTCTCAGAGAGCCGGCGTTCGCTGCAAGCCCGGTACCGCGGTTTATGTGCATAACTCATTCCGGAGCTGCCCGCCTGAAATCATAGGGTGGGACGATGGACCCCGTTAAAGGTCAAGGCCTTGATTGAGGCTGATGAGGGCTGCCGTCAGGCGGCTGAAATAGGGTGGTACCGCGTGGAGATTCCTCCTCGCCCCTATGCATAGGGAGCGGGGCTTTTGTCGTTTTAAAAGAAAAAATTCCTCCCTCCATCAATTCAATCGCTTCCCGGTAGACCGGCGGAAAACCGAGAAAGGATGGCTATAATTATGTATGAAGGCTGCAAAAAGTATATCCCGTTTACCCCGATCAAGCTAGAGCACCGCGAATGGCCCGATCGGGTGATTGACCATGCGCCCATCTGGTGCAGCGTTGACCTGCGCGACGGCAACCAGGCGCTGGTAAACCCCATGAACCTGGAGGAAAAGCTGGAGATGTTCCAGCTCTTGGTCGACATCGGCGTGAAGGAGATTGAGGTCGGCTTCCCGTCCGCGAGCGAAACGGAATATGAGATCCTTCGCACCTTGATTGAGAAAAACTGCATTCCGGACGACGTGACCATCCAGGTGCTCGTGCAGGCGCGTGAGCACCTGATCCGCAAGACCTTTGAGGCAATTGAGGGCGCGAAAAATGTGATTGTCCATTTCTATAACTCCACCTCCACCTTACAACGCAAGGTCGTGTTCAAGAAGGATATGGACGGCATCATCGAGATCGCAGCCAATGGCGCAAAGCTCATCAAGGAGCTCACGGACGAGATGCTCAAAAAGCATCCCGAGGTTAACATCCGCTATGAGTATTCTCCGGAGAGCTTCACCGGCACGGAGATGGACAATGCCGTTGCCATTTGCGAGCGGGTGATGGAGCTGCTCGACGCAACGCCGGAGAACAAGGTCATTTTGAACCTGCCCTCCACAGTGGAAGGCAGCACGCCCAACGGTTATGCCGACCAGATCGAATACTTCTGCAAGCACTTGAAAAATCGGGAGAGCGCGATCATCTCCCTGCACCCGCATAATGACCGCGGCACCGGCGTGGCGGGCGCGGAGCTGAGTCTGATGGCAGGTGCGGACCGCATTGAAGGCACGCTCTTTGGTAACGGCGAGCGCACAGGCAACGTCGATATCGTCACGCTCGCGCTGAACATGTATACGCAGGGAGTCGATCCACAGCTCGATTTCAGCAATATCAACCATGTCCGCGAGGTATATGAGCGCACGACGAAGATGCATGTGAGCGAGCGTCATCCCTATGCGGGCGCGCTGGTGTTCACCGCCTTCTCTGGCTCCCATCAGGACGCGATCAACAAGGGCGAGCAATATATGAAAACGAGCGGCACGCAGTATTGGGAGGTGCCTTACCTGCCGATCGACCCGGCGGACGTCGGGCGTGAATACGAGCCGATCATCCGCATCAACAGCCAATCCGGCAAGGGCGGCGCGGCATTTATCATGAGCAACAACTTCGGGTACGAGCTGCCAAAGGCCATGCACCCTGAATTCGGCAAGGCGGTCAAGGCGGCCTGTGACGCGGCAGGCACGGAGATCACGCCGCAACAGGTATTCGATCTGTTTAAACAGGAGTATATCGATGTGGACGGCCCGTACCAGATCCTGAAGATGAAATATTACGATGAGGGAGCAGAGGATGGCTCCTCCTCCCACGGCCGCTTTGTGGGGATCATCAAGAACAACGGCTTTGAGCCCACGGAGATTTCCGGCGAGGGCAACGGCCCAATCGATGCGTTCTTCAACGCTTTGCAGCAGGTCGGCATTAGCGGTTACCACTTTGAGGATTATTCCGAGCATGCGATTTCCATTGGATCGGATGCGAAGGCGGTATCCTATATCCACTTGACCGACGCCGAGGGGAAAAATATCTTCGGCGTAGGCATTTCCCACAATATCTACTATGCATCCATCCGCGGCGTACTGTGCGCGATCAATCGCTCCATGCGGGCGCAGAAGGCGGAATGACGGCGGAATGCTCCGGATCAAAATTTAAATGAGGTGACTGGATTTGAAAAACTATCACATTGTCGTCCTGCGCGGCGACGGAATCGGCCCGGAGATCGTGGCGGAGGCCATCAAGGTGCTCGACGCGGCAGGGGAGAAATTCGGCTTCCGCTTTGCCTATGATGAGCAACTCATGGGCGGCTGCGCGATCGACGCGACGGGCGAGCCGCTGCCACAGCAGACAGTGGAGGCCTGCAAAAAGGCGGATTCCGTGCTGCTTGGCGCGGTCGGCGGCTGGAAGTGGGATACCCTGCCCGGCAGCCAGCGCCCCGAGGCGGGGCTGCTCGGCATCCGCAGCGCGCTGGGGCTCTATGCCAACCTGCGCCCGGCAAAGATTTTTGAGCCGCTGAAAAGTGCCTCGCCCATCAAGGACAGCATCATTGGCAACCAACTCGATATCCTCGTTGTGCGCGAGCTGACGGGCGGCATCTATTTTGGGGAGCGCGGCCGGTATGAGAAAAACGGCGCGCCCGCAGCTTATGACACCGAGAGCTATTCCGTGCCGGAGATTGAGCGCATTGTGCGCGTGGCTTTTGATATGGCGATGAAGCGCGGCAAAAAACTGACGAGCGTGGATAAGGCGAACGTGCTCGAATCCTCCCGCCTGTGGCGGGAAACGGTGATCCGCATCTCCAAGGAATACCCGGAAGTGGAGCTCAACCATATGTATGTGGATAACTGCGCGATGCAGCTCGTGCGCAATCCCGCCCAATTTGATGTGATCGTCACCTCCAATATGTTTGGCGATATCCTCTCCGACGAAGCCTCCATGATCAGCGGCTCCATCGGCATGCTGGCCTCTGCGAGCCTTGCGGGGAGCAGCCTGGGGCTTTATGAGCCGATCCACGGCTCCGCGCCGGATATCGCGGGGCAGGGTGTTGCAAACCCGTTGGCAACGATTTTATCCGCCGCAATGATGCTGCGGTATTCCTTTGATGAGGCAGAGGCAGCCGACGCGATTGAAGCCGCTGTGAACGAAGCGCTGCGCAGGGCGCGCACACCGGATATCAAGGCGGAGGGCCTGCCGGTCGTATCCACTGGCGAGATGGGCGACCTGGTGGCAGGTTTGATTACAGAACGCTGATGCTTTTATACAAACAGATCAAAGCCCGGAGTCAATCGGCTCCGGGCTTTGTTTTGATACCATTCGGCAGGAGGATCGTTGGCATACGGTCCTCCTGCCGCCTTCCCATCATGAAATGCTTGATAAACTAGAGAGGAAACGGCGTGCTGCGATTAAGCGGCCATGCCAAAGAGCCCAAGGACGGGCTTCAACAGCCAGCTATAGAACAGGCCCATTGAAACACAATCCACATCGGTCATCGTATAAGCTGCCAGAGAGGGCAAGCCTTCAACGACGATCTGCCCCAGATACGGCGCAACGAGGGCCGGCAGAAGGGAAATAAACAGGCCGTGCACAATGCTTGCGATAATGGTACCGCGCCGGCCTCCGGTGGCGTTTGCAAAGATAGCGGCCGTGCCTCCTGCAAAGAAATTGCTCATAATACCAGGGATAACCATCGGCAGGCCGAACAGCGGCCACAGGAACATACCGATAATCGTACCTACAGTGGTGAAAATAAAGCCGTATACAATTGCATTTGGCGCATAGGTAAACAGAACCGGGCAATCCAATGCGGGCCGGGCGCCGGGTACAATTTTTTTCGCAATGCCTGCAAAAGCGGGAACCAGCTCGGCGATCAGCAGGCGTACGCCGGTCAGGAGGATAAACAGGCCAACGCAGAAGGTGATGCCCTGCATGATTGCAAATACGATGTAGTTTTTACCGCCTGATGCTTCGGCAACCACTTCAGGCCCGGCTAAAATCGCCATTAGGATATACAGGGGAATCATGACAGAGCCCACTGCAAGATATGTATCCTGCAAGAAAGAAAGCTTTGTGCTGATCTTCGTATCCTCTGTGGACTTGGAGGGATCTCCTGTCACCTTGGAGACGAACGCGGAAAGGATGTAGCCCAGTGTGCAGAAATGACCGAGCGCAATGTCATCGCTGCCTGTGATCTTGCGGACAAACGGCTGCGCCATGGCCGGGAAAATAACGCAGCAAATACCGCCAAGGATTGAGCCGAGAATCACTGCCGGGATATGGCCCAGTTTGCAAAGCCCAACGCCGAACAGGATGCTGATCATTGCCATATAGATGGGAGCCTCGCCGTTGAGGAACACATACTTTAGCTTAGTAAATCGGGCAATCAAAATATTGACGACAAAAATGCCTGCATATACCAGGGCGATATCACGCCCGATCGTTGACTCCTGCATGGCCACAGCCAAAACTGCTTCAATGGAGGCGACGGCCCCGTCAATGCCGAGCCCCGCGGAAAACCATGTGCTGAAATTTTCCAGGGAACCGACAATGACGGAGGAGCCGGCGGATAGGATCATAAATCCCATCATGGTTTTAAACGTACCGCTGATGCACTGGCTGACCGATTTGCGTTGCAGAACCAGACCGATCAAAGCGACAAGGCCAAGCACCATCGATGCATTGATTAGAATATTATCGATGATAAAGTCTAAGATACTCATGAAAATACCCATAATTCGCTCCTTTTCCTATCATAGTAGAGTCAGCTGGAATCACAGCCAGCCGTTTGCTTCCAATACAGGCTTCAGCTTTTCACGGATTTCATTCTGATTCACGAGAGATTGCAGGTAGATCTTGTTGGGGAAATCTTGGAAATGATCAAAGTGTGGCTTAAAATTAATCCCCGCAATCAAAATTTCCGCATGCTTGGATGCTGCGGAGAGCATATCGCTGTGATCGATATTTGCCTTTACGCCAAGCTCATTGAGTACAGCCTCAACGGCCATTTGGCATACGAGACTACTTCCGCAACCATTTCCGCAAACCATCAAAATGCTGATCATTTTGGAACACCTTCCTTTCTATGATATTGTGTAGACCGCTTTTTAACTAACTCTGAAGCGAAGCGCAAGGTTGCAATTTTGTGATTTGATGTGCTTTGAAACATTCATAAATAGTAACAAAATGAAAATTTTTAGAAGAAATCCTTGTTTCTTAGTGCAATCATACTATATTCATTTCATTATGTCAAATATTTTGTTGAAAAAAATGAAGGATTGTACATAATATATAACAAATCATTTCAATATATAGGGTTAATTTATGCACAATTGAAGAACGGCAAGCGTCGATTCATTCAAAATGTATCAAAATAATGACATTTAGTTGCAACATATTGCAATTTAAAACAAGATGAGTTATAATGAGGCTGAAAATTTTAGAAGAACCTTTGGATCTGAACTTTACAAAGAAAGGAGTGATGTCATGCTGCTGAAAGAGATTGTCCGGCAAAACAGGGCCGCATTTTTTCCCGGCTCTTCTGACTGGAAGGATGCGATTCGGAAAAGCTGCCAACCGCTGGTGGATACCGGCTGCGCAACGCCGGCTTATGCACAGCGCATTATCGAGTGCGTTGAAGAATTCGGGCCATATATCGTTATTGTGCCCGGGTTGGCAATTCCTCATTCTACGAAAGGGTCGCCCGGTGTGTCTCAGACTGCAATTTCTTTTGTGCGATTTGAGCAGCCTGTTATATTTGATCCGGAGGACCGCGAAAAGGACGCCCGCGTATTTTTTGCACTGGCAGCGGTTGATGAGGACGCGCACATAAAAAATATGCGCCAGCTCTTCAAGATCCTCTCCAATGAGGAATTGCTCGAAAAACTGGCGCATGTCAGCTCCCCACAGGAGTTGGCGATGCTCGATGATCAATATCTTGGCGGTTGATCGTCACTCCAAGGAGGGCAAAAGAGTAAGCAGGTCGGGGAAGCGGTTAATCCGCAAAGCCGCTTCGGAGACATGCCCGAAGCCATAGGAAGCCCAGATGAATGCGGCGCCAGCCTGCGTGGCTGCCTGAAAATCCATCTGCGTATCTCCGATATAAACAGGATGCGTCAAAGCGTTTCTCCTGATTAAGCGCCGGATATTTTCCGACTTGCTTAGCCCTGTGTTCCCTTCGCAATCAAAATCGGTAAAAAGGGGCTCCAAGTGATAAAAATGCAGGAAACTTTCGATATATCCCTGCTGACAGTTGCTTACAATGCTCAAGTGGTAGTGCTGAGCCAGGTCCCGCAGCGTGGGTTCCACGCCTGCGTACAGCCGCCCCCCGTGCACAGCGAGGTAATCGCATTCTTGGCGCATACAGTATTGCGCGATTTCATCCGGATCTTCCCCGTAACGGGAAAAAAGCCGGTCGGCAATCTCACGGGCGCTGAGGCCCATAATAGACTGAATTTCTGCGATTGACGGTGGATTTTTTACTTGGTAGGTATTGCGCAGCGTGTGTGCCCACGATTGGGAGACGGCTTCGCTGGCATCCCACAAGGTGCCGTCCAGGTCAAAAATCAGGCTATCACAATTCATTTGCATCGATCTCCCTTTCGTAGGGGCGATTCACGAAGCCCCGTATTTATTGTCCAGTATACCAGCATACCATCCGCTGTCAAGCTGCGATATTCTCTTGCAGTCGAATGGGATGAAATCTGAGAATGGAGGAATGATTTTATGATCGATACCAAAGAATCTGTTTTTTGGAAGGAAATTTTTGAGCAGCCGGAAGCCGTCCGGAATTGCTTAAAGGAAAATGAACCGGTTTTACGGGAGATCGCAAAAGAAGTGAAGGAGCGCAAGATCAAAACGGTTGTTTTTGTGGGACGCGGCTCCAGCGATCACGCGAATCTGGTAGGGCGATATCTATTCGAAACAAAGTGCAGTATGGTGGCGAGCATCTGCGCTCCCAGCGTGGTGACCGCTTATCACAGTAATGTGGATTATTCTAATGTGTTGATGATCGCAGTATCCCAGTCCGGTGGAGCGCGTGATATTTACGAGGTGATGAAACACTGCGATGAACAGGGCGGCGTGTGTGTCTGTGTGACCAATGTGGAAGGCTCCCTGATGACGCAGGCGGGCAAATACCAGGTGCGCAATCATTGCGGGCCGGAGCGCAGCGTCACGGCGGGTAAATCCTACCTCACACAGGTTACCATCGTGACCGCGTTGGCCGCGTATATCTCGGGGGATCCGGAACTCCTGTCTGTACTGGACGAGCTGGGCACCATCGTGGAGCGGTCGCTCGCCGTTTTGGAGCCCCAGGTGCGCGATGTGGTCCGTTACTACCGGAATACGGAGCACATGCTTTTGATGGGCCGCGGCCTGATGGATGCGCTGGCCAATGAGGTGGAGCTGAAAATTCAGGAGACCAGCTATCTGGATGCCCGCAGCTATGGCTCTGCCGATTATCGGCATGGCCCGATTGCCACGGCGCTGCGCTTTGTGCCCTGCGTCTTTTTGATTGCCGACCGGCACACCAATTATTGCGCGGTAGATTTGCTGAAGCGTTTGAAAGAAGAGTCCTCTATCTGGTGCACAGTGGTGACCAATGATCCGGAAATCGCGAAATTAGGCGATACCAGTGTCCTTCTCCCGGAAGCGTTTGATGGAATACGCGCCGTGGTTGCGGGAGCGGTATTTGGGCAGATGTTTTCCTGCCTGTGCTCCCTAAGCCGCGGTTACAATCCGGATTGTCCCAAGGGTGTAAGCAAGCAAACCGTGACCGTCTGAAGAAAAGGCGGTTGATAACTGAAAAAAAGGAAGTGATTCAAATGGATAGCGGCGAGCTCTCGATGAAACGCTATATTTTAGAGACACCGGATACAGTACGCCATAATATTGCGTGCAGTGAAGAACTGACACACAAAATGACGGAACTCTATCTGAAGCGGATGTATCGGTCAATTTGGCTGGTAGCCTGCGGATCCAGCTGCAACGCGGCGCTGTGTGCACGCTATTTGATGCAGAAGCTGCTGGGCGTACCGGTCAGAGTGGTGACCCCCTTCACTTTCAACCATTATGAGCATGATATAACGGAAAGAGATTTTGTGGTCTGCATTTCACAAAGTGGGTGCAGCACCAATACCATTGAGTCTCTTCAAGTATGTCGCCGCATGGGAATCCCTGCGGTGGGGTTAACCGGAAATATTCACAGCGATTTTGAAAAAGAGGCGGATCAGGTCATCAGCTTTGGCCTTGGGGGCGAAAAACTGGACTTTGTGACCAAGGGCGTTGTGACGCTCAGTACCTTCCTGATGCTCTTTGCCCTGCATACCGCTGTGCGCCTGGGGCGCCTGGATGAGGCCTGCGCGGAGGAGCAAAAGGCGCAAATGCGGTTGGCTATGGAGAATTATGAATCGATCGTTGCAGGCTTTGACGTGTTCTTCCAGCGCAACAGGAAAAATCTGCTTTCGATGGAGAAGGCATACCTGATCGGTGCGGGCGCTAACTATGGAACTGCTCTGGAAGGAGCTGTAAAGATCGGAGAAACGGTCCATATCCTTGCGGTGGGATACGAGGTGGATGAGGCCATCCACGGCCCACAGATTCAGCTCACACCCAATTACAATTTTATTTTTATCGATCCGGGCGACGAAACCGCCGCGCGCATTGAGCAATCTTATCGCGCCGCAAAGGTGATCAGCGACCGTGTATATATCCTGAGCAATAACCCGCTGATTCAGGGAGACGGCGTGATGCGCGTGCCGCATCAGGTGGATGAGATGATTTCCCCGCTCTATACGCTGGCCTTTGTGCAGATGATGGCGTATACCGTCTCTGAAACCAACTCCACCTGGAAACAGCACCCGCTGATGAAAGAATATAAGGCGATTCTATTTGGAAAGTCGGATACATATCAGGCGTATGACTGCACCTGATTGCGTATTCGCTCAGATATCATTTCACAGGAGGTAAAGTATGACGAGCAAGGAATTAAAGGAACTGAAAAAGTTCTCTGCACAGATCAGAGTGGATGAACTGGAAATGTTCCGGCAGCGCGGGATGGGCCATATCGGCGGATGTCTGTCTGTGGTGGAGCTCATTTCTGTGTTGTACGGAAAGCAGATGAAATACGACCCGCAAAACCCGGCATGGGAGGGCCGCGATTATCTGGTTATGAGCAAGGGGCACGCGGCGCCTACCGTATGCGCCGCTCTGGCGGAAAAAGGTTTTTTTGAGAAGGAACTGCTGCTGACAATGGACGATATCGGCACGCACATCCCCTCCCATGTGGATCGGCTCCTGACCCCCGGGATCGATGTCACCTGCGGCTCTCTCGGTCAGGGTGCTTCAGTGGCGGCCGGCATTGCCTACGGCCTGCGCGCCGCGGGGCGTAACGATCAGTACGTGTATGTGTGCATCGGCGACGGAGAGATGAACGAGGGACAGAACTGGGAAGCGTTTCAGTTTATGGCCCACAACAAGCTCAATCACTGCATCGTATTTGTTGACAACAACAAACGCCAGCATGACGGATACTGCACAGAGGTTCTCAATCCGTTCAGCTACGAGGAGAAAATGCGCGCATTCGGCTTTTGGGCGATCACAGTGGATGGGGCCAGCGAGGAGGCGATCGACGATGCGATCAATCTGGCTAAGACCGTTCCGGATAAGGCGATCTGTATCATTCTGGATACCGTCAAAGGCCAGGGCGTAAAATACTATGAGGATATGGTGGACAACCATGCGCCCAAGGTGTTCGAAGAAGGGCGGGCGATCATTGACGCTGCGATCGCCCAATTGAAAATAGTTACGGAGGAGGAATAAGCGATGTTGCTCAAAGAAAGAAGCAAAGAGCTCGGCGGAGAAATGCGGGATGCTTACGGCGCCGCATTGGCAGATCTGCTGAAAACGAACGACAAGATCATGATTCTGGATTCCGATCTGGGAGGAGCCTCCTTCTTTATCCGGTTTAAGAAGACGCATCCGGAGCATTTCATCGACGTTGGTATCTGCGAGGCAAATATGTTTGGCGTAGCTGCGGGATTATCCATGATGGGGTATACGCCTTTTGTTCACACCATGTCTGCCTTCGTCACCCGGAGGGCGCTGGATCAGGTCTATATCTCCTGTGCATACTCCAAGAATACGGTCAACATCTATGCTTCCGACCCGGGATTTTGCTCCGGTTTTGATGGAGGCACACATACCTGCTTTGAGGATATGGCAGTATTCCGTGCAATGCCGAATGCCATTGTGTGCGACCCCTGTGATCAAGTGCAGCTGGATTGGATGGTTCGGGCCTGTGCGGCCCGCAACGACGGCGCGGTTCACTATATCCGCGCATATCGAAAGGGCGTGCGCCCCGTATATGAACCGGGCACTCCGTTTGAGCTTGGCAAGGGGCAGGTGCTGATCCCTGGAGACGACGTGCTGCTGGTTTCCAGTGGATATGTCATGTCCGCCGCTCTTGATGCGGCAGAGGCGCTCCGTGCTGAAGGGGTTTCCGTAGAGGTTGTTGATCCTGTTACCATTAAGCCCTTTGACGAAGCGTTGATCCGTGAGCGGGCGCAGGGGAAAAAGCTGGTGTGCACCTTTGAAAATCACAGCGTAATCAACGGCCTCGGCTCCGCTGTGGCTGACGTGCTGGCTAAAAATGCGATAGCGGTACCGCTTCTGAAGGTTGGGGCGCAGGATGTGTTCGGACAGGTCGGTATGATCGATCTTTTACAAAAGGAATTTAAGCTGACGGCCGAAGATTTGGTTCAGGATATTAAACAGGCGCTTGCCCAGTAGGCAAAATGAAAAACAGGGGGCTTTGGAAAATGATCCAAAGCCTCCTGCCACTCAGAAGAATCTTTCGCATAAGGGAATTTCGGCGTTGCTCTGTAAATATTGGACACAAGGTATTGTTCTGGTTTCTGCCAAGGTCTGTTACTTGGATCAGGGAACGTCGGCAAATACAAAATTGGACGGCAGCCCATCGGGCATATTTTCGTTATGGTCGCTGATAATCAGGTCAAACGCTGACAGGGGATTGAAACGGCAGTAGGAGGTAACGCCCAATTTGCTGGCGTCTGCAAGCAGATAGTTGTGCGTCGCATATTTCATTGCCACTTCTTTGACGGGGATGGTATCGATATCATCATTATAAGCCATCTGATGCACCAGCTCGATTCCCGAACAGCCGAAAAAAGCATGGTCAAAGTGAAACTGAGAGACCATTTTTTCCGCAAAGACGCCGACTGTGCTGGCATGGAAATGGCTGTAGTGGCCGCCGATTAAAAAGATGTCCACGTCCATATTCTGAACGCGCTGCGGAATCAGGAGATTGTGTGTGACGATACGGATTTTTTTATCCTGAATAAAATCGATCATTGGAGCGATTGTAGTCCCGCCGTCTAAAAAGATACAGTCTCCGTCCTTGACCAGAGAGGCGGCCTTGCTGGCGATAGAAATTTTTGCCTCGATATGTTCCTTTGATTTTTCACTGGTTACCATGGGGGCTGCCGAAGGCCCCGGCAGCGAAGCCCGCGTTGCGCCGCTGCGCACCTTAACAGCAAGACCTTTTTCATCCAGTTTTTCGAAATCCCTGCGAACCGTAGCGATAGAGACGCCCAATTCGTCTGCAATTTCTTTCAGCGTAACAACTTCCTTTTCCTTTAGCCGATTGAGAATGTAACGGGCTCTTTCTGATGCTATCATAACTTCTCCTTGCAAATATGCAACCGTTCTTTGCAAAATAATCAAGAAGATTGCATCTGATTTTCTACTCCTTGATTCATATAGTATAATATATATCTGCCAAAAAGCAATACTTTCTCCAAATATTTTCTATCTCAATCATCGTATCTGCATGATTTTTTGATTTGAAAGCAGAACAGCATCAGAGAACTCTCTTTTTTATGTAATTTTTCTGAAACTATTTGATATATAACCAAAGTCATGTTATAATTAATGCATCAAATAATTGCATTTTATAACAATTAGGAATAAAATAGAACAAATTGTTTAAATGCGATAAGAGGTGAAATAACATATGAAAAAGTTTATTTCCCCGTCCATCTGCTGCTGCGATCTGTCCTGCCTGGAAGAAAGCGTACGTGAGCTGGAGCGGCTTCATGTAGAATACATCCATGTTGACATTATGGACGGCGAGTTTGTGAACAACTACTGCCTGGGGACGGAATTTATTCCTTTGCTGCACAGCATGACCAACATTCCATTGGACATCCATCTGATGATCATGAATCCGGATCGGAAGCTGGATTATTTTTCGTTTGCGCCCGAGGATATCGTGACCGTCCATGCGGAAAGTACCAATCATATTCAAAAGGCTCTGGCTGCAATTCATGAACGCGGCGCCAGAGCGGGTCTGGCCATCAATCCGGCTACCCCGGTGGAGCACTGCAAATGGGTGACGGACGATCTGGATGTCCTTCTTGTAATGACCATCAATCCGGGTTTTGCAGGGCAGAAGCTGGTTCCCCAAACGCTTCAAAAGATTGCACAGGCACGCCAGCTGATCGATTGCTGCAGTCGTGAGATTCTGCTGGAGGTAGATGGAAATGTCTCCTTTGAAAATGCGGCTCGCATGAGCGCCCTAGGCGCAAATATTTTTGTTGCCGGAACCTCCAGCCTCTATGACAGGGGCGGCAGTGTTGCAGAGAATTGTCGCCGTCTACGCCAGGCATTGCAGTAGATCAATAAAAGGGAGCGTTATTTATGGTTCTTCGTGGGAACGGAGTCTCCAAAGGTGTTGCGATTGGTGAAATTTTTCTCTATCAGCCGTTTATTCCGCAAACCACCGAGGCGCATTATTCTGGAGATCCGAAGCAATACCTTGAACAATATGAGGCTTTATGTTTACAAGCGCGTGCGGAACTGCAGGCAATCCGGGAACGCATGATGCAGACAGACGCAGAAAAGGCCGCAATCTTTTCTGCTCAGATGGAGATACTATGCGACGAGGTCATGGATGAGGAAATTCGGGACGGCATTCAATATGACACCTGGATGCCGGACTGGGCAGTAGAAACAGTCTATTCCCGTTATGAGCGACGCCTGCAGAAGGCGGGAGATCCGCTGATTCGGGAGCGGGCGGCTGACCTGAAGGACGTCAAAAATCGGCTGCTGCGCATCTGGTGCGGCGTGCCGCAGCAGAGTCTGGCGCAGCTGGAGAAGCCGGTCATTATCGCCGCACATGACCTGCTGCCCTCCGATACCGCTGTTATGGAACGCGATCATGTATTAGGAATTGTCACGGAATCGGGAGGAACCACATCCCACTCCGCGATTATTGCACGCAGCTATGGGATTCCCGCTGTATTGGGGATTCCAAATTTGCTGCCGCGATTGACAAATGGAGAAAAAGTCATTTTGGATGCCGTTGATGGGGTGCTGATTACGCGGCCGGATGGCAAGCAGGAAAAGGAGATGCGGACAAAACAGAAAGAATATGAAATACAGGCTGCCCGTATTCAAAAGTATTTGCACAGGGATCCGCTGACTGCTGACGGCGAGCGCATTGAGATTGGCCTGAATATCGGGTCCGCCCGCCCGGAGGATTTGGAGGGCTCCTCGGTTACCGATTTTGTGGGCCTGTTTCGCACAGAGTTTCTATATATGGATAACGACCACTTGCCGACAGAGGAGGAGCAGATCATACAATATCAAAAGGCTCTGCTGGAATATGCGCCTCGTCCGGTTGTGCTGCGTACACTGGATATCGGTGGAGACAAAACGCTTCCCTATTTTCCGCTGCCGCAGGAGCAGAACCCGTTTCTGGGAAAACGCGCGCTCAGGCTGTGCTTTGATTCGCCAGAGCTATTTCGAACCCAGCTGCGTGCAGCGTTGCGCGCCTCAGTTGCCGGGCAGCTATGGATTATGCTGCCGATGGTGAGCAGCATAGAGGAGATTAAGAGAGCCAAGGCGCTGTTGGAGCAGGCGAAACAAGAGCTGCGGCAGAAGAAACTTCCCTTCGACGAGGGCGTTAAGCTGGGCATCATGATCGAAATCCCTGCCGTGGCGGTGATTGCAGATCTGATAGCGCCGGAGGTCGATTTTGCGTCGATTGGCACAAATGATCTGTGCCAGTATCTTATGGCTGTCGATCGAATGAATCCGGAGGTGACAAGCTATTATCAAAGCTATCATCCGGCGCTGTTTCGCCTGATCGGCTATGTGGTGGAGAGATTCAAGCAGGCCGGGAAGCCGATTTGTATCTGCGGAGAGCTGGGAGGAGACCCGCTTGCCGCCCCGGTGCTGGTTGGGCTCGGAATGCGCAAGCTCTCAATGAGTCTATCCAGTGTTGCTGCCGTCAAACGCGCCCTGGCAGGCTTTACGGTAAAGCAAATGGAGGAAATGGCGCGCGCCGTTGAAAACATGACGGACGGTCAAGCAAGGGAATATCTACAGATCTGCTCAGAATCCCTGGAAAAATAAAAGGAGTGTATACAAATGTATTCTAAAAAAACGACAGTTATCAATCGAACCGGTCTTCATGCGAGGCCTGCGTCACAATTCATTGAGATGGCCAAAAGATTCAGCAGCCGTATCCAAATATCGAATTTGAGCTTGGATGATGAAGATAATATCGGAAACGCCAAATCGATTATTTCCGTTCTTGCGCTCGGAATGGGGCAGGGCAGCCAGATCGAAATTTTTGCCGTTGGCGAGGACGAACAGGAGGCGGTTGATTCTCTGATCGCACTGGTTGACAGCGGCTTTGGTGAATAACAGGAGCGGCGTCGCAATGCCTGGTTCCGGCCGGACGAGGCTTCCGGATTGCACGGCAGTAACCAGTGGCCTGCGCTGCATGAGAAAGGCAGGGCCTCGTTACCAATCCGCTTAGGACGGGGCGGGCTGTAAAGAATGAATGCTCATACGATAAAGTGCCTTCTGTTACAGAGTAGCATCTGCAATGGAAGGCGTTTTGCTATCCTCATATCCTGCCGCCGCTTGGTGTGTCGGCAAATTGATGAAACAGCCGATGCGCTGTACACTCTGTATGGCCTTGATCTGCTTCGTTCCTCTTACCGTAAATTCGCATCGATATTTGCACTTTGCGGCGTGGAATCGTTTCAGATGGATTGCCTGTTGGGCTCCAATCAATACGCTTCCGACAGCGTTAATGCTGCTGTGGGGGCAAGAACCTTTGGTCGTGAGAAGAAGCAGAGGCCGTGTCTCACACCGTTCTGTTTGAATCGGAGAGAGCATATTGCAGAGGTTTTAAAAGGGCCACACACGTTTTTCAGGATACTTGTAAAGAGTGCTGCAAATTTGTTTTGCGGCAGTTTTTTATTGCGAAATAAAAAATAAAAAAATGAAATTTTTATGGTCTTTTCCTGCAAACCGAAAAAATTTGGCGATATTTTTATCGTTTGTTCATAATTAGAATATAGGAGGTATATACAGAGCCTTCATAAAGGTAAAATACAGTTGACGCAATAAATTTTTTGGATATTCTATATAATTAGAGTAGTTTCTTTTCTCCGATAGATTTATCGGAGAAATATTTTCGGAATCGTTTCAAATAAAAAATTGAAAAGCTGATTATTTATCGTAATACAGCACACTTATAAAAATTTTTAGGTAAAAAATCTATATATATTTACTATTTTGCGCAATCGGGTTATGATGAGCAAAAAGAAGACCGGAGGGGAAGAGGATTGGATAGTATTGATGTGAAGATTTTGGGCTGTTTGAAAGAAAATGCCCGGCAAAACGCTTCGGCCATCGGGGAATATGTGAACATGTCGGTTTCCGCTGTCATCGAGCGAATCAAAAAGCTGGAGAACAGCGGAGTTATCCAGCAGTATACCCTACTGCTGGATACCAAAAAGATCGGCAAGGATATTTCGGCCTTTATCTCCGTCAGTCTGGAGCACCCGAAATACAATGAGGGGTTTATTGAGAACGTCAAGCAAAATCCGCAGATTACAGAGTGCCATTATATCACCGGCGATTTTGACTTTCTGCTGAAGGTCATCACCGGCTCCACACAGGAGCTGGAAGCGGTGCTCAATGAGATTAAGTGCATCCACGGCGTGTCCCTAACCAAGACACTGGTGGTGCTCTCTACCATGAAGAACGAGCATTCCGTTCTGCCTGATTCCATCAAATAAGTGCGAAAAGCCCACAGGGGACGAATACGGTATGGGCTTTGCAAATAAAAACCACAGAGAGAGGAAGGCTTTTTATGATTATCGGTATTCCAAAGGAGATTATGCATGGGGAGCGCCGCGTTTCGGCGATCCCGGAAACAGTTCTGAAGCTCAAAAATGATGGGCATACCGTTCTGGTGGAGAAGGGCGCAGGGGAAGGCTCCTTTTTCCATGACGATCAGTATGCTGCGGCGGGCGCCCGGATTGTGGGGGATGTAGCTGAGCTGTATGAGCAGGCGGAGCTGATCCTGAAGGTGAAGGAGCCGCTCTTCAACGAGGCGAAAAATTGCTCCGAAATTGACCTGATGCACAAGGGCCAATATTTAATTACGTTTATTCACCCGGCTTCCCCTGTCAACCATGAAATGGTGAAGGCCATGGCGGCAAAAGGCGTCATCAGCCTGACGCTAGACGGCGTTCCGCGCATTTCCCGTGCGCAGAATATGGACGCCCTGACCTCTATGAGCACCTGCGCGGGCTACAAGGGGATGCTGATTGCGGCGAACGATCTCGCCAAATTTGTCCCGCAGATTTTCTGCGCGGTAGGCATGATCAAGCCGATCAATGCGCTGGTTATCGGTACAGGTGTCGGCGGCCTGCAGGCCATCGCCACGGCAAAGCGGCTGGGTGCCGTCGTGTATGCGGCGGATATCCGGCCCGACGCGGCGGAGCAGGCGAAGAGCCTCGGCGCGAAGATCGTCGATACGGGCGTTCCCGCCGAGATCGCAGTAGGCGAGGGCGGATATGCCAACGAGCTACCAGAGGAATGGCTGCTCCATGAGCGCGAAGTGCTGTCGGAAACGGTGCCGAAGATGGACATTATTTTTTGCAGCGCGCTGGTGCCCAGCCGCATCGCGCCGGTGCTCCTGACGGAGGAGATGGTTGCCTCCATGCAGCCCGGCTCTGTGATCGTGGATATCTCCATCGATCAGGGCGGCAACTGCGCGATCACCACGCCCGGTGAAACCGCGGTCAAGCACCACGTTACGATCGAGGGCATCAAGAATATCCCTGGCATGCTGCCGACCAGCTCCACCTGGATGTTTGCAAACAATATTTATAACCTGGTGAAATACCTGGTGAAGGATGGAACGATCGTGTTGCAGCGCGGGGATGAGATCATTGCAAAAACGCTGACGACGATCGATGGTGAGATCGTCCATGCCGGCGCAAGAGAGGCCATGGGGATTTGACCGGTTTCCCATCATGAGAGAGGGGCGGCGGCACGTAAAAACGTTGTCGCCCTTTTGAGAGGAGGATTCAGATGCACCCGATCCTATTGGTGCTGATTTTTGTGGTTGCCACGGTTGTGGGGTACCTGTTGATTAAAAACGTGCCCAGCCTTCTGCACACGCCGCTGATGTCCGGCATGAACGCGCTGTCCGGCATTACGGTGCTCGGCGCGCTGGCCGCGGCGGGAGCCGCCGTATCCATGAGCAGCAAGGCGTTGGGGTTTGTAGCGATCGTTCTGGCGATGCTCAATGTGGCGGGCGGCTTTGGTGTGACGCACCGGATGCTGCGCATGTTCCGCCATAAGGCAGGCAAGGGAGGGAAGGTGGATGAGTAACCTCGTTTATTACATCGTCTGCGGCGTGCTGGTTTGCGGCGTGCTGGGCGGCATCGCAATGATGAGCCGGGTAAAAACCGCAGTGGCTGGCAACGCGTTGAGCGCCGCCTGCACGGCTGCCGCCATCTTTGTCACGCTCTATAAATACCACCTGCTCACGCAGGCCGGGCTTTGGGTGTGCCTTGCGCTGGGCCTGGTGGCGGGGCTGATCGGCGCCTACCGCGTGAAGATGATCCAGATGCCGCAGGCCGTCGCCCTGCTCAACGGCTTTGGCGGCGCGGCCTCCGCACTGGTTGCCGCGGTTTCGCTGATAGAAGGGCTGAAGGGGATTTTCTCCCTCGTCACAGCGGGCCTTGCGCTCGCGGTCGGTATGATTACGCTGACCGGCAGCCTCATTGCCGCTGGAAAGCTGCAAAAGCTGATCTCCCAGCGCCCGGTTGTCTGGAGGGGGCATTCCGCAATCGTCGGGTTCTCAATTGTGCTCACGGCTGTAACAGTGGTGCTGGCGGCTGTGCCCGCGGTGCCGGTGTGGGCCAGCATCCTGCTCTGCCTGTGCTTCAGCGGTTTCTTTGGCGTGGCGTTCGCCATCCGCGTAGGCGGCGCGGATATGCCGATTACAATCTCGCTGCTCAATTCGCTTTCGGGCGTGGCGGGCGCGATTGCGGGCATGGCGATTGGAGACCCACTGCTCGTGGCCATCGGCGGCGTGGTGGGGGCTTCCGGCCTGCTGCTCACACAGATCATGTGCCGCGCGATGAACCGCCATCTGGGCGATATTCTGCTGGGCAAAACCTCCGCCCCGGCAAAGCGGGAGAAAGCGGAGCCGGCAGTAACGGCAAAAGAGGCGCAGGCAGTTCCGACAGAGCAGGCGGCCTGTGAAAAAGCCTCCCCTGCGGAAATCCTCCGACAGGCGAAAGATGTGATTATTGTGCCCGGCTACGGCATGGCGCTCGCGCAGGCGCAGCAAACGGTAAAGCTCCTTGCCGACCGGCTGGAAGCACGCGGCGCGCAGGTGCGCTTCGCCATCCACCCGGTGGCAGGGCGGATGCCAGGGCACATGAATGTGCTGCTGTGCGAGGCGGATGTGCCCTATGAGCAGCTCTATGAGATGGATGCCATCAACGATGAGTTTCAGTCGTGCGACGCGGCGCTCGTCATCGGCGCAAATGACGTGGTGAACCCCGCGGCGAATACGGCGGAGGGCACGCCGATCTATGGCATGCCGGTGCTCAATGTGGCGGATGCGAAGCATGTGATCATCTGCAATTACGATTTAAAACCCGGCTATGCCGGGGTGGAGAACCCGCTCTACCACAGGGAAGAGGGCGTGAGCCTGCTGCTGGGCGACGCAAAGGATACGCTCCAGGCACTTTGCAGCGGACTGGATGAAAGCGCGGCGCAGGCAGCGCCCGCCGGCGCGGCGAAAACCGCGGAAACACCGGAGGAGGAGGCGGGCGAGTGGCTGCACGAGGCAAAAGAGGTCATCATCGTGCCCGGCTACGGCATGGCGCTTGCGCAGGCGCAGAAGCTGGTCAAACAGCTTGCCGATCAGCTCGAACAGCAGGGGAAGGAAGTAAAATTCGCCATCCATCCCGTAGCGGGCCGGATGCCGGGGCATATGAACGTGCTGCTGTGCGAAGCGGATGTGCCCTACGAACAGCTTTATGAGATGGATGCGATTGATGATGAATTCAAAGCGTGCGATGTGGCCATGGTCATCGGCGCGAACGATGTGGTGAATCCCGCGGCGAATACGGCGGAGGGAACGCCGATCTACGGCATGCCGGTTTTAAGCGTCGATCAGGCGAAGCACGTGATTATCTGCAATTATGATTTAAAACCCGGATATGCGGGCGTGGAGAACCCGCTTTACCACAAGCCGGGCGTATCGCTCCTGCTCGGCGACGCGCAGGCGACCCTGCAATCATTGCTCACAAGGGTATAGGCAACGGCCTTTTTCGTTGCCGCAAAAAGGGGAGAGAAAGCAGAGATCGGGAAAAGGGATCCCTCTGTGTGGAGCGCTTCAATGCGTCCACCGGAAGGATCCCTTTCCGTAATATCAAAGGAATTGCTGGCGTTTTACGGGCTCTCTTAAACAGCATGACAGAAAGTTTTTGCTTGTTTGGCATTATGCCCCTTCCATATCAAACGCACGAGATAGAGCAAAAGCAGCACGCCCCAGGAGAATGCCTCGGCATAGGCGATCACCAAATTTCCACAGCGGGCAGCCATTGCATACGAAGCGATGATGCGTGAAGCCAGCGACACAATGCCCGCAATGCTGGAATAAAGCACATCCCCCAGCCCTTCCAGATAGCCGCGGGCTGCAGTCGCCAAGCCGAAAACCAGATAAAAACAGGCAATGTGGTAGAAAAAATTCTGCCCGATGGCGGTGGCCTCCGGCCCAACGCCAAACAGTTTGATGATCGGGCCGCCGGTTGGGATGACCAACCCCGTCAACAGGAGGGAAACCGCCGCCATCAGGAGCGTGCCGACGGTGAATGTTTTTTGAGCGCGCTTTTTTTCACCCGCGCTATAGCTTTGGGCGACGATGGTGGAAATGCCGGAACTGAGATTGATGATGGGCAGCAGGATAATGGAATCTACCCGGTATGCTGTAGTGATCGCCGCCACGGTTTGGGTGCCGAACCCATTCATGAAATTTTGCAGTAGAAGGCTCCCGAAGGCGCTGACGCTGGATTGGATCATGGGCGGCAGCCCCAGCCGCACGCCCTGCGCCAGCAGAGCCCGATCCATCCTCCCTTTGCCTGCGCTCAAGCGCAGCAAGGCGTGTTTTTTGGCGGCGTAGGCGATCAAAAACACCGTCATTGCTGCCTGGGAGAGAACCGTTGCGGCGGCGGCCCCTTCCACACCCCAATGCAGCCAGGCGACGAAGAGCAGATCCAGTGCGACATTCAGAACGGAAGAGAAAAGAATGGCCAGAAATGGCGCGCGGCTGTCGCCAATGCCACGCAGCGCGGCGGAATACACATGATAGACGGCGAGGAAGGGTACGCCTGCAAAAATGATCTTTAAGTAGTTTTCCGCCAACTGGATGGTATCCGGCGTGGTGTGCATCAGGCGCAGCAGCGGGGCGGTAAGCCCAATCCCCACCGCTGCAAGCAGGGCAAAGCTGAGCCCGAGGAGAATCGAGAAAGCCGCGAGCAGCTTCGGAATGGCGGCTGTTTTGCCACTGCCGAATTTTTGGGCGAACAGGATGGCAAGCCCGATCGCAAAGCCGGTGATCGCCATCAGGTAAAAGTTGACGACCGTACCGGTTGCGCCGATTGCCGCCAGGGCCAGCTCCCCCTCCACATTGCCGACGATAAAGGCGTCCGCCCAGTTATAAAGCTGCTGCAAGATACCGCTGAGGATCAGCGGCAGGCTAAACCGGATCAGCGTGTATGCAATGCCGCCCAGCTCCTTTTTCGGCTTGTTTTCTGTTAAGATCATTGCGTCCCCTCCAAGAACGGTGGATTGGAGAGCCACAAAAAAACCGTATGCAATCGCCTTTCAGCCTTGCATACGGTAGGTGCTCACCCGATCAAAATGATTTTTGAAAATCGTACGGCCGCTTTGCGGCCTATGTGATTTGGCGATTGTGCGCTTCTGCCCGTTAAGCTTCGTCCGGGTAGCCGTTCGGGTTCTGCTTCTGCCAGCGCCAGCTATCCTCACACATCTCCTCAATGCCGCGCGCAGCTGTCCAGCCGAGCTCCTTCGCCGCCTTCGAAGGATCGGAATAGCAGGTGGCGATATCGCCCGGGCGGCGGTCAGTCACTTGGTAAGCGATTTTTACGCCGGAAGCTTTCTCAAAGGCGTGCACCACGTCGAGCACGCTGTAACCAACGCCTGTGCCGAGGTTATAGATATCAACGCCATTCTTTTCCGCGCATTTTTCAACAGCCTTCACATGGCCGAGGGCCAGATCAACTACATGGATGTAGTCGCGCACGCCTGTTCCATCCGGCGTGTCATAATCGTCACCGTAAACCTGGAGCTGCGGGCGCTTACCGATGGCAACCTGTGTAATATAGGGCATGAGATTGTTCGGGATGCCATTCGGATCTTCCCCGATGCGGCCGCTCTTGTGCGCGCCGATGGGGTTAAAGTAGCGCAGAAGGGCGATGCCCCACTCCTTGTCAGACCGATACAGATCCTGGAGGATATGCTCAATCATGAGCTTTGTGGTGCCGTAGGGGTTCGTCGTGCCACCCACGGGCATATCCTCGCGCAGCGGGGAGGGGTTGTTCATGCCATATACGGTAGCGGAGGAGCTGAATACCATTTTTTTCACGCCTGCATCGCGCATCGCTTCGCAGAGCGTGACCGTGCCGCCGACGTTGTTTTCATAGTATTCCAGCGGCTTAACGCAGGATTCGCCGACCGCCTTCAGCCCGGCGAAATGAATGACCGCGTCGATCTTCTCCTTCTGGAAGATGCGGTCGAGCCCGGCGCGGTCACGAATATCACACTCATAAAAGCCGAATTCTTTTCCGCTGAGTTCGCCGATGCGGCGCAGGACTTCCCTCTTGCTGTTGTAAAAGTTATCGAGTATAATAACTTCATAGCCTGCCTTGAGCAATTCAATGCAGGTGTGGCTGCCGATATAGCCGGCGCCGCCGGTGACCAGAATCGTCATACGAAACTCCTCCTTGGTGTTTGAAAATAGGGCAGGTTTTCCGTTTGCCCTTCTTTCATTATAGCGCAGGAATGCGGGAAAACCAATAGGGAGTTTATCACATCATGAGAGGAAAAAACATGCTGACTTTTGAAGAAATTAGGAAAAATCCTGAAATTAAAACGTACATTGAGCGCAGTAACGAGGTGCTGGGCGCGGTGGGGTTCACGGAGCACGGCTTTCCCCATGCGCTGCGCACGTCTGACATTGCCTCGCGCATTCTGCGGGAGCTGGGCTACGATGCGCGCACGTGTGAGCTCGCGCAGATTGCGGGCTATATGCACGATATCGGCAATCTCGTCAACCGCCATTACCATGCGCAGAACGGCGCATGCCTCGCCTTCCAGATCCTTTCGCGCCTCGGTTTTTCGCCGGATGAAACGGCGCAGATCGTCTCCGCCATCGGCCACCACGATGAGAAAACGGCCGCCGCAGTCAGCCCGATCGCCGCGGCACTGATCCTCGCGGATAAAAGCGACGTGCGCCGCTCTCGTGTGCGCAACCAGGAGACGGTGAGCTCCGATATTCACGACCGCGTGAATTTTGCCGTGCAGAAGGCGGAGCTGAAGATCGACACAGAGGAAAAAACAATCGTCTTAAGGATGAAGATTGATACGGAAATCTGCGCTGTGATGGATTATTTCGAAATTTTTCTTGACCGCATGATGCTGTGTAAAAAATCGGCGGATTATCTCGGCCTGAAATTTGAGCTGCTGATCAATCATTCAAGGTTGCTGTAAAGCGGGCGGAAAGGGAATTGGCATGCAGAGCTTAACAGATATCAGCGTTGTGCGAGAGGTGCTTTCCCGGCACGGGTTTACGTTTTCAAAAGCGCTGGGGCAGAATTTTTTGGTGAATCCATCCGTTTGCCCCCAAATGGCGGAAAGCTGCGGCGCAGACGGGCAGGGCGTGCTGGAGATCGGGCCCGGCATCGGCGTGCTGACGGCAGAGCTTGCCAGGCGGGCGCGCAAGGTTGTTGCGCTGGAGTTGGACCGGCGGCTGCTCCCCGTGCTTTCAGAAACGCTTGCGGATTTTGACAATGTGGAAATTGTCAATGAAGACGTGCTCAAGGCGGATCTGCGCGCGATTTTGAAGGAGCGGTTCGCAGGGATGGAGGTATCCATCTGCGCAAATCTTCCCTATTATATTACTTCGCCTGTGATTATGCGGCTGCTGGAGGAGCGGCTGCCGTTTCGCTCCATCACCGTTATGGTACAGAAGGAGGCGGCCGAACGGCTCTGCGCCCCGGTTGGAAGCCGGGAGGCGGGCGCGGTGACGGTTGCGGTGCAGTATTATGCGCAGGCGGAGAAGCTGTTTTCCGTGTCGCGCGGCTCCTTTCTCCCCGCGCCGAATGTGGATAGCGCTGTGATTCGCCTTCAGATCCGGCAAGCTCCGGCGGTGGCGCTCACGGATGAAAAAAAGTTTTTCCGTATGGTCAAGGCGGCCTTTGGGCAGCGGCGCAAAACGGCGCTGAATGCAATCAGCGCCGGGATGGCACTTCCAAAGGGCGATGTGGCCGCCGCGCTTGAAGCGGCAGGGCTGGAGGGGAACGTTCGGGCAGAAAAGCTTTCCATGGAGGAGCTTGCCGCCCTGTGTGAAGCATTGCCGGGCTAAAAAGGGCATATAGGAATCAGGCAGATAGGGGGTTGAAGCATCCTGTTTCACGATGCTTCAACCCCTTGCGTATCTTGATGCCTCATGCGTCAGCACCTTTTTCGTGGTAAATTTTTCACAAACTTTTCGGTGCGATTTTTAAACGAAACTTTAACGTTTGTCGATTGTTACAGAACTTTAACGATCGGATTGTACAAATCTCACAAATGAAGTGGGCAGACAAGAAGACAACTGGAAAGAATGAAAAAGAGAGTGGATCGATGCGCATTGGTCATTTTGCACAAATGGAGAGACTGTCAGTTGTGCAATATTACTTGACAAGATGGATATACTGTAGTAAACTAAAACCAGAACAAAGGAAAGGAGTGATTGGTAATGATGGAAAGAACTTCTGATCTGCACATCAGTGAGCAGAGAACGCTCAATGAGCTGATTCACAGCAAGCGCATGGGCGGCTGGAAGAGGCTGCGCAAAACGCTGGAGCTGGCTGCACTGATGCAGGCGGAGAGCGGCAAGGGTTTCATCGGTTGAATCCTGGATTTGCGATAACATCCTGATACGACAGTATGTCGAATGGATGGCGGAGGCGATTCAGCCTCCCATCCAGGATTGGCCGGTGGGAAATGATGCGCGCAAAAGCGCGTTTTATATAAAATAAAGAGCAGATTGCCGCTGAGAGCCCCTGATTCAATCAGGGGCTTCTTTTTGTTTTAATGATAAAATCAAGCAATATCCGGTTCTATTGAGCACCGGTATTTTTTATGACAAAGCGTAGCGAGTAACAAAACAAAGCCCGCCATCACCACATAGATCACAGAGATACGTATCGCTTACGCAAGCAGTTAGCTACCGGCTATTTTTTATGGGTTCCATTGATACACTATTTCTTCCTTGCCGCAACAATCAGCATCATCGGCCTGCGCATTTCATCCCGCATCCCTTCGAGCTCCATCCTATGCGCCGGCGGCTGTGGCTCCACAACGCGCTGAATTTCGAAGCCGTTAGTCAACAGGCCATCGAGATAGGTCGTCAGTGTTTTGTGATATTTGACCACCTCTTCCCCCAGAAAACGCGCCGTACGCTCGCCCTCGTAAAAATAATTGTCCACAGGGAAATGCAGAATCTTGCCGTCCGCGTCGTAATACCAGTCCTGCGTACCGTATGCGGTAAAAATGGGATGCTCTGCGGAGAAAACAAACGAACCGCCCGCAACAAGACAGCGATTGACTCGTTTTGCCACCGCATCAAACGACGCGACGTAGTGCAGGGCTAGCGAGCTGAGCACAATATCAAAGCTGTTTTCTGCAAAGTTGATTTCCTCAATTGGCATACGGAGGTATCGCGCCTGCGGGAAGCGCGTTTTCTCACGGGCCACCTCGAGCATTTTTTCAGAGAGGTCGATCCCCGTGACGCTCTTCGCGCCCTGCTCCATGGCATAGATGCAGTGCCAGCCATAGCCGCAGCCGAGGTCGAGCACGCGCTTGCCGGCAAAGTCGGGCAGCAAGTCTTTTAACGTCTCCCATTCTCCGGCGCCGCTTAATCCTTCCTTAGAGCGGGACATTTGGCTGTATTTTTCAAAAAAGACCGGATTGTCATATTTGTTTTCCTGCATGGAAAGCCCTCCATGATGCGAAAAAGAGAACTGTTGCAAAATATTTCATTTTGCAACAGTCCTCCTAATTCTGCGTTTATTCATGCATGATGCAACGCACCCTTTTTGATTGCAGCAGCAGATTCTATTGCTGTTGGCTTAGGCGTGGATTTCCTCGTATTTCCGGCCGATTGCATCCGCGCCGAGGATCGCGTCATAAACAGCGTCCGGTGTGACGGCAAAGGGCATGTTGCCAAGCGTATCGCTGGGCGCGCAGGCGAGCTCCGCCACGGCGTGAATCTGCTCCGGCTTGATTTCGGAAATGCCGAGCCCGGCGAGCGTTGTCGGCAGGCCAACGTCTGTGCAGAAGCGGACGACCTCCTGAATCTGCTCGCTCTTTTCATCCTCCAAAACGAGCTGGACGAGCGTGCCGAACGCGACCTTTTCACCGTGATAGAGGGAATGGGTTTCCGGGATGGCGGTCAGGCCATTGTGGATGGCGTGCGCGCCCGCAAGGCCGCCGCTCTCGAACCCAATGCCGGAGAGGTAGGTGTTTGCTTCCACAATGTTTTCAAGCGCTTTGGTGCAGGCGCCTGCCTTGGCGGCGACGGCGGCCTTGCGCCCATCCGCCATCAGGGTATCATAGCACAGGCGTGCCAAAGCCATGGCGGCGAGCGTCGTTTTGCCGCCTACACAGTTGGTTGCGTTAGAGCGCTGGCAGGCGCGCGCTTCAAAATAGGTTGCCAGCGCGTCGCCCATGCCGGAAACCAGCAGGCGGGCGGGCGCTTTGCTGACGATTTCCGTATCAACCAGCACAACGTTTGGGCTGGCGGGCAGGAAGAGGTAGCGGTCGAATACGCCATCATCCGTATAAATCACGGAGAGGGCGCTGCAAGGCGCGTCCGTGGAGGCGATGGTCGGCACGATCACAACGGGGCAGCCCGCGTAATGTGCGGCAGCCTTGGCGGTGTCGTGTGTTTTGCCGCCGCCGATGCCGACGATCAGATCACAGCCGGACGCCTGAAAATCGGCCACCACACGGTCAATTTCACTTTGGCTGCATTCGCCGTGGAAGGGCTCATAAACCGCGGTGCAGTCGGAGCCTGCAACGCTTGCATTGATCGCGGGCGCAACGCGTGCCTGCCCGGAGGCAGTGGTGAGGATAAACAGCTTTTTGCCGAGCATTTCCACATGCTGGCGCAGGTTTTGCAGTTCGCCTTTGCCTTGGATATAGCGGGTGGGGCTTGCAATGATGTTTGCCATAAGAATACCATCCTTTCTGAAAAAGCCGGAGCTCCGGCTTTCATTGTTTATTGTTGTGAGGAATCAGAGTAGAGCGCACTGTGTGGAGCGACCGCAGGGTGTTAGCTCAAATCCGTGTTTTCATAAGCTCACCAATGCATCAAACGCTATTGTTTAGGGCTATTATACTGCATGTCCGGCCCACCCGCAAGCGAAAAACGGCACAAAAAAGCAGGCGGCTGAAACGCACTTTTTGCGCTGGCCGCTCGCCTGTTTTCTCACTGTTGCGCTTTCTTTTTTTTGGCTTTCCGCCGGATGAGATAAACCACAACCCCGATGGGGATAGCCACCACACAGGCGGCCACGACCAGGCGCATGGGGATCAGGTCGTAAATCTGATCGCCCAGGATCGTAAGGGCGATCACACGGGGCGCCAGCCCTAAGAGGGACATCAGGATATAGAGCGGGAAAATCCGTGGTTTTGTGAATGCGCCGAAGAACAGGCTGGTAAAATCGATTGGGAAGGCGGGCACAAACCGCACGAGAAAGATAAAGCCCGGTTTATCCTGTAAATCGAGGTTTAATAGCTTTTCGCCGCCCTTGTTTTTGCGTAAGAGCTGCTCTACGCGGTTCCCGCCGAGGAAACGCCCCAGCAGGTAAGTGGTGCAGACCTCCAGCAGAATGCCGCCCATATTAATTAGGCAGGCTGTGGGCCAATCAAAGGCCATGCCGATGGATACATAGATCAGGGAGGCGGGGATGACAAATAAAACAGATTTGACGAGATAGACGCCCAGCAGCATCAAAACGGCCACAGCAAAATTCGGTGCCAGCTCCACCAGGGCGCGCATATCAATGTGCGTCAGCCGGTCGTAATTGAGGATAATCAGCAGCAGGATGATAAGCGCAACGCAAACGCGCGCCGCAACGGAAAGGTTTTCTTTGGTTTTCGCAGTCATCAAAGCACTCTTCTCTCTCCGCAGGGGCGCTGCGGTGTTGTCGCCGTACAGATATATTATTATACCGGGGAGCAGAGGAGAATGCAAGGATTGAAAAAGCAAACTCCCGGCACTGAATCCATTCCTTCATGCAAGCGAATGATTCTTCATGAAAAAGTATCGGGCCAGAGGTGCTCAAAATGCGATCCAGGCCCTTGTTTTGATAACCAATTTTCCCTTCTTTGAATAGAATGCTTTCAGGAGGTGATGGGTTTATGCAAATTCATGTGGTACAATCCGGCCAGACGCTTTACGGCATTGCGAGGGCCTACGGCATTTCTGTTGCCGATCTTTCAACGGCGAATCAGATCAACCCCATTCAAACGCTGGTGATTGGCCAGGCGCTCGTCATTCCCATTACGGGCATGTACTACTTTGTGCAGCCGGGGGATACCCTTTACAAAATCGGCCAACGGTTTGGCATCAGCTATTTAAAGCTCGCTCAAATCAACGCAATTAATCCAATGGATCCGCTGCAAATCGGCTTCCGCCTGTATATTCCGCCAATGCCGAAAACGCCTGTGGAATCCAACGCCTATGTGGAGGCCGTGAATGGGCGCTTTACGGATGAGGCCACCTCGGCCGTGGTGGAACATGCGCCGCTGCTTACTTATTTGGCCCCCTTCAGCTTTGAAGCGCGGCCGGATGGCAGCCTCGTCACGTTTGATGTTTCCCCGGTCAAGGCCGCGTCAGCGGGCAGCGGGGCAGTGCTGATGATGGCGGTCACCAATCTCGAAAACGGGCAGTTCAGCGATGCGGTGGGCGAAGCAATCCTGAATGATGCGTCCGTTCAGGATGATTTGCTGGATCATATCATAGAAACCGCGGGAGAATACGGCTTTCGGGATATTCATTTTGACTTTGAATATCTGCGGCCGGAGGATCGGGAGGCTTATAACGCTTTTCTGAAAAAGGCGGCGCAGCGGCTCCATGCAGAGCAGCTTTTGATGTCCACCGCGCTGGCTCCCAAAACCAGCGCGGCCCAAACGGGCCAATGGTATGCCGCGCACGACTATCGGGCCCATGGAGAGATTGCGGATTTTGTGGTGATTATGACCTATGAGTGGGGCTATAGCGCCGGGCCGCCGATGGCGGTATCTCCCATCGGGCCGGTGCGCCAGGTGCTGGAGTATGCTAAAACCGAAATACCTGCTAACAAAATTATGATGGGCCAAAACCTCTATGGCTATGATTGGACGCTGCCCTTTGTGAAAGGCGGGGCCTATGCGCGCGCGGTCAGCCCCCAAACCGCCATCTCCCTTGCCAGGGAGAACAACGCCTTTATCGAATATGATGACACAGCCCAGGCGCCATTCTTCTATTACCGCGACGCCTCACAAAAACGGCATGTCGTCTGGTTTGAAGATGCAAGATCCATCCAGGCAAAATTCGATTTGCTCAAAGAGCTCGGCCTGCGAGGCATCAGCTACTGGAAGCTGGGGTGGGATTTCCCGCAGAATTGGCTGCTGCTGGGGGACCGATTTGAAATCCTCAAAAAATAGGAGAACTCTGGTTTTGTAAGAAAATTTTCGCTCCGAACGCCCGGTTTGCAGGGGCGCTCGGAGCGTTTCTATAGTATGCCTGTCAGCGGCATTCGATTTCCTTACCCAAATGGAAGGAATACAGAAGCGTTTGCCCCACCGGCAGGCCGATGCATTCCGCCAATGCCCTGCGGTAAACCGAAAGCTGTGCCCGGTAGCGCCCGGCAAGCGCCGCCTCATCGCTCACCCGGTCGGTTTTGTAATCGACGATAACAAGCCGCCCATTCTCCACAAAAACGCAGTCCGCAATGCCCTGCACAAGCACCTGCTCGTTGGCGACTTCAGCCGGCAGCCCTTCGTCGCATTCGCCCGCCGGGAGGAAAAAGGTAAATTTATATTCCCGCAGCAGCGTTTCGCTTTGCAGCATCCGCCCCGCGAGCGCACTCTGGAAGAAGGCGGCAACCCGCTTTTGATCCACTGCTTTGCCCTCGGCCTCGGAGAGGAAACCCTGCTGCACGAGCCGTTCTACCTCCGCCCCTGGGTTTTCACGCGCTTTGCTGTAATCGGAGAACTGCATGAATTTGTGCAGCGCCGTGCCGCGTTCGGCAGGGGAAAGGCCCTCTTTCTCCAAAAAGGAGGGGCGGGATACGCCGATCATGGCAAGGGAAAGCTCCCGTTCCCCCAATGAGGAGGCGGCGCGCTTCGCCACGCTGCGGGAGAGGGCGGCATAAGGGTAAACATACTCAACCCGGCGGCGGATTTCCTCCTCCAAAGCAGGGCCGCGCGGTACCGCCTGCGTGGGGGGCGCTGCGGCTTCTTCCGTGGCCGGGCGGGTGGGGCATATCACGGTGCGCAGCGGAAAATCAGCTTCCAGCAAGGGGATTTCCCGCTCTGGGAGAAGCGCGCGCAGAGCGGTGGCATCCGGATGGCGCAGGGCCGCGGTGAGCAGCCAATCCGCATAGCTTTTTGCACTGCGCACGGCGAAGGGGGCAACCGCCGCCTGCCCGCTGAGAGAAGAGGCGAGGGAGGCAAGCTTTTGCGCCGGGTTTTTGATTGTCATCACAAGCAGCAGTTTTTCCCGCGCGCGGGTTAAGGCGACATACAAAACGCGCAGCTCCTCGCTGAGCTCGCTGCGCTCCGAGGCGAGACGTACAGCCGTGTGTGGCAGGGTTGAAAACAGCCGCAGCGTGCCCTCATCCCGGCGCATCAGCCCCGCGCCGAGCTTTGCATGCAGCAGAAGGCGCTGATTGCGCCCGGACTGATTGAACGCGCCCGCGCAGTTTGCCAGGATGCAGACGGGGAATTCGAGCCCCTTGCTCTTATGGATGCTCATCACGCGCACCACGTCTGCCGATTCGGAGACGGCGGAGGCGGCTGAGAGCTGCGCCTGCTGCTCCTCCAGCCGGTCGATGAAGCGGATGAAGTCCGTCAGCCCCTGGTGGCCCGCCGCCTCGTATTTTGCGGCGTAGGAGAGCAGTAGCTGGAGGTTGGCGGCGCGCTGCTGTGCGCCCTCCATTGCCTGCACGAGGGCGGGGTAACCGGTTTCCTCATAGATGCGGCGCAGAAGCGATTCGGCGGGCAGCGTTGCGCTCAGCCGCCGCAGGAAGGAGAGCTGGGCAAGGAAGGCGGCGCATTTTTGATCCCCCTGCTTCGCCGCCTGCGTCAGGCAGCGGTAGAGCTGCGTATGCCGCTTTGTTTCCCGCAGGGCCGCCGCCTCGTCCGGCGTGAAGCCGTAGATGGGGGAAAAGAGCACGCTGAGCAGAGGCACATCCTGCAAGGGGTTATCGAGGATGCGCAGCAGGGAGAGCATCGTGCGGATCTCCGTGGTGTCAAAAAAACCGCCGGATAGCTCCGCCCAGGCGGGCACGCCGCAGCGTGCAAGCTCCTGCACATAAACATCCGCTTTGCCTTTGACGCCGCGCAGCAAGATGCAGAAATCCTTCCGCCTTGCAGGGCGAGTTTTGCCGCCATCCTGCACGGTAAGGCCTTCGCGCAGCATCTGATTGATTTGGGCGGCAATATAGCGCGCCTCATACACGGCGGCGCTGTCGTCGCCCTTATCGCCTGCGTCGAGCAGGTGGAGTTCACAGTCCGGCTCCGAGTTTTCCGGGTAGGAGGCGGCGGGCACGAGCGCTTCCTCCTGTGTATATTCCATTTCGCCGAGCTGCTTGCTCATGAGCTGGCGGAAGAGGAAATTGACCATACCGGTCACACCCTTCCGGGAGCGGAAATTGCGCCCGAGCGTGATGCGGGCGGGGTAATTCCCGTGCTCATAGGGCGGGAGACCATCCCGCCGGTTTAGGAAAATTTCCGGCATCGCCTGGCGGAAGCGATAGATGCTCTGCTTGACATCCCCCACCAGGAAGAGGTTTTGCTCCCCGCGGGAGAGCATGCGAAAGAGCAGATCCTGCGCCTCGTTGGTATCCTGGTATTCATCCACAAGGATTTCCGCATACCGGGCGGAAAGCTCCTGCGCGAGCGGGGAGCGGCGGAGCGTTTCGCCTTTGCGCTCCACAAGCAGGGAGAGCGCCATATGCTCGATATCGGAGAAATCGGCGGCCTGTTTTTCCCGCTTGAGCCGTGTGAATTCCTCTGAAAAGCGCAGGGTCAGATCAAAGAGCTGATTTAATAGCGGGGCGAGATAGGCCATATCCTCCGCGTTTTCCGCCGCATTGGCGCAGAGGGCTTCCTGCATTTTTTTCACCGTATCCTTCACGCGGTCGCGGCTCTCCTTCGCGGCGGCCTTGATGGGAGAATCTGCGTATTCCTTCGGCGCGTTGGGCAGGCGTACAAATTTGATGGCCTCCATCGCTTCGCACAGCGCATCCCATCCGTCGTTTTCCAGCGCATCCTGAATGTGAGATAGGGCGTTAAGGTCGCTTTCAAAGGCCGGGGTATATTTTTCACAAAGGGCGGGCTCCGCTTTCAGCAGGGAGAGCGCGCTCTGCACCGTGTGCTGCGCGAAGGCCAGCGCCTGTGCGAGGTAGGCGCGGATTTCCGCCATCCACGGGTTCTCCCGCTCCGGGAGATCCGCTCGGCAAAGCGCGCGAGCGTGTTCAATCCACTCCTCCGGGAAGGGATAGGCCTGCGTATAGTCGTAAAGGCGGCAGACCGTTTCTGTCAGCTCCGCGTCATCCCGCCCCTTGCGCACCAATTCCAGAAGCTCCGTAAAGGCGGGGTCGTTTTTTTGATAAAATTCCTCCAGCGCAATGTCCACCGCCTCGCCGCGCAGGAGGGTCAGCTCCCCCGCGTCGAGGATTTTATAATCCGGCGCGAGATCGAGCCGGTGAAAATTTTCGCGCACGAGATCATTGCAGAAGCTGTCGATCGTGCAGATGGCGGCGCAAGGCAGCAGCATCTGCTGGCGCAATAGCCGCGCGTCGTCCGGCCGGGCGGCAAGCCGTGCGGAGATCGCGGCGGAAATGCGCTCGCGCATCTCGGCGGCAGCGGCCTTTGTGAAGGTCACAACCAGCAAGCGGTCCGCATCGCAGCCATTTACCGGGTCGAGCAGGCGCTGGATCACGCGCTCAACGAGCACGGCAGTCTTGCCGGAGCCTGCCGCCGCGCTGACGAGCAGCGTGCCGTCGCGCGCTTCAATCGCATTTTTTTGATCCTTCGTCCATTTGCGTTCAGCCATGGCGCGGTTCCTCCTTCCCTAGGCTTTCCAGCCGCTCGAGCGACTGGGTATGCGTCAGCTTTTCAATAGGGCGCACAGGCGCGCCCGGCTCGTAGCCGCATACGCTTTTATAATCGCACCAGTCGCACACGCGGTCATACCCCGCGCCAAAGCTTGGCACGGCGCCGATTTCGCCTCGGTGCAGGCTTTCGCCCATCTCTGTGAGAATGCCATCCATTTTTTGTTGCAGGCGGGAGAGCTGCGCGAGGTTGATGAGCGTGCCCTTCACGCCGCCATCCTTTTCCCGGCGGGCGGGGATGAAGATACCTTTGCCATCCTCCTCCATACCGTCGATCACAAGGGAGTGATCCAGCACCATCCCGCTCATGCGGCAGGCTTTGGCGCGCGCCTTGTCGATCTCAGCCTGCGTTGCATCCCGCCCGAGCGTGGCGGGCGTGCTTTTCACCGGCATATAGAGGATGCCCGCGGGGATGACCTCGCCATAGCGCTCCGCGCCGTTCTGCCACAGGCACATCAAATAGATCAGCATCTGCATATTAAGGCCGTTGAGCACGTCGGAGAGCAAAAATTCCTTGCCGCCGGATTTATAATCGACCACGCGCAGGTAGGCCTTCCCATCCCGCTCCATGCGGTCCACCCGGTCGATGGAGCCCTTGATTTGCAGCGTACCGCCATCCGGCAGAGGGAGCGCGTAAGGGGCGACAAGCCCGTCTTTATCAATCCTCAATTCAAAGTCCGCAGGCTCAAAGCTGCTTTGCAAAAATTCCGCGCACAGCCGGTCGACCACTTCCTCCAGCACCACGGAGAGCCTTGCAAACTGGTAGGAGAAACGCTTTGGCTTCTCCTGCGCGCCGCCCATTTTTTCCTCCAGATAGGAGAGAAGCAGCGCCCTGATCTGTTCCGCGCGCCATTCCCGCCCCATCTCATGGAGCGCCTGCGGCGAATGTGACCGCAGCAGCCGCTCCAGCACATCATGCACCACGGTGCCGCTGCTTAAGGGGTCGAGCTTTGCGATTTTGCGCGGCTGTGCATCGAGGCCATAGCGGCAGAAATATTGGAACCGGCATTTATGATACACCTCCACGCGGGAGGCGGAGAGATAGAGCTGATCGCCAAACAGCCTGCGGGCATTTGCGGGGTTTTCAAAGCGTGCGGGCGCATGGGAAGCGGCGCGGCCAATCCCCGCGAGGCGGCCCGCGTAATCTGAGCGGGAGGAGAAATAGCTCCGCAAAGCGGCAGAGAGCGGGTCGCTCCTCCCCCAGCGGGAGGCTGTGAGCAAAAAGGCGGGCGGCGCGCCCTCTACGCGGGCAAGCGCATCCTCTTCATCCGCATCCAAATGGACACAGTGCGGAAGGAGCCGGTTGAGCTCCGACACAATGACGGAGCCGGTTTGGGCGGCGCCTTCGCCATCCGACCGCGTGTGGCAGACATAGAGCCGCTCCCGCGCGGCGGAAAGCGATTGATAGGCGAGCAATCGCTCCTCCACAGCCTGCAGGTCGTATGGGTCCGTCATCTCAAGGCCCAGGCCGATGAGCCTGCGGCGCTCCGCATCTGAAAAAACGCCGCTGGAAGCGGGCGTGCGCGGGAATTCCCCCTCGTTTGCACCCAGCAGAAATACGATGCGCGGGGAGGAAACGCGCATCCGGTCAGCGCTGCCCAGCGGGATTTCATCGAGCCCCTGCGGGATTGTGCCGATGTCCTGCACGGCGAGCACCGCATCGAACAGTTGCGCAAAGCGGGCGAGGGTCATACGGCGCCCCTCCAGCGCCGCGGCGCATTGGCTGAGCATATCCATCATAAGATCCCAGATGCGGCCCTGCTCCAGCGCGAGGGCCCCTTCTCCGCCATCGCTGAGCGCCTGTGCAAGCGCGCGCAGGTGGCTTGCGGCGTCCGTTTCCTCCAAAAAGGCATATACCGCATGGGCAATCTGCGCGCCGTCCGCCTCCCGGCAAGCCTCCCGCAGGTGAACGAGCGGCCGAACGGCGCGCTTGCGCAGGTTGTTCAAATCCGCGAGCTTTTGGCGGTCCTGCTCCTGAAAAACAGCCCCGAAGCCCTCCGGGTGCTGAGTAAAGGCGCTCAGCAGGCGGGGGCCGCCGATATTCCATTCGAGCATATAATTTTCCAGCTCTGAAACTTCTTCCAATGTAAAATCCATCAGCCCTGTTTTAAGGTAGCGCAGCACAGGCTCCGTGCCGAAGCCCTGCGCCGCCTCCAGCGCCGCGCGAACAAAGGCCATCAGCGGCTGGGTATCGACCGGCTGGCGGCTATCCTCAAACACGGGCACGCCATAGCGGCGCAGGGCGGCCGTCATCTCCTCCCGGTAAGCATCCGCATCGCGGGCGATGATCGCCATATCGCGGCAGCGAAGGCCTTCTTCCCGGATCAGGCGCTTTGCCGTGCGCGCCACAAAATCACACTGCGTGGCTTTATCCTGCGCCGTGCATAGCAACAGATCCTCTGTTTTATCGGGAAACGGGCCTGCCTCCGGCTGGAACACATTGTGCTCCAGGTAGCTGAGCGCCTCCGAGCAAAACCGGTGCTGCTCAGCCAATACAACCGGCGCGGCCACTGGCACATTCTGCCGCTTTGCAAGGCCGATCACCCGCCGGGCGGTGCGTTGAACGGGGGAGAAAAGCCCCATCCCATTCTGCGTATCTGTCAAAGTATCCGTGCAGAGCGTCAGATACACCTCCTGCGATTGGGCGAGGATGCGGGAGAGAATCTTTTGCTCCTGCACGGTAAAGCTTTTGAATGCATCAATCGCCACAACACGGCCCTGAAAGAACGGGTGGTCAAGCAGCGTGTCGTTCAGGCGGGTCAGGTCATCCTGATCGTCGAGAAAAGAGCGGGCAACCAGTGTATCATAGAGATCAAGGATCAGGGCAAGCTCGCGCATTTTGCGCCGCAGGACGCTGTCCGGCAGCTTGTCCGCCGCGGCCCGAAGCGCTGCCGGCGTCACGGCGCATTGGCGGCATTCCGCTACGAGATCCAGCAGCTTGGCGGCGAGCGCGGGGCTTTCTCTGTGCCGGAAGTAGATATCCAGATGCTCCTGCGCCGCCTCGAGCGCAAGGCTCATCAACAGCATTCGGCCGCCGTCGTCAATATGAGTGCCGCTCACGCCGCCATACACGCGGAACACAGCGTCCACCAGGCGGGAAAAGCTCAAAATTTCAACCCGCTGCGCATCGCGCGGGCCGAGCAGCTCCAGCATGGAGCGCTCGCTTTCAAAGGAAAACTGCTCTGGCACGAGCAGGATCATATCGCGCGCGCCCTCCTTTGCCAAATCGCGCAGAAGGGAGCGGATATATTGTGTTTTGCCGCTGCCGGAGCGGCCGAGGATCAGATGGAGCATAAGCGCCCTCCGTTTTCATTCATTCGATCGTCAAAAGTGACGCTGCCGCCTTGCAGCAGAATTTTTTTGGCAATGGTACTTTACGGCCTGTTTGAAACCATTATAGCATGACGCACCCCGTTTTCCCAACGCTTCTCAGTTGCCAAAATAAAAACTTTACGATTCGTTTGAGGTGGTGTTGCGATACGCCATCATTCACACAAACCATTGCACCTGGTAAACCACTGTGTTACAATGCAAAAGAGATAAATTTTTAGCGTGATACCCGATGGCTTTATAAAAATATTCCAAAGGAGGAATGAAACCCTATGGTATATGATGTGGCCGTGATCGGTGCGGGCGTATCCGGCGCGCTGATTGCGCGGGAGCTGAGCCGGTATGACCTGAAAATTGCCCTGCTGGAGAAGAATAACGATGTGGCGACGGAAACCTCCAAGGCCAACAGCGCCATTGTTCACGCGGGCTATGATGCAAAGGAGGGTACGCTGAAGGCAAAGCTTAATGTGCGCGGCGCCAAAATGATGGGCTCCCTCTGCGCGGATTTGTCCGTTCCCTTTCAGAATATCGGCTCCCTGGTGCTCGCTTTCAGCGAGGAGGAGATGGAAACGCTGCACGGCCTCCTGGAGCGCGGCCAGCATAACCATGTGCCGAAGCTCGAGATCATCAGCCAGGCGCGGCTGCATGAGATGGAGCCGAATGTATCCAAGCGGGCGCGGGGCGCGCTTTGGGCGCCAACGGCCTCAATCGTCTGCCCCTATGAGTTGACGATTGCCGCAGTGGAGAACGCAGTGGAAAACGGCGTGGATTTTTACCGCAACTGTGAAGCGGAGCGGATCGTATTCCGAGAGGAGCTGTTTTCCATCGGCACGCCGCATGATACGCTTTTTGCCCGCTATATCGTCAATGCAGCGGGCGTGCATGCAGACGAGGTGGCCGAAATGATCGGAGACCGTACCTTCCGCATCACGCCGCGCCGCGGGGAATATTTGGTGCTCGATAAGAATATGGGCACGCTTGTGTCGCATGTGATCTTCCAATGCCCCACCAAGATGGGCAAGGGCGTGCTGGTTTCCCCCACGGTGGATGGGAACCTTCTCACCGGGCCGAACGCCGTGGATGTAGAGGATAAATTGGATGCATCCACCACATCAAAGGGCTTGCAGGATGTGCAGGAATATGTGCGCTATTCGATTCCTACGATGATGATGAGCGATGTGATTACTTCGTTTGCGGGGTTGCGGGCGCATGGCGACCAGGGCGATTTTATCATCGGCCCAAGCGAGGTGAACGCCCGCTTGATCCATGTGGCGGGCATTGAATCGCCGGGGCTGACCGCTTCCCCCGCTACGGCGGAATATGTTGTGGATATCCTGCGGGAGCAGGGGCTGCAGCTTGCGGAGAACCAAGCCTTTACGCCGGTGCGCAAGGGCCCCGTCCGCTTTCATCAGCTCACCCGCACGCAGCAGAGGGAGCTCATTGCAAAGGATCCGGCCTATGGGCATATCGTCTGCCGCTGTGAAACCGTGACAGAGGGCGAAATCCGCGATGCGATCCGCGCGCCCGCCGGAGCGCGCGATGTGGATGGCGTCAAGCGGCGCACCCGCGCGGGCATGGGCCGCTGTCAAGGCGGCTTCTGCGGAGCAAAGGTGGTGGAAATCCTATCGCGAGAGCTGGGTATCCCGGAGGAAGAGGTGACAAAGTTCGGCGGCAAATCAAATATTGTATATGAAAAAACGAAATAACCGGCTCAGCCGCGATTGGGAAAGGATGAACCCTACATATGTTGCAATATGATCTTGTAGTGATCGGCGGAGGCCCCGCCGGTATGGCGGCGGCCCTGCGCGCGAAGGAATGCGGCGTGGAGCGCATCGTTATCCTTGAGCGCGCGGAGCGGCTGGGGGGTATTCTGGAGCAGTGCATCCACACAGGCTTTGGCCTGCATTATTTTAAAGAGGAGCTCTCCGGGCCGGAATACGCCCAGCGGTTTATCGACGAGGTGGAGCAAAGCGATATCGATGTGATGACGGATACGATGGCGATTGACCTCTCCACCAACAATGTGGTCACAGCTGTGAGCCGGAGCGAGGGCCTTGTGGAAATCAACGCGACGGCGGTAATCCTCGCCATGGGCTGCCGGGAGCGGCCGCGCGGCGCGCTGAATATCGCGGGTACGCGCCCGGCTGGTGTGATGACGGCCGGCACGGCGCAGCGCTATGTCAATATCGACGGCCATCTGCCCGGGCACGAGGTGGTCATTTTGGGCTCCGGCGATATCGGCCTGATTATGGCGCGGCGCATGACGCTCGAGGGCGCGCACGTGAAAATGGTGTGCGAGCTGCAGCCCTATTCGAGCGGGCTGACGCGCAACATCGTGCAGTGCCTGGAGGATTTTGATATCCCGCTGCGCCTTTCCTGCACGGTGGTCAAGGTGCACGGGCAGGAGCGCGTGGAGGGCGTGACGGTGGCAAAGGTCGATCAAAACCGCCGCCCGGTGCCGGGTACGGAGGAATTCATCCCCTGCGACACGCTGCTTTTATCCGTGGGCCTGATCCCGGAGAATGAATTATCCCGTAATGTGGGGATCAAGATGGACCGGGTCACACGCGGGCCGGTAGTGGATGAATCGCGTGAAACCAGCAGGGAGGGCGTGTTTGCCTGCGGAAATGTGTTGCAGGTGCACGACCTGGTGGATTATGTGACAAAGGAGAGCCAGACGGCTGGCGAGGGCGCGGCCCGGTATATCCTCAACCAGAAGGATTATAACACCGCCTATGTCCGCACCAAGGGCATCAACGGCGTGCGGTATGTCGTGCCCCAGAAGGTCAACCTCAACGCTGGGCGGGATGTGAAGCTCTATTTTCGCGTTGGCGACGTTTACCGCGATGCGACCATCCGCGTCACCTGTGACGGCCAGGCGTTCTATACCCGCAAGAAGAGTAAGCTCACGCCTGGCGAGATGGAAAATGTGACAATCCGCAGCGATGTGCTAAGCTCCCTGCGGGAGAGAAGCGAAATCCTCATCCAAATTGAGTGTTGAACCGGGCAAAGCAATATGGTATGATAATCCGGATTTGCGGAGGTTATGCGAAAGGAAGGACCCTTCATGGTGAAAACTTTAACCTGTGTCGCCTGCCCAATCGGGTGCACGCTTTCCGCGCAGATTGAGGCGGGGGAGGTCACCGGCGTGAGCGGGAATGCCTGCAAGCGCGGTGAGGCCTATGCCAAAACGGAATGTATCGCCCCTGTACGCAGCCTGACAACAACGGTGCGCGCAAACGGCGGGGCATATCCGCTCGTCAGCGTTAAAAGCGCCGCCCCTCTCCCGAAGGAGAAGCTGCTCGACTGCATGGCGGCCATCAATGAAGCACGCGTCGACGCGCCGGTGGAGATTGGCGACGTTGTGATCTCCAATCTTTTGGGCACGGGCGTGGATATCATCGCAACCAATCAACTCGCGAGAGGAGCTACAACATAACATGGCAAATGAGGAACTCATCCAACGTGCCGCGGCGGTCGTGCCGTCTGAACGGCAGCTAAAGTGGCAGGAGATGGAATTTTACGCCTTCGCGCACTTTGGCATCAACACCTTCAGCGGAAAAAACGGGCACGAGTGGGGCGTGGGCTCGGAGAGCCCGGAGATGTTCAACCCCACGGATTTCGACGCGGATCAGTGGGTTGCGGCGGTAAAATCCGCCGGGATGACCGGCCTGCTGCTCACGGCCAAACACCACGACGGCTTCTGCCTCTGGCCGAGCGAATACACGGATCACTGCGTGAAAAACAGCCCGTGGCGCGGCGGGAAGGGCGACGTGGTGCGCGAAGTATCCGATGCGTGCCGGCGCGGCGGCATCAAATTTGGCGTTTATCTCTCCCCTTGGGACCGGCACGACAGCACCTATGGCACTGGCAAAGCGTATGACGACTATTATTGCAACCAGCTGCGCGAGCTGCTGACGAATTATGGCGAAATTTTCTGCGTTTGGTTCGACGGCGCGTGCGGCGAGGGGCCGAACGGCAAAAAACAGGAGTATGATTGGGCGCGCTACTATGCGCTTATCCGCGAGCTGCAGCCGGAGGCGGTCATCAGCGTGTGCGGGCCGGATGTGCGCTGGTGCGGCAATGAAGCGGGCAAGTGCCGTAAATCCGAATGGAGCGTTGTGCCCTCCACACTGATGGATGTGGAGCGCATCGCGGCGGATTCCCAGCAGGAAGATGATAAAAATTTTGCTAAGAAATATAATTCCACCGATGAGGATCTCGGCAGCCGCGAGGCGATTGCCGGGGCGAAGAAGCTCATCTGGTTCCCCGCAGAGGTGGATACCTCGATCCGCCCGGGCTGGTTTTATCATAAAAACCAGGATCGGAAGGTTCGCTCCCTAAAAAAGCTGCTGGAGATCTATTACAGCTCCGTGGGCGCGAACGCATCGCTTCTGCTCAACATCCCGCCGGATCAGCGCGGCCGCTTTGCCGACCCGGATGTGAAACGGCTTCAGGAAATGGGCGACGCGCTGCGCAGCGCCTTCCGTGAGAACCTGGCGGCGCATGCAAAGGCCGCGGCTTCCTCCGAAGCAGATCAGGCACATGCGGCCCAGAAGGCCTTGACCGCCGACCAGGAGGAATACTGGCGCGCGGCGGATGGTGTGGAGCAGGCTGAGATCATCGTCGATCTAGGGAAACCAAAGACGTTTTCCAAGGTGGTGCTCGGCGAATATCTGCCCTGTGGGCAGCATATCGAGCAATTTACCGTTTCTATAGAAAAGCACGGCAAGTGGAAAAAGGCGTATGCGGCCACGGTGGTCGGCCACAAGCGCATCTGCCTGCTGAAAAAAACAACGGCCCAGCGCATCAAGATTGTGATCGATGCATGCAGAACGTTCCCGACCCTGCGCAAGCTTGAAGTTTATTGAACGGGTTGTAAAAATAAACGGAATGAATATGGAGAACCGCCCCATGCTGATTAAAAGCATGGGGCGGTTCTTCTATATCAATGGGCTTCTCAGCGAGGCTGAAATTTTTTACCCTTCCAAGGCAATCAACGCCGCGCCCAGCGCCCCGCAAATCTGCGGCTCCTCCGGCAGGATGAGCGGTTCGCCGGTTTTCTCTTCAATTGCCCGGCGCACGCCCTCGTTTTTGGCCACGCCCCCGGTCATCATATAGGCGCCCGCCGCTTTCGTCCGCGCGAGCAGCGCGCCGATTTTGGTGGCGACGGATTGGTGGAGCCCGTGCACAATATCCGCCGTGCGCTTATTCTGCGCGATGAGGGAGACAACCTCTGATTCCGCAAACACGGTGCACATGCTGGAGATCGTAACCGCTTCCTTCCACCCGCGGTCGATTTCGCCCATGCGGGATACCTCCAGCTCCAGCGTGCGGGCCATCATGTCGAGGAAGCGCCCCGTTCCGGCCGCGCACTTATCGTTCATCACAAAATCCGTCACGCGCCCTGTTTCGTCAAGGCGGATCACTTTGCTATCCTGCCCGCCGATATCAATCACGGTACGCACCCGCGGATCAAGGAAAAATGCGCCCTTTGCGTGGCAGGTGATCTCCGTCACGCCCTGCCTGCCGGCTCCGATATGGGAGCGGCCATAGCCGGTTGCAACGGTGCGCAGGATCTCCTCTTTCCGCCTGCCGGCCTGCTGGAGCGCTATGGCAAGTGCCTTTTGCGCGCTCTCCCCGGCACGCGCGCCGGTTGGAATGACGGAGGAAGCGATGATATGCCTGCCAGCATCAAGCAGCACGGCGTTCGTCGAGGTGGAGCCGCTGTCGATTCCGGCGAAAATTGCAGTTTGATCCATATTGTTCGTTTCTCCTTCCCCTGTTTGAAGGCTGGTATCCGGAAGCGTTTCCAGAAACGCTTCGATGCGTGTCACCAGCTGGCCCGGCGCGGGCGGGGTATAGTCGGTTTCTATTTTGGTCATCGGGATTTGCTCCTGCTTCAGAGCGCTGTATTCATAGTCGTAATAATCACAGAATTTTACCGTGTGGTAAATCACGCCGCGCAGGCGTGGGTTTTCCGTGATGCGCCTGCGCCCGGAAGGGTCCGTCATGCGCATGCAAGGCGTTTGCCCCAAAAGGGCGGCGGCGTACGCCTCCCACAGGTTGTCCGCCGAACCGGTCGGGAGGGAAACGCTGCGCCCGCCCGTGCAGGTGTCGTTTTGCAGGGGCAGGGGGGCGCAGTGTTGCAGCGCTTCCAGCAGAGCCTGCGGGGCACGCGCTCCGAGCAGGCTAAGGTAGGGCTGCGTAGGTGAGGCGGGTGAAGAATGTGAAGGGGAAAAGGCTGTATGAAACCGGGCGGCGGAGAAGGCGCGCCCACTGTATGCAGCATAGGAGTCCGCCAGCCGCTCCAGCTCCAGCGCAAACCGCTTGCGCGCGCAGGTGGTATCGCAGCGTGGGAGATCGAGCAGATAGAGGAAAGGGGAATCCCCTTTCTCTTTTAAAATATCATAGACACGGCGGATCGAATCACAGCAGTTGACGAGGATCAGCTCGCCCGTGCCGTTTTGTAAGCAATCCTCCAGCAGTGCACGGCTGAAGGCGCAGAGGTTTTGGTGGGAGGCGCCGTCGGCCAGCTCAAAGCTGTTCACCAAAGGCTCCCGTCGGATGCATTCCACACCAAAGCCCGCAAAGAGTTCAACGGGTGTATATTTGCAGATATACCGGATCACTGCGCGCGCCCCCTCTCTTCCAACAGCTCCAGGAAGGCTTCCAGCCGGGTGAGCATTTGGCCGTCGTTGATGTTGCGGCGGTCGCAGCCGTCCCCATCGAGGGCAAGCATGGGGATGCCCTCCTGTTCCAGCCGTTCCCGCACGAGCCCCGCCCCGCCGATGGTGTTTTTGCAGCCCCAGTGGCAGAAGAAAACCACGCCGTTGGCGTGCAGCTTCTTGGCCATTTCCGCAATTTTATCCGCGCGGCGGCTCATTGGGCCGTTGAAGGTGTTGCACAGCAGGCGGCGCGCCATGGATTCATACGGGTGCTCCGGATCCGGCTCATAGAGCGCGTCAAAGCTCATGTCAGAGCACAAAAGCTGGTTTTCTTCACTGAAATTGAGGATCGTGCGCAGGGAGTTCTGCCAGTAGGGCAGGGAGTGCACCCAGAGGATGCGGTTGCCGCCCTGGAAGGCGGGCGCGTTTTTAGCGTCCTCGCACAGCTGCTCAAAATAGTGTTCAATTTCCGGCCTGCCCAGCAGGATGTGGGTTGCAAAGAGCGTATACATTTCAGAGGTCATCTCATTGGGGAGATACCGGTCGGCCAGCAGATCGTAATAGTTCCGGCAGGCCCGCATGGAGCGCTGCTCGCAGGCGAGCACAGCCCGCAGGGCTTCCTCACTGAGGCGTTCGTGCATGGCGTCTTCCGTGAAGCGGGCGAGCTCCCGCAGTTGCTCCGCCACGTATTGCACCGCGTCCGCATCGTCCGCACAGGGGGTGTCCACTGTGAAGTGGGGCACGCCGTAGTGGGCCGCGATCCGGCGGAAGGTGTTGGTGTTTGCATCGCACGCCAGGGTGGTGTTGGCAATCAGGCGCGGCTTTGGCAGCACGCCGGACAGGGCGATGCCCGTCAGAATCCTGTGATAGGAGCACAGGGTATCCGGAATACCCGCCTGCCGGGCGCATTCAATAAAATACTGCTCGCTGCCCGCGCCGGAAAAATAGCAGGAGAGCCCTTCCGCGATTTGCGGCTCGATCTGCATGGCGTGGAGAATCTCACAGGGTAAAAAAAGATTGACAATGGCCGAGCGCTCCGGATGTGCCAGCGGATGGAGCACTGCATCCATGCACACTGGGGAAATAAAAGCGCGGGCCTTCGTCAATTGGCGAGAGGGGAAATATCTGGCCTGGAAGTTGGAGGCATAAAACGCGGCCTCCAAAAGCCTGCGGGCACGGTCGGGGCTTTTGGCCGCAGCCCTGCCCACCAGCGCGCCGAACTTTTCAATCATTGGGTTCATATGAATCGGATTCCTTTCAAAGCGTCCACACGCTTGGGTTGGTGGTGGAAACGCCGAGCGCGCCCGCGTTCAGGGCGCTGATGACATCTTCCTTTTCTGTAATCAGCCCGCCCGCGATCAAAGGCGTTTCCAGCTCGCTGCTGAGCTCACGCAGAATTTTTGGCATGATGCCGGGCATGATTTCCAGCGCCTCGGGGGAGAGCAGCCCGGTTGTTTTCGCAGCGGTGCGCATGGAAAGGGAATCGATGATGAACAGCCTCTGGATGGCGGAAAGGCCGAGCTCCTTGGCGATTTTGATCTGGCTGCTTTTGGTGGAGATGATGCCGGTAGGATGCACCCGCTCCGCAATATAGCGCAGCGAAACCGCGTCGCGGGAAAAGCCCTCGATCAAATCCACGTGGACATAAATATCCTTCCCGCAGCGGTTGGCGCGTTCCACAATTTCCTGTAAATTAAAAATATTGCCGCACAGCAGGAAGATGATTTCACTCGGGCATGCAAGCGCCGCCTCCAGCGCGTTGGTATCCTTCACCGCGGCGATGACCGGGCTGCGCGCAAGCTTATCATAGAGCTTTTGTTCCATATCCATTCCATCCCTTTCCATTCCATTGAGGGGACAATGGAAATCTATTGGTATTATAGCATTGGTGTGTGGAAAAGAAAACCACTGATGAAAAACAGTTTGACCCTATAAGCGGGGAAAAGGCCTTTTTTGTTATTTTTATATGGAACGTGTAAAACAGAATCAATATTTTGTGGATAAATGATAGATAAAAAGTGAATTCTGTGCCTGTGAACTATTGCCTGAACCTTTTTTTTCTGATATAATAGCTTTACACATTTTGTTTAAAGCATTGGAAAATGCCTGTCGGCCCAAAGTGCCTCCTGCCGCACAGCGGCAACGCCATTTTTGCAAAGGGGAGCTTTGTGCGTATGTGCATAAGATCATGTATTATAGCTATAAATTTGTGGAAAGCTATTATTGGAAAATCGCTTTTTGTTTTGGCAGAGAAGCAGCGCCGCAGTTACCGGGGGGTAGAGTTTTGCGGCACCGCTTTGATGATATGTTTCGCACGTGCGGCTTATGGTTGTGCGGAGCGAAACAGGGAAAACAGAAAATATAGGAGGCAGTCAATTCTATGAAAGAGCACAAGAATGCCGCAAGACTCATGGCCGCTCTGATGACGTTGACCTTGCTGTGCGCAACGCTGTTTGCAATGCCGGCTCAGGCAGCGGATGAGTCCCAGGCACAGGCGCCGCAGGCAGCTCCTGCTGCAAGCCAGTATGAGCAAGCGCTGGTCAATGCGCAGGATTTGCTGGAGCAGGGCGCACAGGCGCTCAGCGACAATGAGAAAGCCGCGCAAAAGAGCGGTTTCGGCGTATCGAAAGATCCGCAGACGGGCATCTCCCAGATCGTTATGTATGTGGGCAACAAGGAAGTGCCGATGGGGTTGTTTTATGATCCCGCGCAGGAGATTTTCTACGGCGCAAACAATGCCGGCCTTTTGGGCATTGGTTTTGATTTCGACGTTGCACAGAAAATTTTCTACACGCCGATCAATCCCTGGCAGCGCAATTTTGGCTTCTGTGAGCTGTATGATGCGGCCGCGCCGTTTACCGGCATGTTCTACAACACCGTCCGCTTTAAGTTTGATTATGCGGGCAAAAACTGGCTGATCCAGGTTTGGAAGGGCCAGTATGGCATCACCACAGGCGGTGAGCTCGGTGTTTATAACAAAACCACCAACCGCGAAACAGAATTTTACGACTGCGCCTCTGATGAGGATATGCTGAACATGGGCTTCACCCTTTCCAAGAAGGATGTCGGCGAGCTCTTCACCAGGAAGATGCAGAAGCATTGGTGGCAGACTGGTTTTGTCGTATTGATGGCCACGCCGCCGTCAGCGCTGACGATGTCCTGCAAGATCGATATGAAGGATGCCGCTATGCTGAAGGCCTTTGAGCAGTCCATGATTGAGCAGGGCTTTAAGAAGGGCAACGGCACAACGGATGGCACCTATTCCATCAGTGGCCTGCGCGTTACCTTCACTTGGGGCGCGAAGGTTCAGGCAGAGGTGAAGGATGCCGCTAACGATGCGCAGACGACGGATGACGTTCAGGTTACCGTAACGCCGACAGAAGCGCCGGCAACCAAGGCTCCGGTTAAGAAGGTGAACCCCACGGCGGAGCAGGAGCTTGCCCAGCCGGAGGATCCCGATATGGCGGAGAATGCGGAAATCCCGGAGACTGGCGACAGCGGCGTGATCGCACTCGGCGTGCTTGCCGGTGGCAGCATGCTTGCGATTGGCGCGGCGGTTCTTCTGAAAAAGAAGAAGAGCAGCGAGGTATAAGGCTGAAAGATAGCTCTTTCAAACTGCGTTTTATGCTTTTCGATCATCATTCCACCTGAAATTTTGGCTGCGCCAAAACCGCACAATTCCGCGGCCGGGAGGAAGAAAAGAATGGTCATGAGCATGATTACCCTGCTGTAAGTTTCACAGCGATTGAGCAATCAGGCAGGCGGAGGGAGCCCCTCCGCCTGCTGTTTTTTATAGGATGAAAAATTGCCTTGGTAAAATCGTTTCTAAGTGCCTGATGCAGTGGGCAGGAGACCGGGAAGCGGTTGGAGAATGTGAGGTGATCGGTGTGCGGGAGAAAGTATGGATTGTGTTTTTGCTCCTCCTATTATTGCTGTGCGGTGTGGCAATATGCGTATGTTTCCTGCCCCTCCTGCGCAAGCGGCTTGGCCGGAGGGGGATTGGCGCGTTTGCGGATGAAGCAGAGTGGCGCGATGCGGTAGGGCAAAAGGCGAAGGAGATGCTGCGCCATATGCCGGTCCTTCCGGAAGAAGATACACCTGCGTTTTGTGTGGCTATGTGGCGTAGCGGTGTGGATGCGCAAAGGCTTGTGCGCGGGCGTCTGGCAAAGCTTTTGCTGGCGGCAGGGCTTGCCCAAGACCGGGCTCCGGATTTGTTTTTGGCTGGGCGGGCCTGTGCGGAATCCCTCCTGCTGCCTGACGGCAAGTGGAAAGTCCCCATGGATCGTGCAGAGGACGCGTTCCTTGCCTATGCGGTACTTTCCTTCCCCGGCATGGAGCTTGGGCGTATCCGCCCGGCAATGGAACAAACGGCGCACCTTTTACAATCACTCGCGGGGGAATCGGATACGATTCCGGCAGATCCGGATGCCCCTGACCTGCGCTTTGCCCGGACGGTCAGTGACATCTGCCCGTTTTTAGCCGCTTATGCGGCGGCCTATGAGGAGCCGTTTTACCTGAATCTTGCCATGCGGCAGCTCAATGAATATCTGCTCGGCGGGATGCATCCGGTGCAGGGGCTGCCCGCGGAAGGGTTTGACCGAGGCAGCGGGCTTCCCATCGGATCGTTTGGCTGGAGCAAAGCCTGTGCAGCACTGGCTTTTGGGATGATGGAAACGGCCCGCTACCTTCCCGGCGCGGATTTCCGCAGCGTAAAATTGAGGGTTCACAGCCGCATCCTGGCGGATCGCCTATGCCCCCTGTGGGGGGAGGATGGGGCATTTCCACGATTGCCTGCCGCTTCCTTGCCTGATACGGAGGCCGGGGCGATCCTCACGGTATTTTTATGGGATGTATATCAAAAAACAGAAAATGAGCACTATTTGGATTGCGTAAAAAGAGCTATGGCAAACCTGAGAAACTGCACGCGGAAAAACGGGATGGTGGATTTTGCGCAGCCGGAATCCCTGCGCCCAGGTTTTTATTGGGAAACAGAAACCCCTACTGTGGGAGCCCTCGCGGCGGCATTTTATGCCGCTGTCAAAACAGAAGGGCCGGGCAGAGCGGCAAAAGGATAAAGCGCTTTGCGCAGGCCGATTTGCCCATCGTGCCTGCTTGATGAAAGCCAGCGCAATTTTCGGTAAAAGGAAACAAGGCGCCTTTATACAGGCGTTTTCATGCGCCCAGGTCTGAGAAAGGGCCATTCTGTGTCCGGGGATGGCGTGGGTTCGGCTCATGTGGCAAATTTAGCTTGTTTTCGCCCCTATAACGCGGTATACTGAAGAAAATAGAAAAAGGAAAGGAGCGTGTTTATGCAGGAATCCTCGCCGGATCTGCGGCTGGCGGTTCTGATCGACGCAGATAATGTGCCCTATGCAAACGTGAAAGCAATGCTTGCGGAGATTGCACGCTATGGCACGCCAACGATAAAACGAATCTATGGGGATTGGACACAGCCGACGCTTTCTGGCTGGAAAAAGGTGTTGCTGGGGAATGCGGTGACCCCCATACAGCAATATAGTTATACAACAGGCAAAAATTCGACGGACTCCGCCATGATTATCGACGCGATGGACATCCTCTACACCAACCGCGTGGATGGTTTTTGCCTGGTATCGAGCGACTGTGATTTTACGAGGCTTGCCACCCGCCTGCGCGAAGCGGGCAAGCTGGTGATCGGAATCGGCGAACAAAAAACGCCAACGCCGTTTATCTCAGCCTGCGACCGTTTTATCTATCTGGAAATTTTATCCGACGATAAAAAGAAAAAGCAGCGTTCTGTCAAGGCGAAGGGAAGCCAGCCTGCGCCGGAAGAACCGGAGACAGTGGTTGCCGCCGTGCGGCAGAAGGGGAACAAGCTGCCGCAGGAGGTATCCGATATGATTGTCGTTTCAGTTAATGATTTGGCGGATGAAAATGGTTGGGCATTTTTGGGGGATGTCGGCAACCTCCTTTTGAAGAAGCAGCCCTCCTTCGATAGCCGCAATTATGGCTATCAGAAGCTGTCGCAGCTGATCCAGGCGATGGGCCGTTTTGAAATTGAGCCGCGCGACACGGCAAACGCCCATGTGAAGCATATTTTCATCCGTGAAAAAACGTTGTGAATGGGTAAACTGTTTCAACAGTGCGCCGTTCATATATAGTTCATACTTTTATGCTAAATTCCTAACCAAAGCATGATGGATTTTGAAGGGAAAGGAAGTGTTGGAATGATTGCGATTATGGAAATAGTTTTGGGCCTGCTCAGCGGGATTTCCGATCCGATTGCCAAGGCGTTTGGCGAGTGGATGCAGTCCATCGTTGCCAAGATTTTTGGCTAAACCGTGTATGAAAAGTGCCCATGGAACGTTTTGTTCCATGGGCGCTTTTCTGTGTAAAAATGAGGCTTTTAGCCGACCGATGCGATTTTTTCCCGGATTGCGGGGCCGAGCTCCTTTAGCTCCTCGCGGGACAGGCCCGCAGTGGGGATCGGCGGCAATACCGTGAGCGTCACGTTTGCGGGCTTGATCCACATATGGTTGGCCTCCATTACCTTATAAGTGCCGCTGATGCGCACAGGGATGAGCGGCACCTTTGCCTTTTCTGCCATCTTGAAGGCGCCGTTTTTAAAATCCCCCATCTGATCGCCGCGGCTTCTTGTGCCCTCAGGGAAGATCGTGATCGAATAGCCTTTTTTGAGCAGCTCTGTGCCCTCCCGCAGAGAGCCCATCGCGTTGCGCGCATTTTCGCGGTCCAGGAAAATACAGCCGAGATAGCGCATCCAGGTGCGAATCATGGGGATTTTCTCCGCTTCTTTTTTGGCGATCAGGCCGTGCGGCTGATCCAGATAACCGAGCAGTGTGGGAATATCAAACAGGCCCTGATGGTTGCTGACGAAAACCGCCGCGCCCTCCGGGATATTTTCAAGCCCCTGCACGGTTACCTTCACACCGGCGAGCTTCAAAAGCCTGCGCGACCAGTTCTGGACAGCCTGCGTCACAAGCTCATCCCGCTCCTCGATTTTACCCGCCTGCGTAAGCTTTTTGGCGCGGTGTATTTTAGGGAGGACAGCGATCAGATAGCCCCAAAAATAGATAAACCAGATAATTGTACGCATAGATATGGATTCTCCCTTATCGATTGTTATCCTTAATCATAGCACCCCGATCCATAAAAAACAAGGGACAGCAAAAGAAATCAAGAGAAAGCAGCAGAAATATATCATTCTAATTATTATGGAATTTATTGAATATTTGGGGAAAGAAACAGCATGGGAAACGCTTGTTTTCTTGTACCAAAGCGATTGTTTTTTTATGCTAAGCGTAACGCACGATCCGATCGGAACAGTACCTCGAAAACCGCATGACCGTCTGCAAAGAAATACCCAGTAGGGGGAGCGTGCCAGTGCAGGAACCTTTTCAGGGAGAAAGCAACGCGTTCAAGAGGGTGAACAATCGTCCTTATGTGTCACATAGTCAAAACTTCCATTTAATTTCAACGTGTTTTTCTGTAGCATGGACAACCTTAATCAGCATGTCTACAACTGCCCGTTTATCGTCCAATGTGAGGCTTTCCCACTTTTCCATATAACTGCTGACTTGCTCCACATCTGCTTTTTTCTCAATCTGTATGTTGGCAATCTGTTTCAGAAGCTCGCGTTTTTGTCCATCCAATTCCAAAACCCGTTGGTTTATGTAAGCGGTTAAAACTTCGTTAGCGACTACCAATTTCCCCATAAGTGTGGAAATTTCTTCTTCAACTTTAGCAAGCTCTGTTTCAAGTGCTTTCTTTTTGGGATTGGTTTTAGGTGTCGCTCCCTGCGTTTGTAAGGCACTTAGTTTGCCACACATTTCCCGAAAGATAAGGTTTTCAAGTTCCTCAGCTCGGATAGTTCCGCAACCTTCACATCCTTCCGAATTGTTTAAATGATGGGTACATAGATAATAGGAATTCTTGTTCCTGTATTTCTTACGGGAAAGAGCATAGCCACAATTTCCGCACTTTATTTTTCCAGCAAGCCATGAATGGGCAGCTTTTCTGCCTGGCTGAATCAAAGCATTGTTTAAACACTTTGTTCTGCATTTCAACCAAATATCGGAGGGGATAAAACCCTCGTGCGGAGCAAGAACAAGAATGTTGCCCTCCATATCATCGGACTTCCAGCCTTTGTCTGTCTGCCCTGTATACAGGTAACAGCCATTTGTTCCAATGAAATCCGCCTTGTCATTGGCAATGATAACACCTTGCCCTTTGTAGAAATCATAAACCGCCTCATCTGCCTTGACATAAACTGGATTTCGGAGATAATTCGTAAGTCTGGTTCTGCCCCAATGCTTGCCATTCTTTGTGATTCCGTGTTCCTCAAAGTATTTGATAATATCGCCGTATGAGGTCTGAGGCTGGCTATAAAGCTTGTAAATGAGCTCGATTTGCTCCGCCTCTTCGGGAACCGTTTCATACTTAGAGGTTTTAATTCCCTGTATGGTAGCAGGGATACGCCGAAATCCATAAGGAATAGCACCACCCATATAAAAGCTCTTTTGAATACGGGAATAATAGGCGTCGGTGACGCGTTGTTGGATAGTCTCTCGTTCCAATTGTGCGAACACAATGCAGATGTTTAGCATAGCCCTGCCTACTGGTGTGGAGGTATCAAATTTCTCAGTAGTAGAGACAAATTCCACATTGTACCGCTGAAATAGCTCCATGAGGTTGGTAAAATCAAGAATGGAACGGCTGATACGGTCAAGCTTGTAAACAACAACAGTATCTATTAGCCCCTGCTGAATATCTTCAAGCATTTCTTGAAAATGTGGGCGGTCTGTGTTCTTGCCACTGTAGCCCTTGTCAGGATATTCTTTATAGGCTTGCCCCCTTACTTCATGTTGACAGAATTCAATTTGGCTTTCAATGCTGATACTATCTTTCTTGTCAACGGATTGTCTGGCGTATATGGCTTTCATTTTAAGCACCCTTTCCTTAATAAGGAAACGGGCTACTAACCAAAATAAATAATAGCATGGTAGCCCACGAAGTCAAGAACGGTTGCTTTTGTTACTGTCCTAATACTTTTTAAAAACTTCGTAAAGGCTTTTTTGGACTTCCTGTTCCTGTCTCTCTCGTTCCCGCGGAGAGAGAACGGGTATAAGATTTTCAACGATAATCAATTGATGATGAAGAACCTCGTTATGTATTTCTTTTTGATAGTTTGGCTCTTTCGTGGTTATCGCCCCCTTTCAGGAAACCGTATGAAAAAAAGGAACGCGATATGAAAGTTTCCCAAAATACCCCTGTGGTCAGCCCCGTCTGCGGGGCGGGGACATCATCCGCTTAATTACAAAAAAGTGAGTGTGGGCAGATTTGTCAAGGGCGTGCCCGCAGGCACGTGCGTAGCATTTAACCTTGACAAAGCTGAACGCACGAACTACTCTCCCAAGGCGGATGATGTCGAAACCATAACGGTTCCCCATATCCCAACAAAAAACATATGCAGACAAGAACAGACGGTTCCGAAGCCAGGAACCGTCTGTTCTTGTCTGCACGTTTAGCAATTAAGGGGATATATAGTGGCACTATGGTTATTCGCTGTCGGTGTCCTCATCTGGTTCTTGCTCCCTTTGTTTTCCCGTTATTGTTTGTCAATGTTCTATCTCTCTAAACACTATGTAATCTCGTTCGACGAGTTTAAAGTTGCTCATGCGTTGCCTCCTTGGGTGGGTCTGGGGTTACAGGGGAATAGGGTATCTTAATATGGGGAATTCCCTTGTTTTTATTTGTTCTTCTCTTCTTCCTTCTTACTTAACTTATTTATTTTTTATTTTCTTATTTTATATTATTTATATCTATCTATCTATTTATTTATATTTTTATTATTATTTATTTATGCTATGTAGTGTTGCTTACTTATGTGTTAGTCATTTATTTTTTAAAATAAATTAGTCACGATGTTCGTGTGGGGTCTCGGGTTGGAAAGCCGAGACCCCACACGAATGCTGACGGCGACACATCAAAAAAGCAAGCAGTACGGGCGTTTCAGGGGATTGATTCCCATATGGAAAATATATGAGGTGGCGGTTGTGGTTAGTACCCTTTTGTCACACTTTTCAGACAGAAAAAAACCTTGTCCGATTGTTTTGGACAAGGTTTTTTCTGTAACGGAGTTTATATTATTTCTCTTTTCTTTTTCTTTGTGGGTACTCTAACCGCCCTTGATAAGAAGCTCTGAAAACAAATGGGTGTAATTCATTGTTCAACAAATCCACAACAGGTATATCAAAGAAATCTGCGATACAACTTATAGATGCTTTATTTAAAAGCCCTTTCCCATTCTCTACGAGCATATAACTCTCTCTCTTGATGTGAGCTATTTTTGCCATTTGCTCTTGTGTTAAATGATGTATATTTCTGATGGTTGCTAATTTTTCCGCTAACTTTTTTGCCTCTGTATGATAATCTGTCCAAAAGTCTTTTTTATCTTTCTCTAATTTTTTCATCAAAACATGTTCAAGTTCTTCGCATGTTTTTTCACGGTAAAAATACTTCCAGTGAATTCCGCTAAAGTCCGCAACTCTATCAAATATAGAACCAAATATAGAGCCACTTTCTAATATTTCCATTCTTTCTATTCTTTGGTATTCTTCTAGTTCCACACCAGCTATAATGGACGCTTGTTGTTCATTCAACTTTGTTAGTTCTCTCCACCGCTTCAATTTTTTCACCATCATTTTTCTGTCTTCCTCTGTGTATAGAGCCATGTATAATTCCGCCTTTCCAGCTCACAATAGAAAAGCAAGTGCTCCCAATCGTAAAGTATTTACTTTACGTTTTTTACATACGGTTTGAAACAAGAGAATTGACCCCTTGACGTTTTTGCTCGTCAGAGGTGAAAATATATCTATAAGTGGTTTGTATGCTTGCGTGTCCTAACAATTCGGACAAGGTTTTTATATCGTTCGTATTGTTGTAAAAATTGGTCGCAAAGGAGTGTCGGAGGGTATATAAATTTTTGCCCTTGATTCCTAAAACTGCATAGATTTCATTGATTCGGGTTTCCAATCGTCGGACTTCTATAAATTTATCGGGTCTTCCAGTAAGCAGGAACGCATTCGGCGGAATGTCTTTATATAGGTTTGTTCCAATTATAACAAGGTCATCAATGAGAGGAATACTGCGTATCGCTTTTGCACTTTTGGGAGTGTCAATAATTATCTTTGTTTTGGTGGTTGCATTGCTTTCAAGGTTTTTAATTCGCTGTAAAGTGAGCCTTATATCAAGTTCAAAATCTATCAAATTCAAGTTTTTCACCTGACTTGCACATAACTCGCCAGGTCTGGCTCCCGTGTACATACTTAAAAGAATACAGTACGTCAGATAATTGAGATGGGACAGGCAATAATCCTCTAATCGTTCCCACTCTGCACCTGTCAGGCTTTCTACTTCTGGTACAGTAAAACGGGGCTTGTATATCTCAATATCAACTTTGTTATATCGAAAGATAGAGGATAACAAAGTCAAAATATCATTGCTTGTTTTTCGGGACACACGAAACAGTAAATACTTGGTAAATTCGGTAATACTATTCTCGTCAATTTTCTGTATTCCTTGAAAAAACGGCTTTATATATCCTTCAAAATTACGGTAATAGGTAGAGACCGTCGTTTGTTTCAGCCTGACCGCTACTCTCTGGGATGTGATATAATTCTGAAATAGGTTTTCTATTTGCATTGCTTTTTTCCTTTTTCCGTTATTAATCTTTCTAAAAAGTATTTACAAGAAACCAAAAATATTGTAGAATAATCGCATGACTAATAAGCAGGTGCTGGTCTCTAACGCAAAGTAAATACTTTACGATTTTCGGGTAATAGCAATCTTGCTATTACCCATTTTATTTCTAATTTACAATATATCGTACACACAAAAGAAAATTTGATACTGGAAATATTTAGAAGAAGGAGGTGAATTCCGTGTTCCAAATATCTGAATCGGTTATAGCTGATTTGATAGAAGGAACAAATTATAAATATGTATTCGCAAAAGAAAATAAAATAATATATACCAATTTATTAGATGAAATAAACCATAATAAAACAGTGAAAAACAAATTGAAAGTCGCAATAAAATTCAAAGGAAAAGGTTTAACAAAAAAACATACTAAGCATATAATTAGAGAGAAATTTGTTCATTCAATACAATGGGGAAATTCCAAAGTTTGTATTTTTACAAACAAGAAAAATTGTCCTGTCATCGACACATTATTTAATTGCATTATTATACTGATAATAGAATCAGCTCAACCAGATTATAAAAATCATTATTTTTATAAAGAAATCGGCACCTAAAATAAGTGTCGATTATATTTAACACAATATAGTAAAAATCAAGGAAGTCTGTTCGATTGTTTGAAATTGAATTTCATCTTCCGACCTAAAAACATAAAATCAAAATCGTTTTATGTATTATGTAAACTGTAAATCTGTTCTCATTTGAGTACGATGGTTCGAATCCATCCCTGCCCACCAAAAATGAATAGATGTGTACAAGCTCTAAGAAAAGAGGGACAAGCAGTTTTACTTGTCCTTCTTTTTTAGCAGAACAGATTTTTTACAGTATTTCAGGTAATCTGTTCTCTTGATTTTAACCTTTTATTGTGTCGAAAAATATACTATAAAGAGGTGAAAACATGAAAAAAATGAGCTTAACTTACAACACTATTTCTATCTCCTTTGAGAAAGCTTTTTTAGAATTTCAAAGATATAACTATACAAAAAATCTAAGTGAGAAATCCATTGATTATTACGATGGCTGTTATAAATACTTTACAAACTTTTTTAACGAAAAGAACAATTGTAATCTAATTACAAAAGACACTTATCAGGATTATATTATCTACCTGCGAGAACAGACAACTGCGAATGAGAATACAATCAATTCCTATTTGCGTGGGCTTCGTGCTATGCTGAACTATTTCATGGAATTAGGATATATAGAGCCTTTTAAAATAAAGTTATTGAAAGTAGAAGAAAAAATCAAAGCGGGTTTTACTGATAGAGAATTAGAAATACTGCTTAAGAAACCAGATATAAAAAAATGCTCTTTTGTAGAGTTAAGAAGCTGGGCGGTAGAAAATTATCTCCTTCGGTACTGGAAACAGGCTTTCCACAGTATGTGAACTAAAAATTCAAGATATAGACTTTGAAAATTATTGCGTACTGCTTAGGAAAATCAAAAATAGGAAACAACAAATTATTCCCCTTACTCCCGCGTTAGTAGCCTCCCTTTCCGAATATTTGAAATATAGAAAACGGTGAGCCAAACGACTACCTTTTCTGTACACAGTACGGAGGAAAAATGACACCAAAAGGAATGGAAAGTGCAATTGCAAAGTATAACCGAAAAAGGGGCGTATTAAAAACATCTGTACACCTTTTCCGCTATGCTTTCGCCACCAAGTGGGCATCCGCTGGCGGAGGAAGAGAAAAACTCCAGAAGATTTTACGGACACTCTTCCTCGAAAATGACAGACCACTATATAGACATTTCGGGAATAAATTTAAAACAGGACTTTGAAGTATATAATCCACTCGAAAAATACGCAGACCGCAAAAAGAAAATTTTTGTATAGAGAAAAGAGACCCCAACGAACGAAAAGTCCGTTGGGGTCTGCTTTTGTTAGTAGCTCATTTCCTGTGTTTTTTACGTTTACCCTTTGTACGGTTTGCTAACGGCAAGAGAAAGACAACAGAGAGAACGCATGAGTGAGAAAACACCTCTTTCCTTGTACCAGCATATATTGGGGGGAAAGAGGTGATCATTTGAAATTCAAGTTTATTTTGTCTATTGGTTTCGGCGGACTGTGGCTGGCCCTTTCCCTATTCTTCGCAATTGGCTGGGCACAGGAAGTTTCTTATATCTTACCCGGTGTTTATGTTTGGTGGGTCATTATCGGAATTGCCCTGCTTCCAGGCTTTTTGATGAGCGCCATGTTTTTTTCCAATCTGTTGCACTGGAAATTAAAAAGATATCCCGATATCGCGGAAGACACAACGATTCTTATGTGTGCGCATAACGAAGAAAAAAATATTGCCCAATCCATTCAAGCGATTTTAAACCAGCAGTACGCCGGGCATATTCGACTGATTGTTGTTGATAATGGATCCAATGATCATACCAAACAGCAAATCATGAACATGCAGACGTCTGCTCTTACAAACTGTTCCATCGAATATGTTTACTGTGACCAGCCAGGAAAGGCTCATGCATTGAATTATGGCCTGACGATGATTCACACCCCGCATTTTATCACAGTAGACGCCGACACCTACTTGGAAAAACAAGCAGTACAAAGAATCATGAACCATATTGTATCCTGCGAAAGCGTGTGCGTTGCCGGAAATCTGTTCGTTCAGAATCCCAAAGCTTCCCTGGCTGCAAGAATGCAAAATTATGATTATCTGCTTAGCATTGCTGCAGTCAAACGGTTCCAGGGCAGCTATCAATCTACCTTGGTGGCACAGGGCGCTTTCAGTGCTTATCAAACCGAGGCGGTTCAGCAAATAGGCGGATGGCAGGATGTGATGGGGGAAGATATTGTACTGACTTATCAATTGCTCCGCCAGAAGCTTCCGTCAACTTATGAGCCTGGAGCAGTTGGTTATACAACGGTTCCTGAAACATTCAATGGCCTGTACAATCAACGCAAGCGATGGGCAATCGGTATGTTGGAGGGATTATCCTCTGTTCCGCCTTGGAAACAGGGGACGGCATATTCCCGCTATTTTACTTTTGTGAATCTTTCTGTTATTTACCTTGATCTTGCCTTTCTATTTGGACTCATCCCAGGAATAATACTCGCATTTTTTGGATTCTTTTATTTCGCTGGATATCTCACCTTATTGACAGTCGCCATTAGCATTCTGCTCTTTCTAAGTATGTATCTCTATCAGAAGAAATTGGGGATTCCTTTTCAAAACAGCGTTTTGGGCTTCCTGTGTTTTCTCCTGTTTTTTCAGGCCATTCAGAGTACGGCGGCATTACACGGCTACCTGATTCGGCTGCTGCATAGAAAGGGGGAATGGAAGTGAAACGGAAAAATGTATTATTCGGCGCCCTCATCTGCGTTGTGATTGTATTGGTTGCTGTTGGGCTGTTTACGGGAGTCTTCCATCGTATGAAACGTGATGCCATCACGGTGCAAATCAATCCCGAGCAGTCGGTCGTTGCGCTGACCTTTGACGATGGTCCCAACGCCCGTTATACCCCGCAGGTGCTGGATATTTTGTATGAACAGCAGGTCCCGGCTACCTTCTTTCTGATAGGCGAAAAGTTTACCGGAAACGAGCTGCTGATCCGGGAGATGGCGGCAAGTGGGCATGAAATCGGGAACCATACCTTCTCCCACCCGGACCTCACTCAATTGGACAGCCGAACAATACAATGGGAAATCCAACAGACAGAAGAAAAACTGAAAGAAATCCTGCCGGACTATCCGATGAAGTATGTGCGCCCGCCTTATGGAAGATATACGGAGGATGTTCAAAACGCAATTGGCCTTCCCCTTGTATTATGGACAATCGACAGTGGTGATTGGGAAGCTCCTCATGCGGAAAATATCTACACTGCCGTTGTGAGCAAGATACAGGATGGTGATATTATCGTTTTCCATGACGACAACGCGGAAACAGTCAAGGCACTGGAAAAAATAATTCTGGAGCTCAAGAAGAGAGGCTTTCAGTTTGCGACTGTGTCACAGCTGTATGAATATCAATCAAAATGATAACGCATATATTTTATTAAAATCGCTATGCGATGGCCCGCCAAGGCTGTTGTTTAGCGATTTTTTGTTTCATCCCAAGTTGACTCATATTTTCTTTCTGCTCAATAGTCAAAAGACAACAGTTATGCTATAATAAAAATGGACTAACCCCAATAGGGGGAAAGGAGGGAAAAACCGATGCGATATATCTTCCTTCATGGCCTTGGGCAGGAGCCGTCAAGCTGGGATAAAACAATTTCATTTCTGCAGGTACGGCCTGAGGAGATCGCCTGCCCCAATTTGTCGGAGCTCCTCGGCGATCAAGAGGCGGCATATCAGAATTTATACCAGGCTTTTGCCAGATCCTGTGAAACCTGTTCTGAACCGGTTCACCTTTGCGGGCTTTCTTTGGGGGCGGTCCTTGCCCTGCATTATACAATAGATCATCCCGATCAGGTAAAGTCGTTGGGGCTCATTGGCGTGCAATATCAAATGCCTAAAAGGCTGCTCCAAATGCAAAATGCGATCTTTCGCTTTCTGCCTGAACGTTCTTTTCACAAGATGGGATTTCGGAAAAGGGATTTGATACAGCTGACCAGATCTATGCAGGATTTAGACTTCAGCCAGACGCTTAACCGCATTCAGTGCGACACCCTCGTCATATATGGGGAAAAAGATACGGTCAACGCAAGCGCCGCCCAAAAGGCCGCCACACTGATCCCCGACGCGAAACTTAGATGCATAGCGGATACAGGCCACGAAGCCAATCTGGAAGCGCCTCGGCAATTGGCGGAAATCCTTGATGATTTCTATCAGGAACAGTGAGGGGTACTTTCCGGCTTGAAAAACAGACGGCTTCGGACGAAATAACCGGAAGGCAGGAAGAAAAAAGCTCCTGCCTTCCGGTTATTCTAATGCGCCCATCAGCTCCTGATAATTACCGAGAAACGTAAAGGCGGGAAGCTCATCCTGCAGAGCGCAGAGCAGATGGAGGGTGGGCTCATCCCGTACGCTGCCTGTAAAATCGAGATAAAAATAATACTGGAAGTTGCTGTCCGGAATTGGACGGGATTCGATTTTGGTGAGATTCAGCCCGCAGCGGGCAAAGCGGGAAAGCACGCCGTACAGCGAGCCCGTGGTATGCGGCAGGGTAAAAATCAGGCTGATTTTATCCGCCTGCGGCGTGATCCGCATTTCACGGGAGATTGCAATGAAGCGGGTAGCGTTGTTTTTGCTCGTCTGGATATCGCGTTCCAAAATTTGAAGCCCAAAGTTGCGGGCGGCGTCCGCTGAGGCGATCGCGGCTGCATCCTGTTCCTCCGATTCGGCGAGCCGTTTTGCCGCCGCTGCCGTGTTGGAGCAGGGGATGGGAGCAAGGCCGTGTGTCTCTAAATATTCAGCGCATTGGGCAAGCCCCTGTGGATGGGAATAAACGCGTTTTAGATGGTCCGGCTGCACGCCGGGCAGCGCCATCAGGCAGTGATGGATGGGTAGATCTGTTGCCACCGAGATGGAAAGGCGATAGCGCAGCATCAGATCAAAGGCCTCGTGGACGGAGCCCGCATAGGAATTTTCAATGGGGACAACGCCGAAATCGGCCTTCCCTTCAGCAACAGCCGCAAATACATCCTCGAATTCGTGATAAAAAACGACGTTGCCCTCCGGGAAAAGTAGACGGGAAGCCGCGTCGGAATAAGCGCCGCTGACACCGGAACACGCGATTCGGAGCGTTTGCAGCCATTCCTGCCCGGCGTGTAAAGCTCTTTCTACCTGCTCGCGCAAAGCCTGCCCACCGCCGAGCGCATCGTGCTGAAGAGCACGGCTGGCCTCCATCATGGCGGCATAAACGCCCTGAAGGGCGGTTCCGTATGCGCCACCGCGCTCGCATACCCGGTTGAGAATTTGCTGCTCCCGCTGTGCGTCCAGCACCGGAATTCCGGCCTCGCGTTTGATCTCCGCCACCTTCCCGGCGGCATCCATCCGCCGCACCAAAAGCGGCAGGAGCTGGCTGTCAATGGCGTTGATTTCTTTGCGGATTTCATTGAGCTTTGGATTATCCATGGCAGGCAACCTCCCCCTGTGACAGCATCGCGTCAAGCAGCGCAATGGCGACAGCCGCTTCCACAACCGGCTGCGCGCGTACGGCGATGCAGGCGTCGTGCCTGCCCTTGATGACCAGGGTGGCGTTTTCATGTGTAACGCAGTTGATGGTTTGCTGCTCCTTTGCAATCGAGGCAGTCGGTTTGAAGGCAACGCGCAGCAAAAGCGGCATGCCCGTAGAAATGCCACCGAGAATACCGCCGTTGTGGTTGGTGCGGGTTTTGACGCTGCCGTCCGGAGCGTAATACATCGCGTCGTTTGCCTCGCTGCCCACCATGCTGGTAAGTTCAAACCCATCCCCAAACGAAACGCCCTTCACGGCCGGCACGCCATAGAGAAGGGAGGCGATCCGGCTTTCCAGCGAATCGAACATCGGGGAGCCGATCCCTGCGGGCAGGCCTACTGCCGCACACTCAATGATGCCGCCCACGCTGTCCTTCTCCGCCTGCGCCTGTGCGATCTGTGCACACATCTCACGCTTTTTTTTAAGGTCGATCACGGTGAACGGCTCTCGGTTCAGTGCATGGAGGGCTTCCGCATCCAGAGAGACAGCGTCAAAGGGCGTATCGTAAATATTGTAGATCCTCCATACATGCGAGCCGATCACAATGCCGCGCCGCTCCAGAACCTGACGACAGACCGCCCCGGCTGCTGTGAGCGGGGCGGTCAGCCTGCCGGAAAAATGGCCGCCCCCGCGGATATCGTTCGATCCGCCATAGCGCACGCTGCCCGTATAGTCCGCATGGGAGGGGCGGGGCAGGTGCAGGATGTTGGCATAGTCGTGCGATTTTACATTTGTGTTTTCGATCACAGCGCACAGGGGCGCACCGGTGAGCTTCCCGTTCAGCAGGCCGGAGAGAAATTGCGGCTTGTCCGCTTCGCAGCGTGGCGTGGAACCGGCTGTGAGCCCCGGCGCACGGCGGTCCATTTGAACCTGCACGGCGGTAAGATCAATTTCTTCCCCCGCGGGTAGCCCATCAAGCACCATGCCAACGGCTGGCCCGTGGCTTTCCCCGAAGATGGAAAGCTTCAGGATGTTACCCCATGTCGACGACATTCGCAACGCCTCCAATTTTCATATAATCCTCAAAGAAGGTCGGATAAGACTTGTTGACACTCTGCGCGTCGCTGATGATCACATTGTCGTCCGCCCGCATCGCAGCGATCGAAAAGGCCATGACGATGCGGTGATCGTTGCAGCCGTCTACCACACCCCCGCGCACTTTATGGCCGCCATGGATGGTGAGACTGTCGGCCGTTTGGGTGACGGATACGCCCAGTGCCTGTAAGCCCGCGGCTGTGCTCTCGAGCCGGTCGCTCTCCTTGAGCCGCAGCCGCGCCGCGTTATAAATGCGCATATCTCCGCTGCAGTAAGCGCCCAGCACGGCCAGAATCGGCACCAAATCCGGAATTTGGCCTGCATCGATATCCATCGCGTCCAGGGAAAATGCCTTGCTCGTGAGCGTGTCGCCCGACCAGCGCAGGTGAGAGCCACATTGGGAGAGAAGCGCCTTGCAGGCGCGGTCGCCCTGCATGGAGCGGCGGTTGAGCCCACGCACGGCAACCTCGCCGCCCAATGCGCCGGCGGTGAGGAAAAATGCGGCGGCCGACCAATCGCCCTCCACCATCAGATTATGTGCGCGGAAGGACTGCCCGCCTCTTATTCTCCAGCCATTCTGCGTCGGCTCCACACGCACGCTGAAGCTGCTGAGCATCTGAAGCGTCAGATCGACATACCCGGCAGATTGCAGGGGAGAGGTGAGGATGATTTCGCTATCCTCTTCACACAGTGGCAGGGCCAGCAGCAGGCCGGTGATGTATTGGGAGCTAATGTCGCCGGGCAGATGAAACACGCCGCCTTTTAGCTTGCCGCTGATCGTCAGGGGCAGGCTGTGCGTGCCATCTGTTTCGCAGGTAACTCCATGCTCACGCAGGAGCTGGAGCAGGGGATCAATCGGCCGCTCCGGCAGCCTGCCGCTCCCGGTGAACGTACAGGTGAGCCCACCCGCTGCCGCAATCGGGATGAGAAACCGCAGGGTGGAGCCGGATTCCCCGCAGTGAATTTCCGCCTGCCCGGGCTGAAAGGTATGCGTGCCATCAATGATGACGCCGCCCGGATGGGGCCGCACAGAAGCGCCTAATGCATCTGCCCCGCGCAGCGTAGCCAGAATATCCGCGGAGAGATCAACGTAATCAACAACGCTTCGGCCGCGGCTCAAAGCGGCGCAGAGAATTGCACGGTGGGCAGCGCTTTTGGATGGGGGGACACGGATTTCCCCCTGCGGCGTTGCCGGCGACAGGATAACCTTTTTCATGTGAGCGGCTCCTTTCAAAAATTCCTTCGGCGATGCCAAAAGAACTGGCCTAAACAATCTTTTAGGCCATTATATAGGAGAAATGTTACAAAACTATAAAAAGAAGGTTGAATTTAGCCTGAAATCGGGAATTTTTTGTAAAAATCTATTGATTGATCGCATCCGAAAAAAGATGGGAGCTGCTCCAGTGAGAGCGGGAGCGTGAAGCTCTCTCCAATTTTGCGCAGAAGAATGAAGTGGATCGAATCTCCGGCCCGCTTTTTATCGCTTGCCGCGAGCTGTAGCAGCGTGCCCAGCGGCGCGTCGCAGGCAATAGGAAGGCGATATTTTTCCAGCAGGCTCCGGATGCGTTCACAGGTGCCCGGCTGTGTGAGCCCGTTGCGCTCCCCCGCCGCACAGGCGAGCAGCATGCCGATGCCAACGGCTTCCCCGTGGGAATAGCCTGCGAAGTGGCCGTATTTCTCAAGCGCATGGCCGAGTGTGTGGCCAAAATTTAAAAGCATCCGCCGCCCGCTTTCCCGCTCATCCTCTTCAACAATGCGGCGCTTGCTGTCTACACAGGAGAAAATCATCTCCTCTAAAAAATCACCGGCCGTTTCCCGCTCCAGCCGGTCAAACAGAGGCGCATCATCAATGCAGCCGTATTTGATCGCCTCCGCCATGCCGTCGGCAAAAAAGCGGGGCGGTAGGGTGGAGAGAAGCTCCGGGTCAATGAGCACCAGCCGCGGCTGCCAGAAGGCGCCGCACAGGTTTTTTCCCTGCGGCAAATCGACCGCCGTTTTACCGCCGACGGAGGAGTCAATCTGTGCGAGCAGGGAGGTGGGAATTTGGATATAGTCGATCCCGCGCATATAAATAGAGGCGGCAAAACCAGCCATATCGCCCGTGACGCCCCCGCCGAGCGCGACGATCAAATCGCCGCGCGTAAAGGCGTTGCCAGCCAGGAAGGAGAGCATATCGCTGATGCTGCCGAGGACTTTGCTGCTCTCCCCAGCCGGGAAAACGTGCGTGAAGGTGCAAAAGCCGGCCTTCTCCAGCGAGACAGCGGCGATTTTGGCATAGAGCGGGCCAACATTGGAATCCGTGATGACAGCCGCTTTCTGCGCCTTGGAGACGTTACGGGCCAGCGTGCCGCAGCGATTGAGGCAGCCGCGCTCGATTCGGATTTCATAGGGCCTGCCTGTCTTGACCTGCAAGGTTTTCATCATAGCATTCATCGCCTTTCTACAAAAGAGCGCAGTATGGAAGGGGGCTTTTTAACTGCCCGGCGCAAGAAGGAATTTTCATGGGAACGCGTCAAGCGGATGCGCCCCAGTTGTTCACCTTCCGGCCCATGGATTCAGTCAACGCGGTCACATGGGCCGCGATTTCGTCAAAAGCATCGGGAGTAAGGGACTGCGCGCCGTCTGAAAGCGCCTTTTGAGGATTATTGTGCACCTCGATAATCAGGCCGTCTGCACCAGCAGCAACAGCAGCGAGGGACAGCGGTTCCACCAGCCATGGAATCCCTGCCGCATGGCTTGGATCAACGACTACCGGCAGGTGGGAAAGCCGTTTGAACACCGGCACGGCGGAAATATCCAGCGTGTTGCGCGTATAGTTTTCAAAGGTGCGGATACCGCGCTCGCAGAGGATCACGTTTTCATTCCCGCTTGCCATAATATATTCCGCGCTCATGAGCGTTTCCTCAATCGTATTGGCGAGGCCTCTCTTTAAAAGGATCGGTTTTTTGCAATGGCCGAGCTCTTTAAGTAGTTCAAAATTCTGCATATTGCGCGCGCCTACCTGGATGATATCCACATCCTCAAACAGCGGCAGGTGGGAGGGGCTCATGATTTCCGTGATGATCGGCAGGCCGCTTTTGCGCTTTGCCTCCAGCAGGAGGTAAAGGCCCTCTGCCCGCAAGCCCTGAAATGCGTAGGGGGAAGTGCGGGGCTTGAATGCGCCGCCGCGCAGGATGCCGGCGCCTGCTTTCTTGACCCGCTCGGAGATCACTTCCAACTGCTCGGAGGATTCCACGGAGCAGGGCCCGGCGATCAGGGTAAGGGAGCCGTCCCCAATTGCATTGGGGCCCACTTGGATGACGGTGTTATCCGGATGAAATTTCCGGTTGGCTTTCTTATAAGGCTCCTGAACGCGCTTTACGCTCTCTACGATAGCCTGTGCACGGATATACTCAATATCGATTTTTGCCGTATCGCCCAACAGCCCGAGCACAGTGGAGTGCTCGCCATACCATGCGTTGACGGTCACGCCGTAGGTTTGATTGAGCTCATTGGAAAAAGTGCTGATCTGATCCTTTGTGGTGCCCTGCTTCAATACGATAATCATGCTGTAAAACCTCCAATACAATTTACGGGAAAATAAAAAACGGAGCTCATAGCTATGAGCTCCGTTTCTATCCCTCTTCAAACGCTTCTTTGGACGGCGGGAAAGCTCACAACTTTAATTTCTGCACGGCAAAAAACTCCCCGCTAAAAAAATAGCCGAGAGTGCTCATAAAGAAAAAGTAGCTTTTTGCAGTGCTGATGAGCATTCCAATTTTCCTCCAAATGGTTTAAATCCAATATAATACTTGGAAAAGGCAATTGTCAACCTTTTTTTTCACTTTTGGCCAATCCGTGTACGCCAATTTTTGATTGCTTCCTGATTTTGTGCAGAATTTCGGCGGCGGTTTCACTGGCGGGCTGCTCGGTTGGCACGGTGACCGTGAGACTGGCCGCCTGGCGGTAAAGCCGCATGCGCTCCGCATGCAGCGCCTCGAGATTCCCGCTTTTTCGGGCCGCTTGGAGCACCGGACGCGGCGTTGGATCCCGGTCAAGCCGGGCGTACAGCACCGGCAGGGCCACGTCGAGCAGGATAATCAGGCCGTTTGTCCGCAGCACAGCGGCATTCTCCGGGAAGGTCAGCGCGCCGCCGCCTGTGGCGATCACCTGGCCACCCGTTTGGGCAAGCTCCTTGCAGGCCTGCGATTCCAGCATGCGGAAATAGGGCTCGCCATGCCGGGAAAAAATCTCTTCCACAGGCAGGCCCGCTTTTTCAACAATATAATCATCCATATCAAGAAAGGAAAGCCCCGTTTGCGCGGCGAGCTCGCGACCCACCGTGCTCTTGCCGCAGCCCATAAATCCGCACAGCACAAGGTTCCTATCATTTTCTGTTTGGCTCATTGAAACACACGCTCCATTTCCCAATTGGCCTGTTCGATCACGGGGGAAACCTGCGCGGCGGTGAAGGAGCAGCCGTTCCAAATCTCCTGCGCGGCGGCAGCCTGCCAGACGAGCATTGGCATCCCATAACCGCATTGCGCGCCATTTTGCCGCGCGGTGCGCAGAAGCATCGTCTCACGCGGATTATAGATTGCGTCAAACACCGCCTTGCAGCGGCGCACGGTTTTCTCCTCCACGGGCATTGCATCCGGGTGCGGATACATCCCAGCAGGCGTTGCATTGAGCAGCAGGTCAAAATCGCCTTCCAGCGAGTCGTATGTGCAAACGCATATGGCAGCTTCCGGCAGCTTCTGGCGGATTGCCTGCGCGAGTTGCTCCGCGCGCGGGATCCCGGAAGGCCTGGCGGCGATGGTAAGCGTGCCGCCGGCTAAAGCTGCTTCAAATGCCATCATATGCGCTGCGCCGCCCGCCCCGCAGAGCAGGATTTTTCCGGCGAGCGGGATGCTTGCCTCCTCCAGCGCGCGCAGAAAACCGACGCAGTCCGTATTATAGCCGGTGAGGCACTCGCCGCATTTCACGGTATTGACCGCGCCGTAAAGCGCGGCCTTGCCGTCTATTTGATCGAGCAGGGGAAGGATTGCGCTCTTGTGCGGGATGGTGAGGTTGAAGCCGCTCAGTCTCCGCAGGGCGGGGAGCTCCTCTGAGAGCGCCTGCGGCGGTAGCTCCCGCTTTTCATAAACGGCGCTCACGCCGTGAACGGCAAAAAGCTTTTCATGGATAAAGGGGGACATCGTGTGCCCAAGCGGATAGCCGAGCACGGCATAACGGCGTGCTTCCATTGTGAAAACTCCTTTCGAAACGACATACCCCAGGCGAAAAAAGACGAAAAAGATACCCCCTCAGAGGAAGTTTTTAAGCATCTGTAAATAAACGCAAAGTTTTCACGCTTGGGGGTTGACAAAGGGGAAAAATCTTACTAATATCTCTTATAGTTAGTTTTTCCTATAACAGCAACAGGGCGGTTTGTTTTGAGGCTAGTTTAGCACATTCCGCGTTGTTTGTCTATTTGCGTGCGTGAGCGCGATCACAAGAGAGAAGGAGGGAAAATAAGAATGGTTTTTGAGAAGCTGAGAAAGATTATTTGCGACCAGCTGGAGCTGGACGAAGATAAGGTAACTTTGGAGACCAATCTGCTCGACGACCTCGGTGCAGACAGCCTGGACGTGGTGGATCTGGTCATGTCGATCGAGGATGAATTTGAGATGGAAGTGCCGGACGAGGAGATTGAGAAGATGAAAACCGTCGCGGACGTCGTCAAGTTTATTGAAGACAATCAGTAATTTCTTAAGACACATAAAGCCGGGCCGTTTCCGCGGCCCGGCTTTTTATTTTACTCAATCAGCCGCGGCTGCGCGCGGTGAGCTTATGCTCCAGAATCACCTGGAGATCATGCTTGACAAAGCTCTGGTTGCTTGCTCATCCGAAAAGCCTCTTTGCATGAATGGCTGCTATTTTACCGCCGGTGAAGCCATTTGTATTGTAAAAAACGACATCGGGGGCGGCGTTTTCTCAAAGCTGCTTTTTGCGGAAAGTCAGGATACTCCCTGCCAGCAGCATGATGCAAAGCGCGGCAGTGACCAGCAGGGCGGGGAGAATCTCCTGCGCGGCGCGGGCCCCTGAGATCAGCTCCAGATTGCAGCTTGCAAGAAAGGTGGGAGAAAAACGCTTCACACCGGGGATCAGACCGGCAAGATAGCATACAACAACCGCTCCCCCGGTAAGCAGGGCCCCCGCGTAAGCTTGCGAAAACAGGACGCCGCCAAAGGCAACGCAGGCAAGCAGAAATGCACCGAACAGCCACAGGGCGAATAGCGCCATTCCCAGCGATTTTGGCGATTGTTCCGGAAACAAAAACTGGGTGTATCCAAAGCATACTGCCGCAGAGAGGGCATAGCCGGCCGCCCAGCAAAGCAGAGCGGCAGTATATTTTGATAGGATGAAGCTGCTCCTTGAGAGCCCTTTGCTGAGCATAAGCACAGCTGTACCGCTTTTCAACTCGTGCGGGATCATACCGCTGAGCACCAGCACCAGGACGATCAGGCAGATCTGCGTCATGTTTTTAAAAAATTGCACGTAGGCGTCCAGAAAAGTAGCGTCCGGCAATTGCAGCGGCGCGCCAAGCCCCAGGTCAATCTGGGAGAACAGTTCCGGCATGAGCTTGGCCATCAGCGGGCTTGTCATGCCGAACAGAAGCAGCACGGCGCAGAGGATCAGGAATTTATAGGTTTTCCAGAGCTCTTTGAGCTCCTTGCCGGTAAAAAGAATCATCTGTTTCATGGATGAATCGCCTCCAGAAATACCTGCTCAAGACCAGGCTCCAGCAGCTCGTATTTTGCAATCGGGATATCGCAGGCCGAAAGATAGCGGAAAATTTCATGCCCGGCGGTTTCCGGATTGCCGACAGTCAGGATCACGCCGTCATTCGCCGTCTCTGTCTTCTGTACCTCTGGCAGCGTGCCGAGGCCCTGTGCCAATGCGGCAAGGCTGCGGCCATCCCGCGGTGTCACCAGCAGCCGGTCCGCGCGGTAGGAGCCGCGCACCTCTTCCAAGGAGCCCTCCAGTACAAGGCGGCCGCCGTCCAGAATGCCGATCGTATCGCAGATACGCTCCACGTCGGAGAGAATATGGGTGGAAAACAGGACGGTGGTATCCGTTGCGATGCTTTTTAAAATTTCCAGCACCTCACGCCGCCCGGATGGATCGAGCGCACTGGTCGGCTCGTCGCACAGCAGCAGGCGCGGCTTTCCGAGCAGCGCCTGCGCGATACCGAGGCGCTGCTTCATCCCGCGGGAAAATCCGCGGATGCGGCGGTTCACACCGTCGAGGCCGACGAGTGCGAGCAGTTCGGCGGTTTGCGCCTCGATCTCCGGCCGGGTCAGGCTGCTTAATTGCCCGCACAGGCGCAGGTATTCCTTTGGCGTCATATAAGGGTAGAATTCCGGCACATCGGGCAGGTAGCCGACCGAGAGGCTTTTCGGGCTCGACCCGAATCGGACAGGTTTCCCGCATACCGTGATCGTTCCATCGTCCGGCCGGAGGAAACCTGCGATCAGTTTCATCGTCGTGGTTTTCCCCGCGCCGTTTTTGCCGAGAAAGCCATAGACGGAGTGCTCTGAGACTGCCATGGTGAGGCCGTCGAGCACTTTTTGGCCCCCAAAGCTTTTGGAAACACCCGTGAGGGTGAGGATGCTCATGCTTCCTTCTCCTTTCCGATGGTAAAATAGAGAATCGGCCCAATGATTCCCACAAAGAGGGAAACAATGATCCACAGTGCCCGGTTTCCGCAGCGGTACGTTTTATGCCGCAGGATATGGACGAGGGCCGCAATGGCAAGGCCCCATTCGATGAGCAGGATGGGAATCAAAAGGGGAAGATACTGTAAAAGCTCTGTCATGACGTTTCACTCCTCTCTGTTTTCAGTAGCAGCCTGGGTGAGCAGGCGGTGATATTGGCGCGTTTCCTCCGGCGTTTTGCCGTTGAGAATCACGACACGGTCTTTTAAATGGATGGCGAGATAGGGTGGTTTGCCGTTATAGACGAAGAGCATGCTGTTCCCATAGCCGCTGAGGGAAAAGTGGCCGACGAGCAGGCTGCTGCTCCCCCAACCATTGGTGCGCGTGCCTGTGGGAATATTCTGGATTTCCTCAATCTCCTGAATCTCGTCGAGCGCAAAGGCGTCGCTGTAGAGTGGGGCGTTGATCGTGACAATCCCGTTTTCTATTACAGGGGGAAAGGCCGCGGTGTCAAAGGCAAGAAAGATCGCAAACATGCCGATGAGCATTGCCGCGACCAAGGCGGCGGTGACCACAGCGATCACCTTTGCCTTCGGGTTGCCCAAATTGATGGTGAAGCCGATGCCGAAACGCTTTTCCACATTAATGCGCGGATCGTTTGGGTTGTTATAAAAGCCGTGCAGCCAATAGACGTCGTCATCCGCAAGTATAGGGCGATCGGCAAGGGCGAGATAGCGGTTCTGCGTGTCGCGCACACTCTGGTAGGTGAAAAAGACGGCGCAGAGCACAACGATTAGGATGCTGATCATCAAGAGGAAGGAGGCGAGAGACGCCCCCGGATTCCTCGCGGGGATCAGAATCGCAGGCAGGCTCAGTGCCGCGCATACGTTGCCGATTATCACGCAGCAGATCGACCAGCGCCTGCGCCAAACGCGATTGCAGGCGAGATTTACCTCAGTGGATTCACAGAATACCTCTGTGGGGCGCGACAGATAGAGCCAATACATGAACAGCCCGATTGCAGGGAAAATGAAGGCGAGCAGGGAGGACCACAGCGGAACCACAGTGTTTTTGCTCAGCCAGAGATACAGCGGCGCGGCGGATGCGAGCAGGAAAGCAGGCAGAAACCAAAGGGCGGAAACGGGCATTTTATCCTTCTCCCGGCTGACCTCCGTATCGATATGGACAGTGCGCACGCCGCCAACGAACCATTTGTTTTCCTGCTTGAGCGCATAAAGCTCTTGCATGCGCGCGGCGAGGAGCTTCGTGTAGGCGGCGATGCAGCCCATCATCCACACCGCGATGTAAAAGCTAAGCAGAGACATATAATCAGGGAGCCAGATCAGCGGAAGGGCCAGCAGCGCGGCAATCGCGCATAAAAGCAGCAATTGTTTCTGGTATTTTTTTACGATCGCCAGCACTGGCTCGTCTTTTTGGTGGGCAAGTGGAAGCGTCACGCCGATGAGGATGTTTTTATTGGGCTTGGTTTCCATAAAAGCGGAAACTGCCAGCAACCCGGCGAAAACCAGGCAGACCGAAAAACCGAGCATGAATCTCACAACCTTTCATTTACGGAAGAGACCATCTTCATACACCCTGAGCGGTGGGGTGCAGCCCGCTCATCTGATCAAAAATTTGCCCGCACAGTGTCAGGAAATCCTGCTTCTCCATCCCCTTGAGGCCGGATTCCGCAATCAGGAGCGCAAGTTCCCCTTCCAGCTTCTCTCGAAATTCGCCGTCCAGCCGGACAGTGGGGCTCACCCGCGCGCCATGGCGGCGGTCAATTTCGATATATCCTTCATTTTTAAGTGCGGTATAGGCCTTGTTGACCGTCATCGTATTGACGCCGACGTCCTGTGCAAGCTGGCGGACGGTGGGCAAGCCTTCTCCAAGCTGCAATTCGCCGCGGCCGATGCCGAGCACGATCTGATTGCGCAGCTGCACATAAATGGGAGTTTCGCTGGACATATTGAGCTTGAGGATCATGAAACCACCCCTACTTGTATTATTTGTATTATAAATATTAATACAGATAATACGAACTGTCAAGAGGAAGTTTTTGCCGCAACACAGCGGTGAAACGGGAAGAGGCCCCCCTTTTTTATCCTGAAAAAACGCCGGTTCTCAACCATTGGTTCAGTTACGGGCTGTTTTTGCGACCAATCCTCCGTTGAGCCGCGGGCCTTAGCGTGATATGCTATGGGTAAAGGACAGCACAAGAAACCAGAAAGGGGGCGCAAGGGGATGAAAATCAATGAGATCATCCGTGCAAAGCGCAGGGAACAGGGCATGACGCAGGAGCAGGCGGCTGCCGCACTGGGGGTATCGGCGTCCGCCGTGCATAAATGGGAGAAGGGGAGCTCCTACCCGGATATTACGCTGCTGCCGGCGCTGGCGCGGCTGCTCGGGGTGGATTTGAATACGCTTTTATCCTTTCAGGAGGATTTCACGCCGGAAGAGATTGGCCGCTTTTGCAAGGAGCTGGTGCAAAAAGTGCAGGAGGCGGGGATCGACGCCGGCTTTGAGATGGCGATGGAAAAGATCCGGGAATATCCGGCCTCCGATTCGTTGCGATTCAACACGGCGAGTACTTTAGAAGGGGCGCTCATTTTGTATGCGCCGGAGCAGCGGGAGCAATATGGGGAGCAGCTCGAGGAGCTATACCGCCGCGTGGCACAGGACGGCTGCGGCCCGCTGCGCGATCAGGCGCAATATATGCTGGCGTCGAAAAAGATGGAGCGTCAGGATTTCGCGGGTGCGCAATCGCTGTTGGACAGTTTGCCGGCAGAGCCCTCTTACGACAGGGCGGCCATGCAGGCGACCCTTTACCGGAAACAGGGGAAGCGCTCTGAAGCGGCCAAGCTGCTGGAGAGCAGGCTGCTGCATCGTGCGAACGATTGCTATACCGCGCTGCTGAGCCTTGCGGAGATCGCGTTCGAGGAGGGGGACGGCGCTCTGGCGGACACGCTGGCGGATACCGCACAGCGCACGGTGCGGCTTTATGGGCTGTGGGAGTACTCGGCATATGTCGTGCCGTTTCAGCTTGCGGCAAATCGCAAGGATGCAAAGCAGTGCCTATCGCTCCTACAGAAGATGCTGCCTTTGCTGGAAAAGCCCCGGGAGCTTTCGGCCTCGCCGCTTTACCGCCATATCAAAGGGCAGGAAAGCACCGTGATTCAGGAGCAGATGCGGGAAAGGCTGCTGGAAGCGCTCCGGACGGATGAGGATTTTGCGTTTTTAAGGGAAGAGGCGGATTTGACGCAGTTAATAGAAGAATTTCAGTGCGAAAGGAAATGAAAAAATAACGCGGGGCAGGAGTGCATCTCCTGCCCCGCGTGTTCTCCGGGTATCATGAGGATCGCTTCACATCCGACCGGGCGATTTTGAGCCGGTTATCGTCCCCCGTGCGGGTGTTATACAAAAACGGCCGGATCCATTCTGCCAGCGGTTTTTCTGCTAAAAACTGAGGCAGGGGGATCGGGAGCCTATGCAGCCTGTGCTCTAACTTGTTGAGATAGGCCATGATAATTTGATACTCCATCGTATCCGGGCCATAGGGCGGGTTACCGCTGCAAAAGCATTCAATGATTTGAAACACCGCGTCTTTCACATAGCGCTGCATGAGGGCATTGTATTTTTCAGGGGGAATCTGGTGGTACCGTTTGCTTTTTTTTGCGAGCGATGCAAAGGTGAGCTTTTCCGCATACCGGGCCGGCATTTTCAGCAGCGGCAGCAGAAACCTGACCGGCCGAGAGGAAACATCCAGCATGGAGGCGAGCTTGCGCGTGTCGTGCGCGGCCGCATCCAGAAATTCCCGGTATACGGCGGTAAAATGATGCTTCCGAAAATATTCGGGGTAGGGAAGCCCTTCCATATCCCAATGCGGAACCTGAACGATCGGGAGCGAAGAGATCGCAATCTCATCCGCGTCAAACTGGATTTCGCGGATACACGCGCCCGCGCCCACCAAGGATGCGGTAGACACATCATAGATTGTATTGCCCTGCACAGAGGTGAGCTTTGTGATGTTTTGCTGATGGGTGTGCGCGGTCAAAAAGAGCTGGATACCGGTGTCCGCCAGCCGGGCGGCAAGCTCTTTGCCGCCGTGGATGATGCCGTAGTCGGGTATGTGCTCTAAAAGCTCAAATGGATAGAGCAGCGGGTGATGCGACATAGCAAACAGGTAGTCCCCGCTCGCCTTTGCGGCCTGTATCTGGTCAAAAATCCAATGGAGGCAATCCTCAGAAAAGCCGATGAAGGAGCGCCCGTTGCCATCATCGTTCAAGGCGAGCAGGCGGACTCCATCCCCAAGCTTTACACAGTAGGACATGCTTTGTTGATGGATGCTGAGCGCTTCGTTCGGGCCAAACTCCGCATAGAGAGAGCGAAGTTCCTCCCGGTGCGTCGCCTCCACCGGCGTAGGCTCGGTCCCGCTGAAGCGCATTGCCCGGAAGAAATCATTTTCATCGTAGCCCTTGCCGATATAGTCATGGGTGGCCGTAGTCACGTAAACCCTTTTTCCGGCCTTGCGCAATTTCCGCAGGCGGTCGATGAACTCCATATGGCAGACCTTTTCGCCGCAGTTGATCAGGTCGCCTGGGATCAGGATGATATCGGTGTCGCCGCACTGTGCCATAAAATCAAACGCAGCGTTAATAATGGCCGGGGATTCCTTTAAACAGATTTGATCGTTTTGCTCCCGGAGCAGATAGGCCCGGCTGCCCGGCTCATAAATTTGTGGGGAAAAATAGTGCGGGTCAGCGATTAGAAACACACGAAGCATTGCGCCGCCCCTTTCCAATCATTATTTTTTAGTAGGCAAAGCTGACAATATTCCCATCCAGCGTATAGGTTTCGTTTCGGACGTAGCCTTCGCCCTCCAGCGCCGTCAGGAAGGCGTCGCGCATTTCCGCATTGGGGAATTCCACCCGTGCCTCTACGGTGACTTCCTCCGGCTCACACATATAGCAAAAGACGAAGCCGGTCTGCCACCATGTTTTTTCCATCTCACGCTTGAATTTGTATTTCCCGTTGTGATAGAGTGTCATTTCCATCGGAATCATCTTCTCATCCGGGATGGTGTTGTAAAAATCATCCGTCAGGGTAGAGCCGGGTTCCCGGTAGTAGAGCCCCATCTCCGCGCCGGTGGCGCACCAGAGGTATTCACCCTTCCACACCTGGAACATCCATTCGTAGCCGTCGTAGTCAAATTTGAACCGTTTGGTGTCGAGGTAATAGCCGAAATGGGGCGCGATCTGATCATACAGCTCGCAGTAGCCGAGCTTGCGCATCCATGGGTCATGCGCGGAGAAATAGATGCCCTGCGTTGCGTCGTAATCGAAGCCGATGGCGACAATGCCGCGCTGCCCGTCATCACGGAAGACATTGCGGTCTTCATCGTAAACGATGTTGATATCGAAATATTCATTGTCGCTCAGCCACTGATAAAAGGGCTGCGCAAACGCCACAAGCTTTGGATTTTGGGAGGACATCAATTTGCCGTTGAGCGTCAGCTCGACAATCTCCCAGAATTGCGGGCCCAGGTCGGAGAGGGAGGGCTTGTCCGCCGCATCCGGTTCGGCGGTAGGTTCCCCCTGCTGCACCGGTGTGGAAGCCGCCGATGCGGGATTTTGCTGAGGCGTGTCAGCCTCAGAGGGTACGGACTCTTTTGGCGCTGTGGGCTGTGTTTCTTCCGGCTCGGCTTTTGCTGGGAGGGTTGGGGTTGCAGGCTGGGCGGTGGGAAGCGCTTGTGTTTCCTCCTCTGTAGGCGCCTGCTGCACCTGCTGCGTTTCGCTGGATTGCTGCGCTGCAGCCTCGGGGGCAGATGGCGTGGGCGTGGCAAGCAGCATTACTGCCGCGAGCAGTGCGGAGAGCGCTCTCATGACCCATGCTGTCATTTTCATCCATTCCTTTCCTCAAAACGACCAGATTGGTGAATAATTGACCTCTATTATAATTGATTTCCGCACATTTGAAAAGCAAAACCTTTCTCAGCTTGCTTTTTTATGGACGCCCGGATGCCAGTATACATAGGATGAGTAAGACCATATTTTTTGTTGAAGGGTGTGTAAATGGATGAATCAGAGTTTACCTGCTGCGGCCATTCGGAGATTTACCATGCAAAACACAATGTTTGCGCAGCGAAGGGCCGTCCTGAATTGGAAGATTGTTTTTCCGCAGTTTTTTTCCCAGCGCTTTGCTCAACAGGTGCGCCAGATTAACAACCACTATAGGAGGGAGGCGCTGCGGCGCAGGCAGTTTGCCATATCGCAGCTCTATCCTGCGGCGGTCAGGGAACTGCAAGTGGGGGGAGCCGCACTGCCCTATGAATTGGAAACCTCGGTTAACGTAACCTTGAACCGTGCCTGCATCGTCAGCCTTTATACGGATGAATATCAGTTTACAGGCGGCGCGCACGGCCTAACAGTGCGCACAGCGGATAACTGGAATCTCCGCACAGGCAGGCGCTTTGCACTGTGCGATCTGTTTCCAAGGCAGCGTGATTGCAGGCAAATGATCCTCCGGCAGATTATCACTCAAATCGCACGGGATCCTTCCTCCTATTTTGAGGACTACCGGGCATTGGTGATGCAGAATTTTGATCCAGAGCGGTTTTATTTGACGCAGAATGCTGTGATGGTTTATTTTGGGCTGTATGAAATCGCACCATATTCCTCCGGCATGCCTGTTTTCGCCATCCCTTATGAGGTGGATCCGGCCCTTGTCATTTGCCGGGAGAGGGAATCATAGGCCGAGGACATATCTGTACAGGAAAGTGGGACTGTATTTACAGATCTGATAGAAACAGATAAGATAAAAACGAAACGACGGCAGCGTTCGATGCGGATGGGTAATACGTTTCGAAAAGGAAAGGCGGCCTATCAAGATCTGCTCAGCAATGAAATTGCAGAGCTATTTCTGGGGGATAAAACATCCGTTGGCAGAGAATACTTTTAAAAGATTTTAAATGGGCACGGATTTCATGGGAAAGATACCAAGCCAGCGCCGAAAGATATTGAAACGGAGCGGGAAGCTTGCTATAGCAAACTTCCCGCTCCGTTGCTTTTACCAGTCAGCTGAGCGGACGCCCAGTAAGCCCCCATCAGGCCCGCTGTGTTTTGGAGCTGCGCGGGCACGAGAGTAATATCGCGATAGCTCGGCATCAGCCGGGCGTCCAGTGCTTGCTTCAGGCGCGGTAGGAGATAGGACTCCTTCATGATCCCGCCGCCGAGCACGATGCGCTCCGGATCGAAGCTGTAGACGAGCCCGGCAAGGCCAGTGGCAATTTCTTCAATCCAGCTGTCAACCAATCGCGCAATCTCCTGATTTCCATGATGCAGGAGGGTGAAAAGCTCCCGGCCGTTGACCGGGTGGCCCAAAAGCGATTCGGCCTCCCTGGTCAGCGCACGGGTGGAGGCGTAGGTTTCATAACAGCCTTCTCCCCCGCAGGTGCAGTTGCGCCCTCCGGCGTGCGTTACGATGTGGCCAAATTCCCCGGCCGCGCCGTGAAAGCCGGTGTAGAGCGCGCCGTTTATAATCACTGCCCCACCGATTCCGGTGCCATAAGTCAGGCATAAAAAATTCTGGCAGCCGCGCCCCGCACCAAAGTGCGCTTCGCCCAGAGCGGCGGCATTAACGTCATTCTCCACTGCGACCGGCACGCCGAAGGCTTCCTCTAATATGGTACGTACCGGCGTTCCCGTATAGCCGGGCACATTATCCGTCGCATACCGGATGCCGCCCGTTTGGCGGTCAACCTGGCCGCAGGTGCTCACGCCAATCCGGTCAAAGGCGGGGAGTGTGCGTAAAAGCGCCTGGACGGTTTCCATCAGGGTGGCGCCGCCCAAATGCGCATTGGTTGGCGTTTCTTTGGTGCATTGCGGTGTTTGTGTGCCGGCAGGGAGAAACCCGTATTTGATATTGGTGCCGCCGATGTCAACAACGGCGATATTGCAGCAAATCATAAAACCTCCACAAAGCGTTTGGTAATCTCCTGCGGCCTGGTGATCGCTCCGCCGACCACCGCGCAGAAAGCCCCCGCGTCAAGCGCCTGCCGCAGCTGCTGTGGGTAGTGGATACCGCCCTCCGCGATCACGGGCACATCGACCGCTTGGGAAATCTTTTGGAGGAAGGCAAGATCAGGCAGGCTAACGCCTTGCGTATACGGCGTATATCCCGCCATCGTGGTGCCCACACAGTCGAAGCCGATTTCCACGGCGTGCAGCGCCTCCTCGTAGCAGGAGCAGTCCGCCATGAAGAGCTGGTCAGGGTATTTGCTGCGCACTTCGCGGAAGATATCGTCCAGGCTTTTTCGGCCGGTGCGCAGGCGGTTTGTTGCATCCATTGCGATGATTTCAACGCCGGTTGCAACGAGCGCATCCACTTCGGCCATGGTGGGCGTGATGTAAACGTCGCTGTCCTCATAAACCTGCTTGATAATGCCGATCATGGGCAGGTGGACAATTTTGCGGATCTCTGTGATATCCGCCACCGTGTTGGCGCGGATACCGGCAGCCCCGCTGATCTCGGCGGCAACTGCCATGCGAGACATGATAAAGGAGCTGTGAAGCGGCTCATTTTCCAAAGCTTGGCAGGAAACGATCAGCCCACCGCGTATACGGTCGAATATGTCCAAATTTTTCATAGAGCAATCCATCCTCTTCCTAAAATATGAGCGGATACCGCTTGTTTTTTAATCGTTCTAATTATATAATAGAACAGAATTTTTGGGAAGGCTTTTCGAAAGAAACGGCATAGGAAAGGATGTTATTTTAGAATGGATCGTCTAGAGAAATATAGGGGCGTGATTCCCGCTTTTTACGCTTGCTACGATGATGCGGGGGAGATCAGCCCGCAACGCACCCGCGCGCTGGCAAGGCATTTGATCGGCAAGGGCGTGAAGGGCCTGTATGTGTGCGGTTCGTCCGGGGAATGTATCTACCAGAGTGTAAAGGAGCGTAAAATCACGCTGGAAAATGTGATGGCAGAGGCAAAGGGAAAAGCAACGGTGATTGCACATGTTGCCTGCAACAACACGCGCGACAGCGTGGAGCTTGCTTGCCATGCCGAGGCGCAGGGCGTGGATGCGATCGCCTGTATCCCGCCGATCTATTTCCACCTGCCGGAATACGCGATTGCGGAATATTGGAATACGATTTCTGCCGCCGCCCCCCATACGGATTTTGTCATCTATAACATTCCGCAGCTCGCGGGCGTGGCGCTGACGATGCCGCTGTTCCGGGAGATGCGCAAAAACAGCCGCGTTGTGGCCGTTAAGAATTCTTCCATGCCAGTGCAGGATATTCAGATGTTCAAGGCAGAGGGCGGCAAGGATTTTATCGTGTTCAATGGGCCGGATGAGCAGTTCGTCGGCGGGCGGGCCATGGGCGCGGACGGCGGCATTGGCGGCACCTATGCGGTGATGCCGGAGCTGTTTTTAAAAGCGGACGCATTGGTGCGCGCGGGAGAACTCGAAACGGCGCGGGAAATTCAATATGCAATCGATGAGATTATCTATACCATGTGTGGCAGCCGCGCAAACCTCTATGCCGTGATGAAGGAAATTTTGAAGCGCAAGGGCGTCGATGTAGGCAGCGTGCGCGCGCCGCTGACGCCTGTATCCGAAGTGGATCTGCCGGTTGTGGAGCACAGTATGGCGATGATCGATGCGGCAATTGAGAAATATACAGTTATATAAAAAGTGGGATAATATACCATATAATGAATATATGATACTTAGTTACAAATTTTACAATAAAATCACTTGCATTGTAGTAAGGCCCATGATAAAATGGCTGTGAGGTGAGGGCATGGATGAGAAAATGCTGTTGCAGGCAATTCAGCAAATCGTAAAAACAGAAATCGAGCCGCTCAACGGCCGCATGGACAGAATGGAAAGCCACATAGATGAAATGAGCGGTCGTATCGATAAAATGGAAGGCCGCATCGACGAAATGAGCGGTC